>Ga0335085_10002996_pt1 | contig 30246 bp, 30 predicted proteins | sample Lox_Sample_45_FD_206712 | JGI IMG/M metagenome (GOLD analysis project Ga0335085, IMG submission 206712) | Soil microbial communities from Loxahatchee National Wildlife Refuge, Florida, United States - Lox_Sample_4.5 | ecosystem: Environmental > Terrestrial > Soil > Wetlands | place: USA... | reverse complement strand
TATTTCCTCGGCGCCTCGCACGGTTTCAACAGCGTGCACGGCCGGATGCCCTCCGTCCTCACCGGAGCGAACCTCGCGAACCGTGACCTCATCTATCTCGGTGTTTCCGGCGACGGCGACTCCGCCTCGATCGGCCTCGGCCAGTTCGCGCATTCGATCCGTCGCGGCGTCAACATGGTCTACATCGTCGAGAACAACGGGGTTTACGGACTCACCAAGGGCCAGTTCTCCGCGACCGCGGATCCCGGCTCGAAGAGCAAGCGCGGCGTCGTCAACACGGATGCCTCGCTCGACATGATCGGCATGGCGCTTCAGCTCGGCGCGACCTTCGTGGCGCGCAGCTTCTCCGGGGACAAGGCGCAACTCGTGCCGCTCATCAAGGGAGCGATCGCCCACAACGGCGCCGCGTTCATCGACTGCATCAGTCCCTGCGTCGCCTTCAACAATCATCCGGGCTCGACCAAGAGCTTCGATTACGTCCGCGCGCACAACGATGCGGTGAACCGGCTCGACTTCATCACGGGACGCGAGGAGATCACGGCGGATTACGCGCCCGGAACCGTGGAGCGCGTGGTGCAGCACGACGGCTCGGTGCTCCATCTGCGCAAGCTGCACACGGATTACGATCCGCACAACCGCATCTCCGCGATGAATTACCTGCAAGAGCGTCAAGCCGCGGGCGAGATCGTCACGGGCCTCCTCTACGTCGATCCCGATCCGCGGGATTTGCACGGGCATCTGCACACCGTGTCCAAGCCGTTGAACTCGTTGAACGAAGCAGAGCTCGTTCCCGGCGGCGCTGCGCTCGAGAAATTCAACGCGGGGCTGCGCTAATCGGGCGCCGCTCACGGGATGGGGCCGCGCGGAGGCGCTGTGCCGCAGCGGCGATTGAGGTATAGTTCCTGAGACACGCCGACGAGCCGGCTGCTGCGGGAGGGCGATCGTGAGGATGGACGCGCAACTCGGCTATCTCGGCATCGAGGTCAGCGACATCGAGGCGTGGCGTCGGTTCGCCGCGGAGATGCTCGGCCTCTCCGTGGCGGCGCCCCGGCCCGACGGCGCCTTGCCGCTCCGCATGGACGACCACGATCACCGCTTTCTGCTGCATCCGGGGCCGGCCGATGACGTCGCATATCTGGGCTGGGAAGTCGCCGGCACCGGCGCACTCGCGGCTGCGAAGGAGCGGCTGACGCGTGCCGGCATCATTGCACGCGCCGGAACCGACGCCGAGATCGAGGCGCGCGGCGTCCAGGAAATGATCCACTTCGAGGATCCCAACGGTATTCGCACGGAGATCTTTCACGGGCCCGCGCTGGGGCTCCGCGCCTTCCGGAGCGCCAAGGTCTCATCCGGCTTCAAGACCGGTTCGCGCGGGATGGGACACGTCCTCGTCAACGCGCAGGACGTGGTGAAGACCGAGCGCTTCTACCGCGACGTCTTGGGCTTCGCCCTCACCGACTACGTCGACACGGAATTGATGGGGGCGCCGGTCCACGCGGTGTTCCTGCACGTCAATCCGCGCCATCACTCGCTTGCCTTCGCGGGGCTGCATTTCCCGAAGCGCCTTCACCACGTGATGTTCGAGGCCAATTCGCTCGACGACGTCGGCGCCGCGTTCTATCGCGCGCAGGACCTGGGAGTCCCCATTGCCTTGAGCCTTGGACGGCACCAGAACGACCGTATGGTCTCCTTCTACGGGATTACGCCCTCGGACTTCTGGTTCGAGATCGGCTGGGGCGCGCGCGAGGTCGACGACGATACCTGGGAAGTGAAGACCTACAACGGCGTGAGCGATTGGGGGCATAGACCGGTAAGCGTCGGCTAGGAGGCGCCGAGGCCGCGCCGGCGGTCGGAGGTGGCGATGCGCATCGCGATCGCGATCCTATCGGGAGCTCTGGCGCTTCTGCTGGGCCTCGGAGCCGGAAAGGCCGAGCCCGTCGATCTTCAGCTCATCCTCGCAGCGGACGTCTCGCGCAGCGTCGACAACGACGAGTTCAAGCTGCAGCGCGAGGGCATCGCGACGGCGCTGCAGAGTCCGGAGGTGCTACGGGCGATACGCTCGGGCCCGCTCGGAGCCATCGCGATTTCCTTCATCGAATGGTCGGGCACGGGCGAGCAGAACGTGGTCCTCAACTGGTCGGTCATTCGCGACGATGAGGGCGCCGCCATCGCCGGCGACCTGATCCTGAAGGCGCCGCGCTCCTTCGTCGGCCGCACGTCGATCAGCGAGGCGATCGACTTCTCCGTGAAGCATTTCGAGACCTCTGGCATGGCGAGCCCGAGGCGGGTGATCGACGTCTCCGGCGACGGCACCAACAATTCCGGCCGCTCGATCGTCGACGCGCGCGACGAGGCCGTGGCGCGCGGCATCGTCATCAACGGGCTTGCGATCATCAACCTCAACCCGAATTTCGGCTACATCGCGCACACGCAGCCGCCGGGCGGCCTGCCGAACTACTACCGCGAGAACGTCATCGGCGGCCCCGGCTCCTTCGTGCTGCAGATCGAAGATTTCCACTCCTTTGCTCAGGCGATGGTGCAGAAGCTGGTACAGGAGATTTCGACTGCGCCCGCGACGCGGCGCGGCGATCTCGCCGCGGGAGACTAGCCCGCGATCTCCGCGATCCGCCTCTCGTCGAGGCCCGCTGCGAGCGCGGTCCGGCGGAGCGCCTGCCAGGTCTCGTCCTCGAGCGGCACGCCTTCCTTGAGGCGCTTCGCCTTGTAGCGGAGCTCGGGCTCGCCGGGGGTGAGCACTTCACCCCCCGGAGAGGCCGGACGCGAGCTCTTGAAGAACTCGACGTATTCCCGCGTCATGGCCGCGAACCCATCGCCGGAGCCGAAGGCCGAGGGCGACATATAGATCGAGAGCATGCCGTTGGCGATGCGCTGGCGCTCCTCGGGGCCGGCGCAACCGCCACCCGTGAGCGCTCCGCCGAGTATCTCGCACATGAAGGCGAGGCCGGAGCCCTTGTGCTCGCCCATCGCGCGGATCGCGCCCTTTCCTGAGCGATAATTGCGCGGGCCGGGGCCCGAGATGGGCCCATAGAGCGTCTGCGGATCGGTCGAGAGCCGCCCGTCGGGGTCGATGAGCGCGCCCTCCGGCAGCTTCTTGCCGCCGTTCGAGGCCACGAGGACCTTGCCCTCCGCGACGAGCGAGGTCGCGAAATCCAGGATCATCGGCGGCTCGCCGGGGCGCGGAATGCCCACGCAGAAGGGCGCTGTCGACATGCGCCGGTCGACGCCCCCGAAGGGTGCCACCAGCATGGAGCCAGCGACGTTGACGAAGTGGACGGAGACGTAGCCCGCCTCGGCCGCGATCTCGGCCCAGCCGCCGATCCGGCCGATATGGGCGGAATTGCGGAGCGCCACGATCGCGACGCCGCTCTTCCTGGCCTTGGCGACGCCGTAGGCGACCGCCTGCTCGCCGATGCTCTGCCCGAAGCCGTTCCCGCCGTCGAGCACGGCCATGGCGTCGTTCTCGCTCACGACCTTGATCTTCTGGTCCTTGACCACGAGCCCGTCGCGGAGGATCGCGACGTAGCGGGGAACGCGGATGACGCCGTGACTGTCGTGACCCGCGAGGTTCGAGCTCACGAGGTGACGGCCAATGGCGGCGCTTTCGGCTTCCGAGCAGCCTTCGGCGCGAAAAATGGCCGCGACCAGGCGCTCGAGGGCGTCCGATTTGATCAGCATTCAGGTACTCCGATGCGGCGGATGGGCCGCGGCGGCGGGAAACCCGTCAGATCACCGCGTCCGTCTGGGGATCGATGAGATGCATGTTGCCGAGCTCGGCGACGAGCCGCATCTGCTGCCCCGGCTGGCCCGCGGCCGCGGGATTGACGCGGGCGCAGACCTCGGTGCCATCCACGAGGAAGAAGACCATGGTCTCCATGCCCATGGGCTCGACCACGTCGACGGTGACGCCAAACTCCTGGCAATCCGGCCTCCGCTCGCCGCGCACCTCGATCATGTGCTCGGGCCTGAGGCCAAAGATGAGCTCGCGGCCGACGAAGGGCTTGTAGCGCTGGGTGCGGCTCGCGGGGATATTGAAGGAGAGCCCTGCGCCAAGGCGCGCGGAGAGCCCGCCGCCCGTCGCTTCCGTGAGCGTGCAGGGCACGAAGTTCATCGCGGGCGAGCCGATGAAGCCCGCGACGAAGCGCGTCCTCGGGCTATGGTAGAGCTCCTGCGGCGTGCCGAGCTGCTCGATCACGCCCGCGTTCATGACGACGACGCGGTCCGCGAGCGTCATCGCCTCGACCTGATCGTGCGTCACGTAGACCGTCGTGGTCTTCACGGTCTGGTGGACCTTCTTGATCTCCGTGCGCATCTGGACGCGCAGCTTCGCGTCGAGGTTCGAGAGCGGCTCGTCGAAGAGGAAGACCTTGGGGTTGCGCACGATCGCGCGGCCCATGGCGACGCGCTGCCGCTGGCCGCCGGAAAGCTGGCGCGGCCGGCGCTCCAGGAGCTCGGTGATCCCGAGGATGCGCGCGGCGTTCTCCACGCGCGACTTGATCTCGGGTTTCGGATACTTCTTGAGGCGCAGCCCGAAGGACATGTTCTCGAACACGGTCATGTGCGGGTAGAGCGCATAGTTCTGGAACACCATCGCGATGTCCCGGTCCTTGGGCGGCACGTCGTTGACGAGGTCGCCGCCGATGAAGATCTCGCCGTCGGTCACCTCCTCGAGCCCCGCGATCATGCGCAAGGTCGTGCTCTTGCCGCAGCCGGAGGGGCCGACGAGGACGATGAATTCCTTGTCGGCGATGTCGAGATCGATGCCTCGAACCGCCTCGGTCCGGTCGTACTTCTTCACGACCTTGCGCAACGCCACATTCGCCATACGAGAAGTCTCCCGGCAATCAGCCTTTCGTTGCGCCGGCGGTGAGGCCGGCGATGTAGTAGTCCATGAGGAAGGCGTAGATCACGAGCGGCGGGGCGGCGGCGATGAGCGCCGCGGTCATGATCATGCCCCACTGGTAAACGTCCGCCTTGACGAGGCTCGTGATGGTACCCGCGGTCAGCACGAGCTGATCGGAGCTATAAATGAAGGCCATGGGATAGACGAAGGCGGCCCAGGAGACAGTGAAGGCGAAGATGGTGGCGGCGATCACGCCCGGCAGCGCCACCGGGATGAAGATCTTGAAGAGCATCTGCAGGTAGTTCGCGCCGTCGATGAGCGCCGCCTCGTCGAGCTCCTTGGGGATGCTCTGGAAGTAGCCGATCATGATCCAAGTGCAGAACGGCACGGAGAGCGTCGGGTAAACCAGCACCAGACCCCAATAGGAATTGAGGAGTCCAAGTCCGCCCACGACCTTGAAGAGCGGGATGAAGAGCAGCGAATCCGGCACGAGGTAGGTCAAGAATACGCCCGTTGCGAGGATGCCTGAGCCCCAGAAACGCATGCGCCCGAGCGAGAATGCCGCGGGCACGGCAATCAGCATCGTGACGATGACCACCAGCACCGTGACGATCGCGGTGTTCCGGAAATAGATCGGGAAGTCGGTCGTGGTCATGAGCTGGGTGACGTTCGCCCAGGCTCCCTGGAGCGCCGCGGGCATCCACGACTCTCCGGCGTTCGACTTCACCGCCAAACTGGCCTTGCTCGCGTTCTCTCCGCCGGGATTGAGGCCCTCGGCGCTCGCCGTGAGCGCGGGGAGCCATGGGTTGGTAGTCTGGTTCGAGATCTGCTCGCTCGTCTTGGTCGCCGTGACGAGCTGATAGTAGGGCGGGACGAGGAAGAAGATCGCGAACAGGATCAAGAAGAAATAGGACGAATAGAGCGCCCAGCGCCGGCTGCGCTTGATGCTTCCGGTGAAGGTCCGCCGAGGCGCGTCGACGGTTGCCGTGGCGGCGGTCATCAGATTTCCCTCCCGCGCTTGCGCACGCCTCGAAGGATGAAGACCGCAGAGATCGCCAGGATCGGCAGCATGAAGAGCGAGATCGAGGCGCCGAGCGGGATGTCGCCGACTTGGATGCCGTTGAGGAACGCCCAGGTCGCAAAGACATGCGTGGTATCTCGGGGGCCCCCCGCCGTCAGCACGCGGACGATGTCGTAATTGGCGAAGGTTACGATGAGTGAGAACAGCACCGTGATCGAGATGATGTTGCGCATCATCGGCAGCGTCACGTGAATGAGCTTCTGCCAGGCGCTCGCACCGTCGATCGAGGCGGCCTCGTAGAGCTCGCCCGGCACGGATTTGAGCGCGGCGAGATACATGATGAGGAAGAAGGGCGATCCGTACCAGACGTTGACGAGGATCGCGCAGAACCGGGCCCAGTTGGGCTCGCTCAGCCAGGGGATGTGTGGGCCGCCGACTTGCGCGAAGGCCCAGTTGAAAGCGCTGTAAGTGGGGTCGAACATCCACCACCAGCCGAGCGTGCTCAAAGAGAGCGGAATGACCCAAGGCACCAACAGCATGCCACGCCATTTGCGCTGGCCCTTCCCCGGCAGATTGTTGACGAGATGGGCGGTAATGACACCGATCAGCGCTTTGAAGAAGACGGCGGTAACTGCGAAGATCACGGACTGCTTCACGACCATCCAGAAGCTGTCGCGTGTGAACAAGAACGTGTAGTTGCTGAGCCAGATGAATTTGGTCTGCGCCTTGTTCAGCATCGAGAGATAGATCGCGTAGAAGCCTGGGTAGACGATCAGGCCCCCCACCACCAGCAGGAGCGGGGTTGCGAACAAGAATGCCGTGGTCGAGCGGCGCCTCGTGAGGTGCCGGAGGCTGGAAGTGGCGGAGCCACGGCCCGGCGCACGGCCGACCGCGGTTGCAGTCGCAAGAGCACGAGGTGTCGTGTCTACCATGGCATCAGCACTCCCAGCTCGAATCCAGCGCGTTGTCGCCGCTCTTATGGCGCAGCACGGCGCTTGGGTGATTTCGCACCCAGCGCCGCCTCTGCCTGCTCCCTTTCATCAACCGTCAAGCGGCGAGCCGCCTTAGCTGCGAAGATAGCCTTCGCACTCCTTCTCGGCCCACTTAATGACGTCGTCGACCTTCTCTTTGCCCTGCGCCACTTTGGCGATCATGATGGTGTGGATTGACTGATTGTAAATTTGCGCCGCCACATCCGGACGAGCCGGCGCGCCAGTCATCTGACTCTGCTCGTCGCCGCGCGGCGGGTAATTGTATACCGTGCCGAGCGGCGGCTCGACCTTCTCCCAGGTATCGAAGTCGTAATAGCTCTTGAAGGCCGGGAGATCGTAGCCGATCGAGGCCGCCACGAGACGCTTGGCCTGCGGCTTGTCGACGATGTAATGCACGAGCTCCGCCGCCGCGCTCTTGTTTTTTCCGAAGCTCCAGACGCCGTAGAAGAAGGGCAAATAGGGCGCGAAACGGCCCTTGGGTCCCTTGGGCGCGTCATGCGTCCAGCATTGCTCGGCGACTTTGATGTTGTCGCGCTTTGCGACCGACCAGGCGCTCGGTGGATTCATGATGCCCGAGCCCTTGCCGGAGATGAGCCACCGGTTATTGCCGGCGTCATCCCAAGCGTAGACATCGGGCGCCATTTGTTGCGCGATCTTGACGCCCATCTCGAGCGCGACTCGCGTCTCCGGAGAGTTCGCCTTGATGTTGTCCTTCGCGTCGATGAGGACGGAGCCATAGGCGTGAAAGAGTGCTCCAGCCCAATCGATGGCGTCGCTGGTCTGGCCGAGCGGGAGCCCGACCGGGAAGCCGGCCTTGTTCAGCTTGGTCGCGGTCTCGAGGTAGAGATCCCAGGTCCAGCTTTCGACCAACTTCGGGTCCCGCTGCTTGCCAGGGCCGGGGAACATCGCCTGCAGATCGAGGCCGCAGTGCTGCTTATAGAGGTCGAGACGCGAGCAGCAGGGCTTTACTTGGCTGCCGACGATCGTCGGCACGCCGTGCCACTTGCCGTCGTGCTTGGCGAGGTACTCCGTGACCGCCGCGATTGGGCCGTGGTCCTTGATGAGCTGATTGATCACGCCGTCGAGCGGCTCGAGCACCGCGCGGTGCACGGTGATCTGCCAGGCGCGGTGCTGCATAATGTCGTGACCGGTCTTCGCTTGTGCCTCCGCGCTCGCAGTCAGCAGGTCCTTGTCGCCGATCGACGTGATGTAGTCGATCTGCGTCTCGACGTGGTTCTTCTCGCCCCACTCCTTGACGATGGCGCTCATGGTGTCGTTGGCGCCGGGGACCCAGTGGTCCCAGAAGCCCATGGTGAGCTTGCCGGCGGAGTAGGCCGTCCGCATGTACGGCATCGCAACGGTCGCCGTGGCCGCTGCCGCCGTCGTCTTCAGGAACCGACGGCGAGTAAACTTGGAACGCTTCATGTCGCAACCTCCCTGTTGCTGCTAGCGCGCGTTGAGTGGCTTATGGGGTTCCGAGCGCTTGATTGGCGCTTTTTTTATCTTCCCGGAACTGCCTATTCGTTCATCAAAACCTGTGGTGTCGCGGTTTCGGGCAGCTCCCCGCAAAGCCCTTACGGCGCATAGGGGAACCTCGGTTTCGAAACATAGCCTGGGCTATTGGCTGGTGACAAGCCGCACCTCGCTCGGCCCGGGCGAACGGACGGTAAGGATAAAGTCCGCCCTCAGTGGATGTCATCCATCCGCGCGAAAGCATCGCGGAGCTGGGCCATGCCGAATCCCGGGCTCTTGGCTGCGTCGAGCAGCACTTTCTCCCTCCGCGCAATCAACGCCGCGGCCTCGGGAACCTTGCTCACAACCCCGTGAGGGACGACAACGGCGCCGTGGCGGTCGGCATGGATGAGGTCGCCGTCGGAGACGATCATTCCGGCGATGCTCACGGTGCCGCCGAAATCCACGAGATGGACGTGAGCGTGGGAGGGCATGATCGAGCCCGCGAGCACGAAGAACCCCAGTGCCATCTGGTCGATGTCACGGACGGAGCCGTCGGTGATGGTGCCGATGCAGCCGAGCGCCTTGTGGACGTTGGTCTGCACCTCGCCCCAGAAGGCGCCGAAGCCGGCATCGGGCGCGTCGATGTCCTGCAGGACCGCGAGGCTCGGCAGAGGCGCCTTGCTGATATATTCGTAATAGGCGAGGCGAAGCTTACGCGCGTCGGCGGCGTTCCGCTGCTGCGGCTCGCGTGAGCGAATCGTCGCGGTGCGCGCGAAGCCCACTACCGGCTTCATCGCGGGGAAGGGGCAGACGAGCGGCCTTCGGTTGAAGCCGTGCGCGCGGCGCTCGGGCGCCACCACCTCGAGCGCGTTGCAGATGGTGGGCGTGTCGAATTGAGCGAGGGCGTCAAGGTCGCGCTGCGTCAGCGTCGTCATGGTTTCTCCCTAAATCCCATCAGGTCGTCTCGGGGGATAGTAGGGAAACGGCGGCACCGCTGTCACCAAGCGATAGGGGCCTCAGGCCGGCGCCTCCTTTGCGCCCATGAGCAGGGCGACGAACTCCTTTAGCTCGGCCTCGCCGAGGTCGGAGACTGCCCAGTATTCCATGCCGCCATGTTTGTAGTAGGCGACGTTGTAGCCCTGCTGGGTCTCGTTGCGGAGCGGCTTCTCGCCGTCCTCGGGCCAGATGAAGAGATTGATGACGTGATCGCGGCGCCGATAGACCAGTGCCGCTACGGTGCGGTGGCCGATGTAGTCGAGGCGCCCGCCGACCAGCGGGTAACCTTCGGAAGCGAGGTCGACTACCGGGGGCGAGAAGTCGAGCTTGCCGTTGAACCAGGGCTTCACCTTGTGCTGATCGGAGGAAGCGATGTCCGTGAGGTGCGATGCCATGAGCGAGCGGATTTGCCCCGCCACGACCTCGCGCGTCAGCAGCGCCTCGTGGTCGGCGCCGCCGAGATAGAAGCCCATGCCTCCTGCCGTGGCGACGATGACCAGGAGGAGCGAGGCCGCGAGCGCGACCGGGTTCCAGCCGACCCCGAGGAGGCGCAGATCGCCCCAGAGCGACCGGCGCTCGCTGCGGCCGATTTCGCCGAGGATGCGCGCGCGGACATGCGCCGGCGCCGCAAAGCGATCGCCGCCGGTGCGGATCGCTGCGCTGATGCGCTTTGCGCTCGCGAGCGCGGCCCGGCACTCGGCGCAGCTCTCGAGGTGGCGCTCGAACGCCGCCTTCGCCTCGGCGGTGAGCTCGCCGTCGAGGTAGGGGCTCGTCTGGGCTCGGCACTCGCTGCAATTCATGGGGCCTGCCTTCATTCTCCCTGCGGGGCGCTTCGGTGCCAGGCGTCCTGCAGGCGCTTGCGCGCGCGCGACAGGCGCGACATCACCGTGCCGATCGGGACGCCCACGATCTCCGCGATCTCCTGATAGGACAGCTCCTCGATCTCCCTGAGGACGATCACTTCGCGAAATTCGGCCGGGAGCGCCGCCACCAGCCGGTTGGCGCGCTGCCCGTCGCGCCGCGCCATCAGGAAGGACTCGGGGTCGGAGGCGAGCACCCTGCTGCCGCCGCTCAGCACAGGCTCGGCGCCGCCTGCGGCATCCTGCTCGTCGATCGCATCGCTATCCGCGATCTCGTGCGCGGGACGATTGCGCCGGAGCCAGGTGAAAGAGCTGTTTCGCACGATCGCGAGCAGCCAGGCCGTGGGATTCTCGCCCGCGAAGCCGTCGAAATACTTGAAGGCGCGGAGGCATGCCTCTTGCACGACGTCCTCGGCGTCGCTCTCGCTGCGCGTGAGCCAGCGCGCCAAGCTATAGGCGGCATCCAGGTGTGGCATGATCGTTTGCTCGAAGCGCTGCGCCTTCGACTGACGGTTCAAAGGGCTCTCCGAGCTCCCCCGGGATTCGCTGTCACGCGGCCGCCAAGGGTGCGCCGCGGGCAGTAGAGCCTGCGCCTTTGCGGCGAGGCGCACAACGGCCTGGGCTGGGGACGCCGATCCTGGTGAAGCCGGAGGTGTCATCGAAGGGTCATACCTCCGAGACAGTCCGTTTATTCCCAGCGCGGCCCCATTCCGCTGGGATCACGAGTTCGTGATCGTGCCCGGCCGATGCAAGGGAATAAAGGGGTCGCCGCTCGTGTCCTCGTCACGACAGCGCATCACCAACCCTGGGGATACACTCATGACCAAAGGCATCGACAGGCGCCAGTTTGCACGGCTTGCGGGCCTCGGCGGCGTTGCATTCGCCTCCGGGCTCTTCACGCATACGGGCGGCGGGCGCGCCTGGGCGGCGGGCGCTGAGGCGGCCGGGGATTTCTACTTCGTGCAGATGACGGACACGCATTGGGGCTTCAGCGGGGACAAGATCAACCCCGAAGCCAAGAACACGCTCCGCAAGGCGGTTGCCGAGGTGAACGGATTCGCGCCTGCACCGGATTTCATCATCTTCACCGGCGATCTCACGCACACCACCGACGACGGGAACGAGCGACGTCGGCGGATGACCGAGTTCAAGAGCATCGTCGCCGACCTCAAAGTGAAGACCGTCCGCTTCATGCCGGGCGAGCACGATGCGAGCCTCGACGCGGGCACCGCCTTTAAGGAGATGTTCGGCGAGACGCATTACGCCTTCGACCACAAGGGCGTTCACTTCATCGCGCTCGACAACGTCTCCGATCCCGGCGCCTCGCTGGGCGCGGCCCAGCTCGACTGGCTCAAGGCCGATCTCGCCAAGCTCGACAAGAAGCAGCCGATCGTAGTCTTCGCGCACCGGCCCCTCTTTGACCTTGCCGCCGATTGGGACTGGGCGACAAAGGACGGCAAGCTCGCGATCGACATGCTCATGCCCTTCGAGCAGGTCACGGTCTTCTACGGCCACATCCACCAGGAGCATCACGACATGACCGGGCATATCGCCCATCACGCCGCAATGTCCCTGATCTTCCCGCAGACTGCGCCGCATTCCGTGGAGAAGAAGGCACCCGTCGCCTGGGATCCCGCGCATCCGTTCAAGGGCCTGGGCTGGCGCTCGGTGGAGGCGGACGGCAAGAAGGCAAGCGTCACCTTCACCGAGCACGCGCTCAAGGCCTGACCCATGCGGCATAGCTGGAGACGGCGAGCGGCGTTCGCAACGGCCGCGCTCGCCTTCGCCGGCGGCGTCGCCGCCGGAGGCTCGACGGAGGGCTCAGAGGTACAGACGGTCAAGGTGATGGCGAAGCGGTTCGATTTCACGCCCGACGAGATCACGCTCAAGAAGGGCGTGCCTGTCGATCTCGAGCTCACCACCGCCGACCGCGTGCACGGCTTCTACGCGCCGAAGCTCAACCTCCATGCAGAGGTAAAGCCGGGAGAGCCGGTCCACCTGCGGTTCACGCCCGAAACCGCCGGCACCTTCCTGTTTCAGTGCGACATGTTCTGCGGCGAAGGACACGAGGACATGAACGGGAAGATCGTCGTCGTGGAGTGAGGGTCTCGCTTGCGGCCCGGGGGCCTCAACCCTTGGGTCGCACGCGCCCGCGATAGACGATCTTCCAGGGATTGGGCATCTCGCCCACGGGCACGGCGATCACCGTGGGGCCCGGATGCTTGATCGCCGCAGAGATCGCGGTCTTGAGTTCCGCGGGCGTCGTCGCGCGGACGCCCTTTGCACCGAACACCTCCGCGAGCGCCGCGAAATCGGGATTGGTGAGCTCGCTCGCGATGATCTTGCCGTCGTAGTCCTCGCGCTGGGTGCGCCGGACGTTGCCGTAGGCGTCATCGGTGAAGACGATGGCGATGACGCCGATGCCGTTGCGCACGGCGGTCGCGAGCTCGGGTGCCGCATACATGAAGCCGCCATCGCCCGAGACGGAGACCACGGGTTTGTCAGGACAGGCGACCTTGGCGCCGAGAGCGGTCGGAAAGCCATAGCCGAGCGTTCCCTGATAGCCGGAATCGATGAAGGTCCGCGGGCGATAGACCGGAAGCGTGACGCGCGCGACGTATGACACCTGCGTGAGCTCGTCGATGTAAATGCCGTCCTCCGGAAGCGCCGCGCGGATCGCGGCTGCGAATTCTACTTGCGGAGAGAGCTTGGCGATCTCGGTCGCCGCCGTTTCCGCCGCGGCCGCGATTTCCCGCGCGCGCGAGGGGCGCGAGGTCACGATCGCCGCGAGCGCCGCATCGATCGCCGCCAGCGCCGGACGCGCATCCGCGACGATCCCCATCTTCGGCCGGCGGACGCGATTGATCTCCGCGGGGTCGATGTCGACCCGCACGATCTCGAGCGCGTCGTCGACGCCCCAACTCACGTGCTGCGCCTGGAGCCGCGTTCCGACCGCGAGCACCGTATCGGCGTCGGCCCAGAGCCGGTGACCCGTGGGATTGTTGACCACGAGGGGATGCCGCTCGTCGACCGCACCCTTGCCGCCGCTGTAGCTGAGGATCACCGGGGCCTGCAGTCGCTCGGCGATGCGGATGACCTCGGCGCCGGCATCCATCGCTCCGCCGCCGATGATGAGCAGCGGCCGCTTCGCCTTGGCCAACAGCCCCGCCGCATCCTTCGCCTGCTCGGGCGAGATCTCCGGCTCCGGCGGCGGAGGGACGGGATCGGCGAGATCGACCTCGGCGCGCTGCGCCAGCACGTCCATGGGCACCTCGAGCGCGACCGGCCGCCGCCGGCCGCTCCCGAGCTGCCGGAAAGCCTCGTTGAGGAGCTGCGGCGCTGCCGCCGGATGCTCGACGCGCGCAGCCCATTTGGTGAGGCGCTGCATGATCCCGAGCTGATCGGGTATCTCGTGCAGGAATCCCAAGCCGCGGCCGATCATCGCCAGCGGAATCTGCCCGGTGATGCAGAGCACTGGCGCGTTGCCGGCGTAAGCGGTCGAGAGCGCGGCGGTCGTGTTGAGAAGGCCCGGCCCCGGGACGACCGCATAGGTGCCGACCCGGCCCGAGGCCTTCGCGTAGCCATAGGCCATATAGGCCGCACCCTGCTCATGCCTCGTGTGGATGATGCGGATCGAGTTCCGGGCATCGTAAAGCGCTTCGAATAGCGCGTCGTTCTGAACGCCTGGGAGCGCGAAGACGGTATCGACCCCGTGCCGGCGCAGCATTTCAACGATGGCTTGGCCCCCGGTCATACCGGCCATGAGACAGCTCCAGAGTTCTACGGTGAAGTGGGCGGCCTCATGTCGCGTCGGCGAGACGGCGGAGATAGCCGATGAAACGCTGCCGCTCGGCGGCGGAGAAATTCCGCAGGAGCCGATCCTCGTGCTCCCGCACCAGCGGCTCCAGGCGCTTGACGAGCTGCTGGCCCGCACGGGTGAGGTGGAGCGCGTGGGTGCGCCGGTCGCGCGGCGCGGGATGGCGCTCGACCAGCTCGCGCTTTTCGAGCTTGTCGATCACCTCGACCAAGGTCGAGTTCTCGATCCCCATGGCGCGAGCGAGCGCGGTCTGGCTCAAGCCGGGATTGCGGGAAACGACGATCAGGATGCCCGCGAGGCCGGGCGTCAGGCTCAGCGACTGAGTCGCCGTGGCAAAATCCGCGAAGGCCGCTACTTGCGCCCGGCGCAAATGATAGCCCACGAGTTCCGGTAGGATGCCGTAATCGATGGCGCTTCCGGGCTCCGTGGGCGGCTTCTCGGGTCCGATTGGGGCCGTTTTGGACGCCATGAGCCGATTTTGGAATCAATGCTGAGGTTGGTCATGCCGGCAGCCCCGGCGCTCGCGCGCATTTGGAATGCAGCGCGGTCGCCTGTCAACGCTCTCCGGCAATGCAGCTCCTTGACGCGGAGCGCGGCCACTGCTCAACGTTCGGGTGCCGAATGAATCGAGAACGGCTCGCACAGGGGGTATCGCGCCCATGACGTCGTCTTTCGCCGCCGAGCTTTCGTTGCGCGTGCCCTGGGGCGGATGCGATCCCGCGGGCATCGTGCATCTCTCGCAATGGTTCCGCTGGTTCGATCTCGCGACCTGGAACTACTTCGAGCGCGGCGGCCTGCCGCTTCAGGAGATGATGAGGCGCTACGGCAATGCGGGCCTGCCGCTCGTGAGCATCGCCGCCGATATCAAGGTACCCGCGCGGGTGCATGAGGAGATCACGGTCGAGGCCTCCGTCTCCGCCTGGAAGCGCAAGACGCTGGACATGCGCCACGTGTTCCGGCGCGGGCCCACCGTGCTGCTCGAGGGCGGCGAAAGTCGGATCTGGGTGCTGCGGGACCCGACGCGCCCCAATGGCATGCGCGCGGCAGACATTCCGCAGGAGGTGGTCGAGCATTTCCAGCGTCTCGCCCCTACGTGACGCGGCCCCGCGGTTTTCGGTTGGGTCTGAAGCGGGCGGTGCCATAATGGTGCCGACCGAGCTTTCATCGAGGCCCGCCATGGCGAATTCGCAGCACACCGCCCCGCTCACGCCCATCGCCGCGCGCGTCAAGGCGCTGGAGGCGATCCTCACGGAAAAGCGCCTCGTCGATCCCGCGGCGCTCGACGTCCTGATCGACACCTACGAGACGAAGGTGGGCCCACGCAACGGCGCGCGGGTGGTGGCGCGAGCCTGGGTCGATCCCGCCTTCAAGGCGCGGCTCATGAGTGACGGCGCTGAGGCCGTCGCGGAGTTCGGCTATCAGGGCCGCCAGACCGAGGATCTCGTCGTGGTCGAGAATACGCCCAAGGTCCATAACCTCGTGGTCTGCACACTCTGCTCCTGCTACCCCTGGGGAGTATTGGGCTTGCCGCCGGTTTGGTACAAGTCCGCGCCTTATCGCTCGCGCGCGGTGATGGACCCACGCGGTGTGCTGCGCGAGTTCGGCGTCGAGGTCGGGCCCGAGGTCGAGGTACGCGTCTGGGACAGCACCGCGGAGGTGCGCTACCTGGTCCTGCCGGAGCGGCCGGCCGGAAGTGAGGCCATGAGCGAGGAGGAGCTCGCGGGCCTCGTGACCCGCGACGCCATGATCGGCGTCGCCAAGGTCACGCTGCCGCAGCGCTGAGGGGAGCTCCCGGCATGAACGGCATTCACGACATGGGCGGCATGCACGGGATGGGTCCCGTCGCGGCCGAGCCCAACGAGCCCGTCTTCCATGCGCCCTGGGAGGCGCGCGTCCTCGCACTCACGCTCGCGATGGGATTTCACGGCCGCTGGAACATCGACCGCGGCCGGTACTTTCGTGAAAACCGCCACCCCCTCGATTACCTCTCCAGCAGCTATTACGAGATCTGGCTCAAGGGCCTCGAGGCGCTTTCGGTCGACGCGGGGTTCGTGCAGGCGGATGAACTCGCGGCGGGACGCTCGCTGGTGCCGCCGCCGAACGATTCACCATCGGCGCTGGGGCCCACGGAATCGCTGGCGATCGTGAAGGAGGGCAGCACCTATCGCCGGCCGCAGACCTCGCCGCCGCGCTTCAAGGTTGGCGATGCCGTCCGCGTGCGCGAGATGACGGTAATCGGCCACACCCGCGCACCCCGCTATTGCCGGCGCCGCCGCGGCGTCGTGCAGGAGGTGCGGGGCATCTTCGTCTTCCCCGATACGAATGCCGCGCTCGCGGGCGAGAAGCCGCAGCCGCTTTACAGCGTGCGCTTCGAGGGCATCGAGCTCTGGGGCGCGGCGGTCGGTCCCAGGGACGCCGTGTACATCGATCTCTGGGACGATTACCTCGAAGCCGCGACGTGACCGCCTCACCCGATCTCGACCTCCTGCCGAGGATCCCCCGCGATGCCGAGGGGCCCGTCTTTCGCGAGCCATGGGAGGCGCAGGCCTTCGCCATGGCCGTGAAATTGCACGAGGCCCGGCTCTTCACCTGGACCGAATGGGCGCAGGCTCTCGCCGAGGAGATCAAGGCCGCGCAGGCCAAGGGCGATCCCGATCTCGGCAATACCTATTACCGTCATTGGCTCGCAGCGCTGGAGCGGCTCGTTGCCCAGAAGGGCGTGGTAGCGCCGCAGGAGATCGACGCCCGCGCCGCTGCGCTCTCGGTGCCGCATGCGGCGCACGATCACGAATAGCCACTCGGCATCACTTCGCAGCTGGGGTGGGTAGCTATCGCAGCCGGTCCTTGAGCGCGTCGAAATCGACGGGCTTCGCAACGAAATCCAAATCGCCGCCCTCGGTCGCGCGCCCGGACGTCGTTGCGCGCGGCGCCATGCTCGTCGAGGCCGCGCTGAAACTGCTGGTTAGACCGCTCTTCCGCAGAACCACGCGTGCCGCCTTCGCCCTCGGCAATCTGTTTGCGACCGCAAGGATCTTTCCTTGCGAGCAGGCTTTCCCGCTGCAACGGCGCCCCCCGACGATAGCTCGGCAACCACTTCCTTTTCAGCGGTCTTTCGGCCGGAATTCGCGACGGCATCGGCCCGCGCTTCCGGTGCCTTGGCGGAGTTCCATCGAGTTGCTATCGTCGCTGGGCGCGGCTTTCCGACGCGCGGGATGCCCCCTGCTGAGGGGAGCAAACGAGACAATCCTAACGGGGAGGAAGCATGAAGCCCTTCACGCGTGCCCTTGGCTCGATCGCGATAATCGCCCTTGCGGGACTCTCCGGCTCGGCGCAGGCCGCCGACGACACCGTCAAGATCGGGCTCGAGATTCCGCTCTCGCCGCCGGGCGATCCGGCCGCGGGGCAGTTGATCCGGCGCGGCGCCGAGCTCGCGGTCGAATACGTCAATACCGTGATGAAGGGCGTGAGCGGCGGAAAGAAGATCGAGCTCGTCGTGCAGGACAGCCAAGGCAAGACCGACGTGGGCGTTGCCGCCTATCGCAAGCTCGCGACCGAGGACAAGGTGATCGGCGTCACCGGCTTCTTCCACAGCTCCGTCAACATCGCCGTGAACGAGGTGGCGAAGGAGATCGGCGTCCCAACGATCGCCACGCAGACCTCGGCGGCCGACATCACCGCGAAGCATTACGAGCCGGCTTTCCGCACGCACGCGATCGATCCGATCCGCGTCGAGGCCTTTCTCGAGTTCACGAAGAAGATGGGCTACAAGCGCGTCTCCATGGTGGCGGAGACCACGGATTACGGCATCGGCATCTCCGAGGAGATGGAGAAGCAGAACAAGGAGACGAAGGCCGGTCTCGAGCTGCAGAAGATCACCTTCGATCACGCCGCGACCGACCTCACGGCGCAGCTCCTGCAGGTGAAGGCGTTCAAGCCCGACCTCGTCATCAACATCGGCGTCGGCGCGCCCCTCGACCTCATCATCGACCAGGCGACGACGGTGGGTCTGCTGCCGGCGACGCCGATGCTGGTCTCCTACGACGCGCCGGTCAGGCCGCAATTCTGGAAGCTGCACGAGAAGAACGGCGCCGGTATCTATTTCATCGCCTACTTCTCGCCGAAGCAGAAGCTCTCGGATATCGGCGCATGGATGGCCAAGGCCTACAAGGAGAAGTATGGCGAGGCCGCGATCTACTCCTCGCTCAACGGCTTCGGCGACGTCATGATCCTGGCGCAGGCCGCGGACATGGCGAAGAGCACGGACCCCAAGGCGATCATCAAGGCGCTGGAGACCGGCACCTTCAAAACTTGGGCCGACGCGCCCGTGACCTTCCCCGATGCGCCGGGCGTCTACTATCACAACTGGTCGCCGCCCATGCTGATCCTGCACTACACCAAGCCCAACGAGGATTGGCAGACGGCGGAGATCATCCTGGAGCACGTCGGCGGCAAGCATTGAGGGGCGGTGGCTCCCTCACCCTCGGCGCGTGGAGGAGGGTGAGCGTGCCGCCCGGGCCGCATGTACTCGACTGAGCTCCTCGTCCAGACTCTGATCGCGGGCGTCATGATCGGCGTGCTCTACGCCCTCATGGCGCTCGGGATCACCTTCATCTACAGCATCGTCAAGATGATCAACTGGGCGATGGGCGAGTTCTACATGATCGGGAGCTTCGCCCAGTACCTGCTGGTCGTCTATCTCCTCGGACCGGATTTCTGGTGGGTCGCGGTCCCGATGGCGGCATTGAGCGTGTTCCTCATCGGGGCGGTGCTCGAGCCCATCCTCATCAAGCCGATGTTCCGGCAGGCGCTCGAGCGAAAGGACGAGTACGCGACCGTCGTCACGATCGCGCTGCTGCTGCTGCTGCGGAACCTCGCGACGGGGATCGCCGGACCCAATCAGTTCACGCCAGGCTCGAACCTCGGGGTGGTGATGCTGGGGCCGCTCCCGGTGACGGGAGCGCGGTTCGCGGCCTTCCTCTGCACGCTTGCCGCACTCACGCTCTTCTACGTTCTCCTCAAGAGGACCTGGTGGGGTCTCGCGCTCCGCGCGGCGGCGCAGAGCCGGATCGGAGCGCAGACCTCCGGTGTCGACATCCTCCGCCTCGACCAGATCGCCTTCGGCGTCGGCGTGGGCCTCGCGGGTCTCGCGGGCGCGCTGCTGGCGCCGGAGTTCCAGGTCTATCCCACCAACGGCGTCGTCACGACCGTGAAGGGCTTCGAGATCATTGTGATCGGCGGCCTGGGCTCGATCCCCGGCGCGCTCATCGCGGGGGTGATGCTAGGCGTGGTGGAAGCGCTGGGTGCGGCCTTCATCGCCTCGCCATATCAGAACGTCTACGGCTTCCTCCTGGTGCTGTTCGTCCTGCTGATCAAGCCCACCGGCCTATTCGGCGAGCGTGTGCGGCAGGCTTGAGGCAGCATGGCCGCGCTCCTGGAGACAACCGACCTCAGCAAGCGCTTCGGCGGTCTGCTCGCCAACGATGCCGTCAACCTCTCCGTCGCCGAGGGCGAGATCCGCGGCCTCATCGGCCCCAATGGCGCCGGCAAGACCACGCTCGCCAATCTCATCACGGGGATCTATCCGCCGAGCTCCGGCGAGATCCGGATGAGGGGGCAAAGCCTCCTCGATCTCGCTCCGCACGAGATCGCCGCGCGGGGCCTCCTGCGCACCTTCCAGGTCTGCCGCATCTTCGGGAATCTGAGCGTGCGCGAGAATCTGCTGCTGCCCTATCTCACGGGCAGCGGCGATATCGGCGAGGGAAAGCGCCTCGCTGACGAGTTCCTCGCGCTCACCACGCTCGGCCGCCTCGCCGACGAGCCCGCGAAGCGGCTCTCCGGCGGTCAGCGCGCGCTCCTTCAGGTGGCCGCGGGCTTCATGGTGCCGGAGCTCGGCTGCTACGTCCTCGACGAGCCCTTCGCCGGCATCAACCCCGTGATCAAGGACGCGATCGTCGAGCTGATCCTCGGCGCGAACAGGAGCCGCGGCGTCACCTTCGTGATCGTGAGCCACGAGATGGCGGTGATGCGCAAGCTCTGCCACAAGGTGACGGTGCTGATCGAGGGGCGGGTCGTGACGGAGGGCACGCTCGACGAGGTCGCGGCCAGGCGCGAGGTGGTTGCGGCCTATCTCGGCAAGGCCTGGACATGAGCGACATCCTAGCGGTCGAGGACGTTCGCGCCGCCTACCAGAGCGGAATCGACATTCTCCAGGACTTGTCGCTCACCGTCCCGGAGCAGAGCCTGACGCTCGTAATCGGACCCAACGGCGCGGGGAAATCGACGCTGCTGCGCGCGATCTTCGGGTTCCTGAAGCCGCATGCGGGCGCGATCCGCTTCCGCGGCGAGGCGATCCAGTCGCTCGAGCCCTCGGAGATCAAGGCGCGCGGCATCAGCTACGTGCCGCAGGAGATCAACACCTTCCCCTATCTCACGGTCGAAGAGAACCTGCGCATGGGCGGCTGGATTTTCCGCCGCGACAAGGCTCGGCTCGCGCGGCAGATCGCGCGGGTCTATGAGATCTTCCCGGTGCTGGCGGAGCGCCGGCGCACGCGCGCGGGAGCGCTGAGCGGAGGGCAGGGGCGGATGCTCTCGGTCGCGCGGGAAATGATGACGGAGCCCACGCTCATGCTGGTGGACGAGCCGACGGCGGGGCTTGCGCCCAATCTCGTGGCGCAGGTCTACGAGCTGCTGCTGACCGCGCGCCGGAGCATCGGCACCACCATCCTCCTCGTCGATCAGAACATCGAGGAGGCCGCGCCGCATGCGGATCACCTCTATCTCGTCAATCTCGGCCGCATCAAGGCCGCGGGACCCGCGCGCGAGTTCGGGGCCGCGCGGATCGAGGCGCTGATCCAGGAGTGCCTCCTCGGATGAAGCGCGCCTTCGCATTCGTGGATTGGCGCCGCCTTGCGGAGGTCGCGATCCCCGTGACGCTGGTGCTGGCGCTCGTACCGCTCTTCGCGCGCGAGTACATGGTCCACGTGCTCGTGCAATGCCTCTACTACACGATCCTCGCCGCGAGCTGGAACCTGCTTGCGGGCATGACCGGGCAATTCTCGCTCGCGCATCAGAGCTTCGCCGCCATCGGCGGCTATACCACGGGCCTGCTGATCCGCTATTTCGAGACGCCGCTCTGGCTCAGTATCCCCGCGGGCATGCTGCTCTCGGCAGCGCTCGGCTATCTGCTCGGGCGCATCGTGCTGCGGATGCGCGCGATCTATCTCGCGATCGCCACCTGGGCCTTCGCGGAGACCTTCCACATTCTCCTGACCGCGGCCTATCCGATCACGCGCGGCGAGCTCGGCCTCTCCGTGCCGTCGCTCTTCGGCCATCTTCGTCCGACGCCCTACTACTACACGTTCCTCGCGCTTGCGGCGGTGACGATCCTCGGCATGTATCTGTTGGTGCGCTCGCCCCTCGGCTACTTCATGCGCGCCATCAGGGACGACGAGCTCAGGGCGGAGACGCTCGGCGTCGACACCACGCGGGTCAAGGTCCTGGTCTTTACGCTCACGAGCGCGATCGCCGGTCTCGCAGGCGCGGTCTATGCGCATTACGACGTGGTTTTGAGTCCGCAGCGCGCGGACTTCAGCGTCATGGCGACGCTCATCATCATGGTCGTGGTGGGTGGGCTCGGCTCCTTCGCGGGGCCGCTGATCGCTGCGGCTCCGATCCATCTCACGCTCACCTTCCTCCAGAAATACGGCGAGTGGGATATGGTGGTCTTCGCGCTGCTGGTGATCGCGCTGATGCGCAGCTACATGGGCGGGCTTGCGGCGCTCCTCGCCGAGGCCTATCAGAAACTCCGGGCGCTCGGAGGAGAGCGATGGGCAAGACGGTAGGCGTGATCGGCGCTGGCATGGTCGGCGTTACTGCCGCGAGCTTCCTGCAGCGCGATGGGCACCGCGTCTTTCTCGTGGAGCGCGGCAATCCCGGCGAGGGCGCTTCCTTCGGCAATGCCGGCTGCCTCAACGGCTCCTCGGTGGTGCCGATGTCGATGCCCGGCACGATCCGCAACGTCCCGCATTGGCTCGCGGACCCGCTGGGCCCGCTCTCGATCCGTTGGCGCTACCTGCCGTGGCTCGCTCCCTGGCTCCTGCGCTTCGTGCGCGCGGGATCGGCCGAGCGCGTCGCCGCGCAAGCGCGCGCGCTCCGGGCCTTGCTCGCGCCTTCCGTCGACACGCTGCTGCCGCTCGCGAGGGACGCAGGCGTCGCCGACCTCATTCATCGCGCGGGTCATCTCTGGGTCTACCGGTCCGAGGCGAGCCTCGCCAAGGATCAAGCTGCCTGGAGGCTCCGCCGCGACAACGGCGTCGTCGTGACCGAGCTCGGCGCGGACGAGCTGCGTCAGCTCGAGCCCACAGTCTCCCGGGATTTCGCGCGCGGCGTCCTCGTCGAGGAGAACGGCCATCTCGGCAATCCCCACCGTATGGTGCAGGGGCTCGCGGGCGCACTGCAGCGGAGCGGCGCCGAAATCCATCGTGCCCAGGCGCTGGGCTTCACGCTCGAGGGCAATCGCCTCAAGGCGATCCGCACCGACAAAGGGGAGCTTTCCTGCGACGCCGCTGTGGTTGCGGCTGGCGCGTGGTCGCGGCCGCTCGCGGCGATGCTCGGCGACAAGGTGCCGCTCGAGACCGAGCGGGGATATCACCTGATGATCCGCGACCCCGAGGTGATGCCGCGGCTTCCGGTGGCCGACGCCGATGGCAAGTTCGTGGCAACACCGATGGAGACGGGGTTGCGCTTTGCCGGCACGGTCGAGCTCGCGGGCCTCAAGGCGCCGCCGGACTGGCGCCGCGCCGGCATCCTGCTGGAGCAGGGACGGAAGCTGCTCCCGGGGCTTGCGCCGAGCCATGCCGAGGAGCGGGTCTCGCAGTGGATGGGGCACCGGCCGAGCATGCCGGATTCGCTTCCTTGCCTCGGCCCCGCCACGCGCACGCCCGACGTGATCTACGCCTTCGGCCATGGCCATGTCGGCATGGCGGCCTCGCCGGTCACGGGTAAGGTGGTCGCAGATCTGGTCGCGGGCCGCAAGCCCGCGATCGACGTGACGCCCTTCCGGCCGCAGCGTTTCGCATAGGAGGCCCGCGCATGTCCGCTCCACGCATCGCCCGCGGCGGCAAGGCGCTCTACGGCGCCGCCGTCGGCATCCTCATGCTGGAGGCGCGCTTCCCGCGCATCCCAGGCGACATGGGGAACGCCGAGACCTGGCCTTTCCCGGTGCTCTACAAGGTCGTCAAGGGCGCATCGCCCGAGCGCGTGGTGAAGGCGAAGGCGGAGGGCCTGCTGCCGGCGTTCCTCGACGCCGCCAAGGAGCTGGTGACGCTCGGGGCCGACGGTATCACCACGAATTGCGGCTTCCTCTCGCTCTACCAGGCGGAGATTGCGCGCCACGTCGGAGTTCCCGTGGCGACCTCGAGCCTGATGCAGGTGCCGTTCGTGGCTGCGCTTCTGCCGCCAGGGCGAAAGGTCGGCATTCTCACGGTGAGCGCGAAATCCCTGACGCCGGAGCATCTGCGCGCCGCCGGGGTCGATCCCGCGACCCCTGTCGTCGGCACCGACGGCGGACGCGAGTTCTCCCGCGTCTTGCTCGATGACGAGGCCGAGCTCGACGCAGCTGCGGCCGAGCGCGACATCCTCGAGGCCGGCGAGATCCTGCGGCGCTCGAATTCGGACCTCGGCGCGATCGTACTGGAATGCACGAACATGCCACCCTATGCGCGCGCGCTCCGCGAGCATCTGGGCCTGCCGGTTTTCGACATCGTGAGCTTCATCACCTGGTTCCAGGCGGGTCTGCAGCCCCGAGATTTCGGTCATCCCGGCAGCTCCGCACGCGCTTGGCGCGAGCGATGAGTCTCGCGCCGCTCCGCGTACTCGTCACGGGAGCCGCGAGCGGGATCGGCGCTGCGCTCTGCCGTCGAATCGCGGCGCCCGGCGTGCAAATCCTACTGCACACGCGCGAGCGCCGCGCGGAGCTAGAGGCGGTCGCGGCGGAATGCGAGGCGAAGGGCGCCGCCTCCGCGGCCGAGCTCGGCGATCTCGCGGCCGCAGGGACGGCTCGACGCCTCGTCGCCACCGCCGTCGCCGCTTTCGGAGGGCTCGACGCGCTGGTTGCGAACGCGGGCTTTGCCGACCGCAGGCTCGTGGGCGAGCTCGACGAGGCCGCCTTCCGGCGCTCGGTCGACGCGATCCTCACGGGCTTCTTCCTGCTGGCCGACGCCGCGCGCCCGCACATCGTCCAGGCGGGGATGCGGGGGCGCATTCTCGCCGTGAGCTCCTTCGTCGGCCATGTCTTCCGCCTCGAGGGCGAGATATTTCCGGCCTCCTCGGCTGCGAAGCTAGGGCTGGAGGGGCTCGCGCGGGCGCTCGCGGCGCAGCTAGCGCCCGCGGGCGTCACCGTCAACTGCGTCGTCCCCGGCTACATTGCGAAGGAGCGCGGGACGAAGGCCGCGCTCGACGATGCCGGGCGCGAGCGCGCGAAAAAGCGCGTCCCGCTGGGGCGCCTCGGGCGTCCGGACGAGGTGGCGGCGATGCTCGCGTTCCTGCTCGGCCCCGATGCCGCCTACATCACGGGCCAGTCCATTCGCGTCGATGGCGGGCTGAGCCTCTAGCTTTTCGCGGGCATCGCTCCATTTCAATTCCTGCGTTATCGTCTCGATTTCCGGAGGGGAAGGCCGATGCTTGCGGAATTTCGGGAATTCATCTCACGAGGCAATGTGATCGATCTTGCGGTGGGGGTGATCGTAGGGGCGGCGTTCACGGGCATCGTCAACTCGCTGGTGAGCGACATACTGATGCCGCCCCTGGGCCTACTGCTCGGCGGGATCGATTTCTCGAACTTCTTCATTACATTGAAGGGCAGCGGCTACGCGACGGTCGAGGCCGCCAAGGCCGCGGGCGGCGTCACCTTGAACTACGGTCTCTTCATCAACGCGGTGATCCGGTTCATCATCGTGGCATTCGCGATCTTCGTCGTGGTGAAGCAGGTGAACCGCTTCCGCAAGACGCAGGAGGCGGCGCCGCCGCCTCCTCCCTCTCGGCAGGAGGAACTGCTCGCGGAGATCCGCGATCTCCTGAAACAGGCGCGGCGCTAGGCTGGTATCGTCGCAGGCCCGGATCCCAAGGAGGCATCTCATGAGAAGGCTCGCAAAATGGCTCGGGATCGTCGTGGGTATTTTGGTGCTGATAGTCGTCGGCGCCGCCGTGATCTTGCCGATGGTGGTCTCCATCGACACCGTCAAGGGCGAGATCATCGCGCAGGTGAAGAGCGCGACCGGGCGCGACCTCACCATCGACGGCCCGTTGAGCCTGTCGATCCTGCCGAGCCCGGCGATTTCCGCGAGCAAGGTCGCCCTGTCCAATGCGCCCGGCGCCGGCGCGAAGCCGATGGTGACGCTCGGCAAGCTCGAGGTGCAGGTCCAGCTTCTGCCGCTGCTCTCGAAGACGATCGTCATCGACCGCTTCGTGCTCGTCGATCCCGTCATCGACTTGGAAATCGACAAGCAGGGGCGCAAGAACTGGGATTTCGCTGCCGCCGGGGCCGGTACAGCGCCTCAGCAGCCCTCCGTCGGCGGCGGCGGGGCAGCGGGCGCGCTCGGCTCGATCCGTCTCGGCGACGTCCGTCTCGAGAACGGGACGGTCAACTACACGGACCAGCGTTCCAACGAGCATAAGACCGTCGACAAGATCAACATGACGGTCTCGCTGCCGAGCCTCGATTCGCCGCTCAAGGCGGACGGCTCCGCTCGCTTCAACGCCGTGGTCCTCAATTTGAAGCTCGACGTCGCCAAGGCCGGCGACCTCATCGGCGCCGCCGGGAGCGACACGACCGCCGCTTTCACCTCGGAGCTCGTCACCTTCGACTTCAAGGGAAAGGCGTCGATCGCCTCGACCAATGGGACCATCAATCTCAAGGTGCCGTCGCTGCGCAAGCTCGCGGCATGGCTCGGGAGCCCCTTTGCGGGCGAACGCGTGAAGACCGGCGAGCTCTCTATCGCCGGCAAGCTCGCGATTGCGGGCTCGGAGATCAAATTTACGGAGGCGCAGCTTTCCTTCGACGCCATCAAGGGCAAGGGCGACCTCGCCGTCAATTCCGGCGGCGCACGTCCGTCGGTGAAGGGCAATCTCGACCTCGCCGCTCTCGACCTCAATCCCTATCTGGCGCCGGAGGGCCAAGGCGGTGGAGGCGGCGCCGCCGGGGGTGCCGGCGGCGGTGCGAGCTCCGGCTGGAGCGACGAGCGTATCGACGTCGCCGGTCTCAAGACCGCCGACGTCGATTTCAAGATCGCCGCAAACGGGATCAAGTATCGCAAAATCCACGTCGAGAAGAGCGCGATGACCTTGCGCGTCAACAACGGGCGCATGGACGTCGAGCTCACGGACCTCGCCGCCTATCAGGGCGGCGGCAAGGCCAGCGTCGTCCTCGACGGCAGCAGCACGCCCATGGCGGTCACGCTCAATGCGAACCTTACGAGCGTGCAGATGGAGCCGCTGCTGAGCGACGCGATGAATCTCGACAAGCTCACCGGCAAGGGCAACATAACCGTCGCGCTCACCTCGAAGGGCCAATCGCAGCGCGCACTGATCGGCGCCCTCAACGGCAAGGGCAGCATGAATATCGCGGACGGGCAGATCAAGGGGATGGACCTCTTGAAGATGCTGAACACCGCCACCTCCGCCGTCGGCAGCGCGCTCACCGGCGGCGGCGGAGAGACGAAGTTCTCGCATCTCACGGGCACCTTCACCGTCACCAACGGGATCGTCCACAACAACGATCTCGTGCTGGATTCGCCGGGCCTCAAAGCCGAGGGCGCGGGCACCATCGACCTGCCGCAGCGCCGGGTCGACTACAAAGTGACGCCCAAGGTCGCGGGCCTCAGCGTGCCCGTGAACGTCCAGGGTCCGTGGGACAATCTGAGCTACGTCCCGGACGTCGCGGGCATCGTGAAAGGCGGCGTGGGCGGAGCGGTCGACACCTTGAAGGGGGCGATCCCCGGCGTGCCCGGCGGAGGCTCGTCCGGCGGGAAGCCCTCGGGCGGCGGATTGCTCCCGAACCCCTTCAAATAGTCTCGCCGCCTCAGATCGCGCGCTCCGCGATCTGCACGGCGTTGAGCGCCGCGCCCTTGAGGAGCTGATCGCCGCAGACGAAGAGGTCGAGGCCGTGCGCGCCGAAGATCAGGCTTTGGCGCATGCGGCCGACATCGACGTCGTAGCGCGCGCTCGCCGTGATGGGCATGGGATAGGCGCTCTTGGCGCGGTCGTCGACGACGCGCACGCCCGCGGCCTTCTCCAGCACCGCGCGCGCCGTCTCAGGCGCAATCGGCTTCTCGGTCTCGATGGTGATCGCCTCGGCGTGCGCCCGCATCGTCGGCACGCGCACGGAGGTGCAGCTCACGGGGAGATCGGGCTCGCCGAAGACCTTCCGCATCTCCCAGCAAACCTTCATTTCCTCGAAGGTGTAGCCGCTCTCGTGGAACCGGTCGATCTGCGGCACGACGTTGAAGGCAAGGGGATGCGCGAAGACCGAATGCTGCACCGGCTTGCCCGCGAGGTAGTCCCTGGCGCCCTCGACTAGCTCGGTCATGCCTTCCGCGCCCGCGCCGCTCGCGGCCTGGTAGCTCGAGACGATCACCTTCTTGAGGCCGAAGGCCTTGTGGAGCGGCCAGAGCGCCACCGCCGCCACGGCCATCGTGCAGTTGGGGTTCGCGATGAGCCGATGGCCGCGCATGGTCTCGGGGTTGATCTCGGGGATGACCAGCGGCACGTCCGGTAGCATCCGGAGCGCCGAGGAGGTATCGATCACCAGCGAGCTCTCCGCGAGCGGGCGCGCGTATTGCCGCGCGAAGTCGCCGGAGACGCAGAGGAAGACGATGTCGCAGCGCCGCGCGGTCTCGAGCTCGAAGCGCCGGATGATGTTCGGACCGAAGGGCGTGTCGAGCTTGCGGTCGGCCGAGCGCTCGGAGGCGAAGAGCTGCACCTCGCGCAGCGGGAACTTTCGGTCGTGCAGGACCTTCACGAGCTCGGAGCCCACCGCCCCGGTTGCGCCCACGACCCCCACGACCGCGCTGTTCGCCATGACCTCGCTCTCCTGCCACATGAAAGGCGGTTCAATAACGGAATGCGCCGCTCCTGTCGAGCGACCACCCATGCGGGGAGGTCAGCCGCGGCTGCGGCGGTCGCATTCCTCGGCGAGACGGCGAAGCAGGGGACCTACGGTCACGGGATAGGGCATGGAATCCAGGCGCTTGAGCGGTGCCGGCAGCCGCTCGAGCTCGTTCGCGGCCAGGCGGCGGATTTCGGCGAGCGCGGGCAGCGGGCCGAAGCGCCGGCCGCCCCGCATGACCGGGACGAGCAGGGGCTTCCCCTCGTGCGTCTCCGCGGCAAGGCCCAGGAGATCGCCCGCGCAGCTCCCGTTCGCCCCATAGCTCCGCCAGACCTGCTTCCGGCCGGGCCAGGTGGCCTTGCCCTCGGAGAGCTTGCGGCGGGGGATGCCCGCATATTCCTGCAGCTTGTAGGCGCAATCGAGCGCGGGCACATCGCTCGAGGTGGTAAGGCTCGTCCCGACACCATAACCGTCGATGGGCGCGGCCGCGCGGGTCAAAGCCTGAAGCTGGTCCTCATCGAGACCGCCGCTCGCGAAGATGATCGTGTCGCGGAGGCCGCCGGCGTCGAGGATCGCCCGCACGCGCCGGGCGTGCGCACCGAGGTCGCCGCTGTCGATGCGGACGCCCGCGATCTTGATCCCGTCCCGCGCGAGGGTCTTGGCTATCGCGACGACCCTTTCGGCCCCGCGCTCGGTGTCGTAGGTGTCGATGAGGAGGATCACGCCTTGCGGCCGCGCGCGGGCGAATTGCTCGAATGCCTGCGTCTCCTCGTCGTGCGCCTGGATGAAGGAATGCGCCATCGTCCCGTAGATGGGAATGCCGAAACGCTCGCCCGCAAGCATGGTCGCGGTTCCCGCGAAGCCCGCGATGTAGCTCGCGCGCGCCGCGAGGAGGCCAGCCTCGGCGCCGTGCGCGCGGCGCAGACCGAAGTCCACGAGGAGCTTTTCGGGCGCCGCCAGCACGAGGCGGGCCGCTTTCGATGCCACCAGCGTCTGAAAATGAAGGAGATTGATGAGCCGTGTCTCCACGAGCTGCGCCTCCGGGAGCGGCGCCACCACGCGGATGATCGGCTCGTCCGCGAAGAAGACGGTGCCTTCGGGGAGCGCATCGACGTCGCCGGTGAAGCGCAGCGAGGCGAGCGAGGCGATCAGCTCCGGCGATAGCCGCTCCGTGCTCTTGAGGTAAGCGAGCTCCTCGGCGCTGAAGCGGAGGCCCTCCAGGAACTCCACCGCCTGCTCTAGCCCCGCCGCCATCAAGAAACCGCGGCGCTGCGGCAGCTTGCGGAAGAAGAGCTCGAACACCGCCGTATCTGCCATGCCCTGGACGCGGTAGGCATCCAGCATGGTGAGCTGGTAGAGGTCGGTAAGGAGCGAGCTCTCCGGCGAGATCATCCGCGGGCGTCAGGGAAGACGAGCGACAATTTCCGTCGGCGCGATCAGGCCGCGCTCGAGATTGTCGATCATGTTCGCGACCTTCTGCGGGGTCTCCGCGCCCATCAGGAGATGGAGGCCCAATGGCGGCGGCCCGCCGCTTGCGGCGGCCCGGGCGCGCATCTGGCGGAAGAACTCCTTCGCGAAGTCGCGGCGGCTGCGCTCCTTGAGCACCTTGAAGCCGGCACTCTCGAGATGGCGGCGATAAGCGCCGGCGGTCTCGACGAAGCTCGTCTCCGCCGTAGCGGCCCATGGTACGGGGAAGCTCAGCGCACCCTCGCCCTCGCGCATGACGTCGTAGATGCCGAAGATGCCGCCGGGCTTGAGCACGCGCCGCACCTGCCGAAAGAGCGTCGGCTTATCGGAGATGTTCATGCCGACATGGAGCATGTAGGCGCCGTCGAAACTCGCGGGCGCAAAGGGGAGGTCGAGGGCGCTGCCGCTGCGGTAGTCGACGCGTCCCGCGAGGCCCACCCGCCTCGCGAGCGCCGCCGCGACCCTGACGTAATCCTCGGTGAGGTCGATACCGGTCACGCGGCAGCCGCGCTCGTGCGCGAAGTATCGCGACGCACCGCCGAGGCCTGAGCCGATGTCGAGGAGATGCATTCCAGGCCGCACTCCCATCTCGGTCGCAAAATCGACGGTCGCCTCGCGCCCGCCGATGTGGAACTCGTCGACCGGCGAGAGATCGGCAGGGACGAGACGGTCCGGGTCC
>Ga0335085_10002995_pt1 | contig 30255 bp, 25 predicted proteins | sample Lox_Sample_45_FD_206712 | JGI IMG/M metagenome (GOLD analysis project Ga0335085, IMG submission 206712) | Soil microbial communities from Loxahatchee National Wildlife Refuge, Florida, United States - Lox_Sample_4.5 | ecosystem: Environmental > Terrestrial > Soil > Wetlands | place: USA... | reverse complement strand
CGAAGACAGTTCAAGGAGGTAATGCGGTGATTAAAGACGAAAGCACGTTGAATGTCATACTGGAGACGGTATCGCGGTTTGTGAAGGAACGGCTGATTCCCATCGAGGAGCAGTGCTCGGAAAACGACGCCATTCCCCGCGAAATCATCGACGAAATGCGGGAATTGGGGCTGTTCGGGCTTTCGATTCCCGAGGAGTACGGCGGCCTGGGCCTTACGCTGGAAGAGGAGATCAGGGTCGTGCTCGAACTCTGCCAGGCATCACCCATATTCCGCTCCGTGATCGGTACCAACGTGGGGATCGGTGCACTGGGTATCGTCATCGACGGGACCGAGGAGCAGAAGCAGAAATATCTGCCGAAGCTTGCCAGCGGCGAGATCATCGGTTCGTTTGCCCTTACCGAGCCGGAGGCCGGTTCTGATGCTGCGTCGCTGAGGACCTCCGCGGTACGCGACGGAGACGACTACATACTCAACGGGACCAAGCGCTTTATCACCAACGCCCCGGAGGCCGCCGTCTTCACCGTTTTTGCCCGAACGAAGCCCGAGGACAAGGGAGCCGGCGGTATCTCCGCCTTTCTGGTGGAGAAGGGGACACAGGGCCTCTCCCTCGGCCGAAACGAAAAGAAGATGGGGCAGTGGGGGGGGCACGTTTGTGACGTGATCTTCGACGACTGCCGGGTGCCCGCCTCCGCCATCATCGGCGAAAAGGAGGGAGTGGGATTCAAGACCGCCATGCGTGTTCTGGACAAGTCCCGGACCCATATTGCTGCGGTCTGCGTCGGTGCTGCCACCCGAATCCTCGATGAAGCACTGAAGTATGCCATGGAGCGCAAGCAGTTCAACAAGCCGATCTGCGAGTTCCAGCTGATTCAGGCGATGCTGGCCGACAGCAAGGCAGAGATCTATGCGGCCCGCAGCATGGTGATTGAAACCGCGAGAAAGTACGACCTGAAAAAGAACATCTCCACCGAATCGTCCTGCAGCAAGCTCTACGCTTCGGAAATGGTGAGCAGGGTGGCAGACCGGGCCGTGCAGATCCTCGGCGGCTCCGGCTACATCAGGGATTACGCGGTGGAGCGGTTCTACCGCGACGTGCGCCTGTTCCGTCTCTACGAAGGGACCAGCCAGATTCAGCAGCTTATCATTGCCCGCAACATGATCAAGGACGCCAAGTGACAGCGACTCCGGTGGAGTGACTTCGTTCCGGCGCGCAAAACGGAGCGGCGACCGCAGGAAATTCACGGTGGGTTCCTGGTCCCTGAGAGCGGGACGACGTTGCCACAAGAAGTTTTGTCGGTTGTTAAATTGCATGTAATATTGCATGCAAAAAAATTGCGGACATGATCGGGAGGGAAATGTGCACGTTGTTGTCTGTATCAAGCAGGTCCCCGATACGACCCAGGTGCAGATCGATCCGGTAACCAACACCCTGGTGCGCGATGGGATTCCGTTCATAACGAACCCCTATGATACCCACGCGCTGGAAGAGGCGTTGCGACTGAAGGACCGTTTCGGCTGCATGGTCACAGCCATCTCCATGGGGCCGCCGAACGCCGTGGCCACACTGCAGAAGGCCTTGTCACTCGGCGCCGATCGAGTGGTACTCCTGTCCGATCGCTGCTTCGGGGGAGCCGACACCCTGGCCACTTCCAACGTTCTTTCGGAGGCGATCCGCAAGCTCGATGCCGAAGATGAGGTCGGACTCGTGCTCTGCGGCAAACAGACCATCGATGGTGACACCGCGCAGGTTGGACCGGGGATAGCCACCAGACTGCGCTATGCCCAGTTGACTCTGGTTGACCATATCATCGAGCTGGATTTCGGCGCCCGGCGGGTGAAGGTGAGCCGTAAGCTGGAAGGGCGTCACGAAATAGTCGAGGCGCCCCTGCCGGTCATGCTGACCGTGGTGAGGGAACTGAACCGTCCCCGCTATCCCACGGTGCCCATGCGTCTCGTGGCGGCTTCATCCCACGTGGAGGTGTGGAACAACGGAGTGCTGAAGCTTGACGAGCAAAGCATCGGGTTGAAGGGTTCGCCAACCTGGGTAAGCAGGATATTTTCACCGGAGCGGGCCATTGGCGAGATCATCGGGGATGGGCTCGGCGACCCGGATGGGACTGCCGACCTTTTGATCGACAAGCTGCTTGCCAAGGACCTCATCGCCTTGTAAGGGAGCTTAGGGAACCGGCTATTTCGAAGGAAACACGTGCAGGGGAGACCGATGACTGAACCGATCAAACTGAAGAAACCGCGTGGCAAGGCGCGGCTCATGGACGGTACGTGCATATCCTGCGGGGCCAGGTGCCAGAGTGTCTGTCCCGTGAACTGCGTGGAGATGACCGATGCCGGAGAGCCGCTTATCGGCACCGAAGCGTGCATCGGATGCGCAAAGTGCGTCAAGATCTGCCCGGCGGGCGCTCTGGAGATGTTTTTCTCGCCGGATGAGCTGAAGATTCTCGACGAGATCGCCCGGCAACAGGGTACGCAGCAGGATGAGGCAGAAGAGATCGATGACGAGGCGAGGGCCCTCGCTGCGAAACTTGTCGCATACCGCGGCGTGTGGGTCTTCGTCGAGCATACCGGCGGGGTACCGCACAAGGTTTCCTGGGAACTGATGGGGAAGGGAAGGGAGCTTGCCGACGCCCTAGCCGTTCCCCTCTCTGCCGTCGTGATGGGAGAAGATGTCGGTCATCTCTGTCATGAGGCCTTTACCTACGGGGCTGACACCACCTACCTTATGGACGCGCCAGTCTTGCGGCACTATCGGACAGAATCCTACCTCCGGGGAGTATGTCACCTTATCGACCAGCATCGTCCCGAGATAATTCTCATGGGGGCCACCGGTCTCGGCCGCGACCTGGCGGGGGCGGTGGCAACCGCCGTGAGTACCGGTCTCACCGCCGACTGCACCGGACTCGGCGTCGACGACAAGCGAAATCTCATGCAGACCCGGCCGGCTTTTGGCGGCAACATCATGGCAACCATCATGTGCGACAAGTTCCGTCCCCAGATGGCGACGGTCCGCCCCAACGTCATGCCGATGCCTGCGCGGGCGGAGGGCCGGAGCGGGAACATCATCGTGTCGCACTGCCCGGCCCAGGAAGAGGAGATTCTCGTCAAGGTGCTGGAGGTGATCTCCGACACGGGGAAAGACCACATCGACATCGCCGGTGCCGACTTCATCGTTTCCGGGGGGCGGGGGATGATGGGAAAGGAAAACTTCACCCTTCTCAAGGAGCTTGCCGAGGAGCTGGGGGGCGTGGTCGGCGCCTCCCGCAGCGCAGTCGATGCGGGATGGATGCCCCAGGAGCGGCAGGTAGGCCAGACCGGCAAGACCGTGCGTCCGAAGATCTATATCGCCTGCGGCATCTCCGGTGCCATTCAGCACCTGGTCGGGATGCAGGACTCCGATATCATCATCGCCATCAACCGGGACCGTAACGCCCCGATCTTCGAAGTGGCCACCTACGGCATCGTCGGCGACCTCTTCCGGATCGTTCCGGCGATAACCCGCAGGATTCGCGATCTCAAGAACCAACGCGCCAGAAAGGTCGCCTGATGACAACCTGAATCCGATAGCCCTGAGGAGCCTGCAGCCTCACGTGCCACAGATTCACTAACACTACAGAGGATATGCAATGATCCCCACCTCCCTCCCGTTTGCTGTTCTATTATTGCCTGCCCTGCTTTTCTTCCTCTATGCAGTCTACCGTCGCTTGCTCCTTGTTCGAATGGGGGCACCGGAGAACCGCTTCGATCAATCGTGGCGACGTGTCCGGGGCACGTTGCAGTTCGCCTTCGGCCAGAAGCGGGTCGTGAGCAAGGCCTTCGGTGTCAACCACGTTATCATCTTCTGGTCGTTCATGGTCCTGCTTGTCGCCAATGGCGCCTTCATCCTCCAAGGTCTCTTTCCCGAAGCGTCGCTCGAAGCTCTCCCCGCAACAGTGTACCGATTCCTCATGACACTTTTCGACATCGTATCGATTGCGGCGCTCATCTGCGTCACCCTGTCGTGCCTGCGGCGCCTCTTCTTCAAACCGGCCTACCTGGACAGCTCCTACGTTTCTGCCCGCAGTTTCGAAGGCTTCTTCATCCTCTCTTCGATCGCTCTCCTGATGATCGCCTACTTCGTTCTCCACGGCGCCCTGCTTGCCGTCGACGGGGAGAGCGCTCCCTACATGCCGATCTCCTCGCTCGTTGCCACGATGCTGAGAAGCATGGCATCCAGTGGTGCGCTGACGACCGTTGCTGCCATTGCCTGGTGGGTCCATGCAGTCGTTCTCATTGTCTTCATCTGTTATCTGCCGCTCAGCAAGCACATGCACATCCTGACCGCCATACCCAATTGCTTCCTCCGGAATCTCGAAGCGACGTCGGTCCCACCCCGTGAAGAGTTTGCGGTCGGAGGCCGTTTCGGTGTCGGCAGGATAGACGATTTCACCTGGAAAGACCTCTTCGACTCGTTCTCCTGCACCGAATGCGGCAGATGCCAGGATGCCTGCCCGGCTCACGCGACCGGTAAGCCTCTCAATCCCCGGCAGGTTGTCCATTCCCTCAAGACCAACCTCCTAGCTGCGGGCGGTGATCTGCTTGCGGGGAAAGTCCCCCGCACACCGCTTATCGGGCCAGAAGGCGAGGGGACCAACAGCGAAGAGGCTATCTGGGCCTGCACGACGTGCGGCGCCTGTCTTGAGCAGTGCCCCGTCTTCATCGAGCAGATGCCGAAGATTGTCAAGATGAGGCGCCACCTCGTCCAGATGGAGGCACGGTTTCCCGAGGAGCTTCTCAATCTGTTCGAGAATATCGAGGGACGGAGCAACCCGTGGGGGATCGCCCCCACGGAACGGGGCAAGTGGGCGGCACACATGGATGTGCCGGTGTTTGTTGCGGGCGCCACCGAGTACCTCTTTTTTGTCGGCTGCGCCGGGGCATTCGATTCGCGTCAGAAGCAGGTTACTGTTGCCCTGGCGTCCGTCCTTACTGCGGCAGGCATTTCCTGGGGGATCCTGGGGAAGGAGGAGAAATGCTGCGGCGACAGCCTGCGACGCCTGGGGAACGAGTTCGCCTTTGACCGTAACGCGAAAGAAAACGTGACAATGTTTCAGGAGAAGGGGGTCCGCAAGATAATCACCCAGTGTCCCCACTGTTTTTCCACCTTGAAAAACGATTACCGCCAGTTCGGGGTCGATCTGGAGGTCATCCACCACAGCCAGTTGCTGGAACGGCTTCTTGCAGAAGGACGTATCCCCCTGACCAGGGAAGTGACTGAAGTCGGTTCGGCGACTTTCCACGATTCCTGCTACCTGGGGCGTCATAACGGCGTCTATGAAGAACCTCGCCGGATTCTCGCCAGTGTTACGGGAAGACAACCGCTGGAATTCGCCCGTGTCGGGAAGGGCGCTTTCTGCTGTGGCGGAGGAGGCGGGAGGATGTGGATGGAGGAGCACACGGGGACCAGAATCAACCGGGAGAGGGTGAAGGAAGCCGTGGCAACGGGTGCCGAGACCGTATGCGTTGCCTGTCCTTACTGCATGACCATGCTCGAGGATGGTCTCAAGGACGCAAAGCGGACCGAAATTCGAGTCCGCGACCTGGCCGAGGTGGTGGCGGAGGGGTTGAGGACCTGATGTGACGGAACTGATTGTAGTGAATGAAATATCTATCAGAGCGCACAATCTGCCTTGTGGGCTCCTTTCGTGCCGGGGGACGCCCCGGCTTTTTTTGCCTGCCGCAATTTCCTGGGAGAAGCGGTTGTTGTCTGGTAAAATGTAACGGGGTACGCAGACTGAATGAAACACCAATACGAAGGAAGAGATGGGCGTGTGATGCGGTCGTTCATGCTTGTTCGCATCGGGTGTGTGAAAAAATAAAATATTGTTATTTAGTGTGTATAGTTGTATAATGCAACTAAAAAGCGGCAAGCTATGACAGTGGAGCGATCAGCGGTCGAACGATGTTCGTTCCCCGGTGATCGCTGGAGGGTGCAATGATCAGCGTAGGTGAGGCTCGGCGGACGATACTGCAGAACGTGAGTCTGCTGGATGCTGAAGAAGTCCCGCTGCTGCAGGGGATGGGGAGGGTCATCAGGGAGGATGTCCTTGCTCCGTGGGATATCCCGTCCGCGGATTGCTCGGCCATGGACGGATTTGCCTTTTCCTCCGCCTCGCTGGGGGGAACGAAGCTGAGGGTGGGCGGCATGCTCCCTGCCGGGGCGCAAAGCATTCACGCGGTAGCAGAAGGCGAGGCGGTGAGGATCATGACCGGCGCTCCGATCCCCGCCGGGTGCGATACGGTCGTTCCTTTTGAAGAAGTGGTTGAGGAAGGTGACACCATCACGCTGAAGGGAAAGGCACGGCAGGGTGCCCACATCAGGAGAAAAGGGGAGAACGTGGCCGCCCGGGATAAAGTGATCGCTGCCGGCACCCTCTTGAGACCTCCCGAGATCGGCATGCTCGCATCACTGGGAAAGGCCTCCGTGCGGGTGTACCGCAAGCCCGAGGTTGCGATCCTCGCCACGGGGGATGAACTTGTTCCCATCGGGTCAGTGCCCGGCCCCGGAGCTACGGTCAACAGCAACAGTTACAGCTTAGCTTCCCAGGTGATGGAGGCCGGTGGAACGCCGATTCTGCTGGGGATTGCCAGGGACAACCAGGACGCGACCCGAGAGATGATTGCAAAGGGATTGACGGCCGATTTCCTCGTCACCACGGGCGGTGTATCGATTGGCGACAGGGACTTCGTAAAAGAAATCATCACCGAACTGGGGGGGGAGATAAAGTTCTGGAAAATCAACCTGAAGCCGGGGAAACCGTTTGCTTTTGCCCTGTACCGGGGGAAACCGGTCTTCGCCCTGCCGGGTAACCCGGTTGCGGCGATGGTGACGTTCGAACTGTTCGTTCGCCCGGCGATGCTGAAAATGATGGGGCATACCCGTCTGTTCCGCCCTGTCGTCAAGGCCACCCTGATCGAACCGTTGCGCAACAAGGGGGACCGCCCGCTGTTCGTGCTGTCACGGGTAAAGCTGCAGGAAGGGAGATACAGTGTCTCGTCGACGGGGCAGCAGAATTCCGCGAATCTCATGACCATGTATGAGGCAAGCGGTTTGCTGGAGCTGAAGCCGCAAACCGGTGCCAGTCCAGGAGATGAAGTGGAGGTTACCCTTTACGATCGAGAATTCGAGATGAGGGAGGAGTGCCATGTCGCTGATTGATACCTATGGCCGGAAAATAAATTATCTGCGCCTTTCCGTTACCGACCGCTGCAATCTACGCTGCAGCTACTGCATGCCTTCCGGACCGTCCTGCTCAAACGGCAGGGCTGCGCTCAATGATGGGGATATTCTGCGGATTGCGCGGGCTGCCATAGCTTCCGGCGTGGAGAAGATCCGGGTCACGGGGGGTGAACCCCTGGTCCGTCCGGGAATCGTTGCTCTTCTTGCGGAAATGAAAGGGCTTCCCGGCCTGAAGAATATCGTCCTCACGACAAACGGTATTTTCTTGCATGAGAAGGCATCGCAGCTGCGGGCTGCCGGAGTGGAAAGCCTCAATATCAGCATCGACTCGCTGCGACCGGAAACTTTCCGGCGCATAACCCGCGGTGGTTATCTCGGGAAGGTGCTGGAGGGGATCGAGGCGGCCGAGTCAGCCGGATTTCCCCATATTAAGCTCAATGTCGTCGTCATGAGGGGGATAAATGACGACGAGATTGAAGACTTTGCCGCCCTCACGCTGGACAAGCCGTACAAGGTCCGCTTTATCGAGCATATGCCCCTTTCACCGACGGGAGATTCCCGCGCCCTCACCGTCCCGGGAAGAGAAGTGCTGGAACGGATTGCACGGCGATTCTCCATGAAAAAGATGACCAGGAAGGAACTGGACGGTCCGGCAGAGTATTACCGGCTCAATGGCGCCATCGGCGAAGTCGGGGTCATTACGCCAATTTCATGCCATTTCTGCGGCCATTGCAACCGGATTCGGGTTACCTCTGACGGCGTGTTGAAGAGCTGCCTTTTTGACGACGGAGTGATAAGTCTGTGTCCTTTCCTTGAACTCGGCGATGATGCAGGGTTGCGGGAGGCGTTTCGTTGTGCGGCGCGGGTAAAGCCGTTCCAGCATTCGTTGCTGGAAACACGCCCGTCTTTCACCATGGCCCAGATCGGCGGCTGACATCGTGGGGCCAGAGCCCAGCCAGCGGAGTTCTTCGCACTCCGACTGTATGAGGATACGAACATGACCGGAGAAATTGTTGCTGTCTGCATAAGCGAGAGGAAAGGGGAGCGCAAGAAGCCGGTAGGTAGTGTTGACCTGAAGGCCGGCTTCGGCATCGTCGGGGATGCCCATGCCGGCGATTGGCATCGGCAGGTGAGCCTCCTTGCACAGGAGAGCATCGAGAAGATGCAGCGCCTCGGTTTGAACGTCACTGCAGGTGATTTTGCGGAAAATATCACGACGAAAGGGATTGATCTCCCGGCCCTTCCTGTCGGCACACGGCTGGTTCTGGGAGGAACGCTCGTGGAAGTCACCCAGATCGGCAAGGAGTGCCATACCCGGTGCGCCATTTACTACCAGGCCGGTGACTGTGTCATGCCGAAGGAAGGTGTTTTTGCGCAGGTTCTGCAGGGAGGTGAGATTAAGCCTGGCGACGTCATTGAAGTTGCGAAGGAAGGCGGCACATACCTCTCGCAGGATTCATTCGCGATGGAATTGTCGTCTGTGAACGGCACCTTCTCCGAGTAGAAAGCGATGGCATTCACCGGCATCAGCGCAGGCGGGTGGGGAATTCTGGGAGTTGCAGCTTTCCTCATCGGCTTTTCCAAGACAGGGCTCCCAGGGTTCGCCATCGTGGCCGTTCCGCTGTCGGCGTTGGTGATCCCGGCCAGAGAGTCGACCGGCATCATTCTGCCGATGCTCATCGTGGGCGATGTGTTCGCTGTTCTGCTGTATCGCCGCCACGCCCGGTGGCGACATCTAGTCCGTTTGATACCATGGGCACTGGCGGGGATTTTTATCGGGTACCGCATCCTGGCGGTCGTGACCGATCGACAGTTGCGGCCGTTGATCGGCATTCTGATACTTGCCATGGTAAGCGTGGCAAAGTGGCAGGAACTCCGCAGTAACGAAGGTACGGAAATGATGCTCTCGCAGCACTGGGCTTTTGCTGCAATCATGGGGCTCGTTGCCGGAATTGCCACTATGCTGGCCAATGCGGCGGGGCCGGTCATGACGATGTACCTGCTGGCGATGGGCGTGAGCAAAAACGAATTCATCGGCACCGGTGCGTGGTTCTTCTGTATCGTCAACTGCCTGAAGGTGCCTTTCAGCAGCAATCTCGGTCTCATTACCCACGAATCTCTCCTTCTGAACGTGCGGCTTGTGCCCGCGATCATCGCAGGAGTGGTGCTCGGCAGTATCTTCCTCAGGAAAATCCCCCAAAGGATGTTCATGCGACTGGCCCAGGTGCTCGCCGCATGTGGGGCGGTCAAGCTTCTTTTCTGATCTGTTCACAACCTGCTGCAAGGCGCTTCCCCCCCGTGCACCGGCGAAACCGATAAAACCTGGTTTTGTGATATTGCCTGCCTGATCGCAATACAAGAATCACTCGTTTCGGTGACGTGGTGGAAGCCCGGCGTCTAACATTCTGAATAACCGTAGAAATTAAAATGTGTGCATCAAGGTAAAATAGTTCTTGCATTTTAAACAATGTTCGGATACATTACATGCAATATTGCATACAAAAAAACATGGTATACTTGTTGTTAAATCGGCCGATGTTGTAATCCGTTCGGGGTAGCGATGTGGAGACGTGTTCGCCGCCAGACTCTTACATGGAGAATTCGCAATGGATTTTCAGGTTTTTCTGCTTCTCGCCCAGGATGCCCTTACCAACGGCTCCATCTACGTGCTTCTCGCCATGGCGACAATTCTCATCTTCGGGGTTACGCGCATCATCTTTATTCCCCAGGGGGAGTTTGTCGCTTACGGCGCCCTCACGCTGGCTACTCTGCAGACGGGGAAAGTTCCGGGCACAGTCTGGCTCGTGCTTGTGCTGGCGGTGGTCGCGACAGCCATGGAGGTTGTCCGCCTGCAGCGGGCGGGGGCGAGTCGTGATATCCCCGCCGCTTTCGCCAGGAACCTTCTTCCGCCGCTTGTTATCTCGGCTGTCGCCTACGTGTGTGCGCCGCTTAATCTTCACCTGGGATGGCAGGTGCTCCTGACGATCATGATCGTCACCATGCTCGGTCCGCTCCTGTACCGGGTCGCTTTCAGGCCGCTCGCCGACGCATCGGTACTTATCCTCCTGATCGCGGCCGTTGCGGTCCACTTCTCCCTGGTCGGGCTGGGGCTCCTCTTCTTCGGCGCGGAAGGGGTCCGTACCCCCGCCTTTTCCGAAGCCCAGATACCTTTGGGGACTTTGACCGTTAACGGGCAGAGCATCTGGGTCTACGTGACGAGCATCGCCTTCATCGGGTTCCTTGCGTATTTCTTCGGCAGGACTATGTACGGGAAGGCGCTACGGGCCGTTGCCTTTAACCGCAATGGCGCGCGGCTGGTCGGTATCAGCCCGAGCCTCGCGGGGACTCTGGCCTTTGCGCTGGCTGCCCTCATTGGCTGTCTTTCCGGCATTCTCATCGGCCCCATCACCACGATCTACTATGATTCCGGTTTTCTCATCGGCCTCAAGGGGTTCGTCAGCGCCATCGTGGGAGGCCTGGCCAGCTATCCCATGGCGGCGGGGGGGGCCCTGCTGGTCGGCGTGCTCGAATCGTATTCTTCATTCTGGCTGAGTGCATATAAGGACGTTGTCGTCTTCACCATGATTATACCGGTTTTGTTGTGGCTGTCGCTGAAGAGCGTTCATTTTGAGGAAGAGGAATGAAAATGGGTGATCACGCCGGTGTCTCCGCGGCTGCCGCCAAGGAATATTCTCATCGCGGGGAAGGGATACTATCTATGCGACGGGTTGGTTTGTGTATCTTTCTGGTAATGGTGGCGATAATCCCGCTCTGTCCACCTTTCTACGTCACCATGGGGAGCTATATCGGTCTTTACACCATGGTGGCGCTGGGCCTGATGCTCCTGACCGGGGTAACCGGTCTGACATCGTTCGGTCAGGCGGCATTCATGGGGCTGGGGGCCTACACGAGCGCGGTGCTGACGACCGCGTTTTCCTGGTCTCCCTGGCTGTCGCTGCTGATAGCCCTGGTCCTGACCATCGGGGTCGCCCTGATACTCGGGGCGGTCACCCTGCGCATGGGGGGGCACTATCTTCCCCTTGCAACGATTGCCTGGGGTATCAGCCTCTATTTCCTCTTCGGGTCGCTTCCCGACCTTGGAGGGCAGACAGGTCTGAGCGACATTCCGGCGCTCGGAGTGGCAGGGATGGAACTCCGTGACGAGCGCTTCTACTTCTACCTGGTATGGGTAGTCTGCCTCGTTGCCATGTGGGGAACCGTGAATCTGCTGGACTCCCGCGAAGGACGTGCCATCCGGGCGCTCAAGGGGGGGCTTCCCATGGCTGAAGCCTTCGGAGCCAGCGGACTTCGCCTCAAGACGGTGGTTTTTGTCTACTCAGCCGTCCTGGCCTGCCTTGCCGGATGGCTCTACGCCCACATGCAGCGCTTCGTCAATCCCTCCCCCTTCGGGATAAACATCGGCATCGAGTTCCTTTTCATGATTACCGTAGGCGGGGCAGGGAGCATCTGGGGTTCCGTGATCGGGGCCACCGTGATAACGTTTCTCAAGACGGTCCTGCAAGGTGTTCTCCCCAAGATCATCGGCCAATCGGGGAACTTTGAAAGTATCGTGTTCGGGGTCATGATCATCATGGTGCTTCAGTGGATGCGGGGAGGGATATGGGTCTTTATCGAACGGTTCCTCCCTGCCAAGCCCAACAAGCCCATCGGTCAGGTTTCAGACCTGCCGGTACGGAACCAGCCCCGGCGCGGTGAGTCGCTCCTCAGGGTGGACGGAATACGGAAGGAGTTCGGCGGACTGGTGGCAGTCAAGAACGTGAGCTTCGATGTGTGTGCCGGTGAGATCGTCGGTCTGATCGGCCCGAACGGTGCGGGAAAGTCCACGACGTTCAACCTGATCAGCGGAGAATTGCCCCGCACCGACGGCAACGTCTACCTCGGCAGCGAGAGAATCAGCGGGCTGCACCCTTCGAAGATAGCGCGCCGCGGCCTCAGCCGGACCTTCCAGCACGTAAAACTCATCCCCGGAATGACGGTGATCGAGAACGTAATGCTCGGCGCCTATCTCCGCACGGGGGACGGATTCTTCTCTGCAGGGTTGCGCCTGAACAGGAAAGTCGAGGAGCGGGTCGGCGCCGAGGCGGCGAAACAGCTGAACCGCGTCGGGCTGGGAGATAGCATGTACGTGCCCGCCGGGAGCCTGCCGTTGGGCAAACAGCGTATTGTAGAGATCGCCCGCGCCCTCTGTTCCGACCCGATACTGCTTCTTCTCGACGAACCGGCCGCAGGTCTCAGGTACAAGGAGAAACAGGAGCTGGCACGTCTCCTGGGGCAACTCAGGAGCGAAGGGATGTCCGTACTGATCGTAGAGCACGACATGGAGTTTCTGATGAACCTCGTCGACCGAATCGTGGTCATGGAATTCGGGCGAAAGCTCGCAGAAGGTCTGCCGCACGAGATCCGCTCCAATCCGGAGGTTCTCGAAGCGTATCTTGGGGGTGTGTGATGGCGGAACGTCTGCTTGCGGTGCGTGACCTGAACGTCCGCTACGGAAAGGTGGAGGCGATCTACAAGGCCTCCCTCAACGTCGACCGTGGAACCATCGTTAGTGTCATCGGGCCCAACGGCGCGGGCAAGACCACCCTGCTCAATGCCGTCATGGGGATGCTTCCGTCAAAAGGAGAGGTCGAATTCTGTGGAACGGACATTGGCAGGCTCTCCACTGAACAGCGGGTGACGAAGGGGATGTGCCTGGTTCCGGAGACCCGGGAACTCTTCGCCCAGATGACGGTTGCGGATAACCTGGAACTTGGGGCGTTTACTAGGTTTCGACGAGGCGACAAGGGGATCAAGCAGAGCCTCGATACAGTGTATGAGCTCTTCCCGCGGCTCCTGGAGCGGCGAAGCCAACTGGCCGGCAGCCTTTCCGGCGGCGAGCGGCAGATGCTGGCACTGGGGAGGGCGCTGATGAGCAATCCGACCCTCCTGATGCTCGACGAACCGAGCCTGGGGCTCGCCCCCCTCATCGTCAAGGAGATTCTCCACAATATCAGCAACCTGCGCTCTACCGGCGTCAGTATCCTGCTCATTGAGCAGAACGCCCGTGCCGCCCTGCAAATCTCCGATTACGGGTATGTCCTGGAAAACGGCGATATCGCCATGGAGGGGCCGAGTGAGAATCTGGCCAGCGACCCGAAGGTCATCGAGAGCTATCTCGGCATGGGAGGAGCGGGGCAGGGCCGGGATGCGTGACGCCTGTGTCGCGAATTCACCAAAAAAGAAATCGACGAAAAGGAGATTGAAGTGAAAACTGGTATACTACTGGGGACAATGGCGGTACTGCTTTCTTCATCTATGGCTCTGGCAGACATAACGATCGGCGTGAACCTTTCGACGACGGGTCCGGCAGCTTCACTCGGCATCCCCGAGAAGAATGCTCTCGCGCTTGTCCCCAAGACTATCGGTGGAGAAAAAATCAAGCTCGTTGTCTATGACGATGCTTCCGATACCACCACGGCGGTGCAGAACGTCAAGCGGCTTGTATCGGAGAACAACGTCGACCTGATTCTCGGACCGAGTACGACTCCCACATCCCTGGCGGTCGTCGACGTGGCCGCAGAGTCAAAAACTCCCATGCTTTCCGTCGCCTCTGCAAGTGCCATTGCCAGCCCGGTCGATGCAAAGCGGAAATGGGTGTTCAAGGTGACTGCCAACGACGACATATACGCCCAGGCGATGGTCGCCCACATGGTCAAGAAAGGGGTGAAGACCGTCGGGGTCATTGCGGTGGACGATCCCTATGGCGAGGCCAATGCCAAGGAGTACATGAAGCTTGCCCAGAAGCACGGGATCAAGACTCTGCCAATCGAGAAATTCAAGAAGACTGACACCAGCGTAACTGCACAGGTGCTGAAGCTGATGGGCGGCAAACCCGACGCCATGTTCATTGTCGCCGTTGGGACGCCGGCGGCACTGCCGCAGACCGCGCTTATCGATCGTGGTTACAAGGGAAAAATCTACCAGACCGGAGGTGCGGCGAACGCCGACTTCATTCGCGTCGGCGGCAAGGCGGTTGAAGGGACGTTCCTGCCGGCTTCCCCCGTCCTTGTTGCAGAACAACTGCCGAATGGGTACCCAACCAAAGAGGAGGCCCTCAAGTTTGCCAAGGCGTACGAGGGGAAGTTTGGTCCCCGTTCAACCTTCGCTTCGCACATCTGGGATGCCTTTAAGGTTCTGGAAACGGCCGTACCGAAGGCTTTGAAAGCAGGCAAGCCGGGAACGCCGCAATTCAGGAATGCCCTGCGCACGGCAATCGAAGGGACCAAGGGAATCAAGGGAGCGGGAGCGGTATTCAACCTTTCAACAACCGACCATTCCGGGGTGAATCAGCTCGGAATGGCCGTTCTCCGGATTGAGAACGGAAAATGGAAGTTGGAGGACCATGCCGCATTTTAAAATCCGGTTTCGTCGGAAACCGCAGCAGTCGATGTGGAATTTTATGGGGATGTGCATGAGAACAACATCGGTAATCTAACAAAAGGGGGAGGATTATGAAAAAATGGGTGGCAGCACTCGGTACACTGGCAGTCATGTGTGTGGCAACGGCGGCAGTGGCAGACATCACCATCGGCGTCAACATCTCGACAACCGGTCCTGCAGCATCCCTCGGCATTCCCGAGAAGAACGCACTGGCGTTTGCACCCACGACCATTGCGGGGCAAAAGGTGAAGTTCGTGGTCTATGACGACGCAACCGACACGACAACGGCCGTACAGAACGCCAAACGTCTCATCACGGAGGACAACGTCGACCTGTTCATCGGTCCGAGCACGACCCCCAACAGCCTGGCGGTGGTCGACGTGGCAACGGATGCGAAAACTCCCATGATATCCCTCGCCTCGGCAAGTCCGATCGTCAACCCCATTGATAAGCGGAAGTGGATATTCAAGGTGACGGCCAACGACGAAATCGCCGTGTCCGCCATGGTCAATCACATGGTCAAACATGGGGTGAAGACGGCGGCAGCGATCGCCACGGACGATCCGTACGGCGAGGCGAAGATCAAGCCCTTCAAGGAACTGACGGCAAAGCACGGTATCAAGGTGCTCCTCGTGGAGAAGTTCAAGAAGAACGATACCAGCGCCACGGCTCAGGTATTGAAAATCATGAGCGCCAAGCCCGATGCGGTGTTCGTCGTTGCGGCGGGGACCCCGTCGGCTATGCCTCACGTTGCACTGATCGAGCGCGGCTACAAGGGGAAGGTCTACCAGTCTGATGGTGCGGCAAACTCCGAGTTCCTCAAAGTCGGTGGGAAAGCCCTGGAAGGTGGATATGTTTCGGCTTCACCGGTGCTGGTGGCAGAACAGCTGCCCAACAATTATCCCAACAAGGCTTCGGCACTGAAATTTGTCACCGCTTACGAAGGGAAGTTCGGACCCCGTTCCACCTTTGCGTCGCACATGTGGGACGCCCTGCATATTGTCGAAGCCGCGGTGCCGAAAGCCCTGAAGGCCGGCAAGCCGGGGACGCCCCAGTTCCGGGCCGCATTGCGTGACGCCATCGAACAGACCAAGGGGTACAAAGGGGCATACGCGGTATTCAACATGTCGCCGACCGATCATTCCGGTGTGGACGTGACCGGCATTGCCATGCTCAAGATCGAGAACGGCAAGTGGAAGCTGGACGACTACGCCCATCCGAAATAGTCCCAGATTGGCAACGTCCGAACGGAAACGTTGCAGCTGCCGCCTGAATGGGGGGCATCGAGACAGTCCATCACCGTGAAAGGAAAAAGGAAATGAAAAATATCCGGGTCTGGATTGCTTTCCTCTCGATTGTTTCGATGCCCTCGGTGGTTTTCGGCGATATCACCGTTGGCGTGAATATCTCCACGACAGGGACTCTAGCTTCCCTCGGGATTCCCAACAAGAATGCCCTCCAACTGGCGCCGAAGGTCATTGCGGGACAGAAGATTCATTACGTGGTCCTCGACGATGCCTCCGATACCACCACGGCCGTTCAGAACGTGAAGCGCCTGATCACGTCGGACAAGATCGATATCCTGCTGGGACCGAGTGTTACCCCCACGACGCTGGCAGTCATCGAGACGGTGGCTGAGGCCAAGACCCCCCTCATCAGCTACGGTTCGGCCAGCGTGATCGTTGCCCCAATGGACGCCAAGCGCAGGTGGGTGTTCAAGACCACTCCCAACGACGAAATCTATGCCCGGTCGATGGTAAATCATATGGTCAAGAACCATGTGAAAACCCTCGCGCTCATTGCGGTCGATGATCCCTACGGTGAAAGCTGGATTGCCGTCATGAAGGAGACTGCCGGAGCAAAGGGGATCACGATCACCGACGTGGAGAAGTTCCAGAAAAGGGACACCAGCACGACCTCCCAGGCGCTGAAGTCCATGAAGGGGAACCCCGATGCCATTCTCATCATAGCCGCCGGGACGCCGGCCGTTACCCCGCACCGGGCTCTGGTGGAGCACGGCTACAGGGGCAAGATCTACCAGACGGGGGGGGCAGCCAATGCCGATTTTCTCCGCTTGGGAGGAAAGAGTGTCGAGGGTGCCTACTTGCCGGCACCTCCTGTCATCGTTGCCGAGCAGTTGCCGGATGGCTACCCGACGAAGCAGTCGGCACTGGAATTCCTCAAGATGTACGAGGGGAAATATGGGCCAGGGTCCCGGTCGACTTTTGCCGGGCACATGTGGGATGCGGTCAAGCTCCTCGAAGCCGCGATACCGGTCGCTTTGAAGAAGGCGAAACCGGGTACCGAGCAATTCCGGGAGGCACTGAGAACGGCTCTGGAAAACAGCAAAGGAATCCGAGGGGTTTCGGCAGTGTACACCATGACGCCTGCCGACCATTCCGGCATCGATCAGCTTGGCATTGCCATGATCAGGATAGAGAAGGGTGGCTGGAAACTGGATGATCATGCCCCGTTCTGATGATGGGGTATCCTGGCTACTACGGAGATTTCAATGAACTTCAAAGACATTCTGGTCCATATCGATTGTTCCCAGCAATATCTGAACAGGCTTGAGCTGGCGATCAGGCTTGCAAGGGAGCATGGCGCCCAACTCACCGGTCTGTATGTGGTTTCCCACCAGATGTACAAACCGGAGCAGGAAGGTTTGTCGCATAGAATTGCCGAAGCGGAAGAGATGTTCCGGTTGAAGACGGCACGGGAAAATGTGAACAGTCACTGGCTTTGCGCCGACTGGCCCGTTGCCGGCATCAGCATGGTGGAGGTGCTGAATTACTATGCCCATTCCAAGGATCTTGTCATTGTCGGCCAGACTTCCCGCAGTCACATGGAGAAAGACTTCCCCAGAGATCTGCCGGAGAGGGTGGTTTTGGGCGCAGGGAGGCCGGTTCTTGTCGTTCCCTTTGCGGGGAGTTTCCCGTCTGTCGGCGAGCGGGTTATCGTCGCCTGGAAACCGGGTCGGGCCTCCGCCAGGGCTGTCAATGACGCGATGCCGTTTCTTCTTGCGGCCAAGGAAGTATGCATGCTAGACATCAGGACTCCCGATGACCCGGGAATGCAGGCAATTGCTCCCAAGGAGGATATCGCAGGGAACCTGAGGCTTCACGGTATTCGCGTAAAGGAGGAGCACTTGGTCACAGGAAACATTCCCGCAGCAACGATCTTGATGAATTATGGCTGGGAAAACGGCTGTGATCTGATAGTAATGGGGGCGTATTCATCCTCGAGTCGCGGGACGGTCAACCTGGGTTCGGTTGCAAACGAGATGCTGGATCACATGACGCTGCCGGTTCTGATGTCCCATTGACTCTGGAATCTCTCACGTAGGCTGATTTTGTGTGGCTTGATTCGGTACAGAAGATGATCTTCCGACAGCAGAGACAGTGCACATGTTCCGGTTGGTCAACCGATTTTACTGTGACTGAAAAATGGTTCTTGCAGAAAATCCCATGGGTAATGAAGGTGAGCGCTGTGAGAAGAGCACATGGACTTCGTTGGTATGGAAGTCTCGTAGCGGTAAGCTGAGAAGCTTATCCTTAAATCCACAGGTGAAACAAAAAAAGGCCAAGTACGTAACTTGGCCTTTTGTGCGTCATGGTGGGCGATACTGGGATCGAACCAGTGGCTTCTACCGTGTGAAGGTAGCACTCTCCCGCTGAGTTAATCGCCCGCGTTCCTTTATTAAATAGCAAAAGGCGCAGCATCTGTCAAGCTGGAAAATCGCCCGCTCCTGAAGGTGTTATCCGTAGTAAAAGATTGTTTTGTTGCAATGAATACGCCTTGACATCTAATCGGCCGAGTTGCTATATTCACCACCTGTTTTTATTCATGCTAAAATCATGTGCTGCGAAGCGGCTCTTTCAGAAGAGACCGGGATTTTGTCAGGGCACTGAAGATGTGTGGTACAATGACATGGTTCTTGAGGTACTGATGAAACTTGAGCGTGGATTGATACAGGTGTACACCGGAAACGGCAAAGGAAAAACGACAGCCGCACTGGGACTTGCCTTCAGGGCCGTAGGGCGTGGCCTGAGGGTGTGCATGATACAGTTCATGAAAGGTGGAGGGCCTTACGGCGAGCACCTGACTGCGCAACGGCTCGCCCCCGACCTGATTATAATCCCAACTGGAAGGGAGGGATGGGTCGACAGGAACAATCCGGACCCTGAAGACATCCGGCTAGCGCGTGAAGCAGTGACGATGGCCGGTGCGGCCCTTGCCGGCGGGGAGTATGACATGGTGATTCTCGATGAGATCAACGGCGCTGCAGCGTTCGGTCTTGTTCCCGTGGATGAAATACTGCTTCTCATGGCGAGTAAACCGGCTCATGTCGAGCTCGTTCTTACCGGAAGAAATGCCGATCCCCGTGTTATCGATGCTGCAGACCTGGTCACGGAGATGCGGGAAATCAAGCATTACTATAAAGCTGGGGTAACCTCGCGAATCGGCATCGAAAAGTAACGGAAGAGCGGGGTGGCGGGAAGCACCCGGTGAAGTGGATCTGCACGGGAAACAACCGCATTTTTACCAGTACGGGCTGCTATTTATTATCTAAAAGGAGTGAGAGATGACGGAGAGAAAACTGAGGGTACTCGTGGGAAAACCCGGTCTGGACGGCCATGACCGAGGGGCGAAGATCATTGCCCGGGCTTTCAGGGATGCCGGCTTCGAAGTGATCTACACCGGCCTGCACCAGACGCCGGAACAGATCATTTCCGCTGCTATCCAGGAGGATGTGGACTGTGTCGGCCTGTCTATTCTGTCCGGCGCCCACAACACCCTCCTCCCGAGGGTCTGCGAGCTGCTCAGGGAGAAGGATGCTGAAGATATCATCGTGTTTGGCGGCGGCGTCATTCCTGATGACGATATTCCGGGCCTCAAGAATGCGGGGATCAAGGAAGTCTTCACACCGGGTACATCTACGGAAGACATCGTAGAATGGGTGAAGCAGACCGTCAAGCCTCGTTCCTGACGTGCCGGCTTGGGTCGTGCTGCCACGGCAGACGCCCTCCGGGTTTGTTCTGTCAACCTACGGGCCGCTGTATCTCAGCCCCGACACAAATAGTGAACAAACGAAGATTATTCATCCGGGAAAGAGGAGACAATGGCTCTCGCCGAAAGGATACTGACAGGTGATGTACGCGCGGCGGCGCGACTGATGCGGGATATTGACGACGGATTTAAAAGTGCGGTGGAAGAGTTGAAGATTCTCTACCCCCGTACCGGCAACGCTTTCATCATCGGCATAACAGGTCCGCCGGGCGCCGGCAAATCAACACTCGTCGACCAGTTGACTGCCGCATACCGGCGAAGGGAGATGAGGGTGGGAATCGTTGCCATCGATCCAACGAGTCCCTTTACCGGTGGTGCAATCCTTGGCGACCGCATCAGGATGAACCGCCATGCCGATGACGATGGGGTTTTTATCAGGAGCCTCGCGACCCGTGGGCACCTGGGCGGTCTTTCCCGGTCCACGGGCGATGTCGTAAACGTGATGGATGCCATGGGAATGGACGTGATCATTATCGAAACCGTCGGGGTAGGTCAGGATGAAATCGACATAGTGCGGATGGCCCATACCACGGTTGTCGTGATGGTGCCGGGTCTCGGCGACGACATTCAAGCCATTAAGGCGGGAATACTGGAAATCGGCGACGTATTCGTCGTGAACAAGGCAGATCGTGCCGATGCCGACCGTGCCGTCCGTGAGTTGACTGTCATGCTGGAAATGAATCCCGACAAGGACCAGCGGTGGCGGCCTCACGTGGTGAAAACCGAGGCAAGTCGCAACCGCGGCATCGAAGAGCTTGTCCAGGAGATTGAGGCGCACCGGAACTATCTTCATCATTCCGGTGCGATACGGCATTTCCTCGAAGAAAAAAACGCACGCCTTTTTCTGGAACTCCTCAAGGAAAGGCTGTTTGCAGAAGTGTATGGACACATTCATGTGAATGGCCGGTTCAGAAAGATTGTCGAAGGGTTGGTGAGCAGGGAGCAAGACCCGTATAGCGCCGTTGAGGAAATACTGGCGGAAAAATTCGCTGCGCGGTAGCAACGCCCATTCTCACACCGGTTAAAGCTGTTGCCTTATGGAGGCAAGCTGTGATATTTTTACGAAGTTTGTAATCCTGGGAGAGGGATGATGATGTAATGGGTGAAGAAAAAGTCCTGCCGTTCATTGAACACCTGGTAGAACTGCGGAAACGGCTCATCGTCTCGCTGGTTGCCGTTGTCATCGGAATGGGTATTGCGTGGAATTTTTCCACCGATTTGCTGACTTTTGTTGAGAAACCCCTCACCGGCCACACCTATCTCACCGACATTAAAAAACGTGTCTACAGTGAAGTGAAAACACGTTACCCTGCCATCTACAACCGCTATCAGCTCGACAAGGAAATAAATACGCCGGTTAGGGAGCGACAACTGAATTACAGCGCTCCTCTCGAGCCCTTTTTCATCCAGTGCAAGATTTCCATTATTGCCGGATTCATTCTCGCCTTGCCGGTGGTCTTTTACCAGATATGGCTCTTCATTGCCCCCGGATTGACCAAAAAGGAGAGGAAACTGGTTGCTCCCTTTGTAACGGTCAGCACCATCAGTTTCTGTGTCGGGGCCATCTTTTTCCTTGTGTTCATCTGGCCTGTCATTATCAATTTCTCCTTGTCCTATGAGGCAGAAGGGCTCCGGAGTTGGTTCAATCTGAGTGCTTACATTAATTTCTGTCTCCGTCTCATTCTGATATTCGGGCTCATTTTTGAGCTTCCGGTCCTGAGTCTCATCTTGTCGCGCTTCGGTATCGTCAATTACGGTCTTTTAGCCAGGAACCGGAAGTACGCTCTCCTGGCCAGCTCAATAATCGCCGCCTTTCACGCCGACCTGATTACCATGTTCGTCATTATGGTTCCCTTGTACCTCATGTACGAAGTCAGCATCTGGGTTGCGCTCGTTTTCGGCAAGAAGAAAACGGCAGTTGCCGAAGCACCGGTGTGATGCCAGCACACGTTCGGGAAATACCGGGCCCGAGCGGGACCATTCATCTGACATGATACTATTCAGATCCATAGACGAAATTCGCGAGAAGCTCACCAATGCCGTTGTTACCATCGGCAACTTCGACGGCGTTCACCTTGGGCATCGAGAAATATTCCGTCTGGTTAAAAAGTCTGCAGTCGACGTGGGTGGCGTTTCCGTAGTCATAACCTTCGTTCCGCACCCCCTCAAGGTTCTTCCCGCGGGCAAAAGCCTGCGTCTCATCAATACGTACAGTGAAAAAGAGACGCTGATCGGCGCATCCGGGGTCGATTACCTGCTGATCATCCCTTTTTCCCGTGAATTTGCCAATATATCTGCCGAATCGTTCGTTCGTGATGTCCTCGTGGGAAAAATTGGGGCTGTAAAGCTGATCATCGGCTATGATTACGCTTTTGGCCGCAACAGGGAAGGTAATGTGGGGTTTCTACGGGAAATGGGGGAGAGTCTCGGATTCTCGGTGGAGGAACTCGGGCCGATTGGGGACGGCAGAAACACATACAGTAGCAGTAAGGTGCGGGAAATGATCGGTGTCGGGGATGTGCGGGGGGTAGTAGCAATTCTTGGCCGTCATTTTTCCCTGGCTGGCGTCGTTGTTCCCGGACATAACCGTGGCAAGGGCCTCGGATTCCCAACCGCCAATCTGCAGACGGACAAGGAGTTGATCCCCCATTTCGGTGTTTACGCGGTCAAGGTAAAAATTGACGACGTGGTATACGACGGGGCATGCAATATTGGCGACAATCCCACGTTCAGTGACAGCAGGACATCGATCGAGGTCTTCATCTTTGACTACGAGGGATACCTGTACGGAAAGGAAATACGTCTCTTTTTCGTCGATCGGATCAGGGACGAGAAAAAATTCGTCGATGTCGCGGCTCTGCAGAAGGCCATTGCCCATGATGTCGAGCGGTGCCGCGAGATACTGGCAGGAGTTTCGATTATTGAATACCGCGAATACCTGGAGAGAATGGAGAAGTGCCGATGAGTAAAACCGACGGGAAACTCTGGGTCGGTATCTTCATAAGTCTGTTCTGTATCGCCCTGCTGTTTCTAAAAATCGATTTCGGGAAACTGCGGGCGGCATTCTGCGAAATGGACTACCGCTATCTTTTCCCGGCAGTGTTGTTTACCTTCGTCAGTTATTACTTCAGGGCAGTTCGGTGGCGCTTTCTTCTTCTCCCCATCGGGAAGACGCGCATGAACAATCTGTTTGCCGCAACCATCATCGGTTACATGGCGAACAATCTCCTACCGGCAAGAATCGGCGAATTCATCCGGGCGTACGTTCTGGGAGAAAAGGAAGGGATCGACAAAAGCGCAGTTTTCGCCACCCTCGTTCTCGACCGCCTTTTCGACGGCTTCACGGTGTTGGTCATCCTCCTCATCGCCTTTTTTTCCGTTTCCCTCCCTGCCGGAATGGAAAAGGTCCAGAAGGCTCTCGTCACGGGAGGGTACGTAACCCTTGCCATTTACGTGGCGGTTATCGTGTTCCTTGTCATTCTGAAAAGAAGGACCAGCCAGACGATTCACGTTGTCGGCTGTCTCTTGCGACCGTTTCCCGCGAAGCTTGGAGAGAGGATAATCCCGGTCCTCGGCTCATTCATCGAGGGCTTGCGCCTTTCTTCCCGCATCCACGAACTGGCGTCCCTGTTTCTCACCTCCATCGTCATCTGGGCATTTGCCCTCTGGCCGGTGGATCTGACTCTGCGTTCCTTCGGGATACTCCTCCCCATTTCTGCCTCCATGTTCATCCTGGTATTTCTCGTTTTCGCGGTGATGGTTCCGGCCTCTCCCGGGTATGTGGGGACGTACCATGCTGCCTGCGTCTACGGTCTCATGGCGTTCAATATCCGGCTGGAAAAGGCGTTGAGCATTGCCATCGTTATCCATGCGATCAATTTTTTCCCCGTTGTCCTCGCAGGGTTCTACTATCTCTGGAAGGGAAACATGTCCCTCAGAAGGATTCGCCTCGCATCTTCACATCAGGAGAGCTAATGGAAACCGGCAAGCCTTTCCCCAGAATAAATATCTTCGCACTCCTGTCCTTCGGTATACCGCTCTTCATGTACCTTCTGACACTTGCACCCTCAGTTACCTTCTTCGACAGCGGTGAATTCCTGACCGCTATCTATTCTCTCGGGTCTGCCCATTCTCCCGGATATCCGCTTTTCGTGAACTATGCCAAGCCATTCACCTTTATACCGTTTGGCAATATCGCCTTTCGCGTTAATATTGCGACGTCTATCTCCGCGGCCCTGGCCTGTTATGGTGTCTATCTCCTCACATCCCATCTCCTTGCCGGAGAGGAGCTGACGGAAGACCCGGCATTCACCGGTTTTTTCCGCAAGTTGATACCTCTGTGCGCTGCTCTCACCTTTGCCTTTTCTCCCAGACTCTGGCTGCAATCAAACCACGACAAACCGTATCCGCTCATCTCTTTCCTGTCGGCGATGATCTTTTATCTGCTCTTTCTCTGGAGGGATGCATACCGGTCGGGTGATGACCGTCCAGCCTATATCTATCTGGGTGCCTTTCTCTGCGGACTGGCTTTTGGCGCTCACCAGACCATGATACTCCTCGTCCCCTCCTATGCCTTCCTTATCCTCGTGACGGACTGGCACCTCATAACCCGCGTCAGGGAAATACTCCTGGCGGTAACCTTTGCCGTCGTCGGCTTTTCCGTGCACCTTCATCTTCCTGTCAGGGCCACCCGGAATCCTCTCCTGAACTGGGGAGACGCGAAAACATGGTCGCAATTCATGTGGCATTTTCTGCGTCACGGTTATCCGGTGGAGAAGCCGGCACGCGATCTGGCATTGCTATGGGCGCAGGCAAACGCCTTCAATATACCATTCGAATTTACCCTGGTGGGGTGCGCCCTGGTCATCATCGGCGTTATCGCATTTTTCCGCAAGCGGCGTGACGAGTTGCTCGCCTACCTCATCGGAATCGTCGTTTTCATTTCAGTTATCGTCGGCTACTTGAATACTCCCTTCGATACTATCTTTCTGACGGAGGAATTCTTTACCCCCATCTATCTTTTCAGTGCCGTGATAATCGGTCTGGGGCTGTTTTTTCTCCTGCGCGCAATCGGGAAATTCTTGCCCAAGGAACGCCTCAGCCGCTTTCCCGTACCCCTCATTGCGGGGATACTCCTGCTGTCGTTGCCGGCGTCGCTTTGCGCCCTCCATTATGTGGAAAACGATCAGCACGAGAACTATATAGCCTATGACTACGCGAACAACACGTTGCGGACCCTCCCCCAGGACGCCGTTCTGTTTACCTGGGGAGACAGCGGTGCTTTCCCTTTGTGGTACCTTCAAGGCGTCGAAAAAATGCGCGAAGACCTCGACCTCGTGCATACGCCGCACCTGGTGTTCGGATGGTATCTTGACGGTTTCCCCAAACTGTTCACCCACAGTGTCCTCAGGTCCATCCCTCTCGACTCCACATCGCCGGAGGATGCCCTGAGGCTCGCAATCAACGAACAACTTCGTCAACGACCTGTTTTCATAGACTTCTCAACAAGATACTCCTTGAATTTCACCGATTTTACCATGCAGCAGTATGGAATTTGTTATCGTGTGGAAAACTGGACCGGTGCCACCGCACGTATGCCCGAGCTCTCCGTCTGGGATCTCTATACGATACGAGGAGTGAGTGGAGAGATGTTCTTCAGGGACCTCGACACGGGGAAAGCCATTCTGATCTACGCAAATGCCCACGAGGAAGCTGGCGAACTTCTTCTCGGTCTCGGGAAAATTGAAGAGGGTGTTCGGGAATTGACCACGGCCGGGAAAATTTCGCCGGAAATGCGGGGGCGAGCTGCCCAGATTCTCAGTTCCTACGGGATCAAATAGAGTTCATGACGAGTGACATGCCTGGATTTCAATACCAGGGTCTTGTCGTATCGGTATCCCTGTCCAGCGCAACCTCCTGATGAAATACTTTTGCGATTCACCCCGTTTCGATTGCAAACAACCGGGGTCACAGCCGGCTTTGGTGATCTCGGTCACCGTAAGCCAGGTAGCTCTTGACATTACAGGACAACCCAAATAGACTAGGGCACGTTACAGTACTTCCCTAAGGTTCGAGGTGGGTATGCAGGCAAGCAGACTGGGAGAACTCCTGGTCCGGAATAACTTGATCACCAAAGAACAGCTGACCAAAGCCCTTGATGAGCAAAAGGAGTCGGGCGGACAGCTGCGGCTCGGTTCCATCCTCATCAAGAACGGGCTTATCGAGGAGCAGGACCTCACTTCGTTCCTTTCAAAACAGTACGGCGTTCCCTCCATCAACCTCACCGAATTTGAAGTCGATCCTTCTGTCATCAAGATCATACCTGTCGAGATAGCGCAGAAATACCAGATTATCCCTGTCAACCGTGCCGGGTCTACCTTGATTATCGCCATGAGCGATCCCTCCAACATCTTTGCCATCGACGATATCAAATTTATGACCGGGTATAACGTGGAGGTGGTGGTCTCATCCGAAACGGCAATTAAAAGTTCAATCGATAAATATTATGATCAGTCGGCTTCCCTTGCCGATGTCATGAGCGATCTGGAAGGGATGGATGATCTTGAGGTCATCGGAGACGAGGAGGAGGTAGACATTTCCTCCCTCGAGCGAGCCACCGAAGATGCACCGGTTGTCAAACTGGTAAACCTTATCCTCACCGATGCCATCAAGAAGAAGGCGAGCGATATTCATATCGAGCCCTATGAACGGACATTCCGGGTGAGATACCGCATCGACGGCGTTCTGTACGAAGTCATGAAGCCTCCCATGAAACTCAAAAACGCCATCACTTCCCGCATCAAGATCATGTCGGAACTCGACATCGCCGAACGTCGCCTTCCCCAGGATGGCCGCATTAAAATAAAGCTGGGTGCCGGCAAGGACATGGACTTCCGTGTTTCCGTCCTCCCCACTCTCTTCGGTGAAAAGGTCGTTCTCCGACTGCTGGACAAATCGAATCTGCAATTGGACATGACCAAGCTTGGGTATGAGCCTGAGGCCTTGGAATTTTTCAAGCGTGAGATACACAAGCCGTTCGGGATGGTTCTCGTCACTGGCCCGACAGGGAGCGGCAAAACGGTCTCCCTGTATTCTGCACTTTCGGAACTGAACAAGAGTACGGAAAATATCTCGACCGCGGAAGATCCGGTGGAATTCAATTTCGCCGGCATAAACCAGGTCCAGATGCACGAAGACATCGGCCTCAATTTTGCCGCTGCCCTTCGCTCCTTTCTGCGACAGGACCCCGATATAATCATGATCGGTGAGATTCGGGATTTCGAGACTGCCGAGATTGCCGTCAAGGCCGCCTTGACCGGCCACCTTGTCCTTTCCACCCTCCATACCAACGATGCGCCGGCAACGATTAACCGGTTGCTCAATATGGGTATCGAACCATTTCTGGTGGCATCTGCGGTAAATCTCATTACTGCCCAGCGCCTTGCCCGTCGTGTCTGCTCCGAGTGCAAGGTGACTGAGGAAATACCGATTCAGGCCCTGGTTGATGCCGGCGTCCCTCCTGACGAAGCGCCCGACTATGTCTGCTATAGGGGGACGGGGTGCTCAAAATGTAATGGGACCGGTTACAAGGGGAGGGTAGGCTTTTATCAGGTCATGCCGATGCTTGAGGAAATACGGGAACTCATCCTCAACGGAGCCAATACCGCGGAAATCAAGCGTGAGTCGATGCGGTTGGGGATTAAAACCATGCGGCAGTCAGGTCTGACGAAACTGAAAGAAGGGGTTACCTCTCTTGAAGAAGTGCTCCGTGTGACCGTTGCCGATGACTAGGATATGAGGAGCTTATGGCCAACTTGCATCAACTCTTGAAAGAACTTGTGGACAAGGGGGGGTCCGACCTACACATAACGACCAATACCCCTCCGCAGATACGTCTTGACGGCAAGCTGACGCCTATGAATATGCCTCCGTTGACGGCCGTGGATACCAAGCAGTTGTGTTACAGCGTTCTTACCGATGCCCAGAAACACAAATTCGAGGAAGACAATGAACTCGATCTGTCCTTCGGCGTTAAGGGGTTGTCAAGATTCAGGGGAAATATATTCATTCAGCGCGGGGCCGTGGCTGGTGTTTTCCGGGTGATTCCCTACAAAATCCTTTCCTTTGAGGAATTGGGTCTTCCCCCTGTCATCAAGGACCTTGCGTGCAGACCGCGGGGGCTGGTGCTGGTTACGGGTCCCACCGGAAGCGGCAAATCGACTACCCTGGCATCTATTATCGATTACATCAACACGAATCGTCACGATCATATCGTAACCATAGAAGACCCGATCGAGTATCTCCATCCCCACAAGGGATGCCTCGTAAATCAGCGTGAAGTGGGAGCAGATACGAACAGTTTCAAGAGCGCCCTGAAATACGTACTGCGACAGGACCCAGATGTCGTCCTGATTGGGGAGCTGCGCGACCTGGAGACCATCGAAGCCGCATTGACGCTGGCGGAAACCGGGCACCTCTGTTTTGCGACCCTCCACACGAATTCCTGTGCCCAGACCATCAACAGGATAATCGATGTATTTCCTCCCTATCAGCAGACCCAGGTGCGCACGCAGCTCTCTTTTTCCCTCGAAGGTGTTCTGTCCCAGACACTCATCCCCAGGATGAGCGGAGGCGGCAGGGCACTTGCATTGGAGGTGATGGTTCCCAATCCGGCAATCCGCAATCTTATCCGGGAGGACAAGATTCACCAGATATATTCCCAGATGCAGGTCGGACAGGATAAATTCGGCATGCAGACTATGAACCAATGCCTGATAAATCTCTACACCAAACGTATCATCAGTTTGGAAGAGGCGATCGGAAGGTCGAACGAGCCCGAAGAGTTGAAGAATATGCTGGCAGCAGGCGGTACCATGAACCAGCCGCGCAAACCACTCCGCTGAACGATGGGCAGGTAGGGAGGAACGATGCCAAAATTCAATTGGGAAGCTAGGACCAAATCCGGTGCGGTGCAAAAGGGTGTGATGGAAGCGGCCAATGCTGCACTGGTCGAAGCCCAGCTGAAAAGGTTCGGTTTCAGCGGCATCAATATTTCGGAAGAAGCCAAGAAAATCTCCTTTTCCCTGCCAGGTTTGGGTGGTGGTAAGGTGGAAACCAAAGATCTGGTGGTTTTTACCCGGCAGTTCGCCACCATGATCGATTCAGGTCTTCCTCTCGTGCAATGCCTCGAAATCCTTGCCGGTCAGCAGCAAAACAAGACCTTCAAGGATATACTTTATAAGGTGAAAGAAGACGTTGAGAGTGGCTCCACGTTTGCCGATTCCCTTTCGAAGCACCCAAAGGCCTTCGACCAGTTGTACGTCAACCTCGTTGCGGCAGGTGAAGTCGGGGGTATTCTCGATACGATTCTCAATCGTCTGGCCGCCTATATCGAGAAGGCAATGAAGCTCAAGAAGCAGGTGAAGGGTGCCATGGTCTATCCGGCCACCATCATCGCCATTGCCGTCATCGTCGTAGGTGTAATTCTGGTTTTCGTTATTCCCACCTTCGCCAAGATGTTTGCCGATTTTGGCAGTGACCTCCCCGTGCCGACAAAATTTGTCATCGCTTTGAGCAATTTTATGAAACGTTACATCATTCTGATGGTTATCGGCTTTTTCATGATGGTATCTGCCTTCAAAAAGTACTACGGCACCCAGAAGGGGAAGAAAATCATTGATAATCTGGCGTTAAAAGCCCCTGTTGTTGGACCGTTAATCAGAAAAGTGGCAGTTGCCAAGTTCACGAGAACTCTTGGCACCATGATCAGCAGCGGGGTGCCGATCATGGACGGACTCGAAATTGTCGCAAAAACCGCAGGAAATAAAATTGTGGAAGAGGCAATCTATAAAGTACGTCAATCCATTGCCGAAGGTAGAACAATGGCCGAACCCTTGGCGGAGTGTGGCGTTTTCCCTCCAATGGTCGTTCAGATGATCTCTGTTGGTGAAGCAACCGGGGCCATGGATGCCATGCTCACCAAGATCGCTGATTTCTATGACGATGAAGTTGACGACGCAGTGTCGGCGCTCACCGCCATGATGGAACCGATGCTGATGGTCTTTCTCGGAACAACGGTCGGCGGTCTGGTTGTTGCCATGTATCTGCCGATTTTCAAGCTTGCCGGTGCCGTCGGTGGCTAGTTGATGGGTCAGAAACAGAAACTCGTCTGGTTCATTTATATCCGATTGATGCTGGTGACGCTCTTTCTGGCGTCCACTGTCATCCTCGACATCAACGACCCGAACCTTTTCGGCGACGATCTATTGGTCAGCCTCACCAGGTTGGTCGTTGTAACCTACCTGTTTTCCATCCTTTCCCTTTTTGCCCTCAAGCTGATCAATGGCTACGACCTGTCAATTACCTACGTCCAGATAATCTGGGACCTCTGCCTGGTTACCGTCCTGTTGTTGATAACAGGCGGCATCACGTCGCCCTATTCATTTCTCTATATTCTGTGCATTATCAACGCCAGCATTTTACTTTACCGACGGGAGGCCATCTATACGGCCT
>Ga0335085_10002994_pt1 | contig 30258 bp, 18 predicted proteins | sample Lox_Sample_45_FD_206712 | JGI IMG/M metagenome (GOLD analysis project Ga0335085, IMG submission 206712) | Soil microbial communities from Loxahatchee National Wildlife Refuge, Florida, United States - Lox_Sample_4.5 | ecosystem: Environmental > Terrestrial > Soil > Wetlands | place: USA... | reverse complement strand
CATCCAAGCCTGTCATTGCGAGAAATCTGGACGGCTTATCCTGCCTTTCAAACCGAAGGAGGACCTTTGGGGCAAAGGTGCCATCCGATCCCTGTTCTTTCTCTTTAGCAGTGGTCAGACTTAGAAAGGCGACCTTCCCTGACATGTCAGTTTGCGCAGAGGTATCGGACAAGGCAAATGCCAAGCAGATGACAATGACCAAAGCTGTCAATTTCATGCCCGAGATTTTATTCTGTTCTCAAGCGGCGAAGCAGTCGATGACCGGTTAATGAAGCATAGTCACAGTTCTTATTCAGTTAACGCGGGTGCGCTCACTGGCAGCTTTCCTCCACACTCGAGCTTCGACTCCTGGGGCCACTCTGGAAAGAATTCGATAGCCCGCATTTAGCCTAGGGTAACCCCCTTTTGGGTTACCAGCGGCATCTTCGCCGCCACTATCAAAATGCTCTAATCTGCTTAGGATTCAATCGTTTGCCTTAAATTACTCCGCTGGTTCTACTCCCTTCGGAGAGATTGCCCGGCCCAGATACGCCGCCTATAATCGACGTACTCTGGTAGACGATTTCTCCGTCAGGTTCCGGGTAGAACACGGGAGGGCGCAGTCTGTTTGAAGACCCGTCCCGAGCGAAGGATTGGTGAAAAGGAAACGCCCGGATATGCGAAAACGCCTGCAATTCGCCTGGATGCTGACGGCTTCGACAGTACTCGCGACCTCCTTTACCTTAACCGCTATACCCTCCGTCTGGGCCGAGGAGGGAGACGGTCCGGGGCGTGGAATTGCCACGACCGAAGATCACGGCCGCAAGGTCTATGTGAACGAAGACGGCCCGTCGCGCCCAAAAGAGGCCGCGACACCGCAGCCGAAGCGCACGACATTTGTCTATTGGAGCAGCAAAGAAAACCGCTGGAAGCCAGTGCCTTCGGCCAATACGGCTTCGGGCAAAGCCGCGCGATCAGCGGCCGCTGAAGTGAGCGAATATTACGCGCACGAATCGACCCAGTCGGCCAATGCGAAGATTCAGGCGGCGAACTCGCGTGGTCATCAGGCCAGTGCAGACGAAATCGACCAATCGATTGTGATGGCGGCAGCCCGGCACAATGTAGATCCCAACCTGGTGCGGGCCGTGGTGAAAGTTGAGTCCAATTTCAATTCCAACGCAGTTTCGAACAAAGGTGCCATGGGACTGATGCAGTTGATGCCCAAGACTGCGCGCGAATTGAAGGTAAAAAATCCGTTCGATCCCCAACAGAACGTCGACGCCGGAGTGCGGCATCTCAAGTATCTGCTGGAGAACTACAACGGGGACGTGAACCTGACTCTGGCCGCTTACAACGCAGGCGAGGGAGCGGTACGGCGCAGCGCAGGAGTCCCGCATTACAGCGAAACTCAGAACTATGTACGCAGGATTACAAACCTTTACTACGGAGGGTTTGACCTGTCGCAAACCGGTGCGAGCCGCAATCCCGTGCACGTTCAACGGGATTCGCGGGGCGTGCTTTACATCAGCAACACCGACTAGGTTCGAAGCATCTGTTATTAAGTGGTTATTTGAATTCTCTCAGGTACCCAGGCAGTTCAACTGCAACGATGTAATACATAGCGAACCGGGGCGCTTTTGGCGTCACGCGGTTTGTTTCAAGTCCTTCGGACCCGCAATAGCGGAGCGAAGGACGGCAGACGGTTTGAACTTGAAAGTGACCCTGACCCACCGAGGTTTGAGCTGGGGGCTGCTGCTGTTGACAGCGGCGCTTCCGGGGACGGTGCACGCCCGCACGCACCACAGCGAGGCCTGGGCCCGCGACCGCTTTGCCGCTGCCGACCGCATGCGCGAGGCATTGAACGGGCGTCCTCCGGCCGAGCGTACCCGCCGCGATTACCAGCGCGTTATCAATGCCTACCGCAACGTTTACTACGGTGCACCGACTTCAACCAAAGCTGACCCGAGCGTGGTCGCCGTCGCCGAGACGCTGGTCGAGATGGGGCGGCGCTTTGAAGATAACAAGATCTTGAATGAGGCCATCGCGCAGTACAGATTCCTCCGGAAGGAGTATCCCGGAAGCAAGTACCGCTGTGATGCGTTGTTCACCATTGGCGAGATCTTCAAAGACGATCTGAACGATCTGGACCAGGCTCGCGCGACATTCCAGGAGTTCCTGAAGCGGTATCCGCACAACCGGCTGGTGGAAGATGCCCAGCAGGCCGTTGTCGAGATCGACAAGGAGGCCAAGGCTGATAAGAAGTCGGATACGGAAGAGAAGGCACTCGCCGCGAAAAATGCCGAGAAGAGCGGCGGTGGAACTGGCGAGAAGCGCAAAGTTACAGCGCATAGCGACCAGTCCGCAGACTCGGAGGCGAAAGACAGCGATAGCGGTGAGGAGTCGGTTACTTCTCAGGCATCGGATTCAGGATCTCATCACCTGCCGCGGGTAACTGCCATCCGGCACTGGTCGACCCCGGACTACACCCGCGTGGCGATTGACGTTGAGGGTGAGATCAAGTTTGGCTCAAAGAGGATTTCGCATCCCGACCGCATCTTCTTTGATCTGCGCGACACGAAGCTGGCATCAACGCTGGTGGGAAAGAGCTTCGATGTCGACGATGGATTCCTGAAGAAGATTCGCGTGGCGCAGTTCCAGCCGGGCCGCACGCGCGTTGTGCTCGAGGTCGATGACCTTTCCACGTATGAAGCTTTCCTGTTGCCGAATCCGTATCGCCTGATCATTGATATTCATGGCAAGGACGACAAGACCGCGCACTCTCGACTGACCAAGGAGGCCGCCGCAACGTTGGCCGACGTGGACGTCCCTCCGCAGACGGTGGAGAAGGCCCAGGTACCTAAGCCAGTCGTGAAGGCGGACATGAAGGCGCTGGCGGGCAAGCCCGCGACCAAAAAGGAAGAGATTCACGATCAGGTAGCGAAGTCCACACCAGAAGAGCTGAAAGCGGCAGAGGCCGAAACCAAGACTTCGGTACCCGGGGTGAAGAAGGTAATCGTCTACAACGACGATGAGGATGATGACCCTTCCTCGGACGAAGTTGCGACCACCAAGGCTACGCCTCGGCGTCCGGCGGCGGCTAGCTCTTCCAAGGGTGACGAGTCCTATAGTTCTACAACATCAGCCAAGAACGCTACTGCCGCACCGTCTACTGGTAAGAAGGGCAAGTCTTCGCGAGCGAGCTCAAGCAAGAAAGATACCGACCTCGACGTCCGCGTTGCCAGGCCGACGGCGAACGGTGACCGGTCGTTGATTCGGACACTCGGGCTGAAGATCGGCAAGATCGTCATTGATCCCGGCCATGGTGGTCACGATACAGGGACGATCGGACCTGAGGGGTTGGAAGAGAAGGATCTGGTGCTCGAGGTGGGCCGCCGCCTGGGCAAGTTGCTGGAGACCCGTTTGGGAGCGGAGGTCGTCTATACGCGCAAGGACGACACGTTCATCCCGCTCGAAACGCGTACGGCGATTGCCAACCAACAACGTGCTGATCTTTTCATTTCCATCCATGCCAATTCGAGCCATGACTCGGCCGCCCGCGGTGTGGAGACCTATTACCTGAACTTCACGTCATCGCCGGATGCACTGGAAGTTGCGGCTCGCGAGAATGCAGTTTCGGAGAAATCCATCTACGAACTGCAGGACCTGGTGAAGAAGATCGCGTTGAAGGAAAAGATCGAGGAATCTCGTGAGTTCGCCGCCGACGTGCAGCAATCTCTGCACAGCGGGCTTTCCGCGAAAAACCCTGGAATCCGGAATCGGGGCGTGAAGAAGGCCCCCTTTATCGTGCTGATCGGCGCGAATATGCCGTCAATTCTTGCGGAGATTTCCTTTGTGTCCAACCCCGGCGATGAGCATCGCCTGCAGACCAGCGAATACCGGCAAAGAATCGCGGAATCTCTCTATCGGGGGATCGCGAAGTATGTCGATGGACTCAGCGGCGTGAAAATGGCCAGCAAGCTCGACAAGACGGCTGGACAGTAGTCCCCATCCAGCACTGCTTCAGAATTCAATCAACAATGAAAATGGCCAGCAGGCTTGCGAAAGCTGCTGGCCACACTACGTGCTCGAGACGAAGATTATTGAAGCGAGCTGCCCACCTGCGAAAAGACGTTGTTCGCGTTCGATCCAATCAGACGGACGGTACCCACTACGATTACGAGAATGACGGCAAGCATGACCGAGTACTCGGCGATGTCCTGGCCTTCTTCATCGGTCCAGAGCCGTCTCGTCCACGCGAAAGATGAGTTCGTTTTGTTGCGCATATCCTCCCCTTATCAGGCAGGGCTCGGCGCCTGAGATATGGAAAGCGGGGGTGCGTCCTGTTTTGGCGCTTCTGCGAACGCCTGTCCCCACGCATCCTTCTCCTGCGTCACGGCCTGCAGTCCAACCTGGAACTCCGAGGTTCCCTTCATCTTCTTCGTCCAGACCACGCGAAACTGCATCTTGCGCTGGCGGAAGAAAACCGTGAGTTCTTCGAGCACGCTCAGCTCGCGGCGAACAGAACCTAACCGCACGCCCGTAGCGGTGACATCCAGTGTGTGCGCCAATTCCTCGAAAGCCTCGCCGGCGGTATCTTTGCCTTTGATCCTTACCGGCAATACTGCTTTGGTTCGATTTCCCCGGCGCTTGTTCGGTCCCACACTGCTGTCCTGCATTCAATCACCCATCCACAGTTTGCAGGCAGAATGGCTGGATGGGAATGGCCCCGTCGGGTAGGGGCCCGGCACAACAGTAACTAGCTCCTGGAGAAAGGTGCGCGTTGGTGCTGTTGCGGAAACTTTTCCAGGGCTCCTGTGGTCTAATGAAGGAGCGGGATACACCCGTCTATTCATGAAATTTCCCCGTTTTTTCCGGTTTTTTGCCGTGCTTTGCTTGCCAGGATTCGTTTTCGCGGCTTCCGGCCCCGGGAACAAGCCTTCGGCAATGCTTCCGGAGTCGTTCGCCGGCTGGCAGATGCAAGGCGCAGCGCAGACGAGCGCCAGAACTGCTGACGCTGACCCGACCAACGCAGCCGTTCTGAGTGAATACCGATTTACCGATTTTGCATCGGCAACCTATACGCGGGATGACGGACGCACGTTGAAGATCCGCGCGGCGCGATTTGCCGATGCCTCCGGCGCATTTGGGGCATACACGTTCTATCTCCGGCCGGACATGACCAAGGAGCAGATTGGCGATCAGGGGTCGTCGCTAGGGGATCGAGTGCTGTTTTATCGCGGGCACATCCTGGTGGATGCGCAGTTCAGCAAAGAAACCCCGATGTCTGGTGCGGAGTTACGGGAATTGGCCGGAGCACTCCCTCGGGCCGGCGGTAGCGCCGTCAATCTGCCTTCATTCATTCAATTTCTTCCGCGTAACGGTTACATCGCCAACACACAGAAATACGTGATGGGTCCGCTGGCACTGGCCGCGCTGGAGCCGCCGGTGACCGCGCAACAAGTGGATTTTGGGGCGAGCTCCGAGGTCACCCTGGCTCACTACAACACGCCGAGCGGGGAAGCGATACTGGTGCTGATCTCATACCCCACGCCACAACTGGCAGGAGCGCATCGACGCCTCATCAGCACCGCGCATCAACTCGCGCAACCGGAGTCTGGTGAGTCGGTGATTGAATGCGCGAATGGATTCTGCGACAAGCGCACTGGACCGATCGTAGCCATCGCGACCGGCCCGTTCTCTGAGGGCGATACGAAGTCTCTGCTGGGCAAAGTGAACTACGAGGCGAGCGTCACGTGGAACACAGCGACCGGCAATGCCGAAGTCCACGATTTGTACATGCTGATTCTGAACATCGTGGTGCTATGCGCGATCTTGGCGGGACTTGCCATCATTGCTGGAGTCGCGTTCGGCGGATTCCGAATCTTGATGAAGCGCCTGTATCCCGACCGGTTTTTTGATCGACCTGAGCAAATGGAGTTCATCTCGCTCCACCTCACCGAAACGGTGGTGAAAGGGACCTCGGCGGGGGTGGATCCGTCGCGGGAAGTGTCGCAAAACCCATCCTGAGCCCCGGTAAGTGCCTTAGAAAGATCGGCTTACACCCTGCCAAGGAACATTTTGTCTCAATTTGGTACACTTTCCGTGCCTGTTAACCCATTTCGTAAATTATTGAAAACACTGGCATTTATTTCCCAAAAATCCCTTGACACCCCCGTTTTTCGGCTCATAAGATTTCGGCAGAAAGTTTTGACGGAATCTAAGCCTCCGTTGGAACTATTCTCCCTTGAAGAAGAGGCCGCCCAGTTGCCGGGTGGCCTTTTCGTTTTCGTACATTGCATCGCGCCCGCAAGCAACAGGCGAGCAGACGTTGCTCGAAGGGAACTGCGGCGAATGTTCTTCGTATTATCTGTTGATCACGTTGAGCGACAATTCATCCAGGAGGATTCATGTTCTGCGACGCATGTGGCAACGCTCTACAACCGGACCAGTCATTTTGCAGTAAGTGTGGAAAGCAGATTGTCGGCGGCGGCGCATTCGTGCCCAGCATGCGAGGCCGGGTGCAGCAGCATGTCCATCTGGTCGGAATCTTGTGGCTGGCGATTTCCGCATTCAACGTGGTCGGAGGTCTGATTCTGATCGTTGTCGGCAATACGCTCTTTCCGCACCTGCACGAGATGGGAGCGCCTCAGGATGTGCCCACGGGATTCCTGAGCACGTTGGTCAGCAGTTTTGGCATTATCATTCTGGCCAAGGCGGCCTGCGGATTCCTGGCAGGATGGGGACTGATGCACCGCGAACCTTGGGCGCGCGTCCTTGCACTGGTGCTGGCGTTCATCTCCCTCTTCAATGTGCCCTTCGGCACAGCGGTCGGCGTCTACACCATGTGGGTGATGCTGCCGGGCCAGTCGCAGGAGGAGTACGACGGGATGGCAGCCGCGAGAGCCGAGTAAGAGCGCGGCTCATTCGTCATTGCGGGAATCATGAGGCGCTGTGTCGGTCTCTGCTCCGGGCGGGACGCAATCATTTGATAAACTAATGAGAGTCTCAAGGCCGACGTAGCTCAGTTGGTAGAGCAGCCGATTCGTAATCGGCAGGTCAGCGGTTCAAGTCCGCTCGTCGGCTCCATCTTTCCGGTAATTAGCCAGTTCTTGTGCTGCCGATGTTCGTCAAACCACTCTTCGTGATGTTTTCGTTTCATCTAGCGGTTCCGCCGCTATAATTCGCTGAAGGAAATGGCGGGAAGAGCCGGATTCGATTCCCAATCCGGCCGCTCGAATCCCTCCCAGGGCCACATGATCGGCAAATCACTGCGCTCGTATCGCATTGAGGCCAAGTTGGGGGCCGGCGGTATGGGTGTGGTCTACAAGGCAGTGGACTCGCGCCTTGGGCGGACGGCGGCCATCAAGATTCTCTCCAGCGGCGTGCTCAACGCCGAGCGCGAACGGCGCTTCGTGCAGGAAGCCAAGGCAGCGTCTTCGCTGAATCATCCGAACATCGTCACGATTTACGACATCGATACGCAGGAGATCGATGGCAAGCCTGTGCAGTACATCGCCATGGAATATGTGGCGGGCGAAACGCTCGACCATCTGATCGGCAAGAAAGGGGTGCGGATTCGCGATGTACTGAAATATTCCATCCAGATCGCGGATGCGCTGGCGGCCGCTCATGCGGCGGGGATCGTGCATCGTGATCTGAAGCCCTCGAACGTGATCGTGACCGAGCAAGGTGTCGTCAAGATTCTTGATTTCGGCCTCGCCAAGCTGAGCGAACCCGAAGCCGATGCCTATGCGGAGACCATGCACGGAGAAGGATCGCCTCTCACCGAAGAAGGGACGATTCTTGGGACCGTCGCCTACATGTCTCCGGAGCAAGCGGACGGCAAGACGGTAGACCGCCGCTCCGACATTTTCTCTTTCGGGTCCGTGCTGTACGAAATGGCGACCGGGCAGCGTGCCTTCACCGGCGGATCGAAGCTGTCGTCTCTTTCGGCAGTGCTCTACAAGGATCCGCAGCCTGCGTCGCAGGCAGTTGCGGAGATCCCGCCCGAACTGGATCGCATCATCGCCCGGTGTCTGAAAAAAGATCCCGAGCGCCGCTGGCAGTCGATGGCCGACGTGAAAGTCGCGCTCGAGGAATTGCGCGACGAGTTGGATTCGAGCCATTTTGCGCTGGCTGTGCCGTCCGGGACAGTGCGGAGGCCATCGCACGCGAGACTCGGGGCTGGTCTAGGCGTCTTGGCTGGAGTGCTGTTGGGAGTTGCGCTGCACATCACGTACCAGCAGCGATACCATCCGCAGGCGGAGCCGCCCTCATTCCAACGCCTGACGTTTCGACGTGGGGACGTGACATCCGCGAAGTTCGCGCCGGGCGAAACCGTGGTTTACAGCGCGGAGTGGGACGGCGCTCCATCCACACTATTTTCAGCGCAGCCCGGTAATCGCGAATCACGGGCGCTGCCGCTGCCCAGCGGAAGAGTGCTTGCAATCTCGCAAAAGGGGGAGATGGCGATCCTGCAGGGCGACGAGGACGTAGGCACGCTCGCCCGCGTTGCGTTCGGCGGAGGCTCGCCGCGCCCGGTGCTGGAAGGTGTAAGTGGCGCGGATTGGGGGCCGGACGGAGACTCGCTGGCCGTGGTGCGCTCCGTCGGCGGAAGGTTCCGCCTGGAATATCCCATCGGGACCGTGTTGTACGAGACCGAGAAGCGTCCTCCGATGATGCCGCGCGTGTCGGCCGACGGGAAGCTCGTAGCGTTCTTCGACTTCGACGTAGAGGTTGGCGACTATGCGCTGTGCATTATCGGACCGAATCATCCGCGGCAGGTCCTCTCGCGCGGATGGCGCGCCATCGGTGCTCTGAACTGGTCGCCGGACAATCGTGAAGTATGGTTCTCAGGGGTCGTACCGGGCGGTGATCCGGCACTCTATGCGGTGAATCTTTCCGGAGTGCAGCGGTTGGTGACGCAAACCGGAGGCATAATCGTGATGCAGGATGTGGCCCGCGATGGCCGTGTCTTGCTGAGCACTGTGAATTCGCGGCTGGGAATTCTATATCAGCCCCCGAATGGAGCACCGCAGCGCGATCTGGCGTGGCTCGACTCGTCGTTGATCTACGAGCTTTCGAACGATGCGCAGTCGCTGGTGTTCGTCGAGCTTTCCAACGGGCAGGGACGCAACTCGGCCATCTACCTCAGAAAGACGGATGGCTCTCCTGCGATTCAGCTCGGGTACGGGAATCGGCCATCGCTCTCACCAGACGGTAAGTGGGTGGCTTGCATTCACAATGAAGGGGACCGCTCATCGCTGATGTTGCTTCCGACAGGGCCCGGAGAATCGCAGTTCCCCAAGATCGAAGGGATGCATTTCGACGGTGTGGAGTGGTTTCCCGATAACAAGAGGATTCTGTTCACTGGCAATGAAACCGGGCACTCGATGCGCACCTGGATCTACGACCTGGAAAAGAACAAAGCGACACCGGTTACACCGGAAGGGACGCGAGGAACGCGAGTTTCGCCGGACGGCCAGTGGTTCATCACAGTGGATGCGCACAAGCTGCTGATGACCCCGGTGAGCGGCGGAACTTCCAAAGCGGTCGTTGATCTCCAGCCGGGGGAGAGTGTGGCGCGCTGGAGCGGTGATGGGCGCTATCTTTTCCTGCAGCAGCGCGACGCAGGCAGCATCAAAATGAGCCGTCTGGAGATCGCGACGCACCGCAAAGAGCCGTGGCTGGTGATGAAGGTGCCGGAAGCGGGAGCAACATTCCTTGGGCCATTGGCGTTGTCGGCAGACGGGAAAGCCTGCGCGACTACGTTTCAACGCGATCTGGCGAATCTGTTCTTAGTCAGGGGACTAAGGTGATTGTGGCTCTCATTTGAAACTCTTTTCGCAGTGGTGCTCGCCGGCGGACTCGTCTATTCGGTTTTGCGGAAGTAGGTGGCTGCGAGGGACGGAGACTGATCGAAGTGTTACCTCGGTAATCAAGTTTTCGCCCGATGGTAAATCGCCACCCGTCGATACAGAATCAAATCCATTATGAACCGATGGACGAAACTCCCCGCGCTCATCAAAGAACCCGCTGCACTTCGCGGACTCGATCACCTGATTGAACGTGCCCGGCGTGTATTGGATCGCTACAAGCGTATGCCAGTCCGCAAGCCGGAGCCGGAACCTCTGGCCCGCACCGCTTAGCGGTCCTAATTTGTGTAGGTCTGGTCACCTCATCCCCGCCGTCGTAATTCTGAGTCACTGCCTGTTTTAAACACTGAACTTTGAGCTGGGACAATGGTCCTTCCACCAAGAACGCGGGAAGGGCGAGGCAGCAGGTCCTATCTCTGTCGCTTGGGTTTCAAATTCAACGTCCGGATCAACCGGAACAAGTGGTTGGCGTGCACTCCTAAGATCTTCGCTGCTTCCGTGTAGTTTCCATTGGCCTGTTCGATAGCGCGCTCGATCAGAACTTTTTTTGCCTCGCGGATGCCTTCCGCCAACGCGTTCACTGGTTCACCGGCTGCGGCAGTTTCTTCCAGAATGGCCTCCGGGAGGTCCTCGGCGAGGATCACTTCTGTTGAGCCCAGAACCACTGCACGCTCAATGGCGTTTTCCAATTCACGCACGTTGCCCGGCCAGTCGTAGCGCATGAGGCAGGCGCGGGCTTCCGGCGAGATTCCAGCAACTTTGCGTTTTACCTTCTCGCCGTGTTGCGCCGCGAAGAAGGCCGCCAGCAGAGGAATGTCATCGCGTCGCTCGCGTAGCGGAGGCATCTGGAGCGAGACAACATTAAGCCGATAGTAGAGATCTGATCGGAAGACTCCGGTACGCGAGGCTTCTTTCAGGTCACGGTTAGTGGCCGCGATCAGGCGTACGTCGAGCTTGATGGGTCGCGTTCCGCCGACACGCTCGAATTCCCGCTCCTGCAGGACGCGCAGAAGTTTCGCCTGCATGGGAAGGGCGAGTTCCCCGATTTCATCTAGAAAAACTGTGCCGCCTTCGGCGACTTCCAGCTTGCCTTTCTTTTGAGCGATGGCGCCGGTGAACGATCCGCGCTCGTGTCCGAAGAGCTCGCTCTCGAGTAGTGTTTCCGTGATCGCGGCGCAGTTAATGGCGACGAAGGGCTTGTCTTTCCGCGGGCTGTTTAGGTGGACCGCACGCGCAACCAGTTCTTTCCCGGTGCCGCTCTCTCCAAAAATGAGGACAGTGGAATCACGCCCTGCCACTCGGGAGACGAATTCATACACCTCGCGCATGGCTTTGCTTTCGCCGACCATGCTGTGCGTGATGCTCAACTCCTCGTGGAGGCGCCGGTTTTCTCCGTCAAGCCGCTCGAGATGACGCGCATTCTCGATGGCGAGCGCGGTGATATTCCCCAAGGTCGTGACGAGTTGCAGCAGATCGGAGTCAAAGCGAGATCCCGGCGAACTGGCCTCGAGGTACAAAACCCCCAGTGCCTTGCCGCGCACTTCCAGAGGTACGGCCACAACCGAATGGACGCGCCGCTCAAGCAGGCTCTCGGCTTCGCGATAGACATGGTCGCTCTGGACGTCAGTTGACAGCACTCCCAAATTTTCCTGAAGCACCTGGTTCAGGATCGTATGGCTGGCGCGGACGGGCTGATTCGCTCCATGCCGGCGGTCGCGGCCGGTGATGGATGAGAATCCATCCCACCCCTCGTCGCTGAGCAGGATAGCGGCCTGGTCGGCGGGGACGGCTGCCAGCACAGCCTCGAGTGCTTTCTCCTGCACCGCCGCCAGGCCGCGCACCGAATTCAGCGTCCGGCTGAAGTCGAGCAGCACATTCAGATCGCGAACGGTTCTTGGGGTCGCGGGAAGGCCTTCGGGCTTGGGTGGTTGCAGATAAAGAGCGTCTTCCTTCCGGAGAATGACGGTCGCCGCTCCGGGGGCGGCTGTAGCCTCAAGCTGGAAGGAAGCGTCAGTAGTGGATTCGCCTCCCGGTCCCTGGAATATGAGGACCGAGTTGCCCACCCGGATCTGGTCTCCCGGGACCAGAACGCGGTCCCGCACCGGGACTCCGCTGACGAAGGTACTATTGCGGCTCTCGAGATCCAGCAGGCGGAAGACTGTAGCCTCCCTTCGGATTACGCAATGGCGCCGGGAAACCAGGGAATCGAGTAGGGATATCTGGTTGGAGGGATCACGGCCGATGGAGATCTCCTCCTCCGCGAGAGAAAAGATCTTGCCTTTGAGGGGGCCGCTCACGGCCTCCAGACGTGCCCCGCTGCCGGAGGGTGCGATCTGACTTCCCGAGTCAGCCATGACGCATGAGTATACTCGGACGCCCAAATACCGGCAGTATCTCGATGCACCTAGCAGAAAAGTTAGGTCCCAACACGTTTGTTTGGTATTCCCAGCCCGAAATCAGGGCCGGTCGTCGGGAAGACTGGATCGTGAAACGAATTGGCCTTTATTTTTCAGCAGGATATCTGGATTGTGGAAAATCGACCTCCTCGGGCGAGATTTGGTACACCACCTGCTTTTACAAAGTCACTTGCGACGGTTGACCCGAGCAAGAATTCCCCAGGTCCCAAAGGAGCACGACAATGAAGGTGAAAATGAATGCCAAGCTGGCGGTCAAGATTGTGGTGATGGCCGTGGTGATGATTGGTACGTTCGTAGCAGCGAGCGTTCAGCCGGTGCCTTCCGCTGACGGAGGCCCCCTCATTCTGTGCCCACCCCGACAGGCGAACTGCCAGTCCAGCCTCCCGACTCTGCGGAGCTAGTCAATCGCAGAGCAGAGCGCACGATTCAAAACTGTGAGTAGGAAGAGATCTCGGGTCGGCCATTCGGGGCCGACCCTTTTGCTTTCCCGGAACACCAAGGCTTCCAGTCACAGAATCTTGTTGACTTCGTCTCCTTTCTCTTTACAATCCTGCACATCCGATCGAGATCGTGCGGCTCCCAGTGAACTTCCCCCAAGTTCGATTGGTCTCGATTGATTCCAGCCAAGCCAGTTAGTCCAGGGAAAAGGGCCAAGCTCACAGAGTTGTTAATCAGCTCTTCGAGGATACGGTGGAGATCGCATTCAAGATCCGCCCCTGGGTGTGTGTTGCCATTTTCAACATTCTGACCGCGGCTGCATTCGCGCAGACTGTCACCCTCTCGCCCACTTCGTTGTCGTTCGGCAATGTCGTGCAAGGGACCAGCAGTGTGGTCAAGACTCTGACCTTGAAGAACGGTCAGACCACAGCCGTCACGATCAGCAGCGTCAGTACGAATCTCCCGGACTACACCCAAACGAATAACTGCCCAGTCAGCCCATCGACTCTGAAGGCCGGAAAGAACTGCACGATTTCCGTGACGTTCACTCCTTCCGTTTTGGGAAGTCGGACGGCGACGCTGACAGTCAACCATACGGGTGCCAACAGTCCTCAGACCGCGAGCCTGAGCGGCACAGGCGTCGTGGCTGTTACCGCTTCTCCTGCGAGCCTGTTGTTTGCGAATCAAGTGATCGGAGTGAAGAGTTCCGTGCAAAAGGTGACCGTCACAAATAATCAGAAGACGGCGCTGACGATCACGAGTATCGTGCCCACGCCCGCGGATTACTCGACGACCACCACCTGCCCGGTGGGAACAGGAACGTTGGCAGCGGGCGCAAGCTGCAGCGTGTCCGTTTTTTTTACTCCAGCGGCGGCAGGAGCACGAAACGGCACGCTCACGATCAGCGACAACGCTGCAGTCAGCCCCACCGTGGCCCTTACCGGAACCGGTGTCCTGGCTGCCGTGGTCACCCCGTCAAGCCTGAATTTCGGAAATCAGGCGCTGGGTACCACCAGTGCGGCCCAGGTTGTTACGTTCACTAACAATCAAACTTCGGGCCTGAAGATCACGAGTATCAGCACGGGCTCGAACGACTTTCCTCTCTCATCAACCTGTCCGATCAGTCCCAGCACTCTGGCGGCGGGGGCGAGTTGCACGGCCTCGGTATCGTTTACGCCGAAAGCATCAAATGCGCGCACCGCGACGCTGACCTTCACAGACAAAGCTTCGAACAGTCCGCAGACCGTAGCACTGAGCGGAACAGGAACCGCCGCCACCCTGGTGTCCGTCGCTGTGACTCCGGCAAATGCCTCCGTCGTGGCAGGAAAAACGCAGCAGTACACGGCGACCGGAACGTATACGGACAACAGCACACAGGATCTGACCGGTACAGTCTCCTGGACCTCGTCCAAAACCGCCGTAGCCACTGTCGCCGCGGGCGGGATTGCGACTGGGATTGCTTCAGGCAGCGCTTCGATCACTGCGACATCAGGATCCATCAGCGGTTCGACTACTCTCACTGTGCTGCCGCCTGCGCTTGTTTCCATTGCCATCACGCCCTCCAATCCATCGTTGGTAAAAGGAACAACCCAGGCCCTGAAAGCGACCGGAACCTTTACCGATGGCAACTCGCAGGATCTGACTACATCTGTGACGTGGAATGCAGCCAATTCCTCGGTCGCGACGGTGAGCGTGCAAGGCGTCGCGTCGGCTGCCTCTGTTGGCAGCACAAACGTAACGGCAACGTCAGGCACCATCGCGGGCACAACGACGGTGACCGTGACTCCACCTGCACTGGTCTCGATCGCCGTTACCCCGGCTACTCCCACGATTCCATTGGGGACAACGCACCGGTTCACGGCGACCGGGACTTTCACCGATGGCAGCACGCAGGACCTGACATCGACCGTGCAATGGAACTCCGATACGCCTTCGACGGCAACGATCAGCAATTCCGACGGGAGCCAGGGACTGGCAACGAGCGTGAGTACAGGCACGGCCAGCATAAGTGCCGCATCTTCGGCGATTACTGGGTCAACGAGTCTTTCGGTAACTCCCCCGACGTTAGTGTCGATTTCCGTGACGCCTTCGGCCTCGTCGATTGCCCTGGGAACAACGCTGCAATTCACCGCTACCGGCACCTTTACCGATGGCAGTACACAGGACCTGACAAGTTCCGTTGCATGGTCTTCCTCTGCGCCAGATGATGTGACGCTTTCGACCTCGGGACTTGCGACCGGCACAGGGATCGGCACTGCGACGATTGCAGCCACCCTGAACGAAGTTTCGAACTCGACCACGGTGACGGTCGGGCAAGCGGCATTGCTGTCGATCGCGATCACACCCTCCGCCCCGTCTTTCGCGTTAGGGACGATGCAAACGCTAAAAGCGACAGGAACCTACACGGACGGCAGTACGCAAGACCTCACGACGACTGTGTCATGGAGCACTGTAGATTCCACGGTTGCGACGGTCAGCCCTGGCGGAGTTGCATCGAGCGTTGCAGTTGGCAACACAAACGTTTCCGCCATCAATGGTTCGGTTCAGGGCACCGCGGTTCTAACCGTTACTCCGGCAGAACTGGTTTCGATCGCGGTCACTCCGGCGATTCCGAGCATCGCTTCGGGCACTACGCTTCAACTTACGGCCACGGGGACGTTTACCGACGGCACGACGCAAGATTTGACGCATTCGGTGGAGTGGACCAGCGATACGCCGGATGTGGCAACGATCAACGGGTCTGGCGATCAGATCGGTTTGGCAAACGGCCTGAGCATGGGGTCTGCAACCATCACCGCGACCTCCGGGACCGTGAATGGCAGCACGACGTTGACTGTCACGCCTGCGACTTTGGTCTCCATTGCGGTTGCGCCGTTAACACCGTCGATTCCCTTGGGAACCACACAACAGTTCACCGCGACCGGAACTTTCACCGATGGGAGCAGTCGAGATCTAACGTCAACCGTGTCGTGGACCGTCGATGATCCTTCCATGGCAAGCATCAGCAGCGCGGGATTAGCAACGAGTCTAGGGCAGGGAAGCACGAATGTCAGCGCGACCTCGGGAGACGTCGTTGGCTCCAGTACGCTGATCGTCACTACGGCGGAGCTGGTTTCGCTTGATGTCTCGCCACCAGTCGCATCCGTCCCGTTGGGAGTGACTCAGCAGTTTACGGCGACGGGAACTTTCAGCGACAGCACGACCCAGGATCTCACCCAGACAGTGCACTGGAGTTCAACCGCCGCCGCCGTCGCCACTATCAGCGACGCACCGGGGACGCAGGGACTGGCGACAAGTCTGGGCGTGGGCAACACGACGATACAGGCGACTTCGGGATCAGTGGAGGCATCTGCCAGCCTTACCGTAAACGCCGCCGCGCTGGTCTCCATTTCGATCGCTCCTCTAACTCCATCCGTCCCGTTGGGGACGAGTCAGCAGTTCACGGCAACAGGCACGTATTCGGACGGGACGACGCAGGACATCACATCCGTCGTGGTGTGGAGTTCGTCGTCGGCGAACGTGCTGGTGATCAGCAACGACATCGGTTCCAATGGTTTTGCCACCAGTTCTGGATTGGGCACGGCCACAGTAACCGCGACCGCCGGTTCCATCTCCTCGTCCACGGTCGTTAGTGTGGGCGATGCGGTTCTGACCAGCATCACCATCGCCCCGACAGATAGCTCCATTGCGCAAGGCTACACCCTGCAATTTTCAGCCACGGGAATGTACAGCGACGGGACGGCGCAGGATGTGACGCAGAGCGTGGCATGGAGTTCCTCGACGACGAGTGTAGCGAGCCTGAATTCCGGCGGATTGGCGACCGCGATCCTCACAGGAACCACCACAATTTCCGCGGTGTCCGGTTCGGTTTCGAGTTCGACGACTCTGACCGTCAGCTCTCCGGTGCCGATCTCAGTCTCAGTGACCCCACTCGGTCCATCGGTCTACATCGGAGGACAGCAACAATTCTCGGCGACCCTGACATATAGCGATGGGAGTTTGTTCGACGTGACCAGCACTGTGACCTGGACTTCGAGTGCGAGCGGCGTTGCGACGATCAATGCCGCTGGATCGGCATCCGGAGTCAGCGTGGGGGGAAGCACAATTTCAGCCACTTGGGGCGGGTATCTCACCACGAGCACAACACTCAACGTCATGCTGCCAATAGTTACGGTGACGCCGGCGAGTGCCGCCGTCGCAGTCAGCGGAACACAACAGTTCACCGCCAACATCACCGGCTTGAGCAACCAGAGCGTCACATGGGCGGTGGATGGCATTCCAGGAGGCAACACAAGCGTCGGCACAATCTCAACGGGGGGACTCTACACCGCGCCAGTGATGATCGGAAGCCATTCGATCACTGCGACAGCACAGGCGAATTCGGCCAGCATCGGAACGGCTTACATTACGGTCGGCTCGCTGGTTCCGCTTGACGGTACATTTTTCGGAATGCACCTGCACTATGCGACTTCGCCGGTGCCCAGCACGATGGACGCCGCGGGACGAATCTGGGATTCGAACGCTGCACAATGGCCCAACCTCAATACTGGGAGTGGCAAGTTCGTGTGGGGTGCCCTGGATGCCGTTCTTGCCAGCTACAAAACCGCCGGCATCAATGATGTGATCTACACCTTGTGGCGCGTGCCCAAGTGGGCCTCGTCCAATCCCACGGATGCTACCTGCGATTACGCAAATCTGGGCGCGAACTACACGGGTGAGTGCGATCTTCCTACCGATCTGAACCCTGATGGTACGGGAAGCGATTTCATCTGGCGCGATTGGGTACAGAACATTGCCCAGCATGTCAACGATCCGGGGTATCTGCAGACCCATGTCAAGATTTCCTATTGGGAAGCCTGCAACGAGTGTTATAGGTCTCCTAAGCTTGATCCAGGATATGGAACGGGCGGAGCTGCTGCGGCCTATAAAGGAACCTACAACCAGCTGATCCGCATGATGCAGGATGCACGCTGCATCATTATCGGGAATCCGGATGATCCGATCACGGCCTTGGGCACGACCTGCGGGCAAGCCGGATACCCGGTCATCGGCATCGATCCGCAAGCGAAGATGGTGATGCCATCGGCCAATCCGATCCAGAATGGCAAGAACAATCCGCCATATCCCCAGGTGATGCAAAACATTCTTTATTGCACCTGTGCGGGTAATTCCTGTTCTGCGAGCCCTGGCGATTGCACAACCGGATCAGCGGGGAGCAAAGCTATCGACCTTGTTTCGGTGCACATCTACCCCAATTCCACGGCGTACACGCCTGAAGCAATCCCGGGACAGATGGCGTACTTGAAGACGTTCCTGCAGCCACAGGATTTGGCAAAGCCATTCTGGAGCGATGAGGGCGGCTGGGGAAAGAATGCCGCGGCAGCGCAAATCGGAAACGGCGATCCCGATCTCGAGGCGGCGTGGATTGCACGCTTTCACATCATGGTATGGGCCTCTGGTGTGCAACGCGTCTACTGGTACGAATGGGACAATGCCGCCTACGGGACCCTCTGGAGTCCAACCACTATGCCGAACGGGGTATCCGACTGCACGGCTCCCTTTACCGCCGGTTATCTTTGCACTGCGGGGACCGCTTACCAACAGGTTCATAACTGGCTGGTGGGCTCAACCCTGACGAACTGCTCTGCCGCGGGCACCGTATGGACCTGCAATTTAACCCAGGCAAACGGCTCCGCAGCCCAAATCCTCTGGGACACTTCGCAGACATGCAGTAGTGGCAGTTGCGGCACGATCCAGCGCTCGGTGTCCGCGAACTTCAATACCTATATGGACCTTGCGGGACTATCTCATAGCATCAGCGGAAGCGTGCCTGTAGGACTCAAACCGATTCTTGTGCTTACGCAGTAGCGTCCAAACCCCGGAAGGAGTCGCCCAGACCCTTCTGGGTGTCCTTGCCTAAAATGCAACGTCGGTGAACCAAAACTCCTGGCATTTTTCGCCTTACTTAGACGAAGAGATTTGTGGGGCGCAGGACTGGATCCGGGGGGTTCCAGTCGGCGCCCCGCGAATTGAACCGGGGCTCAGGTCGTAAAGTGAGACCTCCAACCTCGCCGAGTGAGTTCCTCCCATTTCCAGATGGAGCGACCACAGACGAAGCCTTTACCATCCGGGCCATCGCGTCAGAATTTTTGACTGCCCCTGAGCCACTTCACCGCAGTATTTCCGCCTTTCAGTTTAGGAGACATTCCGCACCCGTCACGGTGGGGGCCGTGATCCCTGGACGACATCCAGAATGACGAATGCCGGTGCTCCAAGCTCATTCCAAGGAGTAAACCATGCCTACCCTTTCCCAGTTATGCCGTTCGTCGGTCCTGACCGTGCTGGCGATTGCGAGCGCCAGTCAAGCCCAGGATTTCCATATGAAAAAGAGCGTTTCGGTCGGTGGATACGTCGTTTCCACCAGCGAAACCGCAATCAAGGGAGCCCGGGAACGCACTGTCACGCAGTCGCAGAACGGAAGCACGATCACTCTCCGCCAATGCGATCTACGTCGCACTCTGACCATTAACGAGCAAGCCCAGACCTACTACGTGGCCGACGATCCCCAGGATGAGAATGCCGCGAAGGCTGCGGCTCTGGCCACCGGAGCTGCCAATCCGGAAGCTCTAGGAGGCAAGGTCACCATCACGACAACGCTCACCGATACCGGCGAACGCAAGACCATCTACGGATACCAGGCGCGCCATCTCAAAGCCAAAGTCGTTTGGGAGCCTTCGCCGGATGCCTGCACACAAGCCCGTCAATCCTTCGAGATTGACGGCTGGTTCGCCGACGTCGGCAAAGAACAGTCAGCTTGCGCAACCATCGCGCCTCCAGTGCAGCAGGGGAACGGTTGCCATGACAAGCTGATCTCGCGCTTCGTCGGAAGCGGCAAGCTCGGCTACCCGATGCAGGAAGACATCACCATGCCAACGCCCGACGGCCGCACCGCCTCGGTCAGCGTTCGTGTATCGGAGGTCAGCAAGCAACAGCTTCCTGCCGAGATGTTCGATATTCCTGCCGGGTATCGCCAGGTTGCCTCGATTGCTGAACTGAACGGCGTGGGGGCCCAGCCGGCCGTTGCACAGACACCCTCAGGTCCTACACCGACTGCACAAGGTACTCCCAACACGAACGCAATGATGTCGAGCATGAAGGCAGCCATGTTTAATCCGATGGCGGCTGCATCGGCACAGCAGAACGCCAATGCGATGGCCCAACAGCAAATGCAGATGGCCCAAGGCCTTGGACTCGGCGGAATGCAATCGATGATGGGGGGCATGCCACAGACGGGCGTGCAGCCAAACGCGATGACGGCTCCTGCGGCAACACCACTCGGTCCTAAGGCGCCGGGCAAGATCCGCATCGGAGTGGCTCCGCCTGACGCGCAAGTCGGGCAAGGCAACAACACCGGCGCCGACTACAGCACGCCCATCCGTAATGCAGAGGTTGCGCTAATGAGCGGACCCGCCGTCGAGATTCTGCCTCTGGACTCGCACCTCGCGGTGCAGCTGCAGGCCGAGGCTCAGCAGAAACAGTGCGACTACATTCTCTTCTCGGCGGTGAGCGTGAAGCACAGTTCCAGCGGTTTCGGGAAGTTCATGAAGGTGGGAGGCATGGCCGCCAGCATGACGCCGATGGGCGCGATGGCTCACGGCATGGGTGGTGCTGTCGCCGCGCAGGCCGCTGGAGTAGCTGCCTCGCAGATTGCCCAGCAGCAGGCCATGAACCAGCTTGCTGCCTTCAATGGACAGATCAAGTCGAAAGACGACGTAACGGTCCAGTATCAGCTCATCGGCACCGGACAAACCACACCGGTCGTGCAAAACTCGCTCGCCGGCAAGGCGAAGTCCGACGGGGAAGACGTGTTGACTCCGCTTTTGCAGCAGGCGGCCACAACCGTTCTGACGACAGTCACCACCAGGAAATGATCTGTTTTTGAGGGGGAAGTGCCATTGCCACGCTCGGCCAAAGGGGACACGGATCTTAATTGTGTCCCCTGAATTGTTTTGAATTCATGATCAAAGTTTCAAGATCGCGCCGCAATCAGTGCCTTCGATTCGGCAAGCTTTCGCGAGACTTCCGCTGGAACGCGAACTTCCATCAGACTGGTGCTGATGCGGACAGGATTCGGTACTCTGCTCCAGGTATCGAGGCTCTTCTGATAGGAGTCAGAAGCGCTTTTCAAACGTGCTGCTCTGACGCCGGGTTCTCTGGTGTCCTTCGCCAGTGCTATGGCAACGTCTCCCTCTCCGGTGAATGTCTCGGCGAGGGCGTACAGAACCTCTGTATTATCTGGATTGTCTTTCGCAAGTGGCTCCAGTATTCCACGGCACTCCGCATATTCCTTCTCGGCATCCACGGTCTTTACCACTTTTAGCAGAGCAGCCGCCAGCCGATCTGTGGAGGAGCAATAGTAGACCATTGATCTAAGATCATTGGCGCCTGCCGCTTTCGCTGACGCGATTGCGTCTTTGCTCTTCCGATATTCCGTCAGTGCGTCGGCCATTCGGCCCCGACGTTCCCACGCTTCGCCGATCCACATCCGGGCAATGCTGTCGAAAACGTTGTAGAGAGGTGTCTGTGGATTGTGCGCCTGGATTTTGTCCAGTGCGAGAGTCAGGTACTTCAAGCCTTCTTCCGTTTGACCGGCCTCAACCAGGGCATGACCGAGTTGCCCCGAACTGGTGATTACAAGTTGCGCGGCTTCGACGTCGCTGGCGTCGCTCGCCGATAGATGCGACGCTCCTTGCTGACCCTTGCGGAACCAGGTGACCGCATCCTGGACTCTTCCTTCTGTAAGGAAAACGTCCGCGATTTTCGTCTCCAGGGTAATGGCATTGTGGGCTACGCTGGCTCTCTTTCTCGTCGGATCAAGTGCGTTCAACTTATCGACGGCCCGATGGTAATGGTCCAACGCTGCGGGCCGCTGCCCCAGTTTCAACATCGCGTCCCCAAGTAGCGCGAGGAGACCGGGTTCTTCTGCCAGGGTTTCCGGGTTCTCCGGGCTGAGCTGAATTGCGCGGTGATCCAGTTCCAGAGCGGTCTGTAAGTCGGCCACACCTTGTTTCACAGCACCTGTGCTTCCCACCGCGCCGTTGCCAATTTCCAGGTACCCAAGGCTGGCATGAGCCCGCGTGTCCTGCGCCATCACACGGTAGTCTTTTTGGTCTGCTGCGGCCAGGCGGTCCAGAATCGCGATCGCTTTATTCGTATATTCCACCCCGGCAGAAATGTTACCCAATGCTTCACTTTGAAAGTCCGACCAGTCGAGATACGAGACGGCAAGTCCCATTTGATCTTTGGCGTTGTTGGGATTGATACGTGCCAGACTCTCCCACAAATCCACAGACTTTTTCAGGCTGACTGCGGCAGCTTTGATGTCTCCGAGATTCGCATTGAGAGCATCGCCCTGCAACGCTCCGATCCTTTCGTACGCTGTGGCCAGTTCGCGCAGAAGGTCGGGTTCGTCACCCGATTCCTTCGATAAACTATCCAGATATTCCAAAGCCCGCTGCAGAATGATTTTTCGAGCGGCGGTTGCTCCCGAGAGTTGATAGATCGAGTCGTGTACTTCGAAAATCAGGGAGTTGGCAAGTTTGCGGACGTCGTTGAATCGTGCCTCGGCCCGTCGCCGGTTGGCCTCCGCAATTCGCGCTTGTCGTGCAGTCGTCAGCACTCCACCGACGACCGCGAGAATAATGAGGATGCTCGCCGCAACACCTACTTTATGCCGCTGCACAAATTTCTTCGCGCGATAGGGAAGTGAATCCGGCGTGGCTGTAACCGGAAGACCCTGTAGGTGGCGCCGGATGTCTTCCGCGAATTGCTCCGCCGACGCGTAGCGCCGGTTCGGCTCCTTGCGCAGCGCTTTGAGAACGATGTTATCGAGATCGCCCCGCAACCGCCGCTGCTGTCGTGCAGAGACAGGCCGAAACCTCGGCTGCAATGAAGTCTCTTGCGACGATGAATGCTCCTCCACTTTCATGGGCGTGCGAGGGCGGAACTGGGCCTGGCCGGCTCCACTTCGCAGATCATGCGTGCCAATTCCAACGGCGTGCGTGTGGTCTCCGGATACGGTGACTTTCCTGTGAGCAGGCGGTAGAGAACCACTCCCAAGGAGTAAACATCGGTTGCTGTCGTGATCGGTTCACCGCGAACCTGTTCGGGACTTGCATACTCCGGCGTCATGGGACGCACGAGCGTGGTTTCCACACCGGCTGTCGAATCCAGTATCTTCGCAATCCCGAAATCCAGCAGCTTCGGAACGCCATCGGCCGTTACCAGAATGTTGCTCGGCTTGATGTCCCGATGAATGACCAGTCGCTGATGCGCATACTGGACAGCCGCGCAGACCTGGGTGAAGAGCTTCAGCCGCTCATTGATACTCAAGTCGTGCTCTTCACAGTACTCATCGATGGGCTCGCCTTCGATCAGTTCCATCACCAGATAGGGAAGCCCATCTTCAGTCGTACCGCCATCGTACAAGCGCGCAATGTTGGGGTGATCGAGTGATGCCAGAATCTGCCGCTCGTGGCGGAAGCGCTCAAGCACCGCCGCCGTGTCGAATCCGCCGCGCACGAGTTTGATTGCCACCTCTTTCTCGTACTGACCGTCCGCGCGTACTGCGCGATAGACCTCGCCCATGCCTCCATGACCGATTTCGCACACGATCTGGTAGACACCAATACGGCGTCCGATCCGCGTCGGCATCGCCGGCAAGCCTTCCAAGTCCGCCGCTGGCGTATTGAGAAAGACGCTGCCCGCTTCATCGTGAGACTGAATCAATGATTCGACTTCACGGCGGAGATCAAGATCATCCGTGCAATGCTTGTCCAGATAGGCTGCGCGTTCGGTCCGAGGCAATGCGATTGCCCCGTCAAGGATGTCGCGTACCTGTTGCCAGCGCTCGGATCTCATACGATCGCGCTCCGGTTGAGCTCGCGATACAACCAGGCGCGGGCGGTAATCCAATCGCGCTTCACCGTGGAGGCGGAGATGCCGAGGACTTCGGCGGTATCCTCAATCGACAGGCCTCCGAAAAATTTCAGTTCCACCACCCGGCTTTGTTGCTCGTCCATTTCAGCCAGACCCTTCAGTGCGTCGTCGAGCGCCACGATGTCGAGGTCGCGAAGCTGCGGCTGTTCTTCTGCATCTTCCAGGGCTAATTTGTAAACGTCGCCGCCGCGCTTCGATGCGCGGTGACTGCGAGCGTAGTCGACCAGGATCTGCCGCATGATCTGAGCAGCTACAGCAAAAAAGTGGGCGCGGTTGTGCCACTGCGGCAGATTCTGCTCCGTCATGCGAACGTAAGCTTCATGGACCAGGGCGGTGCTTTGCAGGGTATGGTCGGAGCGCTCACCCTGCAGATACCGGTTCGCGATGCGGCGCAATTCGGTATAGACCAAAGGCATCAGCCGGTCTAAGGCCGCCTTGTCTCCGCCTCGCCAGCGAACCAGTAGCTCCGTGACCTGATTGGAGGGCCCGCGCTGCAATGTCTTCGCCCCACACGCGGGGGATGCGTGAGGCTTGAAGCATAGTCATTCCGACTGGGAGTGTCAATCATGCGCGAGTGACGGCAAAGTGATTTTGCCACGATCTCATCCCTCGGCACCTGGCGGAACTCTCCCTCAGGCACCGTACGAAACGAGCTCTCCTCTCTTATTTTTCCTGGATCAGCAGCAAGTCCCACGGCCTGACTGTCACCTTTTGAGAATGCGAGACCGCCGACTGCGTTGGTAAATCCGTGCCCGATCCATATGGATAGGTAAAGCTCTGCGCATCACTCGAATAGTTCAGGTAGTAATGCAGCGCTTTTTCGCCGCGGTCAGTCCCGTGCTTGGCTCTTATGCTGGCAGGCAGAGTCTGATCGGGACCGGCAATTCCGGCAAGTTGCAGCACGTCGAGCAGAACTTTCGTCTGCAGCGTATCCGATAAATAGGTTCCTTCGTACGTGAGGCTTCCTTTGCCAAATTTGTTTCTCGTGATGGCGGGGTATTTTCCGAAGAAAGGATGATCGTAGTTTGCAATGGCGGTGGCCGAATCCAGTGTCAGCATCTCCGCCCAATCGGAAACTTTGTTCTCCGCTCCCGCGTGAAGCGGGTCATCTTTTAGAGAGATCGGTTGCCGCAGGTTGGAGAACTCCTGGTAATGGAATCCTGCTGCCTCGCGCAACGGGCCGGGCATGGTGATCCACCGGACGGTATCGTACTCATTCGTAAATCCGCTCTTGAACGCCATGACCAGATGTCCGCCATTGCGCACGTAGTCCACCAGTTTGTTTAGAACTGCATCGCTGGCTACATACAACGGTGGCACGACGAGGACCTTGTACTGGGAATAATTTGTGCTTTCGGGAAAAACAAAATCCACGCCGACGTTGCTCTGGTAGAGCACGTGGTACATCTGGCGCAGCGCAGTCCGATAATTCTCGTGATCGCTGAACTTCATGAACTCGATGCCCCAGTAGGAGTCCGAGCTGTAGAGAATCGCGACCTGGTTGTTGCGCTTGAAATTGGCAATCTCCGGCCCGTAACGTCGCAGCTCGTGCGCCGTCTTGCTCATCTCCTGATATGGCCGCCCCGGTTCGAGATCGTGCCCCAGAATGCCCTTCCAGTATGTTTCCTGTCCGTAATGGATCGAATGCCAGTGCCAGTACTCGACCATGTTTGCGCCCGAAGATAAGTGTGTGTACACATCGAGGCGCAACTGGCCGTCATAAGGTGGATACTGATTCTTCGAGTCCCAGCCGATCGTGTCGGCGTTCGTCTCGGTTACCAGATAGTTGGCATGTTTCAGTGAGCGCCCGTAGTCGCCCTCGTACGAAGTGCCTTCTCCATCGAACTCATCCTGCGTGGGGTGATACGGATTGACCGCAACGATGTCGAGACTCTTCGAGATATCGCTCTCATTGACCTCAGGGCGCGGCGGCCCGGCGAAGTCCTGCGTCACAAATTGATCGGGACGCTTGTATTGGTTGATCAGTGATGCCTGCCACGCCAGGAAGTCCGTGGTGATCCATGCTGCATAGCGCTGCCACTCAAGCTTCCATCCCGGATTGAGGATCCCGCTCTGCGGAGGAATCTCCGACCAGTCATTCAGCCTCTGACCCCAATAGTTCAGTCCCCAGTTCTTGTTCAGTTCTTCGACATTCTTGAACTTTCGCTGCAGGTACTGGACAAATCCGTCCTGCACGTCTCTGTTCGCAGCTCCGCCCGGCGGAGTCTCGTTATCGATCTGCCATCCGATGACTGCTGGATTGTCTTTGTAGTGCTCGGCGAGCTTGCGAATGATGCGCTCGCAATAGTTCCTGAAAGTAGGATTGAGCAAATCCGCATTCTGGCGCATGCCGTACGTGATCGTGCGGCCGTCCAGCCGCGTCATCACGATCTCGGGATGCTTCTTATACATCCATGCGGGGATGGAGTACGTCGGAGTGCCCATGATGACTTTGATCCCGGCCTTCTGCATGCGGTCGACCACACGATCCATCCAGGCATATTCGAATCGTCCATCTTCGGGCTCCCACAATCCCCAGCTCGATTCGCCGAGGCGCACTACCGTTATCCCGGCTTGCTTCATCAGCTCGACATCTTTGTCCAGCCGCTCATACGGCATGTATTCGGGGTAGTAGGCGACACCGTAGAGAACGGTGTCCATCTTGTCGGGAGCAAAAGTGGCCTGTCCCAAGGAAGCGGCGGCGAAGAGAAGGGCGAATAGAGCGGACCAGCAGAAATTGCGGATCATGTTTCCTCACGCGAAAAGCAGAATGGACACACTGCCACGTGCCACAACACTCGCGTGATTGTAGCGGATACTCCGCTTCGTTCGTGTTGTGTTCCTGCTTAAGAGTGGTGGGTGTTCTGGTTCCGGTTCTTCCAGTGGTCGAGCCATCGCGAGAAGAACGGCTTGGTCGGGTGCTGCAGCATTGTTTGCAAAGCGGTTAACAAGGTGTCGGTGGACTGTGATTTTGTAAGGAAGGAATCGATTGAGGAGAGTTTGTTCTTTGGCAGCGGACCGTATGCGGAAAGCATCATGATCGGCACGCTCGAGTTGATGCTCTTCATCTTCGCGGCCACCGCATCCCCAGTGGTCCCTGGAATCTGATAATCGAGGACCACCGCATCCACCTCGCGCGACCGAAAAAGCTTCAGGCCGTCATCTTCTCCACTGGCCTCAATGACTTTGTACCCGCTCTTTTCCAGCAGCATCTTTCGGGCGATGAGCCCCTTCCAGTGATCGTCAATGCAGAGAATCGTTGCTTTGCGACGAGACATGGAATCCTCACAAATCCGGCCACGGCAGCTGTGGAACGGGTATCGAATCCAGCTTTTGAGGGCTGGACTGCGAAGTGGTGGGCAAAACGATTCTCGCCCCAGGGGTAACCACATTCAAATTACCAACGGACAACAAGAGAGCCAGTTACCTGCCATCGTGATTACCGGTCCAGCAGTCAGTCTGACACTGGCCCTTGTCGGTACATAAAAAGCCGGGCCTCCCCCGAGCCCCATGAACCTTGCCGCAGGCCTTTCTTTTTTAAGGTCTTGCGTGCCATCCCCCACCTTCGTGCCATTCATAGCACGGGTGAGCCATTTACCGGGTATAGGCATGGGGTTAGAGTGTCCTTGAGCAGCACTTGGGGGAGGGCTGATCAACAGACGTCCCAAGACTCAAACCGAGTCTGGGGCGTTTTGTTTTGCACCCGAAAATCCCGCCGAAAGCCCCGTCTAACCGCAACCGCTCCTCCTACAGGATTACCGCGCTACCACGTTCGGTTCGATGGTGGTAGATTTGTGGGCACCCTTCGGTCTGTTTTGACCTGCAGTCTGAGGAGCTCGGATGCCCACCCCCTTTGCGCGTCGTGAATTCCTGGCTGGCATGGTAGCTGTGACTGCAGCCAGCGCCACTTCCCGGCTCACGGTGTCTGCCAATTCAGGTTCTCCGTTTCGCGTCTCTGTCATCAATGACGAGATCTCCCAGGATTTCGGCCACGTCTGCGAGGTCGCCACCAAGGAGTTCGGCATGGGCTGGATCGAGCTCCGTAGCATGTGGAAGAAGAACATTGTCAGCCTCGACGAAGCGGAGGTCGTCGAGACCAGCCGCCTGCTCAAAAGATTCGAGCTGAAAGTGACAGACATCGCCAGCCCGCTGTTCAAGTGCGACTGGTCGAACGCCCCAAAGTCGAAGTTCAGCGAGGGCCAGAGCTTTGGAGCGAACTTCGCCCTGAGCCAGCAGGATGAAGTTCTTGAACGTGCCATGGAGATGGCCAAGGTGTTCGGTACCGATCGTGTGCGTTGCTTCGACTTCTGGCGACTCGATGATCAGACTCCATACCGCGACGGCATCAACCAGAAATTGCGCGACGCAGCTGCCAAAGCTGAGAAGCGGGGCATTATCCTCGTCCTCGAAAACGAGCCGGCGTGCAATACCGCCACTGGAGCCGAATCAGCCAAGGTTCTCGAAGCTGTAAAGTCCCGCTCCTTCATGCTGAACTGGGATCCGGGCAACGCTGCCGCGAGTGGCGAGATCCCTTTTCCAGATGGCTACAATCTTCTCCCCAAAGATCGCATCGGACATTGCCATTGCAAAGACACCGTCAAGAAGGGCAAGCACTTTGACTGGGCGCCAATGGGCGGTGGGATGATCGACTGGGCCGGACAATACAAGGCCCTGAAACGCGACGGATACCATTTCGCAGTAAGTCTCGAGACCCACTGGAGCGGGGGAGGCTCGCCCGAAGAGTCCTCGCGCAAAAGCTGGGCAGGGATGAAAAAGCTCTTAAAGGAAGCAGACGCGTTGTAGCACGGGCTGATGGATCAGTGGCTTACGATGGGTTCCCTGACTCTTGGCCCCTGATCCCTGATACCTGAACGGAGGATCAATGACCGATCAAACCCGACGCACTTTTCTGAAGCACGCCGCTATCGGAGCTGCGGTGCTCGCCTATCCACCTTCGACAGTACTCGGCGCCAACGATCGCGTTCGAGTCGGCATGATCGGTGTGGGCGATCGCGGGAATGATCTGTTGGATCAAGTGCGCAAGGTGTCCAACGTCGACCTCGTAGCCATGGCCGACGTCTACAGCCGCCGCCGCGATCAGGCCAAGAGCAAAGTGCCCGGCATCCAGACCTTCGACGATTACCGCCGGCTGCTCGACAGGAAAGACATCGATGGGGTCATTGTGGCCAGTCCGCTGCACATCCACACACGGCATTTCCTCGATACGCTCGCGGCCGGCAAGGATCTCTACGCCGAGAAGACGATGACGTGGTCCATCCCCGAAGCCGACAGGTGTCTCGCCGCGGCGAGCCGTTCTGACCGCATCGTGCAGATCGGATTGCAGCATCAAAGTTCAGGCGCTCTTGCCGATGCCAAGCAACTAGTCAAAGACGGATCGGTCGGCAAGGTCACGCACGTCGAATCCTGGATGAGCCGCAACACGCCCCACGGCAAGGGACAATGGCTCCGCCCGGTTCCATCCGACTGCACGGCCCAGAACGTGAACTGGAGTGCCTTCCTCAACGGACGCCCCGACCGTCCCTTTGACGGATTCAAGCTGATCAACTGGCGCTTGTTCTGGGAGTTCGCCGGCGGAAACTGTGCCGAGAACATGGTGCATCAGATCGCCTGGATCATGACCGCGCTCGATCTTCCGATCCCGTCCGCGGCCTACATGTCCGGAGGAGTCTTCTCCGAGAAAGATGGACGTGAAGTGCCCGACACCATCGCCGTGACGCTCGATTTTCCGGAGACGGTTGTCACCTGGCAGTCGACCTTCAGCAATCGGCACTACGAACTCGGCGACCGTATTCTCGGAAGCGACGGGACGCTGGAACATCACTTCGAAGAACCGATTCAGTATTGGCCGGAAAAGACGAATCGTCCTAATGGCGAAGCCAGGAAAGGCAAGAGTCCAAATCAGGATCACATGAAAAACTGGATCGAGTGCATTCGCAGCCGTGGTACTCCGAACGCTCCTGTGGAAATCGGCTACCGCTCGGCGATGGCCGTCCACATGGCCAACTTGTCGTACAAGAAAAAACAACGGATCACTTTGGAGGAAGCAAAGGCATTCCAGCCGGAGTACTGAACAGCACATTTCCTCTGTCACTTACCGTCGGTATGATGGAAGCCCTATGATCGGTGCCGTTGACATTGGAGGTACTAAGATCGCTGTTGGCATTGTCAATGACAACGGCAAGGTGCTTTCCAGAACCCAGGCGCCCACCGATCCTGAAGGTTACGACACCGCAATCGCTCTGATTGAGCGCATGCTGCGAGAAACGTCTGCCTCTGTCGACGTGAAGCTCACGGGCATTGGAATCGGATCAACCGGACCCGTCGATCCCCTGAGTGGAGAGTTTGGCGATGTCGACTTCCTGCCAGGTTGGAGAGGGAAGAACCCGGTTCGCGATCTGCAGCTAGTCTTCGATGTCCGCGTCGCTCTGGAAAACGACGGCGACGCCGCAGCCTTGGCCGAGGCTGGATGGGGCGCCGGCCGCAATCGCAACCGCCTGATTTACATCACTGTCGGAACGGGAATCGGTGGC
>Ga0335085_10002993_pt1 | contig 30260 bp, 20 predicted proteins | sample Lox_Sample_45_FD_206712 | JGI IMG/M metagenome (GOLD analysis project Ga0335085, IMG submission 206712) | Soil microbial communities from Loxahatchee National Wildlife Refuge, Florida, United States - Lox_Sample_4.5 | ecosystem: Environmental > Terrestrial > Soil > Wetlands | place: USA... | reverse complement strand
TGCGGACATGCGTTGCCGTGGCTTCCTGATCGGTGGGACCGCTGGCCGCACTACTCTCGCCGGCGAAGGTCTGCAACATCAGGATGGTCACAGCCACGTACTTGCCTTACCTGTGCCGAATCTGCACGCCTACGACCCGGCGTTCGCATACGAGATCGCGATTATCATCCAGGACGGGATCAAGCGTATGTATGTGGATCAGGAACCAATCTTCTACTATCTGACTGTGGGCAATGAGCCATTGCCAATGCCAGAGATGCCGGCAGGCAGCAACGTGCGAGAAGGCGTGCTGAAGGGTCTTTATCGATTCAAACCGGCCAGCAAAGGCGACGCCAGGCTGCGTGCGCAGTTGTTGGGTAGCGGCGCGATCATGTTCGAGGTGCTCAAGGCACAGCAGGTCCTGGAGGAAAAGTTTGGAGTTGGCGCGGACGTCTGGAGCGTCACTAGCTACAAGGAGCTGTATCGTGACGCGAACGACTGCGAGCGCTGGAATATGCTGCATCCGGGAGAACCTGCGAAGGTTCCCTACCTGACCCAGACACTAAAGGATGCGCAAGGTCCATTTATTGCCGCCTCCGACTACATGAAGGTTTTGCCGGAGAGCCTGGGCAAGTGGGTGCCCGGGCAACTCGTCTCACTTGGCACAGACGGGTTCGGACGCAGCGAGAGTCGAACTGCATTGCGCGACTTCTTTGAGGTCGATGCAAAACACATTGTGCTGGCGACACTGGTCGCGTTGGCCCGCGAGAACAAGATCGACGCCGATGTGGTGAAACGTGCGGTCGGCGAGCTGGGTATAAACCCGGAGAAGCTAAATCCGGCGATCAGTTAGAAAACTTGTTGATTGTTGTTTGAAAAACCTCGGATCAGTCGAAGGAATACATACAGGTGATTGAATTCAAGCTTCCGGAGTTGGGCGAGAACATTGAGCAGGGCGACCTCGTTCGCCTGATGGTCGCACCCGGCGCCGCTGTGAGTGCCGGTCAGTCCGTCATGGAACTTGAAACGGACAAGGCAGTTGTCGAAGTACCGTCCTCAGTCAGCGGAACTGTACAGGAGATTCGCGTCAAAGAGGGCGACAAGATCAAGGTGGGCCAGGTGATCTTCACCGTGGATGGCGCGATAGCGAAGCCTTCCACTTCTTCCGCTTCTGCCGCAGAACCGGCCCCAACTCCCCCGGCCGCGAAAGAACAATCTGCGCCTCAAGCTCCGGCCAAAGAGTCCGCTCCTGCGCCGCCCCTAGTTCAGACTCCAAACGCCACAACTGCCCCTGCCGGTGCCAGTGAATTCAAACTCCCCGAACTTGGCGAGAACATTTCACAAGGCGACCTGGTGCGGTTGATGATTTCACCTGGAGCGAGAGTTTCTGAGGGACAACCGGTCATCGAGTTGGAAACGGACAAAGCCGTCGTCGAAGTCCCTTCTTCGGTAAGCGGAACCGTTAAGGAGATAAAGGTCAAGGAAGGAGAAAAGGTCAAAGTGGGGCAGGTGATCTTTACCCTCGAGGGGGGAGTTGCAACGGCTGCGCCAGCGCGACCACGAACATCACCGGTGGAACACGTTTCGGGGCAGCACGGCGCACGACTGGCATTTCAGGCGGCCATTCGTGCCGAGGGAAAGACAGAGGAACAGGCGCTGCCGCCGGACCAGCCAAAACCTGCTACGACTGTCTTCAGCATGCCCGTGCAGCTCGGGAAAGTGGCGGGGACAGAGCACCGGCAGCCGGTTCCGGCGGCTCCACATGTGCGGAGACTCGCCCGCGAAATTGGCGTCGACATCTACGAAGTGAGGGGTAGCGGCCCGGGCGGACGCATCAGTGAAGAAGATGTCAAAGCTCAGGCTAAGTCCTTGCTGTCCGCTGCAGCCACTGCTGTGCACGCCACGCCGCGCGCAGGGCACTTTGCGCAACCTCAGCTTCCGGACTTTGCCAAGTGGGGCAAGATTGAGCGGGTTTCAATGCGCGGCGTGCGCCGAAAAACGGCCGAGCATCTGGCGGAGGCGTGGAACACGATTCCGCATGTGACGCAGCATGATCGTGCCGATATTACCGAGCTTGAACAGTTGCGCGCGCGATTTGCTCCAAAGGCGGAGGAAGCCGGCGGCAAGATGACGGTGACGGCGATTGCGTTGAAAGTTTGCGCTGCGGCGCTGAAAGTCTTTCCGCAGTTCAATGCCAGCATCGATATTGAGAAGGAAGAGATCGTCTACAAGCAGTACATCAACATTGGCGTCGCTGCCGACACGGATCGCGGGCTGCTGGTGCCTGTAATTCAGGATGTCGACAAGAAGAACATCGTCGAACTGGCCGTTGAATTGTCGCAGCTTTCGAAAAAAGCGCGAGAGAAGAAACTCACTCCCGCCGAGATGGAAGGCGGAACGTTCACAATTACCAACCTGGGTGGGATTGGCGGCGTTGGGTTCACCCCGATCGTGAATTTTCCCGAAGTCGCGATTCTCGGACTGTCACGTTCGCGTATGGAGCCGGAATGGGTCAATGGAAAGTTTGAACCTCGGCTGATTCTCCCACTGTCGCTTTCGTATGACCATCGACTGATCGATGGTGCCGATGCGGCACGCTTTCTGCGCTGGATCGCGGAAGCGTTCGAGCAGCCGTTCCTGTTGTCAGTACAGGGATAAACGCAAAATCTTGAACCACAGAGGGCACAGAGACACACAGAGGGCATTGCGATATTCCTCTATCCTCTGTCCCTCGTGATTGAAAGCCCTTTCATGTCTGAAACCTCGAATCTGAACATTGCTGTCATTGGTGGCGGTCCGGGTGGATACGCCGCCGCATTCCTTGCTGCCGACCTCGGCATGGGCGTCACGCTCATCGACCCGGAGGTGAATCCCGGTGGGGTGTGCCTGTACCGCGGGTGCATTCCTTCCAAAGCGTTGCTCCACGTTGCAAAGTTGATCGAGGAATCTCATCAGGCGAAGGACTGGGGAATTGAGTTTGGATCGCCAAAGATCGACTTAGCCCGCCTTCGCTCGTTCAAAGAGAACGTTGTCAAGAAGTTGACGGGCGGTCTCGGCGTGCTCTCGAAACAACGCAAGATTCATTACGTGCAGGGACGGGCGGAGTTCGAGAATTCCAACACTCTGAAGATTACGAAGGCCGATGCCTCTACGGAGTCCTTGAGTTTCGATCGCATCATCATTGCCACCGGCTCGCGCCCGGCCGTCGTGCCGGCACTCAAACTCGACACGCCTCGCATGATGGATTCAACAGGCGGGCTCAATCTGGAAGATATTCCCGGCACGCTGCTGGTCGTGGGTGGTGGATATATAGGGCTGGAACTTGGCTCCGTTTACTCCGCACTCGGCACTCGCGTCACGGTAGTTGAGATGCTCCCGGGATTGTTGTCCGGAGCGGACCGAGACCTTGTTCTCCCGTTGCACAAGCGACTGGAAAAGATGTTTGAGGCCATCCTCCTGAATACGACCGTCGCCGCTGTGAAAGACGAGGGTAATGGCATTCGGGCAACACTGAAGGGACAGGATGGAAACACGCAGGAGAAAGTCTTCGACCGCGTCCTCGTCTCGGTTGGACGTAAACCCAACTCCGAAGTTCCAGGGCTCGACAAGACGCGCGTACAGGTAGGCCAGCGCGGATTCATCCAGGTGAACAAGCAACTGCAAACAGACGATCCCTCTATCTACGCGATCGGCGATGTGGTTGGCGAACCCATGCTTGCACATAAGGCTTCGCATGAAGGTCGAGTTGCGATTGAAGCAATTGCGGGACACAAAGTCGCATTTGAGCCGAACGCGATTCCCGCAGTCGTGTTTACCGATCCTGAAGTCGCCTGGGCAGGGTTGACTGAAACGCAGGCACAGAAGGAAAAGCGGGAAATCAGGGTCGCAAAGTTTCCTTGGGCCGCATCGGGAAGGGCCATTACGCTCGATCGGCCAGAGGGTCTTACAAAGTTGATCTTTGATCGACAAACTGAACGCGTGCTTGGGGTAGGCATTGTGGGCGCGGGCGCTGGGGAGATGATTGCCGAAGGCGTGCTCGCGATTGAAATGGCGGCATTGGCCCGGGACGTTGCGCTCACAATCCATCCGCATCCCACGCTGTCGGAGACGGTCATGGAGTCTGCCGAAGTCTTCTTCGGCACAAGTACGCACATCTATCGCCCGAAACGGGGATAGTCCGGGCGGACTCTGCCTTTTTGCGAGACCAGTCCGATAGAATGAGTGCCTATCGCGTCCTGCTTCGTTCGGCAGGCTTTCACCAATTTTCACGGGAGAGGACCATGCTTTCTTCCCCGAAGACAGCGCATCTATTCGTCATTCTCTGTGTTATCGCAAGCGCGGTTTCCTCGGCGCAGATTACACAAGTTTTGCCATCGCCTTCGGGATTAGCCAGTACGCCTGCGGATCCCTTGGGCCGTACGACCCCCTCCAATGCGGTGCTCGGATTCCTTAAAGCTTCCACCGCGGGTGACTACAGTATCGCTTCGCAATACTTACAGATGAGTTCCGCACGTCGCCAGTCGGAAGGGGAGCAGACCGCGAGCAAGCTCAAGTTTGTTCTGGACAAGGCTTTCGTTGGCAACTACGGCAAATACAACCAGCCGGAAGGATCTCCGCAGGAGGGGGTTCCGTTAGGGCGGCAAAAGATGGGGACCATGTCGGCGGGCGATGTTGAAGTTGATCTCGAACTGGTCCGAGTCACCGATCCAAGCGCAGGAAAAATATGGCTGATCTCGAGTGATACGCTTGCCAAGCTTCCGGAACTCTACGATCAGGTACAGGCTCGTCAGGTGGAAGGGAAGCTCCCCAGCATCTTGGTAAGGAATCAACTATCCGGGATGCCTTTATGGCAATGGCTGGCCATGTTCGTAGCTGCGCCAATCGCGGCTGCGTTGGGCTGGCTCATTCTGGCAATCTTGGAAATCCCCCTCCGCTGGTGGGCGCGGCGACAGGGAAAGCTGGAGGTAGCTAGCTGGCGCTCGGTATCAGGGCCAGCGTGGCTGTTGATGGCAACGCTCATCCATCAAGTGCTCGCCGTCCATCTGCGGATGCCCCTGCTGTTGCGGCACTACTATTTCGAAGTCACTTCCATCGCACTGATCATCAGCGCGACCTGGATCTTCTGGCGAGTCGTCCAATGGTCCTTGCAGCGCGTGCGCACACGCGCCCTGTCACGCGGGCATGCCGGAACTGGTTCCTTGGTACTTCTAGGCGAACGCATCCTTAAGGCCATCATATTTGGGTTAGGGGTCTTGGCAGTACTGGGAAGTTTGGGATTCAACATGAGCACGGCTCTGGCCGGGCTTGGGATCGGCGGCCTCGCCATCGGCTTCGGCGCGCAGAAGACGATTGAAAACCTGTTCGGCGGTGTTTCCGTCCTGGGTGATGAGGTGTTCCGTGTTGGTGATGTCTGTCGTTTTGGGGATCGGACCGGAGTCGTTGAGGATATCGGTCTTCGCTCGACCCGAATTCGCACCGAAGAGCGCACGCTCCTGGCAATTCCGAACGGCACAGTAGCAACGATCAACCTCGAAAACCTGAGCCGGAGGGACAAGATTCTGTTCAAGACAAGTCTTGGACTGCGGTCAGAGACAAAGGGGGACCATCTTCGCTTCATCCTGTCGGAAATCCGCCGATTGCTCTACAGCCACCCCAAGGTTGAGACTCGGACGGTGCGCGTGCGGTTGGTCGATATCGCCGGAGGCGCACCGAGCGTCGAGATGCTGTCTTACGTTTTGACACAAGACTTTAACGAATTTGCGGCGGTCCGCGAGGATCTCCTTCTCCGAATCCTCGACATCGTCGAAGATGCGGGCACGGGATTGGCCCTTCCGGCACAGACCCTGTACCTGGGCCGTGATGGGGGACTCGAAAAGGAAAAGACAGAAAATGCGGTCAAGAAGATTGCTGAATTGAGAGACGGAAAGCAGCTACCATTTCCGGATTTTCATCAAGAGGACATTTCCTCGTTTAAGGGATCGATTGACTACCCGCCGTCTGAATCGACATTGCACAACCGACAGGATGATCCACGAAAAGGTATTTAGCAAGCAGCGCGATGGGTTCGGGATCGCTCATCCCACTTCGCAGATAGCCACATCAGCAGTGCATGTGTCGGCAGATATATAAAGAGTGGCACAACGATTAAGTAGCCGGTCAGGTACGCCCAACCCGGCATCCAATGCTGCTCGTTGAAAAACAGTCCGCGCACCCAATTCACGTCCTGCTCGGGGCGCCAGTAATTGTTGATCGGCACAACGATCCAAGTAGTAATGGTTTGGCAGAGCCAGCCTCTTCGGTCGTAGCCGAGACGCCAGATTGCCCACAGTGAGAGCGGCGGAGTTACCACATGAAATAGGCTCAGCAACCGGATGAAAAGCGCGGTGTGTGAATCAAACATGTATTCTGTACCGCCGACCAGGTGGTGTCCCGTGATCAGCGCTCCCACCAGGTCGATCGTGTAGAGCGACTGAAACAATAACAATCCGCAAGCGATCCAGGAGAAGATCAGCGGGCTTTCCAGCCACAGTCCAATGCCGATCAGCACATTTCCGATGTCGCAGAAGTAGAAGAAGTTTTGCGCGCCGTAGTGCTGCCAATAGATTGGGGCCCAGACGACCAGCCACAAAGTCCAGCCAATCTTTAGCCAGAGTGGCAACCTATTCATCGACGCCATTTTATGCGAATTACCAGCGTAACTTGCTGCCCCCTTACGGCTGTACCTACGATTACTTCATGGGTTACCTAGCTCTTCTCTTCTGTCCCGATGATAAGACCGCCCGCACGGTGACGCAGGTCCTGAGCGAGCTTGAGTTCAACGTCGAGGCCTGCACCGAGCCGTTTGCTGCGGTCAAGAAGCTGATGGGCCAGCACTTCGACGCTGTCGTGGTCGACTGCGATAACGAGCAGAACGCCACTTTGCTATTCAAGAGCGCGCGCAATTCGACGCCCAACCAGACGTCGCTTGCCGTAGCCGTCGTGGAAGGTCAGGCGGGAGTGGCAAAGGCCTTTCGAATTGGCGCCAACCTCGTTCTGACCAAACCCATCAACATCGAACAGGCGAAGGGAACCTTGCGGGTGGCTCGTGGACTGTTGCGCAAGAGCGAGCCCGGAAAGCCGGTAGTCCCCGCGATACCAACTCCAACAACTCCGGCCGCAACAGTTGCAGCTGCGCCTGCAAAACCAGCGCCGAGACCGCCGCTTGGGGCAAAACCTGTGCCGCCAGCGCCGGCATCTGTCACAACGAAGCCGAGTACGCCTCCCGCGATCTCAGTGCCTCAGCCGCCGCCTGTGGCAAATCCTGCTGCACCCCCAGCCTGGCCTGCAGTAGCGGCCGCAAGCACAGCGCCCACCGCGCAAGACGACGACTTACTCGGAATTGATTCTGACAAAGCCGCTGCGGCGGCGACATCTGCCTCGGAAGCTTATCGGGCAGCGGAACGACCGATCATTCCGCCGCTCGAATCAAAACCCCAAACGGCACATGTCTCTTTCGGCGCCGCGAGCGCACCCGCTCCGGCCCGTGAACCTCAGAAAGCAGCGGAGGGCACTGCCGCCGCAGTTGAAAAGGCACCGGAGCCACCAGCATACGACCCCGGAGCCTATGTCGGATCAGCTCCGTCATTCGGCTATGGCTCAGCCGGCAATCAAGCCGAATCGAGTGGTGGCGGCAAGAAGGTCTTCATCGGAGTCGCCGTCGCAATATTGGTTGCTGTTGGTGCTTACTTTGGCGTGTCGCATTTCAAAGGTGGCAAGACCGAAACCACTCCCGCGCCGATTGCTGAGACAGCTGCGAACCCTCAGCCGCCTAAGTCCAGTCCCTCGATACCGGCAGCCAGCACACCCGCACCAGTGGCGGTTCAGCCCGAAGTTTTGACACCAGCGGGACCGAAGACTCCTGCCAAACCGATTACAGAACGTGAGGTTGACGAGAGCGACTCGCGACCGGTCCCGAGCCCGTCAAAACCGGAATCAACACCAGAAGCCTCCACCAAATCGGAAACGCAAGAGTCAAACGCACTCATCGTGAAGGGTGGCAAGGCTCCTACCGTTTCTACGAAATCCGCGCCCGCTCCGGATGCGCCGCCACCGAGCATGATCGGAATGGCGACATCGACGTCCACCCCCCTCCCGAACCTGGGAACAGGCTCAGATTCCGAGGTCAAGCCTGTGCTGCAAACCTTGAGTATCTCGCAAGGCGTTTCACAAGGATTGCTCTACAAGAAGGTTGCGCCCACCTATCCGCCCGCTGCCTTACGCATGCGTGTCGAGGGCATCGTCGAGCTACAGGCAACGATTTCCAAGGAAGGCGACATCACCAAGATCAAAGTGATTAGTGGTGATCCGCAACTCGCCAAAGCTGCCAGCGATGCCGTGAAGCAGTGGAAGTATAAGCCCTACCTGCTGAATGGCGAGCCGGTTGAAATTCAGACTGGGGTCACTATCAACTTCAAGCTCCCGCACTAGACAGTGGGGATCACTCCAAAGAAAAAGGCCGCTCGAAGCGGAGCGGCCTTTGCTCTTTTCGAAACAAACCTACGGAACAACCAGTCCCGTGGATGGATCGAGTTTCAGCTTGGGCGCCTTCTTACCGCTCACGAAATCGAACATGCCGTTCAGGCTTCCAGCTTTCACATCGGTCGAACCGTTCCCGATCGCTGGCAGATTCCAATTCGTTTCGATGAATTGGAGGATCGACGACTGGTCGGTAATGGTGTGATCGACATAGTTCTGTCGCGAATACGGCGAAATGATCAGCAGAGGCGTGCGAGGACCGTAACCGCAGCGGCCCTGGGTGGTCGAGGCTGTATTACCACCGCATAGCCCAGTCCCCGTCAGGGCGTCATCAGAAACCTGCGACTGGTTGATGATGGGATCCATCACGTGGTCGTACCAGCCATCGGAATCGTCATAGGCGACAATGATGGCCGTATCTTTCCAGTAGGTGTTGGCTTGGATTGAGTTAATGGTGTTGACGATGAATGTTTGCTCGTCCAGCGGATCCGAGTAACCCGGATGACCATCGAAAACTGCCTTGGCCTTGATGAAACTTATGGCCGGCAATTGACCGGCGGACAATGCTGTGAAGAAATCGGTGAGATCGTACTGGTGGTTTGCCTGATCCGTAATGCCGATTGCGGTGCTGGAACTCGGCGGCAAATGGTGAGGATTGGCTGTTTCCGGATAGTACTGGAATGGCTCGTGATGGGGGATGTAGTCTGCCGTAGTCCCCGCGAGGCCGACGCTGGCTGCAGCGCACGCTGCGATTCCATTGTTGAAGCTGGTCGCTCCGAAGCCTCCCTGGAACCATCCCCATGCATAGCTCACGCTGTTGAGTTCGTCGCCGATATTATTGGTTCCGGCGGGAAACGCCACATATGTTTTTCCGGTCGGATTGCAGTCGTCGCCTGCGGGCCGTCCATCGCCGATGAGAGCTCCTGAGCTGCCACCACCCGCAATTGTGCCGACCATCGATCCACCGCTCACATACTGTACATTCCCAGTGTTGCCGCTGACCAGGTTAACCGCACCCGGACTCGAAGGCCCGAACTGGGTATTGAACGAGTTGTCGCTCATCGAATAGGTCTGGGCATAGTTCCACAGCGCCGTGACCGTATTTCCGTCGTAGTACCCCATCACGATGCCAGCTCCATGACCCTGGTCGCACGAGCCAGAAACACCAGTGAACTCTACGAACTTGTCCATCGCGCCCAGATCGAAGGCCTGCTGCTCTGGAGTGTAGTTGTGATTCTGAGAACACGTGACTGCTTGAGAACGATCAAGCCGAAACGGCTGTACCGAGTTCGGATTCTCGGTGAGCAAGCCCCCGCTGAGCAGATTGTTGACATGCGGAGTGTTGACCTTCGCAGTAAACAAGGGTTCACTCGCCGGATTCGTGGCATTTGGGTAAGTTGCGAAATAGTGATCGAATGAGACGTTTTCCTGAAAGATCACTACCAGGTGCTTGATGGGAGTGGTTGTCGTATAGCTCTCTGCTGGGTTTGGCAATTTCGCCGGCTTGGTTTTGTCAGCCGCACGCGCCTCGGTGAAGGGATGAACGGACATGCACACGGCAAAGATCGCCGTCGCCAGACAGCGGGAATGCTTTCGGATCATCGTCGAATCTCCTCGGTTGATCTCAAGAGAAACTTTCAGGGATTTGTAATGCGAACATACCTCTTCTTCGCCCCAGACCCGTGCGATTCCGTCGAACTTATCGGCCGAACTTTAACCGGGGATGACCAGCAGATTAATTTTCAGTGAACGAGAGCCGGAGTAGCTCCACCATTAACTTCAGCGGCGTTCGGGGTCTGAATGCTCCTTGGAGGTGGCGGATCAACACGAATTGTTCCCATCATCCCGCCGTCTTCGTGTTCGAGCAGGTGACAGTGATAGACGAAAGTTCCAATCAGGCTTGGGTTTCGAAAATCGATGCGCACCTTTACGCTGGGATAAACTGGGCTGCTTCCGTCCCAGTAGGAAACATTTACGCTGTCCCGCAGATACGGTTCGTCCACCGGGACTCCATTCCACTCCAGCAATTGAAAGTGGGTCTGATGGATGTGGAAATCGTGTAACTCTCGTGTCCGATTCTCAATGATCCAGTCTTCGACATCGCCTTGCCTGACGATAACGTTGGGTTCGGAAGCATTCGGATCAAACGGAGCGGGGTTGCTGCCCTCAACTGTGACCAAGAAGGTAGTGGGAGTTTTCGGGTCGTGTGGATCCTGTGCTGTTTCGGAAAAGTACAGTTTGCGCGTGCGAGCGGGAGCGATGTTAGCCAATGGTGGTGTGTGTTGCTGGGACAATTGCGCGGGCGAAGTGGGCAATCGGGACTGCGGCGTGGGCGCATCGCTCGATACGAGGATTGTTGCCAAAGGCCTCGTCGGATCGTTCTCTCCCGTCGGGCCACTGTCGACCGTGCGAGTGACTAGACTTGCCCGAACTCCGGCCCTGGGACCTCTTATCACGAACTCGACGCGGCCAGCGGGCGGAATCAACAGGTGACCTTTCCAAACGATGCTTTGCCTTCTGTTCCCGTTGTAGTTGATGGGGACACCGTCGAGAGCTACCACGCCGAGAGGTTGTGCACGATCGTTGAAGAGAACCTGAAGATCCAGATAGGTAATCGCTGAGGCGTTCAGTACTCGCCAAAGCTGGCTGTCCTGTGGCCTCATCGTAATGACAGCGGGCTCGTACTTGGGATAGGGGACCGGGATGAAGTTTATGGAAAGATCTTTGGCAGGTTTGCCGGTTCCTGTGCCTGTATTGAGGATGTCACCTTCGGCGTCACGGAGCACTTGCGGCGGCGGCATCGAATCCGTTCGTACGGGAGCGGCACCTGGATGAATCAGTTCCTGATCGCGAATCACAAACACCCGCTCCGGCAGCCCTGAAACTTCCGCATTTGCTTTCTCAATTCCTTCTACAATCAACGCTCCAGAAGCTCCGCCAAGAATCTGCGCCTTGTTGAATCCATGAACGTGAGGGTGGTACCAGTAGAGGCCCGGGGGTTGGTCCGGCGGGATTTTGAAACTGTATTCGAATGGCTCGGCCGAGGGCTCCACGAGAGTCTTGAGTGTGTCGTCCTGGTGACATACAGGAGGGATTTCAAGTCCATGAAAGTGCAGGTTTGTCGAGGCGGCAGTCATAGGACCGCCCGCACAAACCCCATTTCCTGACGTAGACATCGCGTGGGTAGAGTGGCCGTCCGAAGCCGGCAGTTCATTGCGCAAAGTAAGCATGACCTGATCACCGGGCTTCACGCGAAGGGTTGGGGATTCCCTCCCCTCTTGGTCGATGTAGCAATAGCGTGTAAGGCCATCGGAATCAACAAATTTTTGATATACGAGTTCTACACGCAGAAGCCCGTTTGTGCTGCGAATCTCGGCCGGGTCGGGAACCTGCCCACCAGTAGCGCCACGCGGGCAGACATCGTCAGGAAGCGGAAGTCCGAGCGCGCAGCATGTCATCGCGCATGAGAAAACTGCGGACATCCAGAAACGAACGCAAGAAGGCATGCTGATTCCGAAGCAGGAGTGCGGCTCGATAGGCGAGAGTTTACCAGTGCGTTGGCTTTGTGATGTTAAGCGAGTGTTAATTCGTAAGATCAGGGCCAGCCGAACTGGCCCCGACAACTATTGCGTCTGGAGCACTTCGTCAATCACGACTTTGCCGCTCTTTGTGGCGGTAATGACTTTGTGCACTGGAGCATATCCCGACAGCGTGATGTCGACTTCGTAGTTTCCAGGATCGAGCACGACATCAACGGGTGAGTTCTTGTCGAGCATGTGCTGGTTAACCGAGACTTGAGCACCCTTGGGCTGGGTTCGAATACTAAGGGTAGCCTGTCCCGGTTGCGCACCCTTTCCGCCAAACAACCTCGACATCTTCCCGCCTACGGTCTTGATGCTGTCGGCATTCCCTAGAGCTCGCATGGTTGGTGAGAAGCTGTATGTCTGCCCCAACGCAAACTGGCCACTCATGGTTTCGTCGACGAAGCCCGACATGCGCACGAGCACCACATGCTGGCCTTTGTCCACACTGACCTGCGCCGGCGTTCTTGTCGCCATATCACGGCCATCCACGTAAATGTTTGCTCCCGGCGGATCACTTTTTACAATCAGTGTCGCTAACAGCTGCGACAAGTGCACCTGCGCCGTGGTCCGGTTGCCCGACGAGACGGTAACTGTGCGGTTGTCTGTCGAATATCCTCCCTTGCTCACCGTGATTGAGTGCTGGCCCGGTTGAAGATTGGTCAGAGTGAAGGGAGTAACCCACGTGGGATCGGTCGCTCCATCCACGTGAACTTGAGCCCCCGTTGGAGTGGAATCAATTGACAGCTGACCAGGCAGGATCACAGGTGCCGTTGGCGCTTTCTTTCTGCTTGAGCCTCGAGTCTTTGCGGTAGCCACGGGCTGAGATATGACTTCGGGCTCGGCTACTTCAACCGGCTGAGCGGCAACCGGTTCGGGAGCAGGCGCTTCTTTCCTGGGAGCCGGCTGGCTCACCTCGGGCTGGCTGGAAGCATCCGTAACCGCAACGCTTCGTGGAGCTCCGTTATCCTCGTCACTGTTCTGACTATGAATGTAGTAGGTAACACCGATTCCGATGGCCAGGATCAGAATGCCAGCCCCTGCCAGCGAATAAAGCATCAGCTTGGGTGGAACTCCCTTGATCTCCTTTATCGCCTTTTGTGCTACTTCCCGCGGCTGGACCTTAGGCTTCTCCTCCGCCTTTCGGCGAAGGACCGTCGCGGCAGAGGGTTCTCGAACCTGCGGTACATCAACTGGCGGTGGCGGAGGTGGTGCAACATAGATCTCTTTGAGCGGGGGCAATTCAGAAATCTCCGAAAAACTCGTCCCTGAACTTGCGCCTCCACCACCCTCGGCCATCATCGGATCGACAGCGATCTTTGGCCCGTCTTCTCTCACCGCAGGTTCAAAGGTTTCCACCTGTGGTTCATCTTCAACCGCAGCCGACATAGAGGCGGAAGGCGCCTCGAAGGAATTTGTGGTCGGTGGGACAGACGTACCAATGAAGTGGTCGGAAAGATCGAGTTCGTTTGCTTCCGTTGCAGACTCGCTCCGGGAGGCGCTTGAGTTTCCCGCCCCAACACCTGCAGCAGCAGCGGCTGCCTTGGGCATGGCGAGTTTCGACGGCTTCGCAAGATTCGCCTCCGAGAATGCTGGCGGCTTGGGCGCTGCGAGGGACGACTTCGGTTGGAGTGGAGAGGCAGGAGCCGTGGGTCGAGCCTGAGTGGGTGTTGCCGACGGTGCTGTCGACGCTGGTCTCGGCGCCGGCGCTTTCGGAGCCATCGGTTTGGCCGTCGCACTGACAAACTTAGATTGCGCCGCACTATTCGCCTGACCGGGAGCCGTCACGACTTTCGGCGCTTCCGGTTTTTTGGCAGCCACTGGCTTCGATTCTTTACATTTCTCAAGATCGTCGAGCAGTTCCCTGCCGGTTTGGTAACGCTGCGCTGGATCGTTCGACAGCGCCTTCATGATCAGGTTGCTCAGCAATGGATGGACCTTCGGATTCACGTGAGCGGGTGCTACCGGAGTGCTGGCCAAGATGCTCTGCCGCAGTGATTCGATATCGTCCCCGTCGAATGCCTTCCGTTCAGTCACCATTTCATAAAACATGACGCCCAGGGTATACAAGTTCGAGCGCCCGTCGGTCGCGTCGCCGCGCACCTGCTCAGGAGACATGTAGTGCAAGAACGAAGGAATTCCGTTACTGATGCTCTGGACAAAGTTCCCAGCACTCGAGACACCGAAGCTCAAGATCTTGACCGTACCGTCCCATCCGCACATGATTTTGGATGGTTCCAAACTGTGGTGTACCAAACGATGTGTGCTTGCATAATCGAGTCCGCTGGAGAGCTGGCGACCAATATCGAGCAGATCCCAAATCGAAAATCCTTCTTTTCGCGCCAACATCGTCGCGATACTGTTGCCCTGCACATACTCCATGGCGGCGCAAAACTGCCCTTCGATCTCTCCCGCGCCGTACACCTTCGTTATGTTTTGGCTGCTGAGAACATTCGTACTTTCGGCCTCGGCTAACAGAGCGTGCTCGAGTGCATCAGCGCTTTCGCCAAATGCGCTCAGATCGATCGCCTTGAGCGCGATCGTTTGCCCGCTCTCGGGATCGTTGGCCTTGTACACCTTGCCAGTGGGTGATTTTGCCAACTCACTGAGAATTTCGAAATGGCCGATTTTCGTAGACATTGCTTGGTTGCTCCAAGCCGACACAGCTGTTGCGTTGCCGCAACGAGCCTGTGCAGGCGAACGTCCGGTTACAAAGTAACGCTAGGATATCGCTGTGCGTGCGGCACTTCGAGTTACCAAAGTAAGAGGAAATTGCAGCGGGATCCCCAGAGTTTCCGGGGCTTTACGGGGCAGCCGCCCTGAGACGCTCTGCCAGCTTGCGAATGTAGACGATCAGTTCCATGGGTTCGTGAACCTGAAAGTCGATTCCCAGCAATGATAGATGTATCGCGAGCGCCTCCAGCGAGTGCGATCCCGTGAGGAGTATGCACGATTCTTGATCGATTGCCTCCAGCGATCCCACGGAGGGCGGCACACGCTGGGTGATGACCTCGATGGGTGCATGCAACGTAACGCGCGCGCGAAAGGGATAGGGCGCCTGAGAAAGAGATTTCGAGACGAATGCGACGAAGTCTCCCCCGGGCGCAGGGCGTGGTTTGAAACGCCTTGAAGTCTTCAGCTTTCCCGCGATTCGATCCACTCGAAAAGTACGCCAGTCCTTCCGCTGAAGGTCCCACGCAACCAGGTACCAGCGATATCCGGTATGGACCAACCGATGTGGCTCAACAGCGCGTTCGGTTGAAGTACCGGCACGGTCGCTGTATTGAAAACGAATCCCTTCCAGTTCACGGCACGCGCTTGCGATGGCCAACAAACGCTCGGCATCGACCAGGGGGGTTCGGTTTCCGAGCGGCATTATGAAGGAATGCAGCGCTGCCACACGGTTTCGCAAGCGCGGCGGCAGCACTTGCTCGAGTTTCAGCAACGCACCGACGGACGCCTCCTCGATTCCGCTCACGCTTCCGCTTGCGGCCGTCCTCAATCCGAGCGTTACCGCCACCGCTTCGTCGTCATCCAGCAGAAGCGGAGGCAGCGTGGCTCCGGCTCCGAGTTGGTAGCCGCCTGCGATCCCCGACGTCGAATGGACTGGATACCCAAGAGTCCGCAACCGATCCACATCGCGTCGCAGGGTGCGCGCTGTCACTGACAAGCGTCGAGAAAGATCGGCACCGGCCCAGTAGCGCTGAACCTGAAACAGTGAGAGCAACCGCAGTAAGCGAGCAGAGGTCTGCAACATAAGTTTGTATTGTCCTACGGATCGAGGACTAATCCTGTCCTAAATCGTTGTTACGTTCTCGGAGCCCGATTCGTTCGTATGGAGAGAAAGCATGAAGCTGACCGAGTTGTTGTGCAGTCAACTGGAACGCGAAGCCGTCCTCACCCGCCGTGCACTGGAGCGTGTCCCAGAGGGTCAAAATGATTGGAAAGCCGCATGCGAAGTCAATGCCGCTCGGTTATCTGGCCTCCCTGGTCGCAACAATGCTGACATCGGTCGCAATGATGGTAGATCTGGACGAACTCGATCTGAAGGCCCCCGGTGCCGCAAGATTTAAGCCTTTGGAGTGGACCACGCGCGCCGATCTGATTGCAGCGCTAGACTCCGGGGTCGAAGAATCACGCCGTGCCCTCCGAAGCACAACGGACGAGGACCTGCTCAAACCATGGAAATTCGTCGTAGGAAGCTACGTGGCGAGTGAGAACCCTCGCCACATCATGATCACCGACGCCGTGTTCAGCCATCTCGCACATCATCGGGGACAGTTGACGGTATACCTGAGGTTGAATGAAGCCTAAGTACCGGCGCTTTATGGTCCTTCTGCGGATGAGGGAAAATTCAACTGATTCATCCGCCCCGGGATTGCCCGACGTCATTGTGAGCGTGACTTTTCGAATGGCTAAATGGGTTATACATTGTGGACCGATCTGAGATGACAATTGTCATCTCACCTCGGTGACGATCTCCACTTGTGAGCAAAGCAGAGACGGGGAAGGATAAGAATCGTCACAGAGGCATCGCGATGGTGGTAGTCGTATCGGGCGCCGCCGGCCCGGTTGTCGCGGTCAAGGCCTTCGTCTATGCTTTACGCGAAAGGCTTGGGCCACTTCCTCGTTCAACCGTCGGTTCCCGTGGAGTTTAACCAATGACCTTGACCAGATTCGTCACCAAGAACGCATTCCGGAACAAACGGCGGAGCATACTGACCGTTCTGAGTATTGCGTTTTCGCTCTGGTTGTTGACGCTGATGATGACGATCTGGCATGCCTTCTATCTCGAAGACGGCAGCGCCGAATCGGCCGAACGCCTTGTTGTAAGACACCGGGTTTCCCTCACGTTTTCCCTTCCCATTTACTACCGCGAGAAAATCCGGGCGATTCCTGGTGTCGTTTCAGTCGTCCCAGTATCCTGGTTCGGTGGCATCTACAAGGACCAGAAACCAGAGAACTTCTTCGCTCAATTCGGCACAGATCCTGACGAATTCTTCAAAACCTACCGCGATGTAAAGATGCCCGAAGAGCAGATCACAGCATGGCAACGCGACCGGCAAGGCGTGATCGCAGATGACACTCTAGCCAAGAAATACGGCTGGAAACTCGGGGATCGCATCGTCTTGCAGGGAACGATTTATCCCGTTAATCTCGAGTTGAATGTACGCGGCATTTTCCACTCCCTACCCGACAATAAGTCGGTCTACTTCAACACCAAATACGTGGAAGAGTCGGTCTCCTGGTTCAAGGGGCAGGCGGGGACGTTTGGCGTACTGGCTGATTCCCCTGGCAACGTGAGCAAAATCGCCAGCGCCATTGATGAGACGTTCCACAATTCCCCGCAGCCCACCAAGGCAGAAACCGAAAAGGCATTCGGACTCGAGTTTGTCGCCATGTTGGGCAACGTGAAGGCATTCATTTTGAGTATCTGCTCGGCGGTGGTGTTTGCAACGTTGCTGGTTTCTGCCAACACGATGGCGATGTCCATTCGCGAGCGTACCCGGGAAGTCGCCGTGCTGAAGACGCTGGGATTCACCAGGGCCGGTGTGCTGACTCTGTTTGTGGGCGAGGCAGTCGCACTGTCGATTCTGGGCGGGCTTATCGGGATCTGCATGGGATGGGCTTTGGTGTGGGCCGCCACGCATTCTCCGCAGTTTGTCAGCTTTTTCACATTGAGTGTGACCCCGGAAATATGGATTGCGGCGATCCTGACGGCTGCTTTCGTCGGACTATTGAGCGCCGCAGTTCCTTCCTATCACGCGTCGAAGGTAAACATTGTGGACGGTCTTCGCCACATTGGGTGATTTATGACGATGGGAAGTTTTGTGCTGCGTAACACATTCCGCAATAAACGGCGCAGCCTGCTGACCATGATCAGCATCAGCTTTTCGCTGCTCTTGCTGACGATGATGATCTGCATCTGGCGTTCGTTTTATGTGGATCAGGTTGCGCCGGAAGCGTCGCGAAGGCTGGTGATTCGCGACCGGGTTTCGCTGGCATTTTTCCTGCCGGAATACTACCGGGAGAAGATTCGTGTTGTGAAAGGAATCACCGCGATCGCGCCCATTACGTGGTTTGGGGGCCGCTATATCGACGATCGGCCTGAGCATTTTTTCCCTCAATTGGGAACCGATCCGGACGAGTATCTGAAAGTCGCTTCGGACAAAATTATCCCCGAAGACCAGGTGAAAGCCTGGCAGCATGACCGGACGGGATGCATTGTCGATGCCACGCTGGCAACTAAGCATGGATGGAAGATTGGTGATCGGATTACTCTGCAGGCAAACATTTTTCCTGCGAATCTGGATTTGACGATTCGAGGGATTTACCGTCGTGATCCACCGCAGAATGCTCTGTATTTCAATGCGAAGTATCTGGAAGAATCGGTGCCGTGGTTCAAGGGACAAACTGGATGGTACTCGGCGCAAGTGGACACTACCGCGAACGTAGCCCGAGTATCAAAAGAGATCGACGAGATGTTCCACAACTCTCCTCTGCAGACGAAGACCGAGAGCGAAAGGGCATTTCAGATTGGCTTTGTGGCATCGTTGGGGAATGTGAAAGCCTTCATTCTGAGCATCTGCGGCGCGGTCGTGTTCGCCATCATGCTGGTATCGGCCAACACGATGGCGATGTCGGTGCGAAGCCGTACTCGCGAAGTCGCAGTGCTGAAGACTCTGGGATTTACACGACGACGTGTGCTCTCGATATTCATCAGCGAGTCAGTCGCTTTGGCGCTTGCTGGGGGCTTGCTCGGCATTCTCACGGCGATTCCACTGATCATGGTGGTGACACACCGCTTTATTGGCCTTGGGATTCCGCTGTACATGAAGGTAAACGGTCCTACGGCGGCAGTTTCTATCGCGATTGCGCTGATTTTGGGAGTTGTGAGCGGATACCTGCCGGCTTACCGAGTCTCGCGACTGAATATTGTGGACGCACTGCGGCATATCGGGTGAGGTGGAGATTTCGAATATGGCGATTCCTATTAGCTACAACATCCGCAACCTGAAACTCCGGAAGGGTCTCACAGTCATGACGGCGCTGGGCATTGCACTCACCGTGACCACGGCGATTTTTCTGATGGCATTGGTTGCCGGGCTGGATCGTGCGTTTGTGAGCAGCGGCAGTGCGAAGAATGTACTGGTGCTACGCAAAGGTTCCGAAGCAGAGCTTTCTGGAGGATTCGACGCCGCGCTGTTCCCAACGCTGAAGACACTCCCCGGAATTGCGACAACCAAAGATGGCCAGCCGATGGTGTCGGGTGAGTGGGTAGTCGTAATTGTGCTTCCTCGCAAGGATGGCACTGGTGAAGTCAACGTAACTGTCCGCGGGATGATGCCGGCCGGGCTTGAAATGCGTCAGACCCCGGATGAATCCGGTAAGCAGGCGCCAGTGAAATTGATTGAGGGCCGATGGTTCCAAACCGGCCAGCGGGAGGTCGTCGTAAGCAAATCCATTCGGGACCGATTCACGCATGCCAATCTTGGCGACAGTATGGAGTTCGGGAAAGGGTCATGGAAGGTCGTCGGAGTATTCGACGCTGGTGGTTCTGCGTATGAATCGGAAGTGTGGGGCGACGTCAACCAGATGGCGTCAGACTTCGACCGCCAAGGCGGATTCGCGTCGGCGTATCTACGGGCAACCGATCCGATCGCAGCCGAAGCCCTGAAGAACCGCGTCAGTGACGACCAACGTCTCAAACTCGAGGGCATGTTGGAAAGCGACTATTACGCGAAGCAGACGAGTTCTGGAACCCCCATTAAGGTGATCGGATGGGTTGTGGGTGTCATCATGGCGGTGGGGTCAATATTTGCAGCAATGAATACCATGTATGCAGCGGTCGCCTATCGCGGCCGTGAGATCGCCACTCTGCGAGTGATCGGCTTTTCACGGCCTGCAATTCTGACCTCGTTTGTATTCGAATCATTGCTGATCGCGTTCCTGGGAGCACTGGTGGGCATTCTGTTGATGTTGCCGTTCAACGGGATGCAGACCGGAACTTCGAATGCCGTGACGTTCAGCGAAGTGGTTTTTGCGTTGCGCATTACTCCTACAGTTGCGTATCGCGCGATCATCTTCGCTCTGGTTATGGGTTTCGTGGGTGGATTGGCTCCCGCTTGGCACGCGGCCAGGCAGAATATCCTGAACGCGTTGCGAGGGTAACCAACTTACGGACTAAATGGAGCCGTAGCATCTCTTATGGCCATTGATACGAAGCACGAAGATCTGCAAAGTTTACGCATTGACCGCTCCCAGCGGAACGGTGACGTTGGCGGAGAACCTCCAGCGTGGGCACGACGATACATTCTCATCGGAATTGCGATCGTCGCTCTCTTGGGCATCACGACACTCGGATACAGAGCGTTTTCTGCCTCGATCCCAGAGGTCGAAGTGGTGCGCGCAGCAGCGCAAACCAATGGGAACGATGCCGCGGGTTCGACCGTGCTGTCAGCCACGGGATACATCGTGGCCCACCACAAGATAGAGGCCAATTCCAAAGTGACGGGGCGGGTCGCTTGGATTGGAGTGGAAAAAGGCGATCAGGTGAAAGAGGGCCAAGTTCTGGTCCGACTTGAAGACCAGGAATTCCGCGCGCAATATGAGCAGGCGGTCGGCGCCGCGGAAAGCGCGCGCGCCCAGCTATTGGAACTGGAACATGGCTCACGGCCTGAGGAGATTCAGCAAACCGAGCACAATCTCAGTGAAGCAAGAGCAACAGCCGCCAACGACAAGGTTTCTTTGGATCGCATCAAGAAGCTCTTTGACGAAGGGGTGATGTCGAAGCAAGCGCTGGATGATGCGACTGCAAAATATGAGGCAAGCCAGCAACGAGAACGTTCTCTGGAGCAGAGCTATCAACTGGCCAAGATAGGACCACGCGCAGAAGAGATCGCGCGCGCGAAAGGCGCCATGATGCAGGCCGAAGGCCAGGCTGCTTATGCGAAGTCCCAACTTGACGCGACCGTGATCCGCGCCCCGATCTCCGGAACGATTCTTGAGCGCAGTGTGGAGAAAGGCGAGTTGCTGACCGGGCAATTTGCGTCTGCTGCCAGGCCGGTTTTCTCCATGGCAGATCTGAAAGATCTGCAGGTGGAACTCGATATCGCTCAGGCCGATTTTGCGCGGCTCGGACCGAAGCAGAGGGGCATCGTCACTGTTGACGCCTTCCCTGACCGCCAATATCACGGAGTGATCGCCGAGATTTCTCCCGAGGCCAACCGCCAAAAAGCAACCGTGCAGGTGAAGGTACAGATTCAGGATCCAGATGAATACCTGCGTCCGGAAATGAACTCAACCGTAAAGTTCATCGCTGATGAGCCCTTGCAGAAATCGAACACCTCGGTACCAGCCGGAGTATTCGTTCCATCCACGGCGATGCGAGAGCGCGATGGCAAGAAGGTGGTCCTGATCGCTCACAACGGAAAGGCAGTGGCCCGCGAGATTCGTGTGGTGAGCCAGCGGGCCGACGGGGCACTGGTCGATGGATTGGTCGGCGGAGAGAGCGTTATCACCGCTGCACCGCCCACACTGAAAGACGGAGACAAAATCAAAATCAAGGGGCAATCATGAGCACAGTTGCACAACCGAACATTGCTACGGCCGCGAAAGTCGTTCAGGTCCGAGGCGTCAGCAAGGTCTTCAAGCGTGATGCCTTTCAGGTCACCGCACTCGATGATGTTTCAATCGACATCGCAAAGGGTGAGTTCCTCGCTCTCATGGGCCCCTCTGGCTCGGGGAAAACCACGCTCCTGAACATGATTGCAGCGATCGACCATCCGACTTCAGGAGAACTGTTGGTACAGGGGCAAGACATTTTCCGTTTCAATGATGCCCAGATAGCCCGCTGGCGCAACGAACACATTGGTTACGTGTTTCAAACCTTCAACCTCATTCCGGTGTTGTCGGCATTTGAAAATGTGGAGCTACCGCTGCTGCTAACGAAACTCAACTCGCAGCAACGTAGAGACCACGTCATGACGGCCCTAAAGCTGGTTGGACTGGAAGATCGCGTTCATCACCTTCCAAAGCAACTCTCTGGCGGGCAGGAGCAGCGGGTAGCCATAGCACGTGCGATTGTGAGCGATCCGACCCTGTTGTTGGCAGACGAGCCCACCGGAGACCTCGATAGTCATTCGGCGACAGAAGTATTGGAAATACTGAAGCGGTTAAACGAAGACTTTCATAAAACGATCGTGATGGTCACACATGATCCGCATGCGGCGTCGTATTCACACGTGTCGCGGCATCTTGAGAAGGGGATGCTTCTGCCTCCTGAGGACTTGTCCAGGCCTCTCTGAAAATCGGTACTGACATGGGAAGCTGGAACTCAGAATCACGAAGCCTGAATGCACGCTGGTGAAATCGCCTGGCGGCAGGGGGGCACCAGGCTTGATTTTTGGTCGCGCCTCTTAGGCCAGGAGACCGATCTCACCACTCACGGCGGATGGCGTGTCTGGACCATCGGCCACCCAGCGCCATGCACGCCTGCCGTTGGAAACTACAGCCTCGGCCTCGCCGTATTCCACTAACCGGTTGAGCACGGTCGTAACCGACGCCATGGGGTCTTTATGGCGCGCGAGCAGATCGGGCAACTTCTCCTGGAAGTAGTCGCAGATGTCCCGCGAATTCATCGCGCGACCGGACTCCATTAGAATCATTCGACAAGCTTTTGTAAATCCGGGCTGGCGCCCATTGCTCTTGCGGTCTACTAATTCCATCAACTCTTCATTCAGCACCCCGTCGCCGAACAGGTTGGCCAAGCCGGAAATAGTCTGTTTGACGGTACCGATTCGCTTCATAATCTCGGCGCGTTGTTGCATGAGCTGACGCAGTTCATCGTGAGCCTGCCGGATCACTTCCTGCACATGGCCGACGTCATACCGATCAATCGGCCTCATCGAGCCATTGGACCTTTCCACATTCTCCATACTTCCCCCAGAAACGTTGGACGCTTTTTCCATGTCGCCCACGTTAAGCCGTGTGGAACTCGTTTGTCCGCGGCAATGAACCTTCCAACGCCGCCTTCTGCATGCTGCGGGCGCAATCCCGCTTACAGATCTATACGCTTCGCGCTGCTCAGGCGTTCCATCGATTTCCGCAACAATCGAGGTCCACCAATTCTGCATGGTTAGACGAGGCAATTTTGAATTGGTTAACAAGGATCGCAATAGGTCCGCATGGGTTGGGATACGGCATATTCCCTAGTTCAGGAGTACTACCAGAAGGCGCCCGTCGGAATGGTACCCGTCTCCAGTAGCATTCTTTGCCTCCTGCACAGGATTCGGAGGAAGGTAATAACTAAACGTTTTTGCCTTGTTGGTCTTTTGAATGCTCATCCCTATGTTGTCGCGTTCGCCGTCCACGGCCGGGTCAATCTTGTGTGTAACGTTATTGTTTCGTTTATCTTTTGCAAATCCTATGTCGTGCGTCCCAGCGCCGACCCACACCTCTTTCCCATCCCAAGTAGATTCGGCTTTCCATATTCGGAAGTGGTGCCTGCTGGCGACCATTGCAATGGGTTCGGCCATTTCGTACCCAAAGTCCTGCTTCCGCCCAAATAGATAAAGCGTGCTCATCGGCATTGCCAGGTAGTCTTTGTTGTCATACGTTTGAAGCACCGCATTGAGAATCGCCTTTCGGTTGTCAGTATCAGCAACGTGCCAAGTAGCCGCTTCAAGAACAGACTGGACATCCTTCTGCGAACCGACTATGACAAAATTCACCATATCTCCGAGGTTGTTAAACTGATCGTTCACCCGGCGGGGAAGACCATCGAGCAATTTCCGCAAAGTGGGATCCAGCGATGTGTCCGAGGTTTTCAGTGCGCTGGGCTCTGGCGAAGCAACCGCTCCTCCCGAAGTTAAAGTTGAGTCCGCATTCGATGCAGTCGATTCGGGTTTTCCCGAGCCAAATTGGCCTGACATGAAAACCTGAGCGGCGTTGAGCAATTGAGACTTCAACTGTTCCTTCCGGTTGGAAGAAGCGCTCGCATCAGCTGAACTTGCGGGAGTCCGCTGAACCTTGACGGAAGCCGTTGCCCGGCAATCATGGACCTTTGAAACATTCCATCCCAGGAACAAGTGCGAAGTCTCTTGAACGGCCAATTTGGTGACCTTGCCCACGGCGAATATTGATCCCGTTGGTGGATTCAGACGGGCGATCAGCGACCCCACAGGTGCCGAAGACAGTGGCAGATTCACGCCCTGAGTGCCGGAAGAGTCGTCGGACATCCGGGCACACGGCATCTCGGCAGAGGGGACTGGAGTTATTTCCAGTGTATCTCCCGCTTGGAAATCGATCCCGGTATCGGTCCACACCTGCCCAGTCGAGACCTGAACGTTGATTTCCTGGGCTGTGGGCTGTGCAGATTGTGCCTGGAGATAGAGACACGCATAAAGCAGTGTGGCGGAGAGGAGGAGAATCGACAGGCGAGACATGGTAAAACCTCGGATGGTTGATAATTATCTGCTAATACATCACCTCGGGGAAAGCCTCTGCCTCTTTTGACAGGGCCGACATTTGCCCCCCTAGTCTGTCTTGGCCTGATTCTGACGCCCTCTCCGTTTCGGAATTTTCCTGAGATGCCGTATTAAACTCCTCACCCCTAGATTCCGATAGTAACCATGTGTTCACAGCTGCAAAACGTGCTCTGGGGAACGGCCCGCTCCGCGTCCTGCTGGTGGGTAGTCGCGAAGAAGATTTCTTCCTGATTCGAGACATTCTGGAACGAAACCGTAAGGCAATCGAGACGGAGCTCGAGCACGCCCGCTCGCTCACAGAAGCGCGAGAGATGATGCAACAGAAGCGTTACGGGCTGGTGTTGTTCGAGCACAATGCAGGAGACGCTGAAGCGGTGCAACTCGTGGCTGAGTTTCTGCACGCTGGGGTCTCGGTGCCTTTTATCCTGCTCACGGAAGACGCTGACGAAAAGACTGTGGCCGAAATTATCGATTCCGGCACATGGAATTGTGTGGCCAAGTCACGACTCGATGGAGCGACGCTGGTACGCACAATCCGCAACACAGTTACTCTTCATTCCCTGCAGCAGGAACAGCACAACGCAGAGGAATCACTTCGAAAGTTATCTCGGGCGGTAGAGCAGTCTGCCGACACCGTCGTTATCACCGATCGATACGGCCTCATCGAGTACGTAAATCCGGTGTTTGAAATGTTGACCGGCTACTGTCGCGACGAAGTGTGTGGCAAGACTCCACGAATCCTGAAGTCCGGCGAACAGGGCCCGGATGTGTACCAGGATTTGTGGAGGACGATTCTGACAGGAAATGTTTTTCGCGGCATTCTTGTCAATCGCAAGAAAAATGGCGAGCTCTACTACGTCGAGGAGAGCATTTGTCCGGTCCGCGATGCGAACGGAGAGATCACCCATTTCATTTCAAACGGGCGCGATCTTACCGAACGCCTTCGGCTTGAAGCGCAACTATTACAGGCGCAGAAAATGGATGCGGTTGGGCGCCTCGCGGGAGGAGTCGCCCATGATTTCAACAACCTGCTGACCATCATCACCAGCTATTCCGAACTTGCGCTCGATTCGATCCCACAAAACAGTCCATTGGAAGCCAAGATTCACGAGATTCTGCACGCTGCCCGGCGGGCTGCGGAACTAACGCGCCAGTTGCTGGCTTTCAGCCGAAAACAACCCCAGGCCCTGCGGGTTGTGGACTTAAACCAGGTGGTCGGTAGCATCGCCAAAATGCTCCCAAGACTGATTGGAGAAGATATCCAGTTCAATTTCAACCCAGGCAGAGACGTTGGTAGAGTACGTGTTGATCCCGTCCAAATCGAGCAGGTCTTGATGAACCTGGCCGCCAACGCGCGTGATGCGATGCCGCAGGGGGGCCACTTGAGCGTGGAAACCTCCGACGTGCGGCTTGACGACGACTATGTCCACGGAAAGCCAGCAGTCATTCCTAAGGGGCACTACGCTTTGACCACGATCACTGATGATGGAGCCGGCATTCCCGCCGAAGATCTGCCTCACATCTTTGAGCCGTTCTACACGACGAAACCTGCAGGAAAAGGGACGGGCCTGGGCCTGGCGACCGTGTATGGCATCGTGAAGCAGAATCGGGGATTCATTTGGGTCTATAGTGAGCGTCAGATCGGCACTGTATTCAAGATCTATCTGCCGTGTGTGCGTGAGCATCATCGCGAGAGCGAGCCGTCTTTACAGCCGGAGCGAATCACTCGCGGATCCGAAACCATCCTTCTGGTTGAGGATGAACAAGCAGTTCGCCGCGCGACGGCTGAATTCCTTCGCCTGCAGGGCTATAACGTCATCGAGGCGAAGGACGGGTTAGATGCGCTTTTGTTGGCACAACAAAATACCGAGACCATCCATTTGCTGGTGACCGATGTTGTCATGCCGAATCTCAGCGGGGGCGCACTGGCGCAGCAACTCAAACGTCTCCGCCCTGACACCAAATTTCTCTTTGTCTCCGGATATGCAGGTAAAACGGTCCTCGACCATAAGGTGGTCGATCTCGAAAGAAGCTTCCTGCAAAAACCCTACACCCTAAAGCAATTGTCCTCGAAGATTCGGAGCGTCTTGGGTCCCGGAATGGTCACCCCTCAAGGCAGCGACGCAAGACTCTAAGCCCCTGCAGGTCACTGGCCCGGCGATCTGATCAGTGTTAGTCGGCCTCTCTTCAATCGAAAACGATCGCCTCGCCACACTACCGTTCGGCCAACGAAGCTTGCCACCCAGACGCCAACGGCAATCAAGTCACGCAGAGGCAGCAACCACAAGAAACGGCCTACTTGCGCGTCCCGCAGAACTCCCTTGGCGATCACCAGTGCCACGGCAAGACGCAATAGAAGAGTTGAGATCAGAATTCCCCAGGCCCAACCTGATCCCAGCGCTGCGAAAAGATTCACCAACGCCCACGCCAGTCCAAATGTAGAAATCAATCCGAAATATCCGCCGGGACGCGCATCGCGCACTCCGCGGCCCCAGCGAACTTGATGTTGCAGGAATCCGCCCAAGCTGTAGGCGGGCAGGTTCGTCTCGACGACTACGTCGGAAAGCACAATCTGAAGGCCCAGCCCGACGATCCTGCGTCCAAACTCGTAGTCATCCGCCAGGAAATCTACAATTGCCTTGAATCCACCGATCCGATTCAGGTTCTCTCGGCGGAACGCAAGCGTGGCCCCAAGAGCGAAGTGAAGACCGCCCTCCAGTTGCCTCGCAACCAGCACTCCCGCACAAAAATCTGTGCCAATTCCGAGGCATTCCAGTTGTGACCCGAGGGTTGAGGCCGCGAAACCGCGATAAAGGCACGTCACCATTCCAGTTTGATCATTTGTCAGCGGTTCAATTACTCGTGCCAGGTAGTCAGGCTCGACTTTAATGTCACTGTCATTTACGACAATATGCTCGTGTCGACTTGCTTGAACCATCTGCTCAAGATTACTCACCTTCACATTCGGACCAAGCCGGTTTGAGCAAACCACGATCCGGATTTCTCTTTGTGGAAATTCGTTCTTCAACTGCTCAACACTTGCGATCGCCGGATCATTCGCATCGCTGACTCCAAAAACAATCTCATACTTCGGATAGTCCTGCAGGCAGTGGCTGCGGAAGCTTTCGTAAATATGGGGGTCAATGCCCTTTAAAGGTTTAAGAATAGAAACAGGGGGCAGAAACTGGCTGGGAACCACATCGCGATGCGCCTTTTGCTCACGGATGAAGCTCCAACCGCTCCACAAGCAGATTAGGTAGTAGCAACCACTGGAGAGGCATCCAATAAATGCGACGGTCTCAAGAATCCTGCTTAGGGAGGGCATCATGGGGATTGCCGAGAGGACTATTCGTAGCGCAACGACTCAATCGGATCGAGATTCGCAGCTTTCCAGGCCGGATAGATGCCAAACAGTAGTCCGACCCCGGCCGACGCCGTAAAACCAAATCCCGTCCAGAAGGTGGACATCCGCGCAGGTAAAGAAGGCCAAATCGCCGGGATAACCCAAACGACCACCGCACCGAAAAGGATTCCGATCACGCCGCCAATCGCCGTCAAGATGATGGCCTCCAGCGTAAATTGGAGCAATATATCCCGCTTCCGCGCGCCGATTGCCTTGCGCACTCCAATCTCACGAGTCCGTTCCGTAACGCTGACCAGCATGATGTTCATGACGCCCACGCCACCGACGATAAGTCCGACGCTTGAGATGGCAAACATGCCAATGAACAGCATGCCTGTCAGCTGATTCCATACGTCATTGATCGAGTCGGCTGTAAAGACAGCAAAGTTATCAGGCTTGTTGTAAGGGACCTTTCGCCGGCGTCGCAGCAGTTCGCGCACCTCGTCGATCGTCTTAGGGACGTCATCGTGGGAGGTCGATTTGATGCTGATCCAGTGCTGCTTGAGTTCAGGATGCAGCTTGCGGAGGGTGCTGAGCGGCATGTACACCTTGTTGTCTTCCGGATTCTTGCCGCCACCGAAAACAGACTTGACCCTCTGTGCAATTCCGATCACGGTAAACAGCTGGCCTTCAATGTTGACTTCTTTCCCTAGTGGATCTTCGGTGCCGAACAATTCATCGGCCGTTTCGGCGCCGAGCAGAACAACGGGAGAGCGATGCTCTTCATCCACCTCTGAAAACCAGCGTCCCTCGGCAATCTGAAGATCAAACACATCTTTGGCAGAAGACTGGTCACCCTCAAGAATGGTGTTCTTGGCCTTGCGATCGCCGTATTTCACAGCGAAAGAACCGATGCCGAGCTCAGGTCGAAAATACCTCACACCGGCAGTCACGGCCTTTACATGGGGTAACTGACTGATGGCAACTGAATCCTCATAGGTGAGTTCCTTGCGCGTGCGCATCTCCTCCGTGGGACGTCCGAAGGTAAATGGCTCGATATGAAATGCAAAGACCACATTCGAGCCGATGCTGGTGACGATGCTCTGCACGTTGTCATTGAGCCCACGACCAATAGAAGACACGCTGATGACGGCTGCTATTCCAATGACTATGCCCAACACGGTCAACCCCGAGCGCAGCTTGTTGCTGCGGATCGTATCCACTGCCATGTGGACGATTTCGCCGAATTCGCTTTTGCCTATCATGAGCGCTGAATCACACCCACCTGAACTCTTTATAAATGAACTGCTACATCTCAAACCGCAACGCCGCGATGGGTTCAAGCTTTGCGGCTTTGCGCGCGGGATAAACTCCGAAAAACACTCCTACGCTCGCCGCCACAATCAATCCTATCGCGATTGCCCACGTTGGAACGGCCGAAGGTACGCCGATGATCAAGGTGATGGTCTTGGAGAAACCTACGCCCATGACGACGCCAAGCACTCCACCAACAAGTGCCAGAATGGTTGATTCAATGAGGAACTGGACCAGCACATCGTCGCGGCGTGCTCCCATGGCCTTGCGGATGCCGATCTCACGGGTGCGCTCCGTAACCGCAACCAGCATAATGTTCATGATCACAATCCCGCCAACTACCAGCGCAATCGCCGCCACGCCAATCGTGGCCATGAAGAACGTACTGCTGAAATCCTTCCAGATTCCGAGCAGGCTCGCGTTGGTCTCAATGTCGAAGCTGTCTTCCGCGCCTGGACGATCGTGCCGTTGGGCACGCAAGGCAACGCGCGCTTCGTCTACAGCCTCACTCAGTGAGGCCCCGGCCGCGGTCGCCTTTCCTGAGATTCGCACGCTATCGTTGTGGCCACCGTACTGTTTGAGGTACGCCGTGATTGGAATCATCACGTAGTTGTCGAGACTCTGCCCTAGCGTCTTGCCTTTCTTTTTGCCGACGCCGATGATTTGGTAGGTCCAGCCGTCAAGACGGATATCTCTACCCAATGGGTCAATGCCGGCCATCAAGTGCTCGACAATATCGGTGCCTACCACGACCACGGAAGATTTGTTTTCCAGATCGGATTCATTCAGCATCCGGCCGGCAGATAGATCTGTGTCGTAGATGGGTGCCATCGAGGGCGTGATGCCTTGGACCGTGGTGTCACTGATGGACTGCTCGGCATACTTCACGTGGCCGTTGCTGTTCCGCAGCGCTGCACCAACGTATTCGCAGTGGCGGCAGCCTGCAAGCACAGCCTGGTAGTCTTCCATATCGAGATTCTTGCGTTTCTCGGCTTCCAGGAAATGCTCGACGTTGGTCTCGACGGGCGACATCTTCGACAT
>Ga0335085_10002991_pt1 | contig 30268 bp, 26 predicted proteins | sample Lox_Sample_45_FD_206712 | JGI IMG/M metagenome (GOLD analysis project Ga0335085, IMG submission 206712) | Soil microbial communities from Loxahatchee National Wildlife Refuge, Florida, United States - Lox_Sample_4.5 | ecosystem: Environmental > Terrestrial > Soil > Wetlands | place: USA... | reverse complement strand
CGATTTTTACGGCCTGGTCCGCACGGTTTCTGATTCGTACCCCTTTATCCACCTTATAGTGGTTGCTAATGCCGATACACTTGCCGATAATCTCGGCGGCATTCACATCCTTCATTTTAAGCCTGATTTCCTTGGAGCAATCGAGGAGGTCTTCCACCAGGTGATTCATCCGCCTGGCCTCGGTCATGAGGGCATCCATGAGCTCTTTCTGCGAGGAAGTGAAGTCGATTTCCATTCCCAGTATCTGGGCAACCGATGTTATGGCAAAGAGGGGATTGCGCATTTCGTGTGCCACACGGGCAACCACCTCTCCCATGGTTGCCAGCCGTTCCTGCTTCCGCATCTCATGACGGATCTTGACTATTTCGCTTAGATCCTTAAACGTGAAAATATGGCCACCTACCCCTCCCTCGCCATCCTTCAGGTTAAAACGGGTAAACCCCACGGTCAATTCGTGGCCCATGAAGTGCAGCAGCATCTCTCCCTTCGTGACATCATCTTCAATACTCCGACTGAGTTCGGGACAGATCTTGCGCAGATTGCAGGAGATGATTTCCTCGAGGGACACCTCACAGAGAGCAGCCACATAGGGATTGGCCAGGGTAATCGTGAGATCGAGGTCGGTGACGATGATGCCGCTCTGGATGTTGGTCATAATGGACTCGATGAAGGCAGTCCGTTCCGCCAAATTGTCGTAAGCGGCCTCGAGCTCTTCCACTACCCGTTTGCTCTCGGTGATATTCAAAATCACCCCATCGATCTGACACTGTTCCCCATCTTTTCCGAAGATCGGCCTTCCCCGCTCCTGAAAATGAAGGATTGAGCCATCCTTGTGCCGGATACGGTATTCCACCTCGAAAGGTTTATTTGCCGCCACAGCGGCGGAAATGGCCGAGGATACCGCCGGCAGGTCCTGAGGCAGGATCAGGAAGTCGAGGGGGCAGCTTTCACCGGGCACTATTTCATCGGCACCGTACCCCGTCAAATCGGTGATCATCGAGTTGAAAAAACGCAATTTCTGCTCTCCCGAGACATTGAAGCGGTAGACAATGCCGGGGAGATTCTCCGCGAGAATTCGATAGGAACGCTCATTCTCCTTCAGTTTCCTTTCCATCCGTGAGCGGTAGAGGGCGATATCAATTGCCGATCTGATCTCCCCTCCCTTGAATGGTTTCTGGATATATCCGAAAGGAGCAGAGGCCTTGATCCGCTGCAGGGTCTCGTCATCCGAATATGCCGTGAGGTAGATTACGGGGATATCGAGACTTTCCTGGATCTGCCTGGCAGCATCCACACCGGTCATTGCGCCCCGCAGCTTAATATCCATGAGGACCAGGTCGGGACGGATACCGATGGCAAGGCTGACGGCCTCCTCGCCATCCCCCGTCACGGCGGAGATCTCGAAACCGAAATTCTTGAGAAATTCTTTAAGGAGCTCGGCAACGACCCGTTCATCCTCGACAATAAGTATCCGCTCTTTCGCCGTCATTCTTGCCTTCTCCCTGTTGTTGCTCGCTGACAGGAAATAGTGACCGCTGTCCCCACTCCACTGGAAACCTCGATTACAGCATCCAGTTGTTCCGCGAGGAGGCGGATCATTCTGAATCCGAAGGAAGGGGCGTTCGTCAGTTCGAAGCCTTCCGGTAGTCCCTTGCCGTTATCCTTTACCGAGAGATGGAGGCGGGTTGGTGTTGCCTCCACCTGAATGCACACCTCGCCGGGAGATGCGTGCTCTCCCGTGAAGGCATGCTGTAATGCAATGTCCACCAGTTCGGCCATAATGAGCCCGCAGGGAATTGCGATATCCATGTCGAGCAGCATGTCACCAGCCGTTATCCTGAGGTCTACTGCCGGCAAGTTCCTGCTGCGGGATTCGATCAGGTGGGTCGCCAGATTTCTGACGCACGAGGTAAAATCAATCCTTGAATGATCCGGTGAATAGTACAAATCCTCATGGATTATCGCCATCGTGGTAAATCGGTTCAGGCTCTCCCGCACAAGTTTACGATCCCATTCATCACGCAGATTGGGGGTCTGGAGGGCCAGGAGCGAAGAGGCAAACTGGAGATTGTTCATGACTCTGTGCTGGAGCTCCTGGACCAAGGACTCTTTCTCCCGCAGCGAAGTCATGAGCCGCTCTTCGGCCTTCTTACGGGTGGTTATGTGCTGCACGACATGGATCAATCCCACGACCCGATGACAACTATCGAATCTGGGGAAAGCTCTGGCTTCCAGAAAGGCGTTGAGGTGAGGCTCATAATTCCGTCGTCACTTCCTGGCCGGTTGACAGGACCTGGCGGCTGACACAGTTTGCCCGAGGGGAATCGGCACCGTGATACAACTGATAGCACTTTAAACCAGCTGCCTCCGGCAATGTGAATCCAGGCAGACGCTGTGCCGCCCGATTGGCCTTTATGATGGTAAAATCACGATCAGTGAGGGTAATCGAAGCGGAAATGGTATTGAAAACGTCCTCCCATTCCTGTTCGGATTCCTGCAACTTTTTCTCGGTCAGTTTATGTCTTGTTATCTCGCTGAGAAGGGGGTTCAGGACCCAGGCATACAGACAGGGGAAAAGGACAAAAACCAGTAGAAAACCGTTGACGGGTGCCTCAATTGCCATTCGCTGCGGCGGCAGCACGACGCGCACTAAGAGGGTTATACTGGTTGCGGCAGCCAGTATGCTGAAAATCAAAACAATGAAAAGCTTAACCGGCAAAGGTGCGAGGCGATCGGTGGTGGACCAGACTTTGATCTGCATTTTTGTGTATCTCACGGAGAAACCGGAAGCTTCCCCGATGCAGGGGAAAAAGGCCAGAAAGGATTTCACTCAAAGAAGACGTTGCCTGGGAATTGCGCAGCTCATATATTATGCAGGTCTATCATCGTGACATCCCTGCTGTAGCTGGTTACCGCAATATTTGACGCCTGACGCAGCTTCCCGACAATCTGGCGAATCTTGCCGAGCTCACCCTGCAAGCCGGCGAGACTCTGCCGTACCTGCTCGTTGTCCATGGATACTTCCCGTTGCAAGACGTGGAGGTAGGCATACACCGTCGTCAGGGGGTTATTTATCTCGTGACTGACAGCAACCGCCATTTCCTTGAATATGGTGAGCCGTTCGAGCTCGACCGCCTGCAGCTTCGCCCGGCGGAAAGCCAGATGAACCTTGACCCGCGCCAAGAGCTCCGCAAGATAGAACGGTTTGACTACATAATCTTCGGCCCCCGCTTCGAAACCTTTCACCCGCTCCAGTTCCGAATCCTTCGAGGTGATGAAAATTATCGGAATGCCCTTGGTCTCGTCCCCCTTTTTCAGAATGCGGCAGACTTCATACCCCAGCATGTCGGGAAGTGCGATATCCAGGAGTATCAGATCGGGGAGGTTTTTCTGGGCAGAGGCGATCCCCGATGCAGCGTCGGACTGGAAATCCAGCACGTATTTCCCCGCCAGTATTTCAGCCACCAGCATCTGGGTGATTTTGCTGTCATCAATGACCAGAATCTTTTCCATCACCGACTCTCCCGAACAGCGTTTTAGAATTGTGTAATCCTATATGCCTTCATTTCACCTTGTCAACAGAATTCTAGCGGTCCAAAGCCGTGAGGAACGCACCATCGGCAGAAAACAACCCGCCAGTGAAATCGTCCCGCGGGACCTCCATTTTTTTCTTAACAAAATGTCTCTGATGGGTTACATTAATTGGCTGAATAAAAAATGCAAAGGAAACTCACATGTACACAGTAGCAGATCTGAAGAAGGGGCTGAAGCTTACCCTGGATGGCGACCCGTATATCGTCATCGCCTTCGAATTCGCCAAGCCGGGAAAAGGTCAGGCCCTCTATCGCACCAAGATGCGGAACATGATCAACGGATCAATCCTCGACCGCACGTACCGGTCCGGCGAGACTTTCGAACCTGCCCACCTGGAAGAGCGGAAGATGCAGTTCCTCTATAAAGAGGACGACCACTACTGCTTCATGGACAACCAGACCTATGATCAGGTCCACGTGGGGGAAGAGGCACTGGGGGACGCCAGGAACTACCTGATCGATAACCTGCCGGTCAGCGTCCTTCTCTTCAGGGAAAAGGCCATCGGGGTGGAGGTGCCGAACTTCGTCAACCTGCGGGTGACGACGACCGACCCGTGGGTAAAGGGGGACACGTCCGGGAGCGATTCCAAGCCAGCCACGGTGGAGACCGGCTACGTTCTCCGGGTGCCGCCTTTCATCGAAGTGGGGGAGCTTATCACCATCGATACCCGCACCGGCGAATATTCCACCCGGGTCAAGGGATGACCTCTCCCCTGGTCGCAGCGGCTCCCCGCCGCCGTGAGGAGAAGCAATGAGCTACAACTGGGGCCTGGCGCGCAAGGCGGAGACGCTTTCCGCCCGAGCCTGCATCACCAATGAAGTACGGAAGTTTTTCGCAAGGGGGGGGTATCTGGAAGTGGAGACCCCCCTTCGCATTCCTGCCCCCGCACCCGAAACCCACATCGATGCGATCCCGTCCGGCGACTCGTTTCTCCAGACTTCTCCCGAAATTTGCATGAAGCGTCTGCTTGCCGCGGGCTGTGAGCGCATCTTCCAGATTAGTCACTGCTGGCGGGAGGGGGAACGGGGGCGGCTTCACCTCCCCGAGTTCACCATGCTCGAATGGTACCGTGCCGGCACCGATTACTTCGGGCTCATGGATGAGTGCGAGGCCCTTGTCCGGTCGCTGGCGGACAGCACCGGCACGGGAGAGAGAATCGTGTTCCGGGGAAACGGCATCGACCTCGGCCATGGGTGGGAACGGCTCACCGTACGGGAGGCCTTTTCCCGGCATGGCGGTATGGCGTTGGAGGAAGCAGTGGCAGGGGACCTTTTTGACGAGGTCATGGTGGAAAGGATCGAACCCCGCCTCGGGATGGAAAGGCCGACCTTCCTGTACGATTATCCCTCTTGCAGGGGGGCTCTCGCCCGGCTGCGGCACGACGATCCGACGGTGGCGGAAAGATTCGAGCTGTACATCGGCGGCATCGAACTGGCCAACGCCTTTTCCGAACTGATCGACCCGGCCGAGCAGCGGGCAAGGTTCGTCCACGAGGCGTCTCTACGCGCATCACTCGGCAGACGACCCTATCCCCTCCCGGAGAAATTCCTCGACGAACTGGCCCGGATGCCATCCTCGGCCGGCATCGCCCTCGGAGTCGACCGCCTTATTATGGTCCTCCTCGACGCCGCGTCGATCGACGAGGTGGTGGCGTTCACGCCGGAAGACCTGTAGAAGCTCACGGATCGCGACTTCGCCCTTACTCGTCCACGTCCCCATACTCCACCTCTTCCCCCCGGTAGTTCCGTACCAGGAGCCTCTTCTCTTCCCACCGCAGGGACTCCGGGAGTATCGGCACCTTCCCTTTCCCACCCGGCAGGTCGACGACGTAGTAGGGTGTGGCGAGCCCGGAAGTATGGCCCCTCAGTTGCTCCATGATCCCGATGCCGGCGGCGAGGGATGTGCGGAAATGGCCGGTCCCCCGTACCAGGTCCATCTGGTGGATATAGTACGGACGCACCCGGATGGCCAAAAGCCGCTGCATCAGCTCCTTCATGACCCCCGGCGCATCGTTCACCCCGCGCAGCAGCACAGTCTGGTTGCCGAGGGGGATGCCGGCATCGGCAAGCCGCGCGCAGGCACGGGCGGATGCGGTAGTGACCTCCCTGGGATGGTTGAAATGGGTATTGAGGTAGAGGGGGTGAACCGGCTTCAGGAGCCGGCAGAGCCGGGAGGTGATCCGTTCCGGCAGAGTCACCGGGGCGCGGCTGCCGATGCGGATGATCTCCACATGGGGAATGCGCCGCAGCCGGTCGAGGATCGTCGCCAGGGCATCATCCGGCAGAAGCAGGGGATCGCCTCCGGAAAGTATGATGTCGCGGATGGCCGGGGTCGCGGCAATATAAGCACAGGCATCGTCGAGATCGGCCGGTGTGATCCCGGCCGCACAGCCGACACCGCGCTTGCGCATGCAGAAACGGCAGTAGACGGCGCAGACCGAGGATACGAGGAGGACCACCCGGTCTGGGTACCGGTGAATGAGGCCCGGAACCGGTGAGAGCCTTTCCTCTTCCAGAGGGTCCGGCAGTTGGTCGTCGTCCAATTCCAGAGGGTCAGGGACACTCTGGCGCCAGATCGGGTCCCCCGGCTCCCGGATGAGTTCCAGGTAGTGGGGGGTGATCCGCATCGGGTAGCGCGCCGCCACCTCTCCGAGTGCCGCCGGATCCACGGCAAACCGCTCCGCCAGTTCCTCCGGAGAACCGATCCCCGCCGCAAGTGACCGTTGCCATTTTTCCATCTGCCTCGTCCCGTTCCGCCCGAACGTCAAAAGGCGGGGTTTCTCCCCGCCTTCCTCCGGTACGCATCCTCCGGCCCGGCGCTCAAGCCTCCAGCGCGCCGATCATTTCCTTTACGCTGGCAATCCCCTTTTCCGCGAGGTAGAGTTCCATCTCCCGTACGATGGTCTGGGCTGCCGAGGGATCGAGGAAACTTGCGGTCCCCACCTGCACGGCGGTAGCTCCTGCCAGCATGAACTCCAGGGCGTCGGTGGCGGACATGATGCCGCCGATACCGATGATCGGAATCCGTACCGCCCGTGCCACCTGCCATACCATTCGCAGCGCCACCGGCTTGATTGCCGGCCCCGACAGACCGCCGGTCACATTCGCCAGCACCGGCCGGCGTCTTTCCAGGTCGATGGCCATGCCGGTCAGGGTATTGATGAGGGAGAGGGCATCGGCATCGGCACCTGCACAGGCGTGGGCCATTTCCACCACATCGGTCACATTGGGGGAGAGCTTGACGATGACCGGCTTGACCGTCGCCTCCCGCACGAGTTTCACCACTGTCTCGGCTGACCGGGGATCAGTCCCGAAGACGATCCCCCCGTGCTTGACATTGGGACAGGAGATATTGACTTCCACCGCGGCAACTTCCGGAATCCTGTCGAGCCGTTCCGCCAGTTCGGCATACTCTTCGGGGGTGTTGCCGAAGAAGTTGGCAATCACCGGGGTCGCGATAGTCCGGAAGAAGGGGACTTTCTTGTCAACGAACGCGTCGATCCCTACGTTTTGCAGTCCGATGGCGTTCAGCATCCCTCCCCGGGTCTCGACGATGCGGGGGGTGGGATTGCCGGCCCGGGGCTTCAGGGAGAGCCCCTTGGTGATGATGGCTCCGATGTTCTCCAGGTCAAGGTACTCGGCAAACTCTTCGCCGTACCCGAAGGTCCCCGAGGCCGTCATGACCGGGTTTCTCATCTTGATCCCGGCAATTTCCACCGACATATCAGGTTTGGTCATCATATCTCCATCCATTGACGCACAGCTTATGCTCACGCAGGACCTTCCGGTCCCCGGTTTCAGACCCATCTCAGCTCACGAAAATCAAAAACAGGTCCGTCCTTGCAGACACAGCGGTAATCCGGCGTGAACTCGCCGTGATCGCGCCCCGCCACCACGCAGCCGAGGCAGGCACCCATGCCGCAGGCCATGTGGGCCTCGAGGGAAACCTGGCAGGAGAGTTCCCGCCGCCGGGCAATTTCGGCTACCGCCTTGAGCATCGGCATCGGTCCGCAGGCGTACAGCGTTTTCCCGGCCGGGTCCTCATGAAGGTGGCGTTCCAGCACCTCCGTCACCAGCCCGGCCGCGCCAAGGGTCCCGTCGTCGGTGGCAACATAGGTCTCTACTCCCAGTCGCTCGAATTCGGTGACGCAGAGGATATCCTCCTTGGTCTTCCCGCCGATGAAAAGCCGGACCCGTCCCTCCCGCACCAGTTCCTTGGCGAGATAGTAGAGAGGGGCGAGACCCACCCCGCCTCCTACCAGGATCTTCTCCGTCGATGCCGCGCCGGGATCGAAGCCGGTCCCCAGCGGGCCGAGGATATCAAGGCGATCGCCGTGGTGGAGGGAAGACATCATGGCGGTCCCCTGCCCCACTACCCGGTAGAGGATGTCAAAATAGGTCTGGGAGCCCGCATCGGGATACTCCGTCTCGAAACTCCCCAGATCGAAGATGCCGAAGGGACGTCTGAGCAGGGGGTCCACCGCATCCCTCACCCTGACCATGACGAACTGCCCGGGCCGTGACCGGGCGAATTCCTGCGGCGCCGTGAGCCTCATGCGGTAGTATCCCGGTGACACCTCCGTATTGGAAACGACCATCGACTTACATTGCATCGCCTGTATCCTTGCCGTTGCTGAAGATATATTCCATGAGGAGAGCATCCTCGCCGTTCTCGTAGTAGTTCCGTCGCCGCCCGCTCTCCACGAATCCCAGCATCGTATAGAGGGAAATGGCCGACCGGTTGGAAAGACGCACCTCCAGGGAAACAAACTCGGCTCCCCGTTCCCGGCACTCCCGGAGCACCTTCTCCACGAGCATCCTCCCCACCCCCGTCCCCCGGAAATCCGGGTGTACCGCCACATCGAGGATATGGCCTTCATCCAGTATCTGCATGGGGCAGATGAAGCCGATTACCGTGCCGTCACGATCGAATGCCGTCAGGGGAAAGGCATGGGGGGATTTCAGTTCGTCGAGGAAATGATCCCTGTTCCACGGTCGGGGAAAGGAAGCGAACTCGATCTCCAGAACCTTGTCCAGATCGGCGGCGGTCATGGGACAGATGACGATTTCAATCGGTGCTTTTCCCATCGTCCGAGGCATCATAAGCAATTGGTTTTTGCTTGTAAACTAGTTTTTTTGACCGCCCGGGCCGGCAGTCGGCACGGGGCGGGAACGGTTTGACGACCGTGTGTCGCTGCTCCGGCGGCCGACCGGTTTGGGTTGACATTTGGGGCGTGATGGGTTAAATTTTGCATTTCACCAGGAGGCAGATGTGAGCGACACGACTATTACCTACAAAGATGCCGGTGTGGACATCGACGCCGGCAACTCTTTCGTCAAGATGATAAAACCGTTGGTCAAGGCAACCACCCGGCCCGAGGTCATCGCCGATATCGGCGGTTTCGGCGGACTGTTTTCCCTCAACGCCTCCAAGTACCGTCACCCCGTGCTCGTTTCCGGAACCGACGGGGTCGGCACCAAGCTGAAGCTGGCGTTCATGGCCGACCGCCATGATACTATCGGCATCGACCTTGTGGCCATGTGCGTCAACGACATCGTTGTCCAGGGAGCTGAGCCGCTCTTCTTCCTCGACTACCTAGCCACCGGCAAGCTCGACCCGTCAAAGGGGGCCGAGATCATCAAGGGTGTATCCGAGGGGTGCGTCCAGGCGGGGTGCGCCCTTATCGGCGGAGAGACCGCCGAAATGCCCGGCTTTTATGCCGAGGGGGAATATGACATCGCCGGCTTCGCGGTCGGCGTCGTGGACCGCGACAACATCATCGACGGCTCGTCCATCACCGTCGGGAACAGGCTCATCGGCCTCGCTTCCAGCGGCCTGCACAGCAACGGCTATTCTCTGGCCCGCAAGATCGTCTTCGAAAGAATGGGGCTGTCGCTCCAGGACCGCTTTCCCGGCTCCGACCTGAGCGTGGGGGACGTCCTCCTGACACCGACACGCATTTACGCAAAATCAATTCTCAACCTCCTCCGGGATTTCCCCATCAACGGAATAGCCCACATCACCGGCGGCGGACTGCTCGAAAACGTCCCGCGCATCCTCCCCCATGGCTGCAAGGCCTTGGTCAACAAGAACAGCTGGGAAGTTCCCGCCGTTTTCCATGTGCTTCAACAGGGGGGAAACGTCGTGGAAGAAGAGCTGTTCAGGACGTTCAACTGCGGCATCGGCATGGTGCTGGTCGTCCCGGAGAACGAAGCCGAGGAAATCCTCATCAGGCTTTCCGGGCTCAACGAGCGGGCATACGTGATCGGCGAAGTAGTGAAATGCGAGCCCGGCAAGGAATGCGTGGAACTGGACTAGGACAGGAAATCGACATGGGCGGCACACTAAAAATCGGCGTACTGGTCTCGGGATCAGGCTCCAACCTGCAGGCCATCATCGACCGCATTGAGGATGGGACACTCGGTGCCGAGATTGCCTGTGTGATTTCCAACAATGGAACCGCCTTCGCCTTGGAACGGGCGAAGAAACACGGCATCCCCTCTCTGCATCTTGACCACCGGCTCTTCTCCGGAAGATCAGCCTATGATGCAGCACTGCTGGAAGCATTACGCGAGTATGGCGTGGAATTGGTAGTCCTGGCCGGGTTCATGCGCATCATCACGCCGGTACTCATCGACGCCTTTCCCCATGCCATCATGAACATCCACCCGGCCCTGCTCCCCGCTTTTCCTGGTCTTCATGCCCAACAGCAGGCCCTCGACTACGGCGTCAAGGTCACCGGCTGCACCGTCCATTTCGTCGATGTCGGCACCGACACCGGTCCCGTCATCATCCAGGCAGCCGTACCGGTCCTTGACAGCGATACCGAGGAAACCCTGTCCAAGCGCATCCAGGTGGAAGAGCACCGCATTTTCCCGGAGGCGGTCAGGCTTTTTGCAGCAGGGCGCCTCACGGTGGAGGGACGCAGGGTCGTCGTTGCCTCTCCTTCAACGACTGTCTCACAGGGCTTCGTCAATCCCCCTCTCCCCGCCTGAATCCCGTTCCCCCTTCTCCAGATTTTCCCTCTCCGAAGCACACGCCGGCTTCTCTGTTTCAAAGAGCGACCGGTGCTCGGCCCGCCAGCTTTGCCAGTCGAATTTACGGAAATCGATGAGGAGTGCCGTCGGAATGAAGGTATCGATTTCGTTGCAGCTCTGCCCAAAGAGTGTACGGACACATTCACGGAAAAGCAGAAGTTCTTCCCTGAACAGGGTCCTGAATTCGCCACGCAGTTCCTCAAGGGCCAACGGATCTGTACCGGTGAAATTCAATGTGCACCACTCATCGTGCATCACGTCGCCGGAGAGGTCGATGAGGGGGAGGCCGTGCAACCGGCACGTCATGGGGCGGTGGTCATAGACGAGACAGCGTCCGTCATTGCCGAGCAGGACGCAGGGGGTTTCGTCGTCATCGGGCATGAGCTCTTCCCATTCCTCTTCCGGCCGGCAATTGAGGAGATAGGGAGGGACGAAATCGGGCCAGATCTGCTGCAGGCCGGCCAGCCGGACCCGGGCCTTCTCCGTAACCCTCCGTCTCGCCGCCGCCGACAGCAGCTCGAAACCGCTCTTCAGGTATGCAGCGTCGAGAAGGGTGATGTCGAAGAGCCCCCGGCAGCATTCCGAGCAGCCCGAGGCACAGGCGATCTCGGAAGGGAATCTCTCCATGCAGCGGGCGAACCAGGCATCAACCTGACGGAGGAGCTTTCCGTACTGTTCCAGGATATCTTTCATCGCTCAGACCACACATCCGCCGAAACGAACAAAGGCGACGAGTCACCTCGTCGCCTTGCCCGGCATCTCGATCGAAACCCCCATGAAACCGCTTAGCCACCCACCAGCTCCGACTTGGTGAAGATGGAGCGGAGCCAGAACCCTTCGTTCTCGATGTTTTCCCGTCCCCCTTCTTCCCGGTCCACCAGGGCGACGATACCGAGCACCACGAGCCCTTCCTCTTCGGCGCGCCGGACAGCCTTCATCGACGATCCTCCCGTCGTGACCACGTCCTCGACGATGACGACCTTTGTCCCCCGGGGGAGATTCTTGCGCCCTTCCAGCCACTGGCCGGTGCCGTGCCCCTTCGGCTCCTTGCGGATGATGAAGGCATGGAGGGGCTTTCCGTCGAGACAGGCGGCGATCGAGGTGGCAGTGGCGATGGGGTCGGCTCCGAGGGTGATGCCCCCCACTCCCTGGACCCCCGTCACGTCCTTGATCGCTTCGTAGAAGAGCTTGCCCACCAGAAAACCCCCTTCCGCATGGAGGGTGGTCTGCTTGCCGTCAAAGTAGAAGTCGCTTTCCCGTCCCGATGCGAGAACAACCCGCCGTTTCTCGTAGGACAGCTCCAGAATGATTTTTTTCAGCCGCTCCCTGTCAGTCATTGCATGTCACTCCTTTTCGAATAAATCAAGCTGCGGCGCGGGGCCGCGCATGGGAAATCTGACCGGGTAGTCGCCGGTGAAGCAGGCCCGGCAGTAACTGTTGTTCCCTGTCCCGACGGCGTTGAGGAGTCCTTCCCGGGAGAGGTAGCCGAGGGAATCGGCGGTGATATACCGGGTGATTTCCTCGATGGTGTGGGAGGAGGAAATCAGCTCCTTGCGCGTGGGAGTGTCGATTCCGTAGTAGCAGGGATAGCTCGTCGGCGGGGAGGAGATGAGGACGTGCACACTCTTGGCCCCCGCGTTGCGCACCATCTTGACGATCTTGCGGGACGTGGTGCCGCGGACGATGGAGTCGTCGATGACAACCACACGCTTCCCCTCCAGGACCTCCCGCACCGGGTTCAGCTTGATCTTGACGCCGAAGTGCCTGATCGACTGCTGGGGCTCGATGAAGGTCCGACCGACGTAGTGGTTGCGGATCAGCCCCAGTTCGAAGCCGATCCCCGACTCTTCGGCATACCCCAGGGCCGCCGGAACACCGGAATCGGGGACGGGGATGACGATGTCCGCCTCGACCTTGTGCTCCCTCGCCAGCTGCCGCCCCAGTTCCTTGCGGACCTGGTAGACGTTCCTCCCGAAGATGCAGGAGTCGGGGCGGGCGAAATAGACGAATTCGAAGATACAGGGCGATGGGGCCACCTTCTTGAAGGGAAAGTGGGATGTCATGCCGTTCTTGTCGATGACGACGATCTCCCCCGGCTCGATCTCCCGGATGAACGTGGCCTCGATGAGGTCGAGGGCGCAGCTCTCCGACGCCACCACGTAGGCGTCCCCCAGACGGCCCAGACAGAGGGGGCGGAAGCCGTGGGGATCCCGTGCAGCAACCATGCGGGTTTCGGTGAGAAAGAGTAGGCAGTACGAACCCTTGATCCGTTGCAGGGCATCGGTGATCCGTTCGGTGAGGGAGCTGGTCTTGGAGGTGGCGAGGAGATGGACGATGATTTCCGTGTCCATGGTGGTCTGGAAAATCGACCCCCAGGCCTCCAGTTCGTCCTTGATGATCTGGGCGTTGACGATATTGCCGTTGTGGGCCACGGCAATGGAGCCTCGGGAATAATCGACGAGGATCGGCTGGATGTTTTTCAGCACCGAGGCACCGGTGGTGGAATAACGGACATGGCCGATGGCAGCCTTCCCCGGAAGGTTCTTGAAGATGTCCTGGTTCCCGAACACGTCGGCCACCAGCCCCATGCTCTTGTGGGAGTGGAGCCCCGACCCGTCGCTGGAGACGATGCCGCAACTCTCCTGGCCGCGGTGCTGGAGGGCGTAGAGTCCCAGGTAGGTGAGATTGGACGCCTCAGGGTGATTAAAGATGCCGAATATGCCGCACTCTTCCTCAGGTCTACGGAAATGCATGACTGTAATCTACTCCTTCGTTCCTGCCGGCGCTAGCCGGGAATCTCTACAGCAGGCGGTTTCTGACGAATTCGGCGGCGTTTCTGAACAGGATGAGTCCGGCCCCTTCCTCGGGAAGGGTTTCCCGGGTCCAGCGGGGATGGTTGGTATAGTGGGTGAAGGCTTCCGGATGGGGCATGAGCCCCATGAGCCGGCCGGTGGCGTTGCAGATGCCGGCAATGGCATTCATCGAGCCGTTGGGGTTAAGGGGGAATTCCATGGTCGGAGAGGAATACGCCGGGTCGGAATATTTCAGCACGGCAAGGTGCTCCTCCTCGATCCGTTCGAGCACATCCTGCGAGGCGACGACGAATTTCCCTTCCCCGTGCCGGATCGGGAGGTAGATCCCCCCTTCGATCCCGCGGGTAAAAACCGACGGCGAGGCGGGATTGCACTTGAGGTAGACCCAGCAATCCTGGAAACGGCCGCAGTCGTTGAAAGTGAGCGTCGCCACCTGCTTCATGTACTCGCCGTCGAACGCGGGGAGGAGCCCCATCTTCACCATGAGCTGAAAGCCGTTGCAGACCCCCAGGATCAGCTTGCCGTCGGCGATGAAACCGAGGAGCTGGTCGAGGAGGTGCTCGCTCAGTTCGTCCACCCGGGCGTACTTCAGGCGGTTGGCCTGGGCCTTGGCGCTTCCCAGGTCGTCGCCGTCGAGAAACCCCCCAGTGAGGTTCAGGAAGTGGAAGTCGTCGAGCCGGATATCGCCGGCCAGGAGGTCGGCCATGTGGGCGATGACCGTTTCGTCGAACCCGCCGAGGCGGCAGGCGTTTGCCGCCTCGATCTCGCAGTTGGTGCCGTTGCCGGTGATGACGAGTGCGCGTGTTGTACGTTCCATATCAGAGGTCCCTCAGCGTTTTCTGCCACGCTTCCTTCAGTTCTGCAAGCCCCGCCCTGACAACCGTCGAACCGCCAAGACCGGTGATGGCAAGGACCGGCTCTTCGGTGACAACGCCAATGGAGGCGAAGCAGTTGCCGCCCATGACGGCTTCGAATTCGTCCCGCCGTTCCGGATGAACGGTGACCAGATGCCGGGAGGCCGATTCGGAAAAGAGGAGTGCAGCGTCGCTCTTCGCGCCATCGTCCCCCTTCCAGAGAAGCCGGGAAAGGTCGAGCCGCAGGCCGAAACCGCCGGCGAAGGCCGATTCGGCAACGGCGACGGCCAGCCCCCCGTCGGACAGATCGTGGCAGGAAGCGACCAATCCGGCCAGTACCGCCTCGTGGTAGGCGCGATAGCGCTTGTAGGCCCGGCCGGTGTCCACCACGGGCACCTTGTTGCCGATCTTTCCCTGCAGGCCGAGGTACTCAGAGCCCCCCAACTCGTCGCCGGTCTTTCCCAGGAGGTAGACGATGTCACCCGGGCGCTTGACGTCGAGGGTCACCGCCTTGCGGATGTCCTCGATCCGGCCGATGACGGAAAAGAGGAGGGTCGGTGGGATGGATATCTTCACCGCACCGTCGTAGAAGTCATTCTTCATGGAATCCTTGCCGGAGATGAGCGGCAGGCTGTAGGCAAGGCAGACATCGTAGAGGGCCTGATTCGCCCGGACCAGTTGGGCCATCTTGAAGGGGCCGTCGGGGGTCTTTTCCGACAGGACCGGATCGCACCAGCAGAAGTTGTCCAGACCGGCCACCAGATCGAGGGAGCCCCCGACCGCCACGTAGTTGCGGAGCCCTTCGTCGATGGCGTTTGCCGTCATGTGGTAGGTGTCGATATCGCTGTAGCGGGGACAGATGCCGTGGGCCACCACCACCCCCGCAAAGGAATCGAGGACCGGCCGCACCACCGCCGCATCGGAGGGACCGTCATTGGCAACGCCGGTGAACGGCTTTACGACGCTCCCCCCTTGCACTTCGTGGTCGTAGCGGCGCACCACCGATTCCTTGGAGCAGATGTTGAGGGTGGAGAGGAGCCGGCACAGGTCGCCGGTGTAGTCTTCCCTGCGGGGAACTTCCGGCTCATCGTGGCGAGGCGGGTCCCATTTCGCCGGCAGCCGCATGGGGGGAAGACCTTCGTGCATGAACGCCACCGGCAGGTAGGCAACAGTCCGGTCACCGTACAGGATGTGAAAATAACCGGTATCGGTGAATTCGCCGAGAACCGTCGCCTCCACGCCGAACCGTCCGGCCATGGCCATGAATTCGTCGATCTTCTCCGGCGGCACCGCCAGGCTCATCCGTTCCTGGGCTTCGGAGATGAGGATCTCCCACGGGGCAAGTCCCGGATACTTGAGGGGCGCGCGGGAGAGGTCCATCCGGCAGCCGCCGCACTCGCCTGACATCTCGCCGATGGAGGAGGAGAGGCCACCGGCGCCGTTATCGGTGATGAAGTTGTACAACCCCCTGTCCCGTGCCCGGATGAGGAAATCGAACATCTTCTTCTGGGTGATGGGATCACCGATCTGCACGGCGGTGACCGGCGAGTTCTCGTTCAGCTCTTCGGAGGAGAAGGTGGCGCCGTGGATCCCGTCCTTGCCGATGCGGCCCCCGGTCATGACGATCAGGTCGCCGGGGTTGATGCGTTTCACGTGGGACGGCTCGCCGTTGATCACGGCCGGCATGATGCCGGCGGTGCCGCAGAAAACGAGAGGTTTCCCGGCAAAGCGGGGATCGAAGACGAGAGAGCCGTTCACCGTCGGGATGCCGCTCTTGTTGCCGCCGTGCTCCACTCCTTCCACAACCCCCTCGTAGATGCGGCGGGGATGGAGGAGGCGCGACGGCAGCGGCTTATCGTAGAACGGGTCGGCAAAGCAGAAGACATCCGTATTGAAGATCAGTTTCGCCCCCTTGCCGGTGCCGAAGGGGTCGCGGTTTACGCCGACGATGCCGGTTAGCGCGCCTCCGTACGGGTCGAGGGCCGACGGCGAGTTGTGGGTCTCCACCTTGAAGACGAGGGACCAGTCGTCGTCCCAGCGGATGACCCCGGCGTTGTCCTTGAAGACAGAAAGGCAGAAATCCTTCTCTCCCAGCCTCTCCCGGACCTCCTTGGTGGTGCGCTGGATGAAGCTCCTGAAGAGGGAGCGGATATCCTGCCGGTTCCCCTCCCCATCTTCGTACAACGCCGTGGCGGCAAAAATCTTGTGTTTGCAGTGCTCGGACCAGGTCTGGGCCAGGGCCTCCAGCTCCACGTCGGTCGGCTTGGTGCCGAGGCCCGCCTTCCGGCGCTCGCTTTGCACCTGCGGGTCGCGGAAGTGGGCCTGGATGATCTTCATCTCCTCCAGGGCAAGGGCGAGGACCCCCTCCTTGCTGATGCGCAGCAGTTCCTCGTCGGACACGTCCAGGTCGATCTCCCTCACCTCGACCCGCTCTTCCACCTGGACCCGGGGGACGTATGCCGGAAAGCCCCCCTGGCGGGCATAGTCGGCGGCACCCAGGATGGCGAAACGCTGGATGAGGGTATTGCAGAGAAGGCCGGTGGCTATCTTCTCCACGTCGGCACGGGACAGCGTGCCGCTGAAGAGGTAGAGAACCGACGTATACACCCCCTCCCCTTCCCGGAAAGGCCGGCCGGTCAGGTACTCCACCGCCTCCCGGGCGGTCCGGCCGACATTGTCGGTGACGCCGGGGCGGAAACCGACCTCCACGGCGATGTCGAAACCGGTTGCCGGCGAGGGGCCGACGCTCCAGGTCTGTATCACGGGGTCGGAGAACGGACCGGCGGCAACCTGCTCGAGTTTGACGGGGGAGAGCTCCGTATCCACCGTAAAAACGTCGATGGTGCGTACCCCGTCCACCTGCAGATGCAGAAAATGTTCGATTTCCCGCTTGATTCTTTCGCCGCGGGCGTCCCGTACCCCTGATGCGAGGGCAATTTCAATGCGGTGGGCCATTATTCTTCCTTTTCCAGGAACACCGTCCTCGTGGGATACGGGATGTCAATGCCGCATTCCCTGAAGCGGTTCACGATGCGCGTGTTGATCATATCTGTTACGGGAAAGACCCGGGCATAATCCTCCACCCAGAAGAAGAGCGACAGGTTGATGCCGCTTTCGCCGAAGGAGACGAAATGGGCCTCGGGCCGGGGCTCCTGCAGGACCTCGGAAACTTCGCCGGCAATGTTCACGAGGAGGTCCTTCACCCGCTGCGGATCGCTTCCGTAGACGACTCCCACATTGACCCTCCCCTTGGTGCGGGCATCGGGGAAGGCGAGGTTGATCAGGGTCGTGTTGCAGAGTTCCGCATTGGGAATGATGAGGAGGGTGTTGTCGGCGGTCTTGATCTTGGTGCTGCGCAACCCGATATCGACCACATCGCCCCACTGCCCCGAGGTGAGCTGGATCCGGTCGCCGATCCGGAACGGCCGGTCGATCATCAGGGTAAAGCCGGAAATCATATTGGCGAGAGTGTCCTTCGCCGCCATGCCGATGGCGAGGGAGCCGATGCCGAGGGCGGTGACGAGGGAGAGGATATCGTAGTTGAAATGCTTGAGGACAATGATGAGCGCCGTGCCCACCAGGAAGATGCTGATCAGTTTCTCCGTGAGGGGAATGAGCTGCCGGTCGAGTCCCCCCCGGTCGCGATCGCCGAGGCGGGCGGCATACCAGTCCAGCAGTTCGGAGGTCATCCGGTAGGCGATGTTGGTAATAATGGCGACGTTGATGACGAAGATGATCCCCGAAATGAGGAGCTGGCCCTTTTCCGGGAACGGAAGGGTGCGGACGGCAACGTAGAGTCCGGTAAAAATGACAAGGAGGGAGGCGGGGGGAGTAATGCGCCGCAGGATGCGGTCATCCAGGTCGGTGGCGGTCCTGGCGGTGAGGCGGGGACCCCACGTCGTCAGCAGATGACGTACCACCACGGCAAGCACCCAGAAGAGCGCAAAAACGATAAGGGCGACCAGAAGTTCCTTCATCCAGAACAGGTAGAAACCGTCGGACTCCTGCATCCGATAGAAATCGAGAATTCTATCCACCGAAGACTCGCGTGAAAATGGTATCCACGTGCTTGAGATGGTACTGCAGGTCGAAGGCGTCGCGGATCTCGTCTTCCGAGAGGTACGCCCGCACATCGTCATCGTTCAGGAGTTCCTCCATGAGGTCCTTTTTCTCGGTCCAGACCTTCATGGCATTGCGCTGCACCAGCTCATAGGCCCGCTCGCGGGAAGCCCCGGCCGTTGCCAGCTTGAGGAGAACCCGCTGGGAATTGTACAGCCCCCCCATCAGGTTCAGGTTCCTCATCATGTTGTCAGGATAGACCACCAGCTTGTCGATGAGGCCGATGCACCGGTTCAGCATGAAATCCACCACGATGGTGGCATCCGGGCCGATCACCCGCTCTACCGAGGAGTGGGAGATGTCCCGTTCGTGCCAGAGGGGGACATTTTCCAGGGCCGAAACGGCATACCCCCTCACGAGCCGCGCCAGGCCCGACAGGTTCTCTGACAGGACCGGGTTCCGCTTGTGGGGCATGGCCGAGGACCCCTTCTGCCCCTTGCTGAAGAACTCCTCGGCCTCGAGGACTTCGGTGCGCTGAAGGTGGCGAATCTCCACGGCGAACTTGTCGATGGACGAGGCAATGACGGCGAGGACGGTAAAGAACTCGGCATGACGGTCGCGCTGGATGACCTGGGTGGAACAGGGGGCGGGCTTGAGGCCGGCCCTTCTGCAGACATATTCTTCAATCCGGGGATCCACATTGGCAAAGGTGCCGACCGCACCGGAAATCTTCCCGTAGGCGACGGTTTCCCGCGCCGCCTCCATCCGCCTGAGGTTTCTCCGCATTTCGTCGTACCAGAGGGCCATCTTGATGCCGAAGGTGACCGGTTCGGCATGGATGCCGTGGGAGCGGCCGATCATCGGCGTGTATCTGTGCTCGAAGGCCCGGTTCCTGATGACAGCCATGAGACGGTTGATGTCGTCGATGATCAGGTCGCTGGCCTCGGCAAGAAGCATGGCGAACGACGTATCGAGGACATCGGACGAGGTGAGACCCAGGTGGACGAAGCGGGAATCGTCGCCGATATAGTCGGCCACCGACGTCAGAAAGGCAATCACGTCGTGTTTGACCGTCATTTCGATTTCATCGATGCGGGCCACGTCGAATTTGGCCTTGGACTTGATCCGCTCTACCGCATCGGCGGGGACAGCCCCCAATTCGGCATGGGCCTCGCACGCGTAGATCTCGATATCCAGCCACTTCTGGTAACGATTCTGCGGTTCCCAGATGCGGGCCATTTCAGGACGGCTGTATCTATCTATCACTGCAAACTCCTTGTTGTTGGTTACGCGTTTCCCGTTTCGCGTTTCGCGGAATAAAGACGGTAAACTCGAAACCCGTAACGCGAAACTGTATGTTACACCGTCAGCACTTCGCTGACCTGATGTTGTTGTCCGACGACGAGCCGGGGCGAGCAGACATTCTGACTGTCGAGGAGGGTCCGGGCAACGTTGTGGGCAAGTTCCGGATCGTTGTTCGTTTCCGAGAGATGGGCCAGAAAGACACCTTCCAGTTCACCATGAATAATTCCATCGAGGAGGAGGGCCGAATCATTGTTGGAAAGGTGGCCGTGGCGTGATTTTATGCGCTGCTTCAGGTGCCAGGGATACGGTCCGTTCATGAGCATTTCTTCGTCGTGATTGGACTCCAGGACAACCGCCCGGCACCCTTTCAATTTGTCGCTGACCAGCCTAGTCACCAAACCGAGATCGGTCGCCAAGCCGAATCTGCCTTCCCGGGACTCGATGACGAATCCCACCGGGTCGCAGGCATCGTGGGTCGTGGGGAAGGGATCGATGAGCGTATCCCTGAAGGCGAAGGAGTAGCCCGATTCGAACTCGATCACTTCGGCTTTCCCCAGGTGAGATCCGGTCTCCCTGAGGGTCGGGAAACTGATCAGAAGCGGAATCCGGAAGCGACGGGCCAGCGTCCCCGCACCCCTGATGTGGTCGGAATGCTCGTGACTGATGAGGATACCATCGAGCTCCGCACCCTCTACTCCGATGGCGGCAAGCCTGTTCAGAAGTTCACGGGCGGAAAGGCCTGCGTCGACAAGGAACTTGCTGCCGCCGGTATCCACAAAGACCGCATTTCCCTTGCTGCCGCTGGCAAGCAGGCAAACCCGCACACACCCTCCTTACCGCAAAATTCCACGCGCACCGGAGAACCGTCCCGGCATCCGTTCCCACCGAACGGGATGCCGTCGCCTGCTCCGGCCAGACCGCAGTTTAACTATGTATTTATACCGGAAAGAGGTTCGAGATTCAAGGCTAAACTTGGTGCTGGCGGTTATCCCATGAGGTCGATGCGATCGAGTGCCGAATCCTCCGTAAAGGGATTGAGGGGGAGGAGAATATGAAACGTGGAGCCGGGAGACAGGTCGGGATTGTAGCCCGGTGATTCCACCCAGATCTCGCCGGAGTGCATCTCGACGATCCCTTTCGCGATGGCGAGACCGAGCCCGGCCCCCTTCGCCTTGAACGCCACCTTGCCGCTGCTGTGTTCCTCGATATTCCCCACTTCGTAGAACTTTTCGAAAATCCTCAGCTGGTCTTCCCGGTCAATGCCGATCCCCGTATCGCGAATCGACACCTCCACGTAGAGGCGGTGATCCTTGCCGCTATCCGCAGTGTTCCCTCCCAGGTCACCTGCCATGGTCTGCCTGCCGCGCACCAGGTATTTGGCGGTCGTGCTCACCGTTATCATCCCGCCGTCGGGGGTAAATTTGATGGCGTTCCCCAGGACGTTGGAAAGCAGCTGCGTGAGCCGCAGGCTGTCCCCCCTGACGAGGGGGATGGTCTCGTCCAGATGGGTAACGATCGTCTGCTTCCGGATGGAGAAGAAGAAGCGAAGCTCATTGACCGAGGCCTCGACCAGACGGTTGAGGCTGACATCGGACAGCTTGAGCTGCAGCCGTTTTTCGTCGATCATGGAGACGTCCACCATGTCCTTGACGATATTGTCGAGACGGGCGGCGGCATTGGAGATGTTGCGCACCATTTCCAGGACCGTCAGGTCGATTTTTTCGGCAGACTCGGTCAGTATCAACTCTGTATACCCCATGATAACCGTCAGGGGAGTTTTCAATTCGTGGGAAGCGAGTCCCAGGAAGGAATCCTTCATCTTGTTCAGCCGAATCAGGTCGTTGGCGCTTTTTTCCAGATTCAGAAGGATCTCCCGCTCCTTGGTCACATCCCGGAAAATAGCCTGGACAAGCCGTTCGCTACCGCTCCTGACACAGCTTGCATGGAGCCTGGCAACCAACTGCACCCCCCCCTTGGAAAACTGCATTTCCTCCGATATGGGGATACAGTTCATGGCATCGCCGAAGTGCTTGCGAACCTGGGGCATATTTTCAATGTTCAGGAGCAGGAGCATCCTGGTGAGGGGCAACCCGACGATCTCCTGGGAACTGAACCCGAAATACTCTTCGGCCTTTTTGTTGACGATCCTCACGGTTTCGTCATCGCCGACGACCACGATGGCATCGCTGGCATCCTCCAGCAGGGATTTATAGAGTTCCTCCGATTTTTCCAGCTGGAGACTGAGACTCTCCAGCTTGATATACGACGCCGACAGTTTATTGTGGGTCGATTCCAGTTCCTGGTAATTGTTGTGAATCACTTCTTCCCTGTTCTTGAGGGACTCGGACATGATATTGATATTTTTCGCCAGCTCGTCGAATTCATAGACCTTGAGGGCGCGTATCCGTGTATCGAAAGAACCGGCGGCTATCTTGTTGACCCCAACCAGGAGAGCGGCTACGGGCTGGATGATGCTCCGCTTGACGAACATGACCACGAGGACGAACGCCACCAGCAAGGAGACCAGAAGGATCAGAACGGAACGGAGGATCATCGCCTCCACCCTGGCGGAAACCTCCGCCTCGGGGAAACCGATGTGGATCTGGGCAATCATGTTGCCGTCCGATGACTGCAAGGGGATAACCGTATCGAAGTACCGTTTTTCTCTGCCGATGAGATGCACCTGCCTGTTCGCGAAACGGGTCAGCGACTTCTCGATCTGGTCCAACCGCAACGTCATGAAGACAGGATCGTTGAGATACAGCTTCTTTCCTTCCAAGTCGGTGATGATGCAGTAGTCCCCTTCGGGCGGGTTGTTCTCCACCACTTCCCGGCATTTTTCATTGATGCCGGGAATATCCCTCAAGTCGAGACCAAGATTGATGACCTTCTCCAGATTTGCCTTCAGGGAAGCACCAAGACTCTGGGAGCTGAAAACGAGGGCATTTATGTAATCGCGCCGATAGACAACGATATCCATCCCGGCACTGGCCAGGATGGTAAAGAAGAGGATGATGAACGAAAAAAGAATGATCCGTCTTTCCAGTTTGTTTTTCATAAAACCAGTCAGTGTGAGCAGTTGGTAAATTTTTTTCATCTTACCACTTTCACACTTTCCCTTACAACCTGATAATCAACCGCCCGGAGCAGACTGCCTGTATCCACATTGTCACTCACTTTACCCTGTTCCCACGGCAAGACGATAATTTTTCTTAAAATTGTTGACTGAGAAAAGGTAATTTGTATATTATTTTTGATTGTGTCAATGGGCGCATTCTCGCAAGCAGTATACCACTAAACGACAGGAGGCTCCACAATGGCTTTACGGGTTGCAGTCAACGGCTTCGGAAGAATCGGCAGGATGGTGTTCAGGGCGGCCCTCAAGGAAAAGGGCATCGAGATCGTTGCCATCAACGATCTGACAGATGCAAAAACCCTGGCCCACCTCTTGAAATACGACTCGGTCCACGGCATCTTCAATGCCAAGGTGGAGGCACGGGGTAACGAGCTTGTGGTGAACGGCAAGGCCATCAGGATCTACGCCGAGAAAGACCCCGCACTCCTGCCATGGAAAAAGGAAAAAGTCGACGTCGTCCTGGAGTCGACCGGCCGTTTCACCGCCCGTGACAAGGCAGAACTGCACCTGAAGGCGGGAGCCAAAAAGGTCATCATTTCGGCACCCGCCACCGGCGAGGACATTACCATCGTCATGGGGGTCAACAGCAGCCTCTACGATCCGAAAAAGCACAACATCATTTCCAACGCCTCCTGCACCACCAACTGCCTGGCACCCGTTGCCAAGGTGCTCCACGAATCCTTCGGCATTGAAAAGGGGCTCGTGACCACGGTCCACTCCTACACCAACGACCAGAACATCCTCGACCTCCCCCACAAAGACCTGCGCCGGGCACGCGCTGCGGCCATGTCCATGATCCCCACCTCCACCGGGGCCGCCAAAGCGGTTTCCCTGGTGCTCCCCGAACTGAAGGGGAAAATGGACGGCATGGCCATCAGGGTCCCGACCCCCAATGTTTCGGTGGTGGACCTGGTGGCGACCCTGAAGAAAAAAACCGATGCCGATAAGGTGAACGCCGCCCTCAAGAAGGCCTCCAAAGGGGCGTTGAAGGGAATTCTCGGCTTCAGCGAAGAACCTCTCGTTTCCATCGATTATAACGGCAATGCCCTCTCGTCCATCGTTGACGCCGGCTGCACCAAGGTGATCGACGGCAACCTGGTGAAGGTCCTCTCCTGGTACGACAATGAGTGCGGCTTCTCCCAGCGTGTTGTCGACCTGTTAAAACTGATCTCCGCGTAACGTTGTCCCGAACATCGAAGGGGGGGAGGAATCTCCCCCTTTTTTGCGGGAAAGTCCAGCTTTCCGCGACGTCATTCTGCCTGACAGTGGAGGCAACGCGCAGCCGCGACACCGTCACGTTGTCCCGGCCTTCACGATCGGAGGAACCATGCCAATACGCTATATCGACCAGTTGAAGGACCTGAAAGGGAAAAAAGTCTTCATCCGGGTTGACTTCAATGTCCCCCAGGACGATAAAGGGAATATTACCGAAGCAACGCGCATTGTCGGCGCCGTACCGACCATCAAATACGCCGTCGAGCAGGGAGCCAAGGTGGTGCTGGCGTCCCACCTTGGCCGGCCCAAAGGGGAGAAGAAACCCAAGTACTCGATGGCCCCTGCCAGCAAGCGTCTTTCCCAGCTGCTGGGGAAAAAGGTGCTCCAGGCACCCGACTGTTTCGGCCCGGAAGTCGACCGGATCATCGACGCCATGAAGCCCGGGGATGTGGTCATGCTGGAGAATGTCCGTTTCTACCCGGGGGAGGAGAAAAACGACGCGGAATTCGCCCGGCAACTCGCCAACGGCTGCGAGATTTACGTGAACGATGCCTTTGCCGTCTCCCATCGCGCCCACGCCTCCGTCGAAGCCATCACCGGCGTCATCCCGGTCATCACCGCCGGATTCCTCATGAAAAACGAAATGACCTTTTTCGACAAGGCCATGCAGAATCCCGTTCGGCCTCTGGTCGCCATCCTGGGCGGCGCCAAGGTATCGGGCAAGCTTGAGGTCCTGGAAAAACTGGTCAACAAGGTGGACAAGATCGTCATCGGCGGCGGCATGGCCTTTACCTTTCTGAAATCGCTGGGGTATGACGTCGGCAAATCGCTGGTGGAGGACGAACTGCTCGCAACAGCCAAGAAGATCATGGACAAGGCGAAAAAGCGCGGGGTGACCTTTTACCTGCCGGTGGACTGTGTCGTGGCCAATGCCTTCGAGGCGACGGCCACCAATTTCATCACCACCGTCCAGGAGATCCCGGCGGGGTGGATGGCGCTCGACATCGGACCGGCGTCGGCGACCCTCTTCTCCGAGACCCTGCGGGACGCCAAGACCGTTATCTGGAACGGCCCCATGGGGGTCTTCGAGATGGACGCCTTTGCCCGCGGCACCTTTGAAGTAGCCGAGGCCGTCGGCAATTGCTATGCGACGACCATCATCGGCGGCGGCGATACCGACGCCGCAGTCAACAAGGCCGGCGTGGCCAGCAAGGTCAGCTACATTTCCACGGGCGGGGGTGCATTCCTGGAACTCCTGGAGGGAAAAATCCTCCCGGGGGTAAAGGCGCTGGACGTCAAAGGCAAGTAGGGCTGCCCTTCCCGATTCCCGGATTGGAATCGAATGCAACGTGATAGGAGGCGACATGCGTGTCCCAGTCATAGCCGGCAACTGGAAGATGTACAAATCCGCCGCAGAGGCATGTGAGCTCGTCGGCGGGCTCATTCCCCTCGTCAAGAACAGTTCCGGCGTAGAGATCGTCGTGGCGCCGGTCTTCACCGTGCTGAGCTCCGTCGGCGCAGCCATCGCCGGAACGAACATACGTCTTTCCGCCCAGGACTGCTTCTGGGAGGAGGAAGGGGCGTTTACCGGTGAAATTTCGCCGAAAATGCTCCTCGACGCCGGATGCACCCACGTCATCATCGGTCATTCCGAGAGGCGCCAGTATTTCGGCGAGACAGACGCTTCCGTGAACAAGAAGATCACTGCCGCCATCAGCTCCGGCCTGACCGTGCTCTTCTGCATCGGCGAGACCCTTGCCGAGCGGGAGGCAGGCAGGATGTTCGAGGTCCTGAAAACCCAGGTCACGGGGGGGCTTGCCGGAATCGGGGCTCAGGCGCTTGCCGACGTCATCATTGCCTATGAGCCGGTCTGGGCCATCGGCACCGGCAAGACCGCCAGCAACGACCAGGCCCAGGAGGCCCACGCCTTTATCAGAAGCCTGGTGGCGCAACTCTATTCTCCGGAAATCGCCGCCGGCATCAGAATCCTCTACGGCGGCAGCGTTAAGCCCGACAATATCAAGGGCCTCATGGAGCAACCTGACATCGACGGCGCATTGGTGGGAGGAGCCAGTCTCAAGGCAGACTCCTTCGCCGCAATTGTCAATTTCCCGGCCTAAAACAAATTTCCTATGATTTTGTCGCCGCGTGTGCTATAAGAATTGTTTACCGTGATCTTTTCGGAGGAAAAAGTACCATGACCATTCTGCTGATTATCCTGCATGTCATCGTCAGCGTCGCCTTGATCGCCGTCGTCCTGCTCCAGTCGGGCAAGGGAGCCGAGATGGGCGCTTCGTTCGGAGCCGGCGGCAGCCAATCGCTCTTCGGCGCCGGCGGCGGCAGCACCTTCATGAGCAAGATGACCACCGGGGCAGCCATTATCTTCATGCTGACATCGCTCACCCTGGCATACCGCTCCAGCCATTCCGGCAGCTCCACCATGATGACCTCGGTGCCCGCGGCCAAGCCCGCCCCCCAGAAGCCTGCCGGACCCGCACCGCAGCCAGGCCAGCAGGCGGCACCCTCTCCGGCACCGGCAGGAGCGCCCCAGAACGCCCCCCAGCAGGCTCCGGCGGCGCCGATGCCCCAGAAAAAGTAACGACGGCAGCGATTGTCTCTTGACATCGCCGCTGTGAAATGGTAAATAGATTCACTCTGCCGAAGTGGTGGAATTGGTAGACACACCATCTTGAGGGGGTGGCGGGCAACAGCCCATGCGAGTTCGAGTCTCGCCTTCGGCACCAACCTAAATGAATTGACGCCCTAACTGTTCAGGTTCAGGGCGTCCTTTTTTTATCCGCACCCTGGCACAACCTGCCGTTTGTATCCGTTGCCCTATGTGTTGCCACATTGGGGACACCATGGCGGGAAGTTCGCGCACCTCTACAAATTCCGTGGCACCTATTAGTTTCGGATCGGGGTACCACGGTACATCATCCATCACTTCAACGGCAAGCAGGAAATCAAGCGGCCCCTGGGGACCAAGCCTGAAGCTGCGTACCGCCTGGCAGCAAGAACCCTGTGAAATTCGCAGAGGACCTTCAGTAAGTAATGCTTTCAGGCTTCATTTTCTTACATAGATAAAGGAAATTGCGGCACGACTTATGCGGGGTCGCCATTTTTGCAGGCAAAAGAACAGGCTCCAGGATAGGTGCACGTATAGCTAGTCCCCGTACCAGTTGCAAAACTGCAGCAATCAGGATTAGTAACCTTGCACCAGTAAATTCCAAGGTATTTATGCTTGCGAGTTAGACAAATTTCTGGATTTGGCAATTTGAGTTGTCTTTTCATGATTTAGTTGTGACAATATTCTGAGACCATGCAGCAATTACGGGTCCAGATTGCGTTTGTGTTGGGCGTAAGTTTCGGCGCTTGGGTGGAGACAAAAAAAGGAATCAATCACATAGGCGAGAGCCTTGGGACAGCTCGTAGGGTTGGCGACCTTGCACCAGTAGGCATTGCTGAATGAGATATGCTCTGTCTCACATAATTCAGGGTCTGATAAGTTGAATGAGCTTTTCATGATGCCTATTTTACCATCTTTCTGTGATATTCTAAGAATCGCATACAATGGTAACAGTAAAATTGATGAACTGTACATTGTATGTGTCAGAATTTTGTTTAATTTGCATGTTAATGCTGACCTGCCCCCCGAGACTTGTTTCACATATTTATTTGGAATAAGGGGGCCAAAGAAAGAGGGGTATTTCCTGGGAATATAGTGATTCTAGCCGGAGTATGCTCGTAAAATTGGAGGTCGCAATCAATATCTTTATCGCATCCGAGCAACCGTAAAAAACTTATTGAAGATTATATTTTGATAACTGGAACCATGATATCCACGCATCCTATCCGTTCAGGCCAGACTTCAGGAATCACAGAGTAGGGAGAAGAACGAATGAAGAACGAACGGCAATTTGAGGAAAGTTATTCATTGCGGATTTCCAAGGTCAGGCTGCACGTCGTTGTTCAATTTGGTGAGGAGCAATCAAGAGTAGTCTTGTGCAAAACGCCTCTTCAAAAAGGTCTCCTTTTAGCTGGCCGCCGAAAAGTTCGACAGAGAAATCGTCGCCCCCTTTCAGCTTGACCGTGAAAGTAGATGAGGACAGGGAGCAATCGAGTGCGCTTACGAGACGTTTACGGCGGCGGTCGAGCCCGTCGGCGAGCCGCAAGATGCCACCAAGTCTCCTGACGAGAAGCCTATCCGAGGCGGAGAGTCTGACAAAGTTTTCGTGTTTATTTTTCGGTAAAGATTTACGGTGATAGCGGGCCACGTTGGCAATGATTTCCCGCTCTCTGGCCGTAAATCCATATAGTTCGGCGTGTCGGATCAAATGGTACGTATGCTTGTGGTGTCCTCTATAATTGATGAAATATCCGATGTCATGCATGAGGGCTGCCGCCTCCAACATTCTCCTTTCTTTGCCGTCAAGGCCAAAGGGGATGGCAATCGTGTCGAAAATCTCCAAGGCGAGTTTGGCTACATGAAGGGAGTGTTCCTCGTCATTACTGCAGGACCTGGCAAATTCTAGGACCGAACTTCGCCAGTTTTTTGGATGGCATCCGGCGGGAAGAAGGTTGCGTTTTTTGAGCCCCTTCAAGATCAAACCCTCCCGAATCCCCCGTTCGTTTATCTTCAAAATGTTCACATTGAGAAGCTTCATCAGCTTGTTTACTACGGTTACACCGGCGACCACTATGTCTGCCCTGTCAGGCGACAGGCCCGCTATTGATTTTCTCTCCTTGATATTCTTATTCATCAACAGGTCAAGCAGATGAACGACTTCTGAACGATGGACCTCGTAGCCATGGATTGAGCCGAAATCGTCTTCGCGCTTCGCCATCACCATAGCGGCAATTGCGGTCATGGTTCCACCTGAGCCTATCAGGCATTTGGTTGACAATATTTCGCCGGGGACAGCAGACTTAAATTTTTTAGATATGTGCTTGCACAAGCGCTGGTAATCTACCTGTTTGATCGGATCTGAGTTGATAAATTTCTCCGTCAGGATGACTGCGCCAAGGTCAATGGAAAAGATTTCATCGATGTGATCGCCCATGGCGGTAATGACCTCAACGCTCCCTCCTCCAATATCGGCCATGGCATAGCATGATCCTTCCATATCAAAGTTATTGAAAGTGGAGAGTGCAGCAAGCTCCGCTTCCTCCTCGCCGCTGATGACCGATATCTGCAGACCGAAGTCGTCCGAAATTGCTTGAACAAAAGCATTACCGTTATTCGCCATCCGAATAGCACTGGTTGCAACCGCTTCAATGCCTATCACACCATAACCTGTAATAATTTTATTCATTCGGGAAACTGCTTCCATGGCCCGTTGCCATGCAGCCCGGGATATGGTGCCTTCCTTGACAATGCCCTCACCGAGACGAACTGTCGCCTTCTCGTCATCTAACACCCGAAACTTGCGATACTTATCCACTTCCACAACGATGCAGCGGATAGAGTTTGTCCCAATGTCCAAAGCTGCCAGGCGGTCAGGTTTCATTTTGCGTTCCTTACACAGATCGTGATCGGGTGACGTCTGCACGCATAGAATTGATAAGTAGTTAGCCTTAAACGGCACGATATATTGATATGTTTAATTATTCCACACAGAAGTTACAAAGATGTTTCGGGAAGGAAAAATGCTTGTTACGGTAAGTGTTGGAGGCGTGATAATGCGGGAGAGGTTTATCGTGTGCCCGGTCCCCCTCAAACTACACCAGGAGTCATGGGGACTGGGAATATGACATCGTATGCCTGATATCTTTACCCTTGATTATGAAGATTACCATCTCAGCTATGTTGGTGGCATGATCGGCTATTCGTTCGAGGCATCTGGAAATATAGTTGATTTTTATGGCGCTGGGAATAATTTCGTTGTCTTCCATCATATACGTCAAAAGCACACGCTGTATCTGCTCGTTAAGATCGTGGATGTACTGATCGTCGTTGCAGACTTTAAGCGCCAATTCTTCATCATCACTGACAAACGCATTGAGCGCTTCCTTGATCATGACCGCTGACCAGTGGCCCATTCTGGGAAGATCAATGTAGGCTTTCAGAGGTGGTTCAACGTTCAACTCCATGACTTTTTTTGCTATGTCGGCGCAGTGGTCGCCGATCCGTTCTAGATCTGTTGACCTTCCCCCCTTCATCCAGCCACTAAGAAGTTAGTGATTTGGCCTTGTTGGGGTAAAGAGTTTGCGAATTCTTCCGGCGTTAAATTGTTCAACGAGCTGTGCGGTCGGATC
>Ga0335085_10002990_pt1 | contig 30272 bp, 19 predicted proteins | sample Lox_Sample_45_FD_206712 | JGI IMG/M metagenome (GOLD analysis project Ga0335085, IMG submission 206712) | Soil microbial communities from Loxahatchee National Wildlife Refuge, Florida, United States - Lox_Sample_4.5 | ecosystem: Environmental > Terrestrial > Soil > Wetlands | place: USA... | reverse complement strand
CTATGGGGGAATTACCGGGGCACATGATCAAACCGTTCGAATGCTGACGAAGGATTTAAGGGATGATCACGCCTTTTCCATGGCTTACCCTTCCTTTGATCTGGATCCTGGATTCAATCAACCGACCATTCCGAAAGAGGATGGAGGAAGGATGTTTCCCAACGGTGTTCAAACCTTTGAAGGGGACAAGGTACAGTGTGCCTCCTGCCATGATCCACACAACCCGGACGAAAAAAATCTAGAGGGACGGGATCCCTTCTTACGCACCTCGAATCGGGGCAGTGCCTTATGTCTCACCTGTCATCAGAAATGAACATGCAATACACGCCTGCGGGTACCCACGCCGAGACAGACGGTCTTGGATGTCTCCAGCATGCTGAGAAGACCGTTGGTATCCGGCGCCTTAAACCGGTTGCTGGCTTGCTGGTTCTAGTTTGGATCTGTTTCGGATGTGCGGCATCGCCTGTGAAACAAACAGAGTTTATTTGGCCTCAACCTCCTGAAGAGCCGAGGATAAGGTACATTAAGAGCATCTCTTCCGAGACGGATGTGGAAAAGCCCTCCTTCGTGAGTCGGCTGAAATCTGTTTTGTTTGGAGGAGAGCAGAAGGTGGGGCTGGTCAAGCCTTATGCGGTACATGCGGATTTGGAGGGAAGAATTTTGGTCGCTGACAGCGCCTGGGGAAAAGTCCTTGTTTTTGATCTTAAGAACAACAGTTTTTTTATTCTGGGGGTAGACGGTCCTGGGGTCTTAGATAAGCCTGAGGGAGTGACAACCGATTCAGCTCAGCGGATCTATGTGACGGATGTCTCGGAGAAGCGGTGCGTGGTGTATGATCGCAACGGAAAGTTTTTGTTCGCTATTGGTGAACTGGGAAGGTTTGAACGACCGGTCGGGATTGCACTGGATGAAGGACTGAAGCGGATCTACATTGCGGATGCCCGACGGCACACGGTCTCTGTCTTCGACATGCACGATGGAAAATTTATCTTCGAATTCGGCAACCGAGGGACCGAAGATGGGAAGTTTAACTTTCCGGTCAATCTTGCGGTGGATAAAAATGGCAAGGTTTATGTGATGGACATGTTTAATTTCCGTGTGCAGATTTTCGATTCGGGTGGCAAATTCGAATCTAAGTTTGGGAGCGTCGGAACCGGCCTGGGACAGTTCTCAAAACCCAAGGGAATTGCAGTGGACAGCGAAGGCCACATCTATGTGGTGGATGCCGCTTTCAACAATGTCCAGATCTTCGACCAGGAAGGGCGGTTGTTATTGTTTTTTGGAGAGTTCGGAAGCAGGAACGGCCAGTTCTGGCTTCCCGCGGGGATGGATATTGATGCTCATGATCGCATCTATGTAGCCGACCAGTACAATAAGCGCATCGATATCTTTCAATACCTCGGAGAACGATACAAGAAAGAGCAACAGCCTCAAGAGAGGGCAACGAAGGCACCATAGGCACCATAGACGGCAGGGACCCCAAAGGATGAATCCGAAGCGCAGCATTATTTTAATTGTCATCGTCCCTTCGGTCTTTCTAATGATCTCTTTGATGATCCTCGGCTCCAGGCTTGCCGCTTTCGAGGATGTACGGCATACCAAGCACAATCTCGTTGCAAACCCCGATATTCAGGCGATGGAGGGAGCGGCTGCAAAAAACCAGCCGGTAGGCAAGGATGGAGCGTCCCTAGATCTCAATCACGAAGTCTGCATCTTCTGTCACACGCCCCATGCCGGTCAGACCGATGTGAGAGGGGCTGTAGGGGCCGCTCCCCTCTGGAATCGTCGTCTTCCAACCGATACATCTTTTATCCCCTATTCAAGTCAGAACTTCGATGCACAGGATTCTTTGGGCACTCCCGGTCGTCCCAAGGGTGTTTCTCTCGCCTGCCTCTCCTGTCATGATGGCGCGGTGGCCTTTGACGCATTGATCAATATGACCGGCTCCGGCGGTTTTACCATAAGCAATAAACTTACCACGGGTCCGGGAGGCTCCATCGGATTAAAATTTGGGGGCCTTGCGGTGGATGGGAACAACAGCTTTAAAGAGGGTCAAAGGGCTCCTGGACTTTCAGGGGGGTTTGTGTTCTTTGATGCCTTTGGCTCTGGGCCCAATGCATCCATTGGTGCCGAGCCGTTCCCAAACTTGGGCTTGGATCTCCGGGACGATCATCCGGTCGGCATGGAGATCCCAGACACCGATCCGCAGTTCACGCAGGTCCTTAGCAATATTTATATCCTGGATGCTGCCGGTACCGGTCATACCCCGGGGAGCAACTATGTTTTCTGGCTCACCAGAACGGGATACTTACAGTCGGACAAGCGGAATCGGGTCCGGGCCTATCCATCCAATCCGAACCGTCCGGATGCCCCCTACATTGAATGCGCCTCTTGCCACAATCCTCACGAGGCCAGTCGTCCTAACGATGCCAATCATCCAGGCGGTCAGCCTGCACTAAGCGATCCCATTACCGTGGAGACCATCAACAACTCACTTTTTTTAAGGGCCCCTTCATATCCGGACCCTGGAACATTTCCGAACCCTCTATTGCAGGACAGAAACCAAGGAAGTCTCCTCTGCCTGACCTGCCATAAAAAGTAAGGAGGCCTGTTATCTGCCTGTCTGTGGGCGGGCAGTTTCAGTTGAATGGCTGATGAGAACAAGTCGCCGGTTTATTTTTTTGTGGGTTTTTATAGGTGCGCTTTTTCTCGGCTCTCAGAACGCCTGTCCGCAGTCGGGAGGGCCGGAGGAGATCCAAAGGCCATCTGCCACCATGAGCGCGACCCCCGGGATCAGCGGGCAAAGCGTGGTAGCGACCGTCAACCAACGGCCGATTACCGCCTTGGATTTGGATCAAGCAATGAGCAGCTTGCTTCCCAGCACGTTTGGGCATCGACGACTCTCGGAATCGCGGGTTCTGGAGCTAAAAAAGAAGGTTCTGGAGGATCTTATTGAGAAAGAGCTTCTATATCAGGAGGCCGAACGACGGAGTATTCGGGTCAGTCCGCAAGAGATCGAGTCAGAGGTGGCAAAGATCCGAAATAGGTTCTCATCCGAGAAAGAGTACCAGGCGGCTCTTGAAAAGAGCGATTTGACGCTGGAGAAGGTCCGATTCGGGGTCGAGCGGTTTCTTGCCGTTCGCAAGTTGTTGGCGGTGGAAGTGGATTCAAAGGCACCGGTCCAAGAGCAAGATCTGGTCAACTATTATGAAGCGAATCTACAGAAATTTGTCGTGCCGGAAGAAAGAGAGATCCGACAGATCTTGGTCGGTGTGGATCCGGCTGCATCAGCGAAGCAGTGGGACGCGGGACTTAAAAAAGCGAACGAGCTTTTAAAGGAAATAAAAGCCGGTCAGGATTTTTCAGAGCTGGCCCGAAACGAATCAGACGATAAGGCTACGAAAGATCAGGGCGGGAGTCTGGGCTTCCTTACACGGGATAGAATGAAGATCAAGGAGCTTGAAGAAGCGGCCTTTGAGATGAAGGTAGGTCAGGTCAGCAGCCCGATAAGGACCCTCTATGGCTATTTCATCCTCAGGTTGGAGGGATTGAGACCGACCCGACAATTGGCATTCTCCGAACTGAATAAGGATCTTCTCAGAGAAGAATTACAATTGCAGACTGTAGAGGCGCGTCAGCGGCAATGGCTCGAAACGATCCGAGCGAAGGCCGACATCAAGGTGTTCCGATGAGGCGTGTCATTGCTTTGACTTTTCTGATCGCCTTATCATCTTCTGCTGCTGTGGTCAAGGCGAGTATGCTTAATCTGAGCGGATCGCTGGAGGTCAGTTACGGTTGGAACCAAAACGAGCAGGCCAATGCAGTCACGAAAATGTCTGATTTGCAACAGAGGTATAACCTTAGGAACTTCGGAGATCTACTGGATCCCAAGTTTGGCACCTTTACGCTTAATGGGTCCTTCCTCAATCAGGACCTTGAGACAAGCGGAAATTCGGTCGCCAATCAGAAACTCTATAATAATCTGAGATTGCTCGATTACAGCGCCTCGGTGAACCTGCTGCCGAGGTTGGCGCCGTTGACCTTTACCGTTCAGCAGATCACCCAGTACAACGGCGCCGGCTCTTGCTATTTCTTCTGCTCATCGAGCTCCACTGAGAAAGACAGAATGACCAACTACAACTTGAATTGGCTCCTTCCCATAGACCATCTCCCTGCGGTGAGACTGAATCTTTACCAGACAGACCTAAAGAGCAACCAAGGACTTTTTTCGACGCCCCCCACGGACATTACCACAAGGTTTGCAGATGTGGAGGTCAGCGATCGCTTTCGAGATCTTAATATAGTGACGCGGTATCAATTTTCGCAGACGGAGTTTGAAGGCCAGGACAGTCTGAAGGCCAATGCGATAAATCTGCTGGTGAACGGACGGATCAGCCCTGAGCTCTCTTTGACCGCCTCGGCAAATTATACTAATCAAGGCGGTCTGAACACCGCGGGAGTCAGTTTTATTCAGGAAAGAGGGGGAACGCTTACACTGTTTTATCGCCCGAACATCTTCTGGGATGCCAATGTCACTTATAACTTAAGTGAGAATCCCAGCAACACGGGGGATCTAAAAAGACAGCTTGCCCAAGGCACCCTGAATCTGCATCCGACAACCCAGGTAGATTTCTTTGGCAGTTATCAGTTCATGAGATTCGATGTCGGCCCTTCTTTAACGGATTCCCAATTTGGAACAGCCGGATTTAATTGGCGTCCGGCGGGATTCTTTGGCCTGCTCACGGGAGCAACGCTCAGCTACGGCCAGACTGATGTGTCTGGAACAGGACCCGCAAACACCTCGGACACGACCTATCAGAACTATCGCTACTCCATCAGTTACAGCAAGGCGATGGATCGGTTCCGGCTGAACACCGGCTACAGCATCAGTTACGGGGAGACCCGAACAACGTCGAGCGGTTCATCAGCGTCGGGCACATCTTCCGGTGGAAACACCATTACAACCTTAAACGACACGGCCCAATCTTTTACGACGAATCAATTTGTTAATTTTAACGTATCGATCACAAGCGGGACGGGTGCGGGACAGACTAGGACCATCACGAGTAATACGGCTACCCAGTTAACAGTCTCGTCGCCCTGGACGACGATTCCAGACATCAGCTCAACTTATCAAATTTCTCTCTCTGTGACGAGCCACAAGCAGCTCATGAATTCAGCAAACGTTTCGCTAGAGAATTCCGATGTCCGACTGTTGCATTGGTTGGTAAGCTATGCTTTTACAGATACCCAACAAAACGGTGAGACAGTTCAGCCGCAGGACGATCAGCGCTCTCATGTGGTCCAGGTCAGCGTGGACAGCAGCTATTTTAAAAATCTATTCCTTCAGGCTACAGCCAGCTACACCGACATCGATGGATATGGAACAGCAGGCCGAACGATCCTGGGAGATATCCGTGCCACGTATTATATCTGGCAGGGGCTGAGCCTTTCTGCGGACATTAATCATCAGGACTTTCCCGGAGGATATTTCGGTGATTCCAACATCTTCTCGGGTGAGGCCCAATGGGTCAAAACAGTATGGCAACGCATGACTATGTTATTTAATGTCAAGGAAATATACCAGAGCAATCAATCAACGGACAACCGACAAACCTTTCAAGGGCGTTCGCAGATAATTTATCAACTGGGCAAGTTTGTTTTAACCCTGGATTATCTGTTTTTGAGGGATGAAGGGATCACGACTTCAACCCCCCTGACCTCCCAGAACTTTTTTGTGAGAGCCATCAGGACATTCTAAAAATGCCAATCCGTTTTTTCATATACAATCTCCTTGGTATCTTGATGCTAACTGCCTGTGCATCGGCACCGGTCAAGAAAATCGAGATCTTCTGGCCTCTGCCGCCCGATCCTCCGCGGATTGGTTATGTCGCCAGTATCTCCGAGCCCAAGGATCTGGATCGCAAAAAATCATTTTTCCGCAAGGTGGTCGAGTTTCTGTTCGGTGAGGAGACCGAGCCTCACATTATCCGGCCTTATGGTGTCTTCTCGGATGGAAAGGGAAATATGTATGTTACGGACATCGGGCTTCAAGTGGTCCATGTTTTTAACTTCACCGAGAAGAGTTATCGTCAGGTGTTCAAATTGCCGGAGGGACGTCTCCGGTCGCCCATCGGTGTTGCGGCGGACCGATCCGACTCCGGTGAAGAGAATCTATATGTTTCGGATTCTGAACTGAACCGCATTTACGTGTTTGATTCAAAAGGCAATGTCATTCGGGAAATGGGAAAAGAAGGCGAGCTTCATCGTGTCTCTGGCATTGCTCTGAATCCCACAACCCGCATCCTCTACGCGGTGGACACCACTGGACACAGGGTGGTGGCGTTTGATCGTGAAGGTAAAAAGCTGTTTGAGTTTGGGAAACGTGGGAACGGCGATGGGGAGTTTAATTTTCCGACCAACATATCCGTGGATAGGGAAGGATCGCTCTATGTGACAGATTCATTGAATTTTAGGGTTGAAATATTTGATTCCGAAGGGCAGTTCAAGTCCAAATTCGGAAGTCTTGGGAACACGATTGGCACCTTCTCAAAACCGAAGGGGGTAACAATCGATCAGCACGGCCATATCTATGTGGTGGACGGGATTTATGATACGGTTCAGATCTTTGATCAGGCAGGCCGGCTTCTGCTCAACTTTGGCGGCGCAGGATCTAAAGAAGGGGATTTTTGGTTGCCGGCCGGGATCGCAGCAGATGGGCAGGATCGAATCTATGTAGCGGACACTTATAATCACCGGGTTCAGATCTTTCAGTTCTTGGGAGAATCTACAGAAAGCGGTACGGCCCCGGTGGCGAATGGTGGAAAGGCCCCATGAGCTTAAAATTTATTGCAAGCCATTATGGGTTATGTTATATAAATCTGTTTAGTCACAAGCCTCCTTCATGGTAGAGGATTCTGAATGAGCCGAACGCATTTTCCCCTGCTTTGGAAAGGAATCATCCTCATCGGACTTCTGGTTGTATCGGTCGGGACAGTCCGGTCCCAGGACATGATTGAAGAGGACATCCTAAATACCAAGCATAACCTCTCAGCTACGCCTCCGGTCAAGCCGCTGCCCTCAATCCTTCCGCAGGCTTTTCCGCAGCAACGAAATATATTTACTGCCGAGACCACCGAGATCTGTGTCTTCTGTCACACGCCGCACGGTGCTAACTTAAAGGCGGCGCAACAGATTCGGTCCCCCATATGGAACCGGAATCTCTCGACACAGCGATATATCATGTATGACCAAGTCTGGAGCAAATCGTTTGAGGGCAAGATGTTAACGGGTCAGCCGAGCGGTTTTTCAAGACTCTGCCTCTCCTGTCATGATGGGACCATTGCCTTGGGATCGGTCATTAATAAACCTGGCAGTGGAGGGTTTAATCCGAATAACGATCCAACGCTATCCTTTGCGATGCAGTATCCAACAGGACAGCGTCCTGCAACCGTTCCGGGAACGATTCCGGCAGGCAGCGGCCCCATTACAGGAGATACCCGCTATTTGGGTACGGATCTCCGAAATGATCATGCGATCTCTTTTGTTTATGATTCGACCTTAGCGGTTATTGATGGCGAGCTTGTGAATCCTGGGCCGCCTCCAGGCAAGATCAATGACCCGACACCGTTGGCCCCGGCAGGCAGCTACAAGACGGGGCCCAAGCGGGCGGAAGGCAATACACCGGGGGTCTTTGATTCTGTTCAATGCACCTCCTGTCATAACCCTCATGCGGTCACGTATCCAAAATTCCTGCGGGCACCGATTCTTAACCGGGCTTCTGACCCAAGCAATCCCGGTCTCAATCACCCCACGCAGCAGATACTCTGTTTCTTCTGCCATGACAAGCCAGGCTTTCCCACGGATACGGGAAACAAGATCACCAGCACCCATAATGATGACCGCGCGGTTCACAACGCCTATCCCGATGGGAATCCGTATGATTTTGACGGAGAGCACACCGTTGCCGAGTATGCCTGCCGGAACTGTCATGATCCGCATACGGCTCAGGGAGCAAAGCGGCTTCACCGGGAAGGGGTAGATAATGCAGGAAATGATGCGATTGAGAACACCTGCTTTCTCTGCCATTCCCCGCAGGGGACCGTTTTGCCCGCGGGGCCGAACACCGGATTTGATTTGGCGAAGGGACAGGCGAACGGGGCTGTGGTTAAAGCTGCACCGGATATCTGGACCCAGTTTTCGAAAGATCGGCAGGGGAATGGCAGCTTTGGTTTGGATGGAGGGACCGGCACCGGAAGCGCGATGGATCTAAAACTGGGTCTTGGCCATGAACCGGTCTTTACCGACCTCCCTAGAGAAGGGGTTCAGTTGGGAAGTGACAACCTCGCTCCCTCCTACTTTGGCGGTCCTTTCTCAGTGCCTGCGAACAATAAAATAGATCCTGAGAATGCGCCACGCACACCGGATACTTCTCATATCGAATGCACGGACTGCCACAACATGCATAGGGTGGTAAGGAGCAACCGGTTCAAGGGGATGCCGGGAATTAATATCACGGGCGGCATTGTGGCGGAGACCCTCACCCACGCGGATGAGCGACGGGAACCGTATATCTTTGAAGTCTGCCTGCGATGCCATGGGAACACATTTAATAATCATGTGAAAGAGCAGCTCGTTGCAGCGACTGGGACTGGAAAGTTGGTACAGGCGCGCGGAGACAACTATGGGAGCGTTCCGCCGGGTATCAACCCTTCGCTAGGGGTGAATGCCAGCGGTAGTAATAAGAGAAAAGAGTTTAATCCGAATTCACAGCCCTTCTATCGGGACAATTTCCTTCGGCCGATCGATCCGTCGAATCCAAGCAACCCGAATGGAAGTTTTGTTCCGGACCCTCCCACGTTCAATACATCCTTTCATCCGGTGGCTGCCTTGGGGATGAACCAGTCGGGAGTGCTGAACAATACGAATCAAGGCGGTCAGCTTCTTGGCCTCTTGAGCCGGGAGAACACCATTCATTGCACCGACTGTCACAACACGGATCTCTTCGGGACCTTTAACGGCAACATTGGCAGCGGCGGGGGCGGTAACCCGGTTTCAAAAATCGGCAGCAATGGATTTCCGTTCGGATTCAATGTACCGGATTTTCCAGGACCCATCAACTTCGATGACACCCAAGGCCTGGCCTTCCGAAGAGTGACGGACCTTCCATCGAGCATCACCGATATCAATGTGCTCAATGATCCCACCAAACCCCAGGGCCCCCACGGCTCCAAGTATAAGCGGATACTGCGCGCGAATTATGACACGACCGTGGGAACTGCGAATGCCAGGCCTTTCGGAGGGTGTACCGGTCCTTTTGATAATTGTTGGTCGCACTATAATCCTCAGAATTTTGCACTTTGTTTTAACTGTCATAACGAAGCGGCCTTTACAACCCCAGTATTTCCCTCTTTTTCAGAACGTCTGACTAACTTTTACCGTGAAAATACACCGGTGAACCCTCAATTAAGCATTACTGGTAATAATCTTCACTATCTACACTTGGCGGGCAGAACCAATGCTCGATGCCATGAATGTCATAACAATGTTCATAGCAACGTGGAGGCCGGTAATACGATTTACATCGGTCTTAATGATACAGAGTTTAAGATTAACAACCCCGGCCATGAGAATAGCACCCACCTGCTCAATTTTCAACCCGGTATTGGCGCCAACCAATGCAAACCGGACGGGATTAATTTACAGCCCTGCTGGGGAGATCCTCAGGCGATGGTGGGTACAGTTAATTTGACGGTAGACTTCAATGTCACCGGGCATAAAGGTCCAGGCTGTAATCTCCGATGTCACAATTTCGCTATGTCGCATAACACCGATGCCCACCCGGTGATCGGGGGAATGAAATGATAGGAGGCACAAGTATTTCGCGCCATGCAACATGAAGCAGGTAACATAAGGCGCGTTTTACACATCGCTTTTTTTGCAGTTGCAGGGATGGCCATGTGGTTGTACGGTCGGCCCATACTTTCCGGGATGGTCCGTCCGGAGGGAATGGTCTTGATCCCGTCCGGAGAGTTTATCATGGGAAGCAATGAGGAAGATCGGGAAGGCAAGGCGATGGAAGTCGGCAGTCGGAAACCCTGGTATCTGGATGAGCATCCCCAGCAGAAGCTGGCACTTCCGGCCTATTTAATAGATCAGTATGAGGTGACCAACACTAAGTACAAGAGATTTGTAGAAGCAATGAAAAGGAGATCCCCTTCAGATTGGGAAAACGGTGCCTACCCCCCTGGCCAGGAATCGTATCCAGTGGTAAGTATCAATTGGTATGAGGCGCAGGACTTCTGCCGCTGGGCTGGAAAACGGCTCCCCACCGAGGCAGAATGGGAAAAGGCTGCAAGAGGCACGGACGGGCGCATCTGGCCCTGGGGCAACGAGTTCAGTGCGCAGAAGGCGAACACCGGCCCGGCCGGGATCGGAGGGCCCCGACCTGTGGGGAGCTTTCCGGGAGACCGCAGCCCGTCTGGGGTGTACGACCTTGCCGGTAATGTGATGGAATGGACCGAAAGTTGGTACCTGCCTTACGCTGGGAGCACCTATAAAGGTCAGGAATTTGGAGAGCGATTCAAAGTGGTCCGGGGAGACTCCTGGGGAGAGGGTGGTCATTACTACCTCCCACACTTTAGCCGAGCGGCCTTTCGCTTGAATGCTCCGCCAGAGGAGCGGTATGACTACATCGGGTTTCGATGCGCAAAGGATGCGTAGTAGGGAAGGGTAACGTGCAGCAAGCAACCTGCGGTGCCATTCTTTGCCTCCTCATTGGGTTTGCTGGCTGTACCCAACAGAATCAAGCCACTATGGGAGCGACGACTACTACAACGCTTCCCACATCTCCCCAAGCCGATCTTGTGTTGGGTCAAACATCATTTGCAGATAATGGTGTCAACCTGGTGAATGGATCGGGAGTTTTCACGCCCAGCAGCGTCACAGTGGATAATCTCAACAATCGTCTCTATGTAGCAGACACCGAGAATAGTCGTATTTTAGGATTTAGTAATCTTTCATCGTTGAGTTCAGGGGCTTTAGCGGACATCGTGATCGGCCAGGTTGATTTGTCCTCCAGTTTCTGTAATCAGAGCGGGAACGTTGGTGCGTATACTCTCTGTCGTCCAGGGGCGGTGGCAGTAGATGGCGCGGGCAACCTCTATGTGGCGGATACGCAGAACAACAGGGTGCTGGAGTACGATGCACCGATCGTCTCAGGGATGGCTGCCACTCATGTGTTTGGGCAACAGGGTATCTTCGGTGTTCCAGATTTCAATACGAATAGTTGCGATCAAAATAGTAGCATCAGCGCTTCTTCGTTGTGTTCCCCTAAAGGTTTAGCGGTGGATAGTGTGGGTAACCTCTACGTAGCGGATACAGGTAATAACCGGGTTTTAGAATATAATACCCCTCTCACGGACGCCGTGGCTGATCTCGTTTTTGGGCAGGGCGATCAGTTCACTACCAACGACTGCAATAATACGGCACTGCAGGTTGGTGGACTCAGCGCCGACTCTTTGTGCTTACCAGTGGGAGTTGCACTCGATAACACGGACAATCTCTATGTGGCAGATACAAACAATCATCGGGTGTTAGAATACAGTGCACCGTTGACAGATACGACCGCTGATATCGTCATCGGCCAGGCCAATATGAGCTCTAACAGTTGCAACCGAGTTTTAGTTGTGGCGAGTGCGAATAGTTTATGTTTTCCTATAGGGGTAGCTGTGAATAACGGACTGCCTGCCAATCTCTTTGTTGCCGACAGCAGCAACCACCGTGTGTTAGGGTATGCCCTACCTCTTGCCACGGGAATGTCTGCCTCAACCGTATTTGGGCAAGGCGGAAGTTTTACTACTCAGACCTGCAACAAGGGCGGTTTAGGCCCATCCTCATTGTGTTCAGCAACAGCTATCGCACTGAATAGCTCAGGTAACCTCTACTTGGCGGATACGAACAACAACCGGGTTTTAGAGTACCTGGCCCCTTTGACTACAGACACAGTGGCTGATCTCGTGCTAGGCCAGTCGGCTTTCACATCGAATGGCGTGAATTTCGTGGATGCGGTGGCACTGAATACTCCAAAGGGCGCAGCGGTGGACCGAAGCCTGAATCCCAATCGGCTCTATGTTGCGGACACTGGAAACAATCGAGTTCTTGGATATACTAATATTACAGCATTGATCACGGGGGCTGCAGCAGATATTGTCATTGGGCAGGCAGACATGAACTCCACCCAGTGCGATAAGGGGAATATTGATAGTGATGGTTTACCAGTTCCAGATAATACCACCTTATGCAATCCTAAGGGGTTAGCGGTGGATAGCGCAGGGAATCTGTATATCGCGGATACAGGCAATGATAGGGTCCTGGAGTACGATCAACCCCTGGCCCCCTCAGGGACCTGTCCTTCCTGCAGTGACGCCATAGCGGATCATGTGTTTGGGCAGGCCGACAGTTTTACGACCCTTAACACGCCACCTCCAGTCACAGCAGTCTCTGCGAACAAGTGCAACAATACAGTGCCGGCGGTTGGCGGCCTCAACGCTAAATCCTTATGCTTGCCGGAGGGGGTGGCGGTGGATAGTCTGGGCAATGTTTATGTTGCGGATACAGGCAATAACCGGGTTTTAGAATATGATACGCCTATAGCGATTGTTGTCTCTGGTACATCCACAGGTGGCAACTTAAATTCACCGACCACCGGAACCCTAAATGACACAACCAAAACTTTTACGCTCAATCAATATGTGAATTTTCTTCTGGAGATTACTGGGGGAACCGGCATCGGACAGACGAGAACTATTATAAGCAATACGGCTACCCAACTGGTAGTCTCACCATCGTGGGCAACAGTTCCTGCCGCTGGCTCCACTTATAAGATTATTCCTGGCACAACAGCGGATCGGGTCTTTGGGCAGCCGGATCTTAGTACCAACCCAAGTTCCTGTAACAACTTGGCGGCGCCTATCAACGGCCTTGGCCCTCTCTCGTTGTGTTTTCCAGAGGCCATTGCAGTAGATGTTAAAGACAACCTCTATGTAGCGGATACGAACAATAACCGGGTGCTAGCATATAACGCTCCCCATACGGACCCAGCGGCTGTCGTTGTCTTTGGTCAGCCTGATTTCACCTCTAATGCCGTTAATGAAGGTAATCCAGGCGATCCGCCACCTCCCAGCGCGACCTCGCTCTTTCTCCCGAGGGGTGTGGCACTCGATGCAAACGGTAACCTCTACATTGCCGACACTCGCAACAGCCGGGTGCTAAGCTATGCGCCTCCTCTGGCTACAGGAATGGCTGCATCAACCGTCTTTGGGCAGCCAGACTTTGTATCCAATCTCTGCAATAATCAAAACCTCACGCCGGACCCGCCAGCAATCATCGGCGGTCTGAATTCGAGGTCATTGTGTTTCCCAGAGGGAGTTGCAGTCGATAGCTCCGGAAATCGGTATGTAGTCGACACCAGGAACAACAGGGTCTTACAATTTCTGCCATGAAATTTCAAATAGGACAAGCGGGGAAATGCGATATGCAGTGTAAGCAGCTTGACGTGGAACCTGTAAGGTGCAATCTGCAGCATGCGACTTATTTCGTCACGATCTTCCTGCTTATGAGTCTCATCGTAGGACTGACTGCCTGCGACCAAGGAGGGCAAGCGTCTTTGGGGGTCACGACGACTACAACGCTGCTTCCTCCACCTCAGGCCCAGCTTGTGCTGGGTCAGACCGAATTCACAAAGGGGGATGTAAATCTTGTAGATGCTATCGGCTTTTTGGGGCCCAGCAAGATCGCGGTGGATAACGTCAACAAACGTCTCTATGTGTCCGATGCAGCGAACAGTCGAATTTTGGCGTTTAATCTTTTATCATTGAGTACAGGCGTTGCGGCTAACATTGTCATTGGGCAACCAGATACAAACTCCAGCCTCTGTAACAATCCCACGTCTTCTATCGGTGGGCTTAGTTCAAAGTCCTTGTGTCAGCCGGGAGCGGTGGTGGTGGACAGCATCGGCAATCTCTATGTGGCGGATTCTGGCAACAATCGGGTGTTGGAATATAACGCACCGATTACCACAAATGGGATGTCTGCCTCAAAGGTTTTCGGGCAACCAGATTTTAGTACCAATACTGAGAATACGGGAGGGCCCAGTTCCAGTTCACTGCGTGCTCCCCAAGGAGTGACGATCGATGCGGACAAAATACGCGTCTCCGGTACAGCCACTGGCGGTACGCCGGATACGTTAATCGATGCTGACATCACGACGCCCTTTATTCCGAATCAACTGGTGGGTCTTCTTGTGACGATTACAGGCGGTAAAGGACTGGGGCAGGTCAGGACCATCATCGCCAATACGAGTAATGAGCTAACCGTCTCGCCCTCCTGGAACTCGGTAATGGAGGAGCCGAACAGTACATCCACCTATCAAATCAACGGAGAGATCCTCTATATTTCCGATACCGGCAATAATCGGGTGCTCGGATATAATCGGCCGCTTACCGATTCCACGGCTGATTTCGTTTTTGGTCAGGACAGTATGAGCTCAAAAGAGTGCAATAAAAGTTCGGATTCAAGCGTTGCTCCCAGCGCCACCTCCTTATGCGATCCGCAAGGTGTGGCGGTAGATAGCACGGGCAATCTTTATGTGGCGGATACAGAAAATAACCGGGTCTTGAAGTACAATACGCCGTTGACAACCGATACCACAGCCGATGCGCTTCTGGGCCATCCCCTTTTTACTCTAAATCTGTGCGAACCCACCAATAGTACGAAATTATGTTCGCCCACCGATGTGGTGCTCGACAGCGCCGGCAATCTCTATGTTACGGATTCCATGAACAATCGGGTCTTAATGTTTGCCCTGCCGATCACAACGAATGAGGCTGCTTCAACTGTCTTCGGGCAGGGCGGAAGTTTTACGGCGAATGACTGTAACACACCGACGACGGGAGCGGTTACCAGCGGCACGCTGTGTGGTCCGTCCGGTGTGGTGTTGGATAGTTCGGGTAATCTCTATGTAGCGGATGCGAACAACAGCCGCGTTTTAAAATTCATTACCCCGCTGTCCGGTACGCCTCCCGGTCCTGGCGATATTGTAGCTGACGTCGTGCTCGGCCAGTTGGCCTTCATATCGAATGGAGTAAACTTCGTAGATGCAGTGGGACTATCTGCACCGAGAGGGGTTGCCGTAGATCCACACGCCGCTAATGGAACCGGAGTACTCTATGTGGCTGACACTGAGAATAATCGAGTATTAGGGTTTAGCAATCTTTCCACATTAAGTGCCAATGGCCCGTCGGCGAGTATTGTCATCGGACAGCCAGATTTAAATTCCAACCAGTGCAATCAGGGTGCAGCCGTGCCAAGTGCGACGACGTTATGTCATCCAGGTGGAGTGGCTGTAGATGCGGTCGGCAATCTCTATGTGGCGGATTCGGACAACAATCGGGTGCTCTTTTATCCAGCGCCTATCAGCACGAACATGGCCGCAACAGTTGTCTTCGGACAGCTTGGCAGCTTCGCGACACGGGCCTGCGCAACGGCAAATAGCAGGCTTTGTCGTCCAGTCGGGGTGGCGGTGGATGGCGAGAAAATTCGCGTGTCGGGGACAGCGACGGGTCCGAACACAAGTACTACCCTAACCGACAGCAGTAAATCTATGATACAAAATCAATTTGATGGTTTTCTGATAGAGATCACCGGTGGGACGGGTGCGGGTCAGGTCAGAACCATTACATCCAATATTTCCGATCGCTTTTCGGTCTCACCCTCATGGACGACAATCCCGGACGGCACTTCCACTTATCAGGTCCATGGGGACGTCCTTTATGTGGCGGATACGGATAATAACCGAGTACTCGGTTATAATAGGCCCCTTACCGATGTAGTAGCCGATGCCATTTTCGGGCAACCCGATACGGTCTCCGGAGTCTGCAATCAAGCCGCGGCAGTGAGCGATGACACATTGTGCGGTCCACAGGGCATGGTACTGGATAGTGCAGGCAACCTCTATGTGGCGGATACGGAGAATAGTCGAGCGTTAGAGTACAATACTCCCTACACGGTAACAGCAGCTTCTGGATCTGGAAACCTCACGGCGGATCGGGTCTTTGGGCAGCCCAATTTCTTCTCCTATGGGAGTGGGCTGGTCAGTGCGACTTCGATATTCTTCCCCGGCGGGATAGCGCTCGATAGCGCGGGCAAACTTTATGTGGCGGATACAAACAACAACAGGATCCTAGAGTATGATGCGCCTCTTACGACGGACTCAATTGCAGATGGCGTCACTGGACAACCGGATTTTGCGTCAAGCACTTGCAACAATCCCATCGCAGCCATCGGTGGTCTTAGCAACAAATCATTATGTTTTCCAGAAGGGGTGACAATCGATGGTAGCGGTAATCTCTATGTGGCTGATACTGAAAACAACAGAATCTTGAAGTTTGGGCCGTGATGTTCCAAGGCATCTCCCAACCATCTCACCTTGTCGTGTCCACAAAAATCCCAAGCGGCGTATTCAGCGTTGTCGAGGTCCCTGAGATTACATTGGTTGGGGCGACATTTCCACTGACGGTACTGGCACCATTAAAAACTAAGATCGAGTTAGCGCCGGAATTGGCGATGTAGAGAAGATCATTTGCTATATCTACATAGATGCCGTTTGGCGTAGACAACGTGGTCAGTCCGCCGGCGATGATCCTGGCCGGTGTAACATTCCCAGAAACAGTGCCAGCATTGTTAAAGACCAAGATTGAATTGGAGCCGGTGTTGGCTACGTAGATCTGATCGTTTGTGGTATCTACAAAGATGTCGCTTGGCGTAGATAACGTGGTCAGTCCGCCGGCGATGATCCTGGTCGGTGTAACATTCCCAGAAACAGTGCCAGCATTGTTAAAGACCAAGATTGAATTGGAGCCGGTGTTGGCTACGTAGATCTGATCGTTTGTGGTATCAACATAGATGCCGCTTGGGCTGCTCAGCGCTGTCGCGGCCCCGATGATAGTTCGATTCGGAGCATTGTTTCTAACCGTGGCCCCGATCGTATGGCTGACTGCTGTGGTTCCATCCACTCCCCGAATTGCCCCCGTAAAACTCGTGGGTGTTAAACCAGCATACGAGATATTTTCACTTTCAATGCGAATGGTGCCAGCAGTGGGAAAGTCGGTTGTGTCCACGACCGGAATCGCCGTATCCGCTGCTGTGATATTAGCCGTCAGCGTCGTCAAAGCATTGTTAAAGACCAGGATCGAGTTGGCGTTGGTATTAGCTACGTAGAGCATGTCATTGATAGCGTCTGCAAACACATCAGCGGCCCCGTTCAAAGTAGTTGTCGCACCAGAGATCGTCGTGATGACAGGGGGAGAGGCGCTTTGCAACTGGCTGGCATGGTCAATCACCTGAATCGAGTTGACTCCGGGAGTGGTCATGTAGAGCCGGTCATGCTCGATGTCCACGGAGAGACCAGATGGTGAAGGCAGCGATGCTACAGTATCCTGGACGGTACGGACTGGAGAAATATTGTCCGTTGCTGTGCTGGCATTATTGAACACGACGATAGAGTTAGTCGAAAAATTTGCCGCATAGAGGACCCCCGTTCCGTTGAGAGGATTTGCATCCGGATCCATGTTGGCGATGAAAATCCCCTCCGGGCTGCTCAAAAGCGTGGATGCACCGGTGATGATTCGGTCGGGGGCTATATTCCCGGAGGTGGTACTGGCATTGTTATAGCTGAGGATAGAGTTGGTGGCGTTATTTGCCACGTAGAGGAGATCTTGTCTAATCTGATAGATGGAGGTGCTGTTTGGGGTCGTATCCCATGATGGTGAAACCAGCAGTTGGGTAGCTGTATTGCTTGTAATGGTTCTCACCTGCCCTTGGCCTGTTCCACTGGTGATCACTACGAGATAATTAACAAATTGGTCCACGGCAAAAGATTTACTTGCATCAGTTAGGGTTATACTTGTGGCACTCGTAACTGTACCAAACTCCCGTGCGTAGTTATCCATAAAGATCCCGACAGGATCGCTCAAGTTGGTCTGGCCGCCTGAGATCGATCGGTCTGGAATCGTCTCACCATTAATGTGGCTGGCATTATTAAAGACCAGGATAGAATTGTTGCCGTTGTTGGCAACATAGATCGTTCCTGTCCCATTGGCAGAATTTCCATCCGGATCGACATCCGTATCCACAAAGATGCCTGACGGATCGCTCAATCGCGGGATTGATAGGCTGACGTCGCTGTTGGAAAACGTGATGGTGCGGGTGGGCGTAAGGGTTGCAGGGCTGCTCACGTTATCGAATACCAGGATGGAACTCTGCCCTTCGTTTGCTACATAGAGTCCATCGTTGATGACATCCAGATCGAGACCAAATGGCCGGGACAGGCCGGTCATCGTTCGGATGGGGGGAAGGTTGCAGGTTGCGGTGCTGCCACTCGTTGTGCAAAGAGGGGACGGACTATTTAAGACGGCATCAGAAACATCAAACACCAAGATCGAGTTGCCGCCCATGTTGGACACGTAGAGGATGCTTGCGCCGCCGAAGATCAATGCCCCGCTGAAATGGTTCGCTGCTATGGTTCCATTCACTCCTCGATCTGCCCCCGTAAAGCTTGTGGCGGTCAGGCCTGTATACGAGACAATTTCATTATCAATGCGAATGCTGCCGATAGAGGGAAAGCCCGTGGTAGACACGACCGGAATCGTTGTGGCATTTAATAAGAGGCATACGGTCACCGTTCTCCCCGTGAGATGGCTCGCTGCTGTGCTTCCACCCTGTGCCCGAGTTGCCCCTGTAAAACTTGTGGCGGTCACGCCTGTATACGAGATAATTTCATTATCAATGCGAATGCTGCCGATAGAGGGAAAGCCCGTGGTAGACACCACCGGAATCGTTGTGGCCGTCGATGAGATAACTGTTGAAAGTGCCGTTATCGTATTGTTGATCATTGTCATATTTGCACCCCCTGCTGCAATGCCGCGGGGGAAATTCAGTGTTGTGGCATTGCCGGAGATCACCCGGTCAGGAGCGACGTTGCTGCTGACCGTGCTAGCGTTATTATAGATGAGGATCTGATTGAGGCCTGTGTTTGCCGCATAGAGTCGGTCATTGACGACATCCACGAAGACCGAGAATGGATTTCTGATCACATTCTGAGTTCTTAGATCCTGGATTTTTTCTGTCGGGACCAGATTACAGGTTGTAGTCGGGGAATTTGTCGTGCAATCGAGAGGTGCTGGAGGTCCGAAGGCGTTGATGATATCGCCATAAATAAGAAGGGAGCTGTCCCCGGCGTTTGAGATGTAAAGCTTGCCGCCCGGAGATGCAGTCTGGAGTGTGCTCTGCTCCTTACCCACACAGCCGACCAGGAGGGCAGCTAAAAAAAGAGACCGCAACAAGATTTGCACTGAAGCGCTCGTTTTCATCTTTTGGAAGTCTGAAGGGTAAAGAGGATTTGACATGGAAATTGTAACCTGAAGTGTGACGTCTGTTTTCGTATCAGGCGGTATTAAATATCCGACGTATTTAACCGTAAGGCCATAAAAAAAGCAAGTTTTTTTTGAGTGATCTTGACTGCTGGCGGGAGGGTCTAGGCCGAGTATCTTCTAAAGTTTTTGACCATCAACTAATGATGAGCCTCCGCCCAGTTTGCTCCAATCCCCACATCTACTGTGAGAGGAACCGAAAGGGCCATGACGCTCTCCATCTCTTCTTTGACCAGAGAAGAGATGATCTCCGCTTCCTGCTCCGGGACTTCAAACAGAAGCTCATCATGGATCTGGAGGATCATCTTGGCGTGATGGTGTTGATTTTTTAGTCTTTGCGCAATCTTGACCATGGCCGATTTGATCAGATCCGCCGCGGTCCCTTGAATCGGCGTGTTGATCGCCAGCCGTTCGCCAGCATTGCGAGTCGCGTTATTTTCGGCTCGAAGTTCCGGGAGGGGACGACGTCTGTTGAACAGTGTCTTGACATAGCCGATTTTTTTTGCTTCTTCAATCGTCCGATCGATGAATTGCTTTACGCCTGCATAGACCGAAAAATAGTTGTCGATATACCGTTTCGCCTCCGACTGCGAGATGCCGAGGTTTATTGCAAGACCGTGGGGGCTTAAACCATAAATGACGCCGAAGTTCACGGTCTTGGCGGCTCGCCTCATTTCGACAGTGATCTGATCTTTCGGTAAGCCGAAAAGCTCCATCGCGGTCCGAGTATGGACATCGATGTCTTGCCTAAACGCCGAAAGCAACTGGGGGTCCTGTGAGAGATGGGCCAAGATGCGAAGCTCGATCTGGTTGTAGTCGGCTGACAGCAGCAAGCGGCCCTTCTCTGCGATAAAGGCGCTTCGGATCCGGTATCCCCATTCGGTCCGGATCGGGATGTTCTGAAGGTTGGGATCGCTGCTGGAGAGACGACCCGTCGCCGTGATCGTCTGGTGAAACGTCGTATGAATCCGTCCCGTCTTTGGATTAATCGCCAGCGGCAAGGCGTCGGCATAAGTGGATTTGAGTTTGCTGAGTTGGCGGAAATTCAAAATCTCGGCCGGGAGTTCATGCTGGAGGGCAAGCTGCTCAAGCACCTCCTCGTTTGTGGAGAAACCGGTCTTCGTTTTTTTAATGGGCTTCAGCCCTAGACGATTGAACAGAACCTCAGAGAGCTGTTTTGGAGAGAGAAGGTTGAATTCCCCTCCGGCCATTATAAAGATTCTACGCGTCATCTCCTCGAGTTTTTGGTCCAGCTCTTTAGAGATCGCCTCCAACCGACCGCGATCGACTTTGCAGCCGTTCATTTCCATATCGGCCAGGACCTCAATCAGAGGCAGCTCGATGTTGTGATAAAGTTCCTCCAGGCCTTGACACTTAAGTTGATCATCCAGGGGGCGGACTAGATTTAAAACCAAGAGGCTCATGGCTCCAAAGTAGGCCGCATTTTGATCCGACGATGTTCCCGCCTGTTCGGTGAGCAGGTCCGCTTCATTTGCAGATGAAGCGGGGAGCTGTGCGAGAGCGGGGAGCGGCTGCGGGAGATATTCCAGAGCGATGATGTCCAGGCGATGACTTTGGCGTATCGGATTGATAAGGTAAGAGGCGATCATCGTGTCAAAAGAAAGAGGTTGAAGCTGAATGCCGAGGCGTTTGAAAATGACAAAGGCTCGTTTTAGATCGTGGCCGTACTTTGGGATTGTTGGATCCTCCAGTATCGGTTTGAGAAAGGCAAACAGCGTCTCATCTGTCAGCGCTGGAGAGGTCGAGACGGTCGACCTTTCTGACGAACGAGTTGAATCGAGCGGAATAGAGAACGCCTCCTGTTCATTCCCGCTCTCCGTTCGGGCCGGCACAGCCAGGTATAATCCTTTCATCACGCTTTTCATGGACAAGGCGGAGTCGGTTTGAAGAGCGAGCGCGATATTTTTTGCCGATTTTAATCGTTCGATGAGGAGGTCGAGGCCAGCTTCATTCCGAATCGGTTTGATTTTGATATGCATGTTCTCTCTTGAGGTTGGGCTGTCCTGAGGGGCTGGATAAGCGTCCTGTGAAAAGCTTTTGATGAGCCTTTCAAAACCCAGTTCTTTGAACAACGGAACCAGTCTGGACAGATCCGGCTCTTTGAAACGATAGCTGGATAACCTGGCGTCGATGGAGCAGTCCTTTCGGATAGTGGCCAGTCGTCTGCTCAGCAATGCCTGATCGGAAAATTTCTTTAAATTGTCCTGAAGCTTAGGTGGTTTTACCCGATCCAACTGGGAAAGTAGGCGGTCCAGATCACCGAACTCTGAGATCAGCTTGACCGCGGTCTTCTCACCGATGCCGGGGACGCCGGGTATATTATCGCTGGCATCTCCCATCAGGCCCATGATATCGATCATGCGGGAGGGTTCCACGCCAAAGCGGGCTTTTACGTCTTCCACCCGATATTCCTTTTCCTTCATGGTGTCGTAGATCTTAGTTTGGGGGCTCAACAACTGATACATGTCCTTATCCCCCGTGACCAGGGTCACTTCATTCCCTGCCTCTTCGGCCTTTTGGGCAAGGGTGCCTATCAGGTCATCCGCTTCCAAACCTTCCTCTTGGAGAATCGGGATATTCATGGCCTCGACGACCTTATGAATATAGGGGATTTGAATGCTTAGGCTGTCCGGCATCTGAGGACGCTGAGCCTTATAAGCCTCATATTCCTGATGGCGATGGGTGGGGGCAGCGCTGTCAAAGGCGACCGCCAGGTAATCCGGCTTCTTTTCTCTCACCACCTTGAGCAGCATGTTGGTAAAGCCATAGATCGCATGGGTGGGCAGACCTTGCGGGGTAGAGAGCGGAGGGAGGGCATAGAAGGCACGATAGAAATAAGAGCTCCCGTCGACCAGGTAAAAACTGGGTCGCTTTGCCTGATGATTCATGGGTTTTCAGTGTATCACTGGGGACCAGTTAGTTCAATCCGAAAGCGTTATATCGTTTTACTAGGGAATTATTGGCTTGCAATCGTTCAATTGAGTATGGTATCTTACGTACCTTCAACGTGTAGATTCGATTGGTCTCCCTGTCCGGAGATAGGCAATGGAAATTTCTGGATGATTGGCACAGTTAACCTTATTTTGTAAAGGTGGATCGTTGGAAGTTCGAGTTTATCATGATGATATAGAGAAAGCGCTCAAGATCTCTAAGAGGAAATTGGCGAATGAGGGTTTCTTCAAGGAGCTCAAGAAACGCCGGTATTATGAAAAGCCCAGCGTGAAGCGAAAGAATAAACAACGGGAGGCCCGTCGCAGAAAGATTCGAGAACTTCGAAGACGGCAGGTCCACTCTCCCACCTTTTAGAGGTTTCCGGTTAAACCTACCCCAGAGTAACCCGTCTCGTGCTGGGACCGCTTTCAAAGAATCAACACAAAGCAGAAAATAAGACGCCGCTGATCCGTTGAAAGATAGACATATCCATCGAGTCGCTGCAATTCTCAAGCAGGAAATTAAGCGGTGGCAGGTGCCTATTGTGGGTGTCATCGCGGAAAAATCAAGGGACCCATTCCATGTTCTCATCTCTTGCGTCTTGAGCCTCCGAACCCAGGACAAGACGACTGCACAAGCCTCCCATCGTCTCTTTCAACTTGCCACGACACCAGAAGAAATGCTTGAACTCTCCATACGTCGGATCGAGAAGGCGATCTATCCCGTCGGCTTCTATCGAACCAAGGCCAGGAATATCAGGTCCATCTGTCAGACACTGATCACCCATTATAGTTCCAGGGTACCGGATGAAATTGATGAGCTCTTGAAGCTCAAGGGTGTGGGACGGAAAACGGCCAATCTTGTGGTGACCTTGGGTTACCGCAAACCCGGGATCTGTGTAGACACACATGTCCACCGGATCTCCAATCGTTTGGGATACATCAAGACCAGGACTCCGGAAGAGACCGAGCAGGTCTTGCGGGAGAAACTGCCTCCAAAATACTGGATGATCTGGAACGACCTGCTGGTGACGTATGGACAGAATCTGTGCCGGCCTATTTCACCGCTCTGTAGTCAATGTCGACTGACCCCTTATTGTAACCGCGTGGGTGTCACGAAGAACCGGTAGAGGCGGTCGGGTCTGCGGGTCAAGGTTTGATATTATGAGAAGCGGTGGTATACTTACCTCGAAAATACAAATGAAACCGGAACCTACATCAGAATCTCCGCCGAAGTTGATCGAGATTACGATCCTCGGCAAGCCTTACAGAGTTGAGGCGGACTATCTGCTTTGGATTTTCCAGAAATTTGGGATGGTTCGATCCTTCAGTCAATTTTGCTGGAACGCTGAATGCAACAATTGTCCGGTGGTTTTCAAATTGAATCCTCAAGAACCGGAACAGAAGAAAAAGGCATGCCGTACCATGGCGCTTTCCGGCATGATTGTCACGGCGATGCCGGAAGAGTTTTACAAAACGCCGTAAGAACCTGTCCTTGCTTTCTACCGCCCGTCCTCCAGTCTGAGGAGAAATCGTTTAATCTTTAATCCCCCGGTGTATCCGCCGAGCGAGCCGTCTTTTCGAATCACCCGGTGGCAGGGAATCAAAATCGGCAGCCGATTCCGGCCGCAGGCGTGACCTACGGCGCGGTATGCCGATGGCCGGTCGATTTGCTCGGCAACCCAGGCATAATTCCTTGTCTCTCCGAACGGGATCCTGCGGAGCGTTTCCCACACGTCTATTTGAAACGGTGTGGCGCAGGAGAGATCCAGCTTGAGGTCAAATTCGATCGGTTCTCCAGCCCAGTAACGGGACAATGATTTTTTGATCGAGTCAAAAAAGACATCTTTCCGTACAGGAATCGAATCGTGTTCTCTCTTAAGCAGTGTGACAAAACTGGATTCGGATCGAATGCCGATCGCCAGCCGGCAGATTCCTTTGGAGGTCGCGGCAAGGCCGATCGAAGAGAACGGCGATGGTAGAATCGTATAGACGATATCCGGCATCCGTACAGCCTACAAAAATTGACACTTGGATTTAAATCCGCTAGAGTGGCCATTATCATGATTTGGATGATACTGGTCAAGCTGATTTTGGCCTTGGGTCTTCTGGCAGTCTTTTTCACCGGTTTTTTATTGATCCTCAATAGTCATCCGCTGCGGTATCCCGTCGAGGATCTGCCGTCACGTTACGGACTAAATTTTTCGGAGGTTTCCTTTGCCAGCACAGATGGGGTGCAACTCAAAGGCTGGTTTCTCACGGGAAGCGCGGGTCAAAAAGAAGAGACGCCGCGACGGCCTGCCATAGTGCTCTGTCATGGGCTGGGTGCGAGCAAGGCGGACTTTACAGGATTGGCGTCCAATCTGGTGCAGGCCGGTTTTCATGTTTTGCTGTTTGATTTTCGAGCCCACGGAGAAAGCGATGGTTTTCGAACCTCTTTCGGCTATCTGGAGCAGCGGGATTTAGAGGGTGCAATCCGCTTTCTAAAGCAACGTCTCGATGTGTATCCGGAACGCATCGGCGCCTACGGCTTTTCCATGGGCGGCGCTGTTGTGATCCTGACCGCATCTAAAAACAAAGACATCAAGGCCGTGGTATCGGATAGTGCGTTCACCAGTCTTGAAGATCAGATCGTGCGAATTTTGACCGCCTTTTACCACCTTCCCAGAATTCCGTTTTACTCTTTGACCCATAGGATCTATGATCTCTATTTTTGGACCTGCATCAAGGCAGTTTCTCCGGTCAACGCTGTCACTAAACTTTCTCCAAGACCCATTTTGCTCATTGCCGGCCAAGGCGATGATCGGATGACGGCCATCGATGCCCACCGCCTCTATGAAGCCGCAGTCCAGCCCAAGGATCTATGGGTCGTACCGGGTGCCGGACATGGTGAAACATTGGCCTCAGCGGGCCAGACCTATCCGGATCGCATCGTGGACTTTTTCAAGCGGGCCCTTTAAGGTGCTTTGATGTCTAAAGAACAAACGATGGGAAGAAAGGACGACAAGCTGTTGATCCTCGGCCCGATTTTATCGCTACATTGCGTTATTTAATGTGTTAGACTATTAAGAATATTTTATTGGATCAACGGTATCTATAAGGAGGAGGCCATGAAAAAAGTGAATTCAAGGGCAATGGTTCTCGCAATTGTTGTGGCGGTGCTGCTGCCGATTTTGATGACGGGCTGTGCCGGCCGCCACCCGGCGGTCGGAGGGAAGCCGCCGGAATGGGTGGACCGGGGCAGCGGCGCGTTTAAAGATGCGGGCAACAAGGTATTTTACGGCGTCGGGGCCGTAACCGGGGTAAAGAATCGGCCGCTGGCGCAGACCGCATCCGAGAACCGGGCCCGCGCCGAGATCACAAAAATTTTCGAAACCTACACCGCATCGCTGATGAAAGATTACGCAGCATCCACGACGGGCGGAGGGGCCGTGACCGGCGCGTCGCCGACGAACGAAGAACAGAATGTCGAACAGGCGATCAAGACCTTTTCGGCCGCAACGTTAAACGGGGTCATGATCATCGATCACTGGACCGATAGCTCGGACGATACAATCTACTCTCTGGCTCGTCTGGATCTTGAAAATTTCAAGAACAGCCTGGACAAGGTCAAGGAATTAAACTCGTCCGTTCGGGACTATGTGAAGAAAAACGCAGAGAAATCGTTCGACAGTCTTGCGGAAGAAGAGAAAAAACGGGGCCAGTAATCCCCAAGAGGACGATCGATCATGAAACGGAATTGTCGCATCGCCTCCGTTCTTCTGCTCTTCGCGGTCGTGGGGTTTTCTGCGCGCGCGGTCGGGGCCTATACTCCCAAGGAAATCTATGAGTCCATCGGGCCGGGGGTGGTCCTTGTCCTGGCCAGCGATGACGGCCGCCTGGGCAGCGGGGGGACCGGTTCGATCATTCGGGCCGACGGTCTGGTGATTACGAACGCGCATGTCGTCATCAACAAGGAGACGAACCGACCGTATCGGCGATTGAGCCTGTTCCTAAAACCGGATCGCGTGACCGGGAACATGGACAAGGACCTGTCCCGCCGCGTAGAGGCCAAGCTCGTGGCCTTTGATGCATCTCTGGACGTGGCCCTGCTTCGGATGGAAAACCCTCCGTCCGGGTTGACCGTCGTGTCCCTTGCAAATCCGGACGACGTTGCAATCGGAGATCCCGTTGTGGCGATCGGGCATCCGGAAACCGGCGGATTGTGGACATTGACGACCGGAACGATTAGCGCTGAGATGGAAAATTATAACGGGGTCAAGGGAAAGGATATTTTCCAGACCGAAACCAGTCTGAACCGCGGCAATTCGGGGGGGCCGCTCCTCGATAAACGGGGAGCCATGGTGGGGGTCAACACGATGATCTCCCGGAAAGCGGCGGACGGCTTGACCATCACCTCGATCAACTTTGCACTTAAATCCAGTGTGGCCCAACACTGGTTGGCTTCGCAAGGCGTGACGGTCGCGTACGAATCCCCCTCGCAATCTCCGGCGACTTCCTCCGCGACGGCGCCCCGATCAGACGAAAAAAACGAGGCACTCTCTCGAACGCCCCCTTCGACTGAGGAAAAGCCGGTTACACCGGTTCAAAAATCTACGGGCGAATCCGTAAAACACCCGCCGGATGCGAAGTCCCCGTTGAAAGAGACGAAACCGGAGGTTCAAATCCTGACGGAGAAGCGTCCCTACAATATGGACCGTCTGATCGCAGACCAAATGAAGGAAATGGAAGATCTGATGGAAGAGATGCATAAAAAATTTCGATAGAAAGGAGAAGATCGATGCGACCGTTTGGAATTTTATTTGTTTTTCTGTTGGTAGGCCTCATCGGCTGCGCGACGACCAAGGTGGAGCGGGTCGACGTCGAAAAAACGACCGATCTCTCCGGGCGATGGAACGATACCGATTCCCGTCTGGTCTCCGAGGAGATGGTCAAGGACGCGCTGGCCCGCCCGTGGCTCGACCGGTTTTCCAAGGAGCACGGGGGCAAGACCCCGACGGTGATCGTCGGCACCGTGACCAATAAGAGCAGCGAGCATATCAGCGTCGAAACTTTCACCAAGGACCTTGAACGGGCGTTGACCAACGACGGACGAGTCCAGTTCGTGGCGTCCAAGTCCGAGCGCGAGGAGGTCCGCGAGGAACGTCAGGAACAGCAGTCCCAGGCGTCCCAGGAGACGGCGAAGGGCCTCGGGAAGGAGATCGGGGCCGACTACATGCTCAAGGGAACGATCAATTCGATTCTGGATGAATCCGGCGGCGTCAAGGCGGTCTTCTATCAGGTGGACCTGCAGCTTTTCGACGTCGAGAAGAACCTGTTGGTCTGGTCCGGACAGAAAAAGATCAAAAAGGTCATCGAGAAGAGCCGTCTCGGATTTTAATCCAGCTCTTCGCCAAAAGCTGCATCCATGAGGGAGTTCAATCATCGAGGCGTCATGTCGCCGATTGTGCGGACCGTTGCCGTTTCGGTTCTGGCGGCTCTTTCGGGTTGCGGCGCACCCGTGCAGCAATATGTCCAACTGGACAACCTTCAGTCCCGGCAGCAGTTCGCCGAAGCCGATGACGTGATCGTTAAACTCGAGGGCGAATATGGCGAGCGCAACGCCGTTCTCTACGATTTCGACCGGGGCATGATGCTGCATCTGGCCGGCCGCTATGCCGAGAGCAATCAGGTACTGGCCCAGGCCGAGGACCGGATCGACCAGCTCTACACTAAGAGCGTCTCGGCCGAGGCGGGCGCCATGCTGACGAACGACAACGTCCTTCCGTACGAAGGGGAGGATTTCGAAAAGGTCATGATCAATGTGATTCAGGCGCTCAATTACGTCTATCTTGGCGAGTGGGATGATGCGCTGGTCGAGGCCCGGAAGGTGGATCACAAGTTAAGCCTCTTCAACGACAAGTATGAAAAGAAAAATGTCTACAAGCAGGACGCCCTGGCCCAGTATTTGAGCGGCATTCTCTACGAAGCGAAAGAGGAAGTAAACGATGCCTTCATCTCATATCGCAAGGCCGATGAAGCCTACGGCGATTACCGCAAAAACTACGGCACGCCGATGCCGCCGCCGCTTCCAAACGACCTCCTGAGGACCACCGCGGCCTTGGGGTTCACGGAAGAGCATGAGCACTATCTCAAACAATTTCCGGATACTCGATGGACGACGGAAAAAGAGTTGCAAAGTCAAAGCGAGCTGATCTTTATCAGTTATACGGGCCGGTCTCCGGTCAAAGAGGACTACTTCATCACTGCCCCGGTTCCGGACGGGAACGGAGGGACCTACATCCTTCGCGTGGCCCTTCCGAAATTTGTGCCGCTACCCGACAGAGTCGGAACGGCCGAGGTGCACCTGATTCCGGCGGACGGGGAAGCCGCTTCGGGTGGCGCCATTTCACAACGTGTCTTCCTGGCCGAAGATATTACCGCCATCGCCAGGAAAAACCTGGAGGACCGGATTGGCCGTATCACGGCCAAGGCGATCGCACGAGCCACGGCGAAATATTTCGCCTCCCGGGCCATCCGCAAAGAGGTGGCAGGGAAACAGGGTGCAAATTCGCTCGCCGGTTTCCTGGCGGATGTCGGCACGAATATCTATTCAGTTTTTTCGGAGCAGTCGGACAAGCGCAGCTGGCGGACACTGCCGGATCGGATTGATATGGCCCGATTGGTTGCGCCGCCCGGTAGTTATACCGTTGCGGTGGACTATTACGACCGCGGTGGCGGATTGATCGAGCGAAAGACCTTTCCGCCGATGACGCTGAAGGCCGGAGAGAAGCGGTTTTTGGGATACCGAATTCTGGCGCGCTGAATTAATAGTACAAGAGACGACGTTATGGATGCCGAACTAACCAGACATCGAGGTTCATCCCGTGTTTTGCACGGGTGGGTTATTCTGGCCGCCGGACTTTCCGCGTTTCTCGCCATGATCTCCATCGTTCAAGCGGCCGCTCCGCCGGATTGGGTCAACGGACCCAGCAAAAAATATCCCGCCGCCGTTTACCTGACCGGCGTAGGCTATGCGGATACCCGTCAGGCGGCGGAGGACCGGGCTTACGCCGCAATCTCGAAGATCTTTGCGGCCGAGATCAACTCCAAAACGCAGGAATGGGAAAAGTATTTCCAGTCGGATGCTAAAGGCCGCACGGAGGACAGCCGGCAGATCAACATTGAGCAGGCGACGGAGGTTTCGACCAAGAAGGTGCTGGAGAATGTGACGATCGCCGAGACATGGCTGGACGAGTCCAAGGCGATCTACTATGTCCTGGCCGTGATGGACCGACAACACGCCGCGTCGGCCCTTCGGGATCGGATTGCCTCGCTGGATCTCAAGGTGGAAGAGCTTTTAAAACAGGCCAAACAAGGGGACCACAAACTTCAAACGGTCCGCGCCCTCCATTCGGCGGTCGAAAATCTTCTGCTCCGCGAGGTTTACAACACGGAGCTCCGCGTTGTCAACCCAGCCGGGAAAGGGTCCGAAAGCGGGGTCAGCTTGGCCGTGGTCAACCAGGACCTTCGAGAGTTTCTGGCAAAAAATTTTAAAATCGTGGTCGAAGTCGCCGGTGAAAACAGCGAACCGATTCGGGCGGCCATCGTGGAAGGACTGAACCGTCAGGGACTGCCGGTTATTTCTACTGGGCCGGCCGCCTCCGATCTCCAGACAGATCTGCTGGTCAAAGGCACGGTGGTTCTTGAACCGGTACAACTGCCGGCTACTGGACTGCAGCGAACCCATTTTGTGCGCTGGTCGGCGGCGTTTGATCTGACCGATGAAGCGTCGCATCAAGTAATTGGCAGCGTGGCCCGGCAGGGACGGGAAGGACACCTGACGGAGCCGGAG
>Ga0335085_10002989_pt1 | contig 30275 bp, 29 predicted proteins | sample Lox_Sample_45_FD_206712 | JGI IMG/M metagenome (GOLD analysis project Ga0335085, IMG submission 206712) | Soil microbial communities from Loxahatchee National Wildlife Refuge, Florida, United States - Lox_Sample_4.5 | ecosystem: Environmental > Terrestrial > Soil > Wetlands | place: USA... | reverse complement strand
GGTGCTCGATCAGGCGGCCGCGTATTTCTACGACGATGCCAAGCGCGACGGCTCGATCCAGATCCTGGTCGATGTCTCCAAGCACGACAAGGCGGAGGTCGCGGCGAGCTACGATCTCGCGCGCAAGATCGACATGTATGCCAAAGAGAGCAGCATCTCGCGCACCGATCTCCAGCATCTGATCGATGCGATGAAATCGATCGGCGATCTCGAAGGCGTCAATATCACCGCCGACCAGCTCGTCATTCCGGGCCTCACCCAGCTGACGAAGTAAGGGAACGATCCTCGCGTCTTCCGGTTATTGCTGCGCGTGAACAGGTTTTGAAATACGCGCAAAGGGAGAACGGGAAGATGAGAGTATTGGCCTATCTCGGCGCGCTGGCGCTCGTTGCGTCCGTGGCCGGCTGCGGTGGCTTCACCCAGCAATCGATGAATCCGAGCGTGCCTTTCGCCAGCGGCTTGCGGCCGAACCTCGCCGCCGGCTCGACCTGCTCGCCGGCCGATTCGTCCTGCGGCTCGGGCGTGCACAATCCGTCCGTCCAATCGCCGGTCCAGCAGCGCGAGCAACGCGCCTCGCCGCAATGACCGCCTCCCGCTGAATCCGAGGAAGCCCCGCCGCGGCGGGGCTTTTCCCGCCGGCGTGCTGCCGTGACGGAGACCCGACACTGGCGCCGGAACCGGCTTCTCTCCGCCCCGTTTCTTTCCAATGTCGACTAAAGCCAAGGTTGCGTCCGACCCCGATGCGCAGCGGCTGCGACGGTACAGCCGCTTCGTGCTCGACTTCGCGCTCAAGGCGCTGGATCGGGCCGAGCTCGCGCCCATGCTGCAGCGGGCGACGGAATGCGTCAGCGTCGGGATCGATGTCCAGCGCGTCAAGATCCTGCGCTGCCGGGCCGAGGAGAAGGATCTGCTGGTCGTGGCGGGCGTCGGCTGGAAGCCGGGCGTCGTCGGCCACGCGACCTTGCCGCTGGGCATGCGCTCACCGCCCGGCCGGCCGGTCGAGACCCGCGAGCCGGTGACGATCGACGACCTGCCGAACGATCCCGAATTCGACTATTCCGATCTGCTGCGCGATCACGGCATCGTATCGGTGGTCAACGTGCCGATCATCGTCGCGGACGCCGTATGGGGCGTTCTCGAGGTCGACAGCACGGGCAGCCGCGCCTTCGACGAGGACGATTCGAATTTCCTTTGCGGCTTCGCCCGGATCATCGGCGGCCTGATCGAGAACCGGCGGCGCGAGGAAGAGGCGCAGGCATTGCAGCGCGATCTTTCGCTCGAGCTGCGCGAGCGCGAGGTCTTGTTCGCCGAGCTGCATCACCGCATCGCCAACCAGCTGCACGCGATCACCGGCGCGCTCGAGATCGCGCGGCGGCGCACGAGCGACGCCAACGCGCATGCCGAGTTCGACAAAGCCATCGGTCGCATCGCCGGAATCGTGGCGACCAACCGGCAGCTTTCCGTCGACCGCGTCGCCCGCGAGATCAGCCTCGGCGCCTATCTCGGGCGGCTCGCCGACGGGCTCGGGCGCCCCGATAATGTGCAGATCGTCCACACCATCGCCGACACGACCGTGCCGCTGCGCGTCGCGGTGCGGCTCGGCTTCATCGTCAACGAGCTGGTGACGAACGCGCTGAAACACGCGTTCGGCAGCGCGGGCGGCCGGGTCTCGATCACCTTCGGCCTCGTCGCCGGCGAAGGCGTGCTGACCGTGACGGATAACGGCCGCGGCTGGCAGGGGCCGCGTCCCGGCTCATCCGGCACCGGACTGGTGCAATCGCTGATCCAGCAGATCGGCGGCAGGCTGGAGGTCGAGAGCCGCAGCAGCGGCACCGCCGTCGCCGTGTATTTCCCGCTGCAGCCGCCCGGCGGTTCCTAAGTCTCCGCGCCCTCGCTCGACTTGGGAGAGGCCGCTCTATTTATCGTCGAGGAGACGGCGGATGCGGGCGCCGAGCGTCGCAAAGGTGAAGGGCTTGGACAAGAGCTCGACGCCGGGGTCGAGCCGGCCGTGATGCACGATCGCGTTGCGCGCATAGCCGCTGGTGAACAGCACCTTGAGGCGGCTGCGCCGGCGCATGGCCTCGTCGGCGAGCTGGCGCCCGTTCATGCCGCCGGGCAAGCCGACATCGGTAAAGAGCAGCACGATGTCGCGATGGGCATCGAGCAGGCGCAGCGCGTTCTCGCCGTCGGTCGCCTCGATCACCGTGTAGCCGAGCTCGCGCAGCATCTCGATCGTGAAGGAGCGCACGTCGGGGTCGTCCTCGACGACGAGGATGGTCTCGCCGCGGCCTTGCGGCGTCGGCGGGGCCGATTGAGTCGCCTCGCCGCGCGCGGCCGTCTCGATATGCCGCGGCAGATAGAGCCTCACCGTCGTTCCGCTGCCGACCTCGCTGTAGATCTTCACATGGCCGCCCGACTGCTTGATGAAGCCGTAGACCTGCGACAGGCCGAGGCCGGTGCCTTCGCCGATCTCCTTGGTGGTGAAGAACGGCTCGAAAGCCTTCGCGATCACTTCCGGCGGCATGCCGGTGCCGGTGTCGCTGACGAAGATGCCGACATATTGCCCCGGCGGGATCTCGGCCTCGGCGGCGTAAGCGTCGTCGAGGAAGACATTCGCCACCTCGATCGTGAGCCTGCCGCCGTCCGGCATCGCGTCGCGCGCGTTGATCGCGAGATTGAGCAGCGCGCTTTCGAGCTCGGTCGTGTCGATGAAGGTGGTCCAGACCCCGCCGGCGAGAACCGTCTCGACGAGGATCGTCTCGCCAAGCGTCCGGCGCAGCATGTCCGACATGCCGGCGACGAGGCTGTTGACCGAGATCGGCTTCGGCTCCAGCGGCTGGCTGCGCGAGAAGGCGAGCAGGCGATGGACGAGCAGCGCGCCGCGCTCGGCGCCGCGCAGCGCGGCGCTGGCGAGCCGCTCGAGCGCCGGCTCGCTGCGCTCGGCCAGACGCCGCCGCAGCGATTCGATATTGCCGGTGATAACGGTCAAGAGATTGTTGAAATCATGCGCGATGCCGCCGGTGAGCTGGCCCACCGCCTCCATCTTCTGGGCCTGGCGCAGCCGGTCCTCGTTGGCCCGGCGCTCGGTCAGGTCGCGCGTGACCTTGGCGAAGCCGAGGAGCTCGCCGGTCTCGTCGCGGATGGCGCTGATCACGACGTTGGCCCAGAAGCGCGAGCCGTCCTTGCGCAGCCGCCAGCCTTCCATTTCGTATTTGCCGGCCGCGGCGGCCTGGGCGAGGGCACGCGCCGGCAGGCCGGTCGCGCGGTCCTCCTCGGTGTAGAAACGCGAAAAATGCTGGCCGATGATCTCTTGGGGCCGATAGCCCTTGATGCGCTCGGCGCCGGGGTTCCAGCTCACGACCTCGCCGCGCGGATCGAGCATGAAGATTGCGTAATCGACGACCGCGTCGATCAACAGCGACAGATGCTTCTCGGCCTGCTCGAGCCGCGTCGCGCTGACCGCGAGCTGGCGCGCGCCGACCGTGGCCCGCGCTTCCAACGCGGCATTGATCTTGCGCAGCTCCGCTTCTGCTTTGGCGAGCTCGGCGACGCGCGCCTCGAGCAAAGCCCTTTCGCGCCCCCAGTCTTCTTCGTCTTCTGCCATGAATCCCGGCTTCCGAATGCCGCCTTCCCCAGCGGCGCTGACCTTTGAGAAAAGAAATCTGCCGGCCGTGACGGTGCTCGGCCGATGCTGCCTTTCCCTATGCTTTACGCGAACGCCCCCGATCCCGGATGATTTCCAGAACTCTATGCTTAGTACAGCGGCAGAATATGGCCGAAGTGCGGCACCATCCCACTCTTTGCAAGGCGCTGCAGAGGTCGGGAAGCCGACAATGCGTGGTCGCCAAGCGCGCAGGCCTTCGCTATGGTCGCGGCGGGGGGATCGGGCATGCGCATGAAATACACGCTTGGCGGTCGTCGTCGCGTTGATGCTGCTGCCGGCCGCGTGGCGCGCCGGTGCCGAGGAGACGACCTCGCCGCCATCGAAGAAGGAGGCGATCGCGACGGGGGCCATCAATTCGCCGTCGCCCTTGGGCTGGCCGTTCTACATCGCGCTCGCCAAAGGCATGTTCGCCGCGAAGGGCTTGGCGCTCGATATATCCTATACGAACTCCGCGCCCAATCTCCTGCAGCAGACCTCGGCCGGCTCGTTCGACTTCGCGATGTCGACCGGCCTCGTCGATCCGATCCGCGCCATCGACAAAGGCGGACCGGTGAGCCTCGTGCTGGTCGAGGTCACGGCCGCGCCTTACGAGCTGATGGGCAAGGCGGCCGTCAAAGATCTCGCCGGCCTCAAAGGCAAGACCATTGCGGTCGGCGGCCTCAACGACATCACCAATATCTATCTCGATCGCATGCTCGCGCCGTCGGGATTGAAGCGCGGCGATTTCGACATGCAATTCTTCGGCTCGACGCCGGCACGCTACGCCGCGCTGCAAGCGGGCGCGGTCGATGCGGCGATGCTCAGCCCGCCGGCCAATTATTACGCCGCGGCCGCCGGTTATATCAGCCTCGGCTTCGTCAAGGATTATGCCGGCGATTTGCCCTTCTCGGGCTCGGCGGTGAACACCGCCTGGGCGAAAACCCATACCGCCGAGCTGCGCGCCATCGTCGCGACCTATGGCGAGGCGGCCGATTGGTTCGCCGATGCGAAGAACCGCGACGAGGCGATCGCGATCATGGTCGCGGCGAGCAAGGGCAAGCCGGACGACATCGCCAAGAGCTACGATTTCCTCATCCACGGCAATTATTTCGAGCGCAGCGGAACGATTTCGAAAAAGAAGCTCGCGAGCCTCGTTCATGCGATGCATCAGCTCGGTGATATCGAGGATGAGCCGGCGCCCGAGAGGCTTGTCCTGCCGGGCGTCACCAAGCTGGTCGATTGAGGCCGCGCCGCAAGTGCATTGACCCTGCGCGACGGGCGCGCGACACTTCGCCTTATAAAGAAGAGATCCTCGGGGAGGCGATCATGCATCATGGCAATTGGTCCCGGCGCGCGGTGCTGGCCAGCCTGGCGAGCATGCCGGCGCTACGCTGGGCGCGCGGACAAGCGGCCGCCGCGCCGATCCGCGTCGGTCAGACGCTGTCGCTGACCGGTCCCTTCGCACAGACGGGGCTCATTCATCAGATCGTCAGCGAGGTCTTCGTCGCCCAGGTCAACGCGAAAGGCGGCTGGCTCGGCCGGCCGGTCGAGTATGTCCTGCTCGACGATCAGTCGAAGCCCGATGTCGCGCGCACGCTCTACGAGCGGCTGCTCGGCGTCGAGAAGGTCGATCTGATCCTCGGGCCTTACGGCACGGCGGCGATCCTCGCGGCAATGGGGGTGGCGCAGCGCTATCGCAAGCTCTTCATCCAGAACACGATGGGCACGCCCGATCTCGCGAGCTACGAATGGCATTTCTCGGCGAACGTGCTGGGCGCGCATCCCGACATCACCAACGCGGGCATCATCATGGACGCGCTCTCCAGCACCGCGCATCCGCCGAAGACCGCCGCGATGCTGACGCTGAAATTCCCCTCGACGCAGTTCATCGCCGCGGGCGCGCGCAAGGTCTTCCCCGAGCGCGGCATGAAGGTGGGGCTCGATATCGAATACGACGTCGGCACGCGCGATTTCTCGGCGATCGCCGATCGGATCAAGAGCGCGCAGCCCGATTTCCTGTGGATGGGCTGCCTCGGCATCGACGGCAATCTCCTGCTCGAGGCGATGAGCAAGATCGATTATCGCCCGCCGCGGCATTTCTATCTTTTCCCCTCGCCCTCAATCGCCGAAACGCCGGGAGCGGAGAACGCGCTCGGCATCACCAATTTCGACGACGCGCCGCCTTACACCGACGACCCGGTCGGACGCGATTTCGCGCGTCTCTACGACGAACGCGCCAAGGCGGCGAAGCTGCCTTATCCGCGCGTCGACAGCCAGGCGGCCAACGAATATGCGAGCTGGCAAATCCTCGCCGCGGCGATCGCGGCGACGAAGAGCATCGAGGATGCCAAGCTCGTCCAATGGCTCGAGCATGCCGAGGTGACCACCGTGCTCGGCAAGCGCGGCTTCACCGGCGCGCATCACACGAGCGAGAAAGACCTGACCCAGCTCAAGCAGGTCCAGAAGGCGCAATGGGTCACGGTCTGGCCGGCGGCCGACGCGACCCCGGATCACAAGCTGATCGCGCCCTAAAAGGAATGCGCCAACCGGAGGCGCAGGAAAGACAGGATCCCCGTTGTTCTCGCCGAGGCGGCGGTCGGTGGCATTTGCGAAAAATGCAGGACGATTTGTCCGAGGGAAGAAACCAAGCGCAACACATTGTTAATGCGGGTTTGCCTAGGGTGAGAAGGTCAATTTATTGATTTTCGGGGCAAATCCATAAACGCGATGCGCGATAATCCAGGTTCTCCCACAGTTGCCATCGCGCGCTCAGCCGCCGATGGCGCGAGCGTCGAAGAAGTACCCTGGGATTGGGTCGATCGCGGGTGGGAGGATCGACGCCGGCACGCGCGAAAAGCCGTCGTCCTCGCCGCTTATCTGACCAGCGCCGGTCGCACGCTCGATTGTCTCGTGCTCGACATCAGCGCCGGCGGCGCCCGGCTGCACATTAACGACGCGGTCGATGCCTCAGGCACCGTCACGCTCGCCATCGACGAGCATCGCACGATTGCGGCGCGCGTCGTCTGGCGCGCGACCACGGAGATCGGGCTGCAATTCTCGCTCGCGCCCGAACACGTGCAAAAGCTCATCGGTGATATTTTATCATAAGGTTGAATAACGCGCATGCCGACGGATCAGACTTATCTCCGGTCGCTGCTTCAATCGCATTCTGCTCGCGCCTTCAATTGCAATGAAATCACCAAGAAGCTGATCGAAGAGGGCCATTCCAGCCCATACCTGTTCAGAACGCCGGGGCTGAATTTCGCCATCCTCTGCAAGGAGGTCATGCCCGACGAGGGGGCCCATCGCAACCGGCGCCACAACTTCATCGGCACCAAGCTGATGTTTCCGAACGACACGTATTTCGCGCAGGAAGGCGAGCGCACGGTCTATCTGCACGATCCGAACCTGCTGTCGCGGCTGCGGGCCATGACCGGCTTGGACGACGATGTCGAGGCGCGGCGCACGCTGGAACACGACCGCGCGATCCTCGGCTTGCTCGATCGCTTACCGAATTTCGATCCCTTTCTGGTAAGGGATGCGCTCGAAAGCGCCGGCTACAAGCCTCATGAGGGCTATTTCGCCACGCCCGAGTTCGAGCAGCGCAACATCCGCGAATTCATCCGCCGCAAGTTCGAGCCGTTGGTGCGGCGGGCCCTCGGCGGCGAGGAGGTTGCGCCGGAGAAGACCATGGCGCTGGTCAAGAAGATTTGGGAGGCTCGAGACGAGCGCGCGCTCGCGCCGCTCGCGTGCGCGTTCGCCTTCCCGCCCGGCGAAACGCTGGCTACGTTCAGCGCCTGGAAAAACATCAACGTCTACAGTTTCCGGTACGTCCAGTCGAAACCCTTGCGGGAAACCCTCGCGCTCTGGCTCAGGAGCCAGGCGCGACTGCGCGATTTCGTGCTGAACGGCGGCGCCGGCTATATCGATCTGCTGCGCCGGGATACGATCGCGGGCTTGCGCTATCACTGGCACATGACCGAGAAGATCGCATCGGAACACGATCGGCTCTACAGCGCGATGGTCCGCACGCCGCAAGGGGTGACGGAATTCATCAACTTCTTGCGCCATAGCCGCGGTCTCAGCGCGCAGATGGCGCTCTCGCTCGGCAAGATCGACCACGCCGTTGCCGTCTGGAACGAGGCGATGCGGACCTGTCCTTTGGGCGTGCTGCAGGCGGACGAGCTGCGCAGCTTGCTGGGCTTGCTCAACGAGATACTCGCCATCGAGACAATGAGCGACCTCGACGAGAAGCCGCTCGCGCCGCTCGCCGAAGCGGTTTAGACGCTTCCGCGCACGGCTCCTTAGCCCGTCTTTCGTTTGGTTCAGGTGCCGGTGGGACGCGGCGCCGGGACGGGCGTCCGCGGCGGCGCTGCAGCGGAAGCGCTCCCGGCGACTTGGGTTTGCGCGGCCTGGCCTTGCGCGGCGGCGTGCGCTTGCCCGCGTTGCGCGGCCTCGGCGCGGCGGCTCTGGCGCGTGCTGGTCATCTTCTGGCGATGGCGCCAGCGCTCGACGATGCTCGCGACCGGCTCGGCGGTGCCGCCATCCTGGCGCCAGGCTTCGGAGAAGACGAAGGTCTTGCTGCGCGGCATCTCGGTCGCGGCGAGCGGCGTGAAGATCACGCGCTGCGGCACCGGCACGCCTTCGCCGATGACGATCGCCTCGCCGCTGTGCAGCGAGGGCAGGAACTCGAGGAGGCCGAGGCCCGCTTCCGACATCGTCGCCTGCACCAGCTCCTGGTCGGCCGAATTGCTCATGCGCAGCGCGAAAATCGTGTTGCATTCGGAGAGCATCTCGGTCGCGAGATCGGACGGCCGCTGGCTGACGACGCAGAGCGAGACGCCGTATTTGCGGCCTTCCTTGGCGATGCGCGCGAGCGCGCGCTTGGTCGGCTCGAAGCCGAGGCCAGTGGCGCGCGGCGCGTAGCGATGCGCCTCTTCGCAGACGACAAGGATCGGCGTGGAACGCTGGCTCCAGAGCGCGAAGTCGAGCGTGATGCGGCAGAGCACCGAGACCACGACGTTGAGGATTTCCGACGGCACGCCCGAAAGATCGGCGATGGTGATCGGCTTGCCTTCGACCGGGATGCGGAAGAGCCGCGACAGGATGCTCGCCATGCGGTCGTCTGTGCCGTAGCGCGAGAACATGAAGGAGTAGCGCGAATCGGTCGAGAGATTCTTCAGCCGTGCGATGAGCCGCGTGTAAGCGGGCATCGGCTCCGGCCGCACCAGCTTGCCTTGCGCCTCGGTCACGTAGGCGATGACGTCGTTGATCGTATAGGGCGTCGGCGTGTCGACGGTGACGCCGTATTCGGTCTTGCCCTTGAGGAAGCTCTGCTTGGCGGCGACGATCGCCTCGCCGAGGATGCTCGCCTGCGCGGCGCGGAATTCGTCGTCGCCGATGAAGACCTCGCAGAGCTCGTCGAAATTGAACAGCCAATAGGGCAGGTCGAGCGTCACCGCGGGATCGAGCACCAGCGCTTCCTGGCCGAAAGCCTGCGCGTACTCGTTGTGCGGATCCAGGAGCAGCATGCGCGCGTGCGGATTCTCGCGCAGCAGCGATTTGAGAATCACGGTGACGGCGCAGGATTTGCCCGAACCGGTGGTGCCGAGCACCGCGAAATGCTTGCCGAGGAGATCGTCGGTCTTGATGAAGGCCGGCAGCGAGCGGTCGTGATGCAGCGCGCCGATGCGCGCGGAGGAGATCGCCGGACAGGCGTAGATCTGCTGCAGATCCTCTTGCGATGCGAGCGCGACCGCGTTGCCGAGGCTCGGGAAGAACGAGACGCCGCGCTGGAACGCGCCGGGCCGGCGATTCTGCTCTTCGAGGATCTCGCCGAGGATCTCGAGCTCGGCGATCTTCAGCTCCTCGTCGTTGCTCATCGCCGACGGGATCGGGATGGTGATGGCGCGCACCATGGCAAAGGCCATCGAATGCGGCGTCGGCATGCGCACGATGGTGCCGACCTCGATCTCGGCATGGCTCGCGGGCCCCGGCTCACCGCCGCCATTTTCAAGCAGGCAGATGAGCTGCGAGCCCGAGACCGAGACGACGCGTCCGATCTTGTGGTCATCCTGTTGCATGGTCGTCACCTTGCATGATCTTCGCCCGGCGGAAAGCCGGTTCGTATGGATTGCTCGAGCGCTTCGATCGCCTGATGCACCGGCGAGCGCGCCGCCGGCGCCGGATCGACGCCGGCTGGGGGCTCCGCGCCGATCACGTGCACGCGGCTGAGCGGAAATTCGACGATGGCGCGCGTGCCCTGGCCGATCTCGCTCTCAAGGCGGAACGTGCCGCCATGCAGCTCGACGAGGCCGCGCGTCAGCGGCAGGCCGAGGCCGGTGCCCTCATAGCGCCGGTTGAGGCCGCTCTCGGCCTGGGCGAAAGGCTGCAGCACGCGCAGCAGATCTTCGGGCCCGATGCCGATGCCGCTGTCGGCGACGGTGAGCGCGCAGCAGCGATCCTCGACGACGCGCCAAGTCACGTCGATCCGGCCGTCCTCGAGCGTGAACTTCACCGCGTTCGAGAGCAGGTTGATGATGATCTGCTTCAGCTTGCGCTCGTCGCCGAGGAAGAGGAAATTCGCGCCTTCGCCGTCGAAGGCGACGGTGACGGCGGCGCGCCTGGCGCGCTCCGAAACGACACGGATGCAGGAGGCGATCAGCATCTGCGGATCGAGCGGCTCTTCGACGAGCTCGGTCTTGCCGGCCTCGATGCGAGCGAGATCGAGGATGTCGTTGATGATCGCGAGGAGATGCTGGGCGCTGCCGTTGATGTCGCGCGAGTATTCGAGATATTTGCCGGTGCCGATGGGGCCCAGCGTCTCCTCGGCGATGATCTGAGAGAAGCCCATGATGGCGTTGAGCGGCGTCCGGAGCTCGTGGCTCATATTCGCGAGGAATTCCGATTTGGCGCGGTTCGCGGCCTGCGCCGCCATCATCGCGTCGGTCGCCGAATGGGCGGCGAGCTCGGCCGAGACGCGCGCCGCCTTGAGCGCCGTCTCGACGCGCTTGCGGCTGGCGATCGAGCCGAGCTGATCGCAATAGCGCTGCATCAGGCTGCCGGGGCGGCTGCGCGCCGGTTTTTGCAGGCGCGCCGTCACGGTAAAGAATATCTTACCGGGACGCGGCGCCGCCGCGCGCCGTCGTCGATCTGCGATAACTCATGATCCATCGGAAATTCCGCGCCCAAACCGGATGGTTGCGGCTCTACCACTATCAACGAATTGCTAAGAATTGCTTGTGGGGACCGAGGGTTAATGGCCGGCGCGAGGCCGCGCGCGACCCCGCCGCCGTGCCAATCCGGCAGCGCCGCGCTAAGATCGCCCGGGCACAACGAAAAGACTGGTTTCGAGAAGGAGGGGCGCCATGGCCAATTTGCCGATCACGCTGGCGAGCGGCTTCTACGACCGCATGCACGGTCTCTATACCGGCGATATCAAGCCGGCCGGCATCGATCTCAATTTCGTCGTGCTCGACGATCCGCGCCAGGTGTTCGACCGCATGGGTGGCGGCCAGGAATTCGACGCCTCGGAATTCTCGCTTTCCGAGCACATCACCAAGCTCGTCGCCGGCAACTCGCCCTTCGTCGCCGTGCCGGCGATGATCTCGCGCGTCTTCCGCCACGGATTCATCTTCGTCAACGCGAAAGCCGGCATCCGGAAGCCAAAGGATCTCGAAGGCCGCCGCGTCGGCGTGCCGCTCTATGTCCAGACCGCCGCGGTCTGGATCCGCGGCATGCTGCAGCATGAATATGGCGTCGATCTCTCGACCATCCATTGGGTCCAGGGCGCGATGGAGCATCCCGGCACGCACGGCAAGCCGGCGGTGCTGCCGGTGCTGAAAGAGATCGACCTTGTCCAGAACAGCAGCGGGAAGTCGTTGAACCAGCTCTTGGAGGACGGCGAGGCCAATGGCGGCATCGATGCGATCGTCACCTCGCACATCCCGGAGCCGCTCGGCCGCAATCCGAATATCGTTCGCCTCTTCCCCAATTACCGCGAGGTCGAGGCGGATTATTTCAAGCGCACCAGGATCTTTCCGATCATGCATGTGCTGGCGATCAAGCGCTCGGTCTACGAGAAGAATCCGTTCGTCGCGACCAGCCTCCACAACGCGTGCTGCGAAGCGCGCGCGCTCGCGGTGCAGAAGATGCGCGACGTCGGCGCGCTGCGCTACATGATGCCGTGGCTGGTCTCCGACCTGCACGAGATCGATGCCACCTTCGGCGATAATTTCTGGGCCTACGGCGTCGAGGAGAACCGCCCGACGCTCGAGGCGCTCGTTACCTATCTCTACGAGCAGGACATGATCCCGAAGAAAATCCCGATCGAGGAGATTTTCGTGCCGACCCACGGCCATCCCAATGTCGGCGGCAACCGCACGGGCCGCGAAGGCTGGGGGACGGCGGCGAAGGGGTGAGTAAGGCTAGGCGGCGGATCGCCCAAGAGACTAAACCGGGGAACAGGTCTTTGCGCGATGGCCGCCACCGCAAGTGCGTGAGCCGACTTCCTACAATGTGACGCCACGCACATTATAAGGAGGGCGCTTCCGGAAGAATCTAGAGGGGGGAGGAGATGGACAGCGCATTATTGGGAGCGGGTATCGCGTGCGTAATTGGGGCAATTATTGGTGGCGGCCTCAAAGGCTTTGGCATCGAGTTGCCTCTTGTCAGTTCGATCAAAAGACAATTCCTTCTTGCGGTGTTCGGCGCGGCTTTGTTGGCGATGTCGTTTTGGAAGGGGGACACGCCGCTGCAGCCATCATCACAGCCTTCCGCCGCCGTCAGTGGACCGGGGGTGACTACTCCGCAAGCCGCCTCAGAAGCGCCTCCGGCCTCTCCTTCGTTCGAGGAGATGTTTGCCAGTGACAAAACGGACGAACTGAAGCTGGCGCGCGACGGTGAAAAAGCCTACGGCCTGAATGACTATTCCTGGACGATCCGTTTTCTTGCGCAGGCCAAAGTGGTCGAAACCGCCGGCGTATGGCAAAGTAGCTTTCCCTTTCTCTACGGCGCTCAGGTAAAGCTAGGCCAACAAAGTGAGGCCGCGCAGACTAAGAGAGCCATGCTCAACGCCGCGACAGCTGCCGTCAACACGGGGAACGGCTACTTGTCTTCCGCGACCACTATCGGCTTTCTCATCAGAAATCTCGGCGTGGTTCGAAATAGCCTCCCCGCATCAAATCAGCCGGATGTCGACGATCTGATAACGCAGATGACCCAGCTAAAAGCGCGCGCCTCCTAGACCGTCTGCTTGCACAGGCCGAAGGCTTACTTCAGCGGCACGACGTAGCGCTTGTCGACGATCTGATCGAGATCGACATCGCCTTTGATGAGGCCTTGCGCGCGCAGGAAGGTGACCTGGTGCTGCAAATCCTTCACGTCGAGCCGGCCGTCGCGGTCGACATAGGCGATGGCGCGGTCGACCTGCTCGGGCGGCTGGTTGAGCTGCTTCGAGAGGATCGCGAGAATCTCGGGCGCGGTCGGTCCGTCCTTGCGGCGCTCGTCCGGGCCGGTGAAGGCGTCGTGATAATCGCGCATCGCCTTCTTCAGCGCGCGCAGCATCTTTTCGACGGTGGCCTGGCGCTCGTCCGCGGTCTTCTTCGTCGCGTAGACGATGCCGGCCTGCCACGGCGTCTCGTCGCCGACATAGGCAAGGAGCTTGGCATCGCCGCGCGCGATCACCGGCGCGAAGGCCGTCGACGGGCTGGTCGAGGCGTCGACCGAGCCGCCGGCCAGCGCCGAGATCGCGGCCGAGATGCCTTGCAGCGGCGTCACGCGCACGCTCGCCGCATCGATGTGATACTTCTCCTCGATCAAGGTCAGGCTGTAATGCGCCGCGCCGCCGATATCGGAGACCGCGACGCTGTGCCCCGCGAGCGCCTTCACCGAGGTAAGGCCGGCGTTGTAGGCGCGGTTCGAGGCGAGCACGGCGAGGAACTGGAAGGTGGGCGCCTCGCGCGCCATGCCGGCGATGATGTGGAGCGTGCCCTTGCCGGCCAGATTGTAGAACGCGCCCGACGGGCCGGTGGTGCCGAAATCGACGCCGCCCGACACCACCGCCTGCGCGACCGGCACCGGCGCATCGAAGGGCACGAGCTCGGCAGTGAGTCCCTCGGCCGCGAAATAGCCTTTGCCCGCGGCGACCATCACCGGCGCCAGCGCCGTCACCTTGATGTAGCCGATCTTGACGTCCTCGGCGGCGGCGCGCGGCGTTCCGGCCGCGACGAGCGGCAGCGCCGCGGCGAGCAGCGCGGTCCAATGTAGCGCGCGGCGCCGTGTGAAATCGATGAACGTGCCCATATGTCCTCCCCGATCTCTATGAAGCAAGCGCTTATCATCGCCGCCGCTATTATTCATGGAGATTGCCACAAACCGCTGGCGAAAGTAAGCCGCGTTCAACGCGTGGTACGCGCGCCGAGCCGAGCATTTTCGGCGCGATCGAAGCGGCGCGGCTATTGCGATTTCACTACGCGCCGCGGCATAAAAATCTATAATCGCTGCGGGCTGTGCGGGGGCATGGTTGGGGGATTGTGATGGTGGGGAAAGCGACGGCGGCGCTCGCCGCCGGGCTCGTCGGCCTGATGCTCGCGGGCTGCGACACGTTCGATGACGGCGGACCGTCGCCGGAAGTGCGCGCCTACAATGCGTGCCAGCCGACCTATATGGAGAAGCGCGGATCACTCGCGACGCGCTGGGCATTCATCAGCGGCGTCGACGACGACGGCGGCACCGGCTGCTACACCGGCCACGGTTATTCGAGCTCGCTGGACGCCGTCAAAGCGACGGTAGCAGCTTGCGAGAAGGACTACGCCCATTGCTGGATCTTCGCGACCAGCGACGGGCTGAGCGATTGGGTGAAGCAGATCTCCGCCAATCTCGCGGCCGGCCGCGATCCCGATTGGCGGCCGGGCAACGCCACCGCCAGCAACGACGACGATAGCGGCTCGGACAGCGCCGATAATTCCGATGGCGACGGCGGCTCGTCGCTCGGCGATTTCCTCGGCGGCCTGACCGATCTCCTCAACGGCGTGACCGGCGTGATCCAGGCGACGCAAGGCGGCGGCTCGAGCGGCGGCGGATTCGCCGGCGGCGGCGGATCGGCATCGATCCCCGGCGGCAACGGCTTCAGCCAGAAGGGCGCGTTCGACGATTGCGCCAAGCTCTTCGACGCCCTCGGTCCGGCCGGCGCGGCGCAGAAAGCCGAATGCGAGCAACGCAGCAGGAATATGGGAACGGCACGATGAGGAAGACAATCACCGCAACGATCATCGCCGGCGCGCTCCTCGTCGCGGGCGCCTCCTGGGCGCAGGCCGATTGCAAGAGCGACGCAAACAAGGTCGCCGCCAAGTGTCTCAACGGCTCGATCGATCCGATCGACATCAAGCGCTGCAATGCGCAAAGCCAGAAGGCGCTCGAGGAGTGCGAGGCCGTCAACACGGTGGAGAGCCAGAAGACGCTCCATCCGCAACCCGGCAGCCAGCCGATCGTGCCGCCGGGCCATCCGGTGCCCGATCTCCACAAATCGCCCGATTTTCCGAAGCTCGACCAATGATCCTGCCGCTCTGGGACGAGAACCCGTTCAAGAAAGACCGCTGGCCCGTCGTCAGCTGGACGCTGATCGGCATCAACATCGCGGTTTATCTCGCGGTCAGCGGCATGAGCGACGATACCTATCAGGCGCTCATCAATCGCTGGGGCCTGACGCCGGCCGCGCTGTTCCATCCGGCCGGCTGGACGGCGCTCGTCACGCCGCTCACCGCGACGTTCCTGCACGCCAATTTCCTCCACCTCTTCGGCAACATGCTGCTGTTCTGGATCGTCGGCGACGATGTCGAGGAGGCGCTCGGGCGGCGGCGCTTCGCGCTGTTCTATATCGCTTGCGCATTGCTGTCGTCGCTCGCCTATGCGATCAGCGCGCCGCAATCGAGCACGCCGGAGATCGGCGCCTCGGGCGCGATCGCCGCGCTGCTCGCGGCCTATGTGATGTTCCGGCCATGCAAGAAGATCACGACCCTGTTGTTCTGGTTCGTCGTGCGCATCGACGCCTATTGGGTGATCGGCGGTTGGGTGGTGTTCCAGCTCGTCGATATCGCGCTCACCACGGATGACGGCGGCGACGGCGTCGCCTATGCCGCGCATATCGGCGGGCTGATCGCCGGCAGCGCGCTCTTCGCGTGGCTGCGGCCGGAAGGCGTCGAGCTCTTCCAATGTCTCGACGAGCCGAAAGCGCGCGCCGACGGCACTGTGACCTGAAGCCGCGAAAACGCCGATAAGACGCGGTTTTCCGGCCACGCTCAAGCGGAACCAGCCCCGCCATCGGTGGTTACATCGATGAGAGAAAATCAACGCATGCAGAATATTGCCGGCCCGGATCCGCGCTGATCGGGGCCTGAGAGATTTCGTCGATCGATTTCGCGGTCGGCTGAAGCGCGAGCGTTTTGTTGGAAGGAGCAAGGTCATGAAACGGATTCTGGCGATCGCCGTCCTCAGCGTGTCGCTGGCGGGCTGCGTCTATGGCGGTCCGGGGCCGAGCTACGGCTATTACGGCGGCGCTTATGGCTGGGGCGGCGGCTATCCGGGCCCGGCCTCCGGCGAGCAGGCGGCGACCCCCGGCTGATCGGCCGGCGGGAATAGCGTTAGTTGAGGAGTAAGTGAAAGGAGAGTCGTCATGAAACGCATTCTGGCAGTGATCGCGCTGGGCATGGCGCTTGCGGGCTGCGTCTATGCGGGGCCGCCTGGCTACTACGCGGCACCGGGCTATCACTACTACTACTATGACTAAGCGCCATTGACCCACGAGCACTTGATCGGCGGCCGGTCCGGATAGGGCCGGCCGTCGCCGATTTGTCGAGATGCCGACGCAAGGACGCATTCTTCCGTCGGCTTTTGGACAAAATCGCTTGTTGAAATACGCCGCATGCACATTGCGCGCGGCGCTTGCCACAATATCGACATACTTGTCCTGAAGTTTGGCGCCGGCCTCGAGGCAGGGTGCGCGCGAGCGTTCTCGTTCGCGCGCACCAACGCGCCGCGAGCCGACGGGAGCGTCTTGGGATGAACGACGACGCGACGCAGGGCGCGGTGCAGGGAGCAATATCGTCCCCGGAAGAGGTTTCGCCGATCGAGAATGCGCCTTTCCTCGCCGGCGGCGGCGAGCTCGGCGCGCGCATGCGCTCGTTCGATTGGCGGCGCACGCCGCTTGGGGCGCCGCAGGATTGGCCGCGCAGCCTCAAGACGGCGGTGCGCATCATGCTGACCTCGCGCCAGCCGATCTGGATCGGCTGGGGGCCCGAGCTCATCTATCTCTACAACGATCCCTACAAATCGATCATCGGCGGCAAGCATCCCTGGGCCCTTGGCCGGCCGGTCGCCGAAGTGTGGCGCGAGATCTGGGACGATATCGCACCGATGCTCGCCCAGGCGATGCAGGGCGACGAAGGGACATACAACGAAGAGCAGCTCTTCATCATGGAGCGCAGCGGCTATCCGGAAGAGACGTATTACACATTCTCGTACAGTCCGATTCCCGACGATGACGGCGGCGTCGGCGGCATCATCTGCGCCAATACCGACGACACGCGGCGCGTCATCGGCGAGCGCCAGCTGCAATTGCTGCGCGAGCTGGCGGCGGCGACGGTCGATGCGCGCACGGTCGAGCAGGCGTGCCGGCACACCGCGCGCGCCCTCGCCAGCGATGCGCGGGATCTGCCTTTTGCCCTGCTGTATTTCGGGGCCGCCGATAGCCACAGCCTGACGCTTTGCGGCACCGCCGGCATGGCGCGCGGCCATCCAGCCGCGCCCGAGACGCTGGCGCTCGACGCGCCGTCGCCCTGGCCGATCGAGGGCGCGCTGCGCGACCAGCGTGCGCAGCTCGTGCGCGGCCTCGGCACGCACTTTAATGCCGATTTCCCGACCGGCGCCTGGGACGAGCCGCCCGAGCAGGCGGCGGTGATCCGGATTCCGGCGCGCGGCGATACCGGCCGCTCGGGCGTGCTGATCGCGGGGCTCAATCCGTACCGCCTGTTCGACGACGATTATCGCCGCTTCCTCGACCTCGTCGCGAGCGAGATCGGGGCCGGCATCGCCAATGCCGAAGGCTACGAGGAAGAGCGCCGCCGCGCCGAGGCGCTGGCCGAGATCGATCGCGCCAAGACGGTGTTCTTCTCGAACATCAGCCACGAATTCCGCACGCCGCTGGCGCTGATGCTCGGGCCGATCGAGGATGCGATCAACGATCCGGCGCTGATCGAGCGCACGCCGGCACAGCGCGAGCGGATCGACATGGTGCATCGCAACGCGCTGCGGCTGTTGCGGCTGGTCAATACGCTGCTCGATTTCTCGCGCATCGAAGCGGGGCGGGTCGCGGCGCGGTTCGAGCCGACCGATCTGGCGGCGCTCACCGCCGATCTCGCCGCGAATTTCCGCTCCCTGACCGAGCGCGCCGGTCTGGCGCTGCGCATCGATTGCCGCGATCTCGGCGCGCCGGTCTTCGTCGATCGCGACATGTGGGAGAAGATCGTCCTCAATCTTCTCTCGAACGCGTTCAAATTCACGCTCGAGGGTGAGATCGCCGTCGAGCTGCGCGCGCGCGGCGCGCTGGCCGAGCTGACGGTGCGCGACACCGGCACCGGCATCGCCGAGCATGAATTGCCGCGGCTCTTCGAGCGCTTCCACCGCATCGAAGGCAGCGAGGGCCGCACCTTCGAGGGCAGCGGCATCGGTCTCGCCCTGGTCAGCGAGCTGGTGAAGCAGCTCGGCGGCACGATCGCGGTCGAAAGCACGCTCGGCACCGGCAGCGCCTTCATCGTCGCCGTGCCGTTCGGCACCGCGCATCTGCCGCACGGCGCCATCGCGCCGACTGCGGCGACATTCGGGTCGAGCAGCCGGGCCGACGCCTATGTGCAGGAGGCGTTGCGCTGGCTGCCCGACGCGGCGCGCACCGCCGAGCCGGTCGCGACGGTCGCGGCCGACGATCTCGGCGACGATCCCGCCGCGGCGGGCAAGGGCGAGCGCATCCTGCTTGCCGACGACAACGCCGATATGCGCGAATACATCCGTCGCTTGCTCAAAGCCAAGGGCTATGCCGTCGAGACCGCGGGCGACGGGCTCGCGGCGCTTGCGGCGGCGCAGCATTCGCGGCCCGACCTCGTCATCTCCGACGTGATGATGCCGCGGCTCGACGGGCTCGGCCTGCTCGCGGCGATCCGCGGCGACGAGAGCCTGCGCGATCTGCCGGTGATTCTGCTCTCGGCGCGCGCCGGCGAGGAGGCGCGGATCGAGGCTCTCGACAGCGGCGCCGACGACTATGTCAGCAAGCCGTTCTCGGCGCGCGAGCTCTTGGCGCGGGTCAAAGCCAATCTGCATCTCGCCGCGTTGCGCAAGCGCGCCGAAGCCGCGCGGCGCGAGCACGGCGTGATGCTCGAGGCGACGGTGCGCACCGTGCCAACGGCGGTCTGGTACACGCACGATTTCGAGGCCAAGCGCATCTTCGGCAACGACTACGCGGCGCGGATGTTGGGGCTACCGCTCAACGCGACGCGGCCGATCTCGTTCAGCGACGCGCCCGTCCCGTTTCGCGCCTATCGCAAGGGCCGCGTGGCCCCGGTCGACGATCTGCCGATGCGGCGCGCTTTGCGCGGCGAGACCCTCGAGCGCGAAGAGCTCGAGCTGCGCTTCGACGACGGGAAGGTGACCACGATCATCTGCCAGGGCGCGCCGATCCGCGACCCGCACGGCAACATCGTCGGCGCGGTGTGCGGCGCGCTCGACATCACCGAGCGCAAGCAGCACGAAGAGCACCAGAAGATGCTGCTCAACGAGCTCAACCATCGCGTCAAGAACACGCTGGCGATGGTGCAGTCGCTGACCATGCAGACGCTGCGCAGCACCGCCAATATCGTCGAGGGGCGCGACGCGCTGGTGGCGCGCCTCATCGCCCTCGCCAAGGCGCACGACGTGCTGACGCGCGAGAATTGGGAAGGGGCCGGGCTGCACGACGTGCTGATGGAGGCGCTCGCCGCGCATCTGACGCAGGCCGAGCAGCGGCGGCTGTGGTTCGACGGCCCGGAATTGAAGCTCTTGCCGCGCGCCTCGCTGGCGCTGTCGATGGCGTTCCATGAGCTGGCGACGAACGCGGTCAAATACGGCGCGCTGTCGAGCGACGCGGGCCGCGTCGACATCGCCTGGGTCGTCGACGAAGGAAGCGAGAGCTTCGCGCTCGATTGGACCGAAAGCGGCGGCCCCCAGGTCAAGCCGCCGCAGAAGCGCGGCTTCGGCTCGCGCCTGATCGAGCGCGGCCTGGCGCAGGATCTCGGCGGTACGGTGCGGCTCGACTTCAAGCCGAACGGCATCGTCTGCATGATCCGCGCGCCGCTTCCCGAGGTCCAGGTTTCGGGCGAGAAGCAGGATAATCGCCACGCAAAGGTGGAATCATGATGAAAGAGAGAGACAGCGCCATCGAGGGCGCGCGCATTTTCGTGGTCGAAGACGAATCCGTCATCACCATGCTGCTGCAAGACATGTTCGAGGAGCTGCATTGCGAGGTCGTCAGCCTCGCCTCGCGTTTCCAGGACGCGCTCGAGAAAGCGAATACGCTGGCCTTCGAGGTCGCGATCCTCGACGTGAATTTGAACGGCCAGCGCACGTTCCCGATCGCCGAGGCGCTGCAGGCGCGCGGCCTGCCCTTCATCTTTGCGACCGGCTACGGCGCCGCCGCGGTGCCGGAGAATTTCCGCGCCGCGCCCGTGCTGCAGAAGCCGTTCCGCATCGCCGATCTCGAGCGCGCGGTCCGCACCGCTTTGGCCCTGCCTCCCGCGGCTTGATCGGACGCCGCTTGACAGCGCGCGGCAACACGCTACCTTAGGCGCGTTCCGTGGCGATTTGATTGAAGCCGACCGGCTTGCGGCCACGTTAAAATAACCGCTAAAAGGTCGGAGGCTTGAACGAAGCCCTGACCCGTGCGGTTGGGGCTTTTTTGTTGGCTTCAGGCCTTCAAGGAAAGTCGCGGGTCCGGTCGGCCCCTTGCAAGAAGAGCAGGGGAAACGCGAAGGAGAGCGATGATGGCCATTATCAATCCCGAGCATTCGCCGACATGGCGTCCGCGCACCGTGCTGACGCATAGCGGCTTGCAGCGCTCGCAATTCGAGGAGACGTGCGAGGCGATCTTCATGACCTCGGGCTTCGTCTATCAGAGCGCCGAGGAAGCCGAGGAGGCGTTCAAGAATCAGGGCGCGCGCTATGTCTATTCGCGCTACGCCAACCCGACGATCTCGATGTTCGAGGAGCGGCTGCGCCTCCTGGAAGGCGCCGAAGCCGTGCGCGGCACGTCTTCCGGCATGGCCGCGGTCTTCGCCTCGATGGCCTGCTTCCTCAAAGCCGGCGATCGCGTCGTCGCCTCGCGCGCGCTGTTCGGCTCCTGCCTCTACATCATCCAGGAGATCCTGCCGCGCTACGGCGTGACATATCAATTGGTCGACGGCGCCGATCTCGATCAGTGGCGCGCGGCGCTGAAGCCCGGCGTCCAGGCGGTGTTCGTCGAGAGCCCGTCCAATCCGGGGCTCGAGCTGGTCGATCTCAAAGCCGTCGCCGAGCTGACGCATCAGGCGGGCGGCGTGTTCGTCGTCGACAACGTCTTCGCTTCGCCGCTCCTGCAGAAGCCGCTGCAACTGGGCGCCGATATCGTCGTCTATTCCGCGACCAAGCATATCGACGGGCAGGGGCGGAGCCTCGGCGGCGCGGTGCTGGGCTCGGCGAAATACATCAACGAGCAGCTCGCGCCGTTCCTGCGCCACACCGGGCCCGCGCTCTCGCCCTTCAATGCGTGGATTCTGGTGAAGGGCCTGGAGACGATGGATCTGCGCGTCAAGCAGAGCTGCGACAGCGCGCTGAAGATCGCGCAATTCCTCGAGCAGCACCCGCGGGTTCCGCGCGTGCGCTATCCCGGGCTCGAGAGCCATCCGCAGCATGCGCTCGCCAAGCAGCAGATGAGCGGCTTCGGCACGGTCGTCACGCTCAATGTCGGCAAGAGCAAGGCCGAGACGTTCCGCTTCCTCAACGCGCTGAAGCTCGCGCGCATCTCGAACAACCTCGGCGACAGCAAGAGTCTCGTGACCCATCCGGCGACGACGACGCACCGCACGCTGAAGCCCGAGGAGCGCGAGCGCCTCGGCATCACCGACGCGCTGGTCCGCTTCTCGGTTGGGCTCGAGGACCCGCAGGACCTGATCGAGGATCTCGACCGGGCGCTCGGCGCGAATTGAGGTGCGAGGAAAGGACCTGGATAGGTCGCCGCGTCCTGGCTATTGCGAGTCGTTCTCCGGCTTTTCCGCTGGGGTCGGCTCGTCTTTGACGATTTCGCCGAATGCCCAGAGGCCGAGCCAGTAATAGACGAGCACGAGGCCGGCGACGCCGAGCGCGATGGTCGGGATCATGACGATCGCAACGCTTTTCAGATCGCCGGCGGGAAGCGCGTTCGCGCCCCAGAGCAGCCAGGTGAAGGCAGCGATGATCGAGACGATGCCGATCGCGAGGCCGACCTTCGCGCGTTCCCAGGTCGCGCGCGTCATGGTGATGCGCATCGGCTGCGCCGGCACGCGCTGCACGATATTGAAGGAAACGAGGCAGCCGGCGATGAACAGGAGGCTGCAGATCGCGAGCCATTGCGGATCGTAATTCTGCTGCTGCTGCGAGGCGTAGGAAATCGCGATGCCGCAAGCGACGAGGACGATCAGCGCCGGCGAGGGATAAATGCGTAACATCGTGTGCGGTCTTCCCTTTTCTGCGACATGCAGGTGACGCGGCAACGATGCGGCAAAGCGGTGAACAAAGGGTTGCGCCACGCGCAGGCTTTACGCTTAACCGCTTTTAGCCATGATCGCGCGGCTTTGGCTAAAATTGCGCGGAGTGCCGCCGCTGGCTAAGAATCGCGGCCGAGACCGGCATCGCAACGCCGGCTGCGCGGGGAGGGAATCGATGAATCGCATCGCGAAATCGGGCTTGATCGCCGCATGCTTTGCGGCGGCGATGGTGCGCAGCGCCGGGGCCGATCCGGTCACGCTGAAATTCGCGCCGCTCGCCAGCCCGGGCCAAGCCAATTACGAGACCTTCTACAAGCCCTGGGCCGAGAAGGTCACCGCGGATTCGCACGGCGCGCTGACCATCGAGCTGCGCGGCGGCAATGCGATCGCCAGCAATCAGAATGTCTACGACCGCGTCATGAGCGACGTGGTGCAGATCGGCTTCGTGCTCTTCAACTATGTCGCCGGCAAATTCCCCTATGCCGAGGTCGGCGCGCTGCCCAATCTCGCCGACAGTTCCGAGCACGGCTCCGACGCGCTGTGGCGGCTCTATCAGAGCGGCGTGCTCGATGCCGAGTTCGATCAGTCGCGGCCGCTGATGCTGATCGCGCTGCCGCAATCGATCGTCCATCTGACGAAAGCGCCGAAATCGCTGAAGGATCTGACCGGCGAGCGCATCGTCGGGCCGACACAGCTCACCGCGCTCGCCGCCCAGCATATGGGCGCGCAGCCGATCACGCTGTCGTCGCCCGAAGCCTACGAGGCGATGAATCGCGGCACCGCCGACGGCACGATCCTCTCGTGGAACGTCTATTTCTCGTTCAAGATCGGCGAGGTCGCGCATTACCACATCGATCAGCCGATGGGCACGGCGGCGGGCATGATCTTCATGTCGCGCAAGAGATACGACGGGCTGCCGGCCGAGGTGAAGGAAACGCTCGATCGCGATTCGGGCCAGGCGACGAGCCGCGCCTGGGGCAAGTGGTGGGATGGCGACAACAACCACAATCGCGAAGCCGCCAAGACCGATCCGAAGCAGACGGTCGTGACGCTCGATGCCGCGACGAAGGCGGCCTGGGCGCAGCGTCTCGACGGCGCGATTGCCGATTGGGCGAAGAGCCGGCCGGGCGTCGAGAAGGTGATCGCGCAGTATCGCCAGCTGCTGGCGGAGACGGCGAAATAACGCGCGCCTATTTGGATGGCGCGGCGGGAATGAATTTCTTCGCGAGATCGGCGGCTTCCTCGCGGACGGGAATGGCCGCCTCCGATTGATCGGCGCCATAGAAAGTGCCCGCGACGGGGAAGCTCGCCGGATCGGGATGCGGCAAGTCGAGGCGGCGGCTGTTATGGCCGGTCTGGCCCCAATCGCTCTGCCCGGCCTTCGAGAGCAGCCAGTTGATATAAAGCTTCGCCGCGTTCGGATGGGGCGCGTGATCCATCATCGACACGGTGCCGAAGCCGGTGCTCATCGTCGGATGCGGCAAATGCAGATCGAAGCCGGAAATATTCTTGCCGAGGCCTTGTTGCTGGAACGGACGGATCTCCTCCGCCGCGTTGCCGAGGCCGATCGGATATTGCCCGCGCACCAGCCACTCCGCTTCCTGGCGCGGATTGGTGCTGTAGACGATCTTCTGCTCCGCCAGGAGACGCTGCAGGAACGGCGCGCCGAAATTGTTGAGCAGCCGTTGGGCGACGCCGACGCCGGCGCCGGGCAGGCGCGGATCGTCCCACACGATCTTGCCGGCAAAGCGCGGCGCGAGCAGATCCTCGTGGCTCTTCAGGTCGTCAGGGGAGACGAAATCCCAATTCACCATCACCGGCGCCGTCACTGTCGCCTCGAAGCCGAGCACGTATCGCTTCGCATTGTCCATCCAGCCGAGATCGAGGCCGCCGAACCACGCCTTGTCGTCGGTGATGTCGGGCAGCACGAAGGCCGGGCGCAGCGGCACGAAGGCGCCGGCGGGCATCAAGGTCTGGAGGATCGACGGCGTGCCGCCGACATAGACATCCCAGTTGTAAACGCCGGCCGCGCGCTCGCGCGTGATCTGCGGGACCGCGTCGCGGCCGCTCGAGCCGCTGAAGACGACCTTCACCTGCGGATAGGCGCGGCGGAAGCCTTGCGTCAGCACCTGCTCATAGAGCTTGCCCGGCCCGCCATGCACATCGACTTCGCCTTCGGCGCTCGCTGCTTTGACGAGATCGTCCCAGGCGGAGGCGGCGGCGCGCTCGATGCTCGCGGCGAAGAGCATTGCCAGGGCAATCGCGATCGCGGTGCGGTGCTTCATGGCGATCCTCACGCGAAGCGCGGCAGCAGCGTCAGTGCGTTGGCGCGATCGACCGCCGCGAGCTCGGCGGCGGAGAAACCGCACGCGGCGATCTGCTTCACCTGATCGGCGCAGCCGGCGCCGTACGGATAATCGGTACCGAAGAGGATATGCGAATTCGGGATGATCTTGCGCAAGGCGGCGACCGGACCGGGATGCGCGGTCTGGGCGAGGTCGTAATAAAACCGCGTCAGCTCGTGCATGAGCCCCTGGGGCATCGCCGCCTTCATCGCGCCCGTGTCGCGGCCGCTGAAATCGATGAAGCGCTGGATGAGATAAGGCATCGTCCCGCCGGCATGGCAGAAGATCCAGCTGATGTTCGGATAGCGCGCCGCCGCGCCGCCGAAGACGAGGCTCGCGATCGTTCGTGTCGTGTCGGTGCCGTATTCGATGATTGCGTCGGCGATGCCGGGCTGCAGCCGGCTGCAGCAGATGCACGATGTCGGATGGACGAAGACCAGCGTCTGGCGGCGATTCAATTCGTCGAGGATCGGCGCGAATGTCGCATCGCCGAGGAATTTGACGCCGCCGCTCTCGTAATCGGTATAAAGCCCGATGCCGTCGGCCTTGAGCTGGTCGAGTGCGTAGCCGATCTCTTCAAGGCTAGCATCGATGTCGGGCAGCGGCAGGGCGGCGAAAAGGCCGAAGCGCTGCGGCCGGTCCTGCATCATCCTGGCGCCGGCATCGTTGCATTGCCGCGCGAGGTTTCGCGCCGCCGCGTCGTTGCCGAAATGGATGCCCGGAGTCGTCACCGAGACGATGGCGCTGGCGATGCCGGCCGCGTCCATCTGGTCGAGCGAGCGCTCAACGGTCCAATTGGCGATCGGCGGCTGATAGCCGGGCTCCGGGCAGGCGCTGCCGAGCGCGATCAGCGCGTCCTTGTAGATCTGCGGCACGAAATGATGATGGACGTCGATGCGATGCGGCGCCGCCATCGCCGGCTCACGCCTTGATCAGCGTGGCGAGGTTGGGCAGCAGGCGCAGCGCGTTGCGATGGTCGATGCCGATCATCTCGTCCCTGCTGAGCCCGGCGCCGGCGACGCCCTCGACATGCTCGATCGACAGGCGATAGGGATAATCGGTGCCGAAGACGATCTGGCTCGCGCCGGCGACCTGCTTCAGCGCGCCGAGCGCGACGCCGTTCGAGGCCTGCGCCGTGTCGTAATAGAAGCGCTTCAGCTCGTGCATCAGGCCGTTCGGCAGCTTGGCCGCGACTTGCGGGATCTTGGCGAGATTGACCATGCGCTCGATGAGGAACGGCATCGTCCCGCCGGCATGCGACCAAATCCACTGGATGTTGGGATAGCGCGTGCTCGCGCCGGTGAAGATCATGCTGTTGATGGCGCGCGTCGTGTCGGTGCCGTATTCGATGACGGATTCATTCACCTCGGGGATGAGGTCGATGCAGCACGCCGCCGCATGGGGGTGGACATAGACGATCGCCTTGCGGCGGTTGAGCTCTTCGAACAACGGGTTGAAATCGGCGTGGCCGAGCCAGCGATCGCCGTAGCTCGTGAACATGCAGATGCCGTCGGCCTTCAGCGTGTCGAGCGCGTATTCGACCTCTTTCAGCGAGCCTTCGACATCCGGCCAAGGGATCGCGGCGAACAGGCCGAAACGCCCGGGATGATTGCGGATCATCTCCATGCCGAAATCATTGCATACGCGCGACAAGCGTCGCGCCTCTTCAACATGCCCGAACCAAAGCCCCGGCGTGGTGATCGAGACGAGCGCGATCTGCGTTCCCGCCTTGTCCATGTCGTCGATCGAGTTCTGGATCGTCCAGCTCTGCATGACCGGCTGCATCGGCCGCTTCTTGTTCATCTCGGCCTTGTAGGCCGGCGGCACGAAATGATGATGGACGTCGATACGCGTCAGCGCGGCCATGATTCCTCCCCAGGATCGCCGTGCCCACCTTACCGGCGCGGCCTCGCGCCGACAACATTTGCCCAGCGCGCGGCATTCTGGTTAGCTGCCTCCAACGGGGGAGGACGCCATGAAGAAAAAGGCCATAATCGTCGCGGTGCTGATGGCGGCAGCCGGGCTGGTCGGCAATATCGGGACACCGCAAGCGAAGGCCGATCCGGTGCGCATCCGCATCGGCTGGGCGCAGGTGCCGACGCAGATGACGCCGCTCGTCGCCGAGCTGGCGACGAAGCATCCCGAGCTCTTTCCCAATCTCAACCGCAGCTACACCTACGAGCCGGTGCGCTTCCAGGGCTCGCCGCCGCAGATCCAGGCCTTTGCCGCCGGTGAGATCGAGGTCGCGGCCTTCGGGCCGTCGGCGCTGGCGCTTGCCGTGACCAACGCGCATCTCGACCCGCGCGTCGTCGCGGACATCGCCCAGGATGGCGGCTCGAAAGGCTACTACACGACCTGGTGGGCGGTGCGCAAAGACAGCCCGATCAAGACGCTCGACGACATGAAAGGCCATACCGCGATCGTCAATGCGAAGGGCGCGACGACCGACATGTTCCTGCGCGAAGTGCTGCGCCGTCATGGCGTCGCCGACAGCGACTTCACCGAGATCGAGGCGAATTTCACCAACATGCTGCCGATGCTCGAGGCCGGCAAGGGCGACATCGCGCCGGTGATGGCCCAGTTCAATCACGATTTCGAGGCGACGGGCCGCTACCGCGTGCTGTTCACCACCACCGACGCGACCGGCGGCGACGATCAGGTGCTGTTCTGGGCGATGCGCGCCGATTTCATCAAGGCGCACCGGCCGGCCATCGTCGATATGCTGACCGACCACATGGCCGCGATCCGCTGGTTCCTCGATCCGGCGAACCGCAACGAGGGGCTGGCGATGGCGCACGACTTCACCAAGGAATCGCTGCAGGCGCTCGACTACGCGTTCACCAAGGACGACGTCTATCGCTCGCCCGATCTGCTGCCCCTGATCCCGCCGATCCAGCGCGATATCGACACGGCCGTCAGCATGAAGATGCTGCCGGCCTCGATCGACGTTTCGAAATACGTCGATCTGTCGATGGTGAAGGAGGCGGCAAAGCGCTTTCCGCCGAAATAATGCGGTCGCGCTGGGATGGTCGCTCTGTGCGGCGTCGTTGAGCGCCGCGCGGGCGCTCCGCCCCCGCGGCGCCGCGCCGCAAGAAAGCCTTAATAGAGCCCCAGGAAATGCCAAGCTCCTCGTTATTTTGCCCGGCATCGACGGCGAGACCGCCGGGTTCGGATTGAGGAGCGTTTCATGGCAAAGCTGTTCGCATCATCGCCGGCGCGCCGGCATCTCGCCTTCGCCGGCGCTGCGTTGATCGCGGCGAGCGCGCTCGCCGGCTGCGTCGTCGAGCAGCCGCGGCCGCCGGCCGAACGCGTCGTCGTGCGGCCCGCACCGCCGCCGCCGCGCGCCGAAATGCAGCCGCCGCCGAATGAGCGCGCGGTGTGGGATCCGGGGCGCTGGAGCTGGAACGGCCGCGAATACGTCTGGGTCGGCGGCCACTATATCGAGCGGCCGAATGTCGCGATGCGCTGGGAGCCGGGCCACTGGGTGCAGGAGCGCGGCAGCTGGATCTGGGTCGAAGGCAGCTGGCACTAAACCGGTTCAAAGCCCGCGCCACTGGCCGATGACGCGGCCCTGGATATAGGCCTCGGCCAGCGTGCGCTCGTAGCCTTCGTATTTCGGATTGTCGGACGTGATCTTGACGCGCATCGGGTCGCTATGCGCCAGCGCCTGCACGCGCTTCACGACGAGGCCGAGCCCGTCCCAGACGACGAAGATGCCGGGCGGCGTCGGCGTGCGATCGCCGGTGTCGACCAGCACGCGCTGACCCGGCTGCAAGGTCGGCTCCATGCTGTCGCCGAGCACGGTGATGAAGCGCAGCTCGCTGGCCGGCGCGCTCGAGTGATAGCGCACGACCTCGCTCGGCAATTGCCATTCGGCGACGACCTTCTCGCTGTCGCCGGTCAGGCCGTCGCCGGCCGAGGCGCGCACGTCGAGTTCGTCGATGCGCAGCGTGCCGGGCGCGGCGCCGTGCTTGGCGCCGAGGCCGCGCCCGCCGCCTTCGACGCCGGCGAGGGCAAAGAGCTCGCTGGCCTCGATGCCCTTGGCGCCGAAGATCGGCGCGAGCCGCTGGGTGAAATCCAGCGGCAGGAAGGGTTTGCGGAAACGGTCTTCGTAATGCTGATAGCTCGAGCCGTTCTCCATCCCGAGCGCATGCGCGACCTCGCGGATCGAGAGCCCGGCGCGCTGGCGGAGCTGCTTCAGCTTGCGCGAGACGGAAGAGGGGGCATCGGCCATGCGGCCATGATAAACGCTAATCCCGTACGCCGCTATACGCTTTTCCCCTATGCCGGTTTCCGCTTGCATCCTGACCGCTTTTAGCGGAATTATCACCTTGACAAAGTAGGCACAAGGTGTAGGCTGAGCCTCAGAATATTGAGGCTTGCCATGAATTTAGACCTTACCGACCCCATTTTCACCGACGAACGCAAGGCGCGTGCATATTTTGAAGCAACGCGTTGGCCGGCGGGCCCTGTCTGTCCGCATTGTGGCAATGCCGATCAGGCCAAGATTTACGACATCAAGGCCAACCTCTCGCAGCACGTGCGCGAGGGCTTATACGAGTGCAAGGAATGTCGCGGCCAGTTCACCGTGACGACCGGCTCGGTGATGGAAAGCTCGCATCTGCCGCTGACGAAATGGGCGCTTGCGTTCCGGCTCATGGCATCGGCCAAGAAAGGTATCAGCGCGCATCAAATGAGCCGCACGCTCGGCGTCAGCTACAAGACGGCATGGTTCCTCTGCCATCGCATTCGCGAGGCGATGCGCGATACGTCAGGCGAGCAGCTCGGCGGCTCGGGCAAGATCGTTGAGGCTGACGAAACCTACGTTGGCGGCAAGCCCCGCCGTGGCACGGATGGCCGTAAAAGCCAATACGACCGCAAGACGCCAGTTGCTGTGCTGGTCGAGCGTGGCGGCCGTGCCCGCGCCAAAGTGATGGAATGGCCGATCGATGGCGCTATCAAGCGCAACATCGCCGCTTCCGTCGCCAGGGGCACGGAGATGCACACGGACGAACACAAGGCTTATAAGCGCATCGAAGAGATTACGGGCGGCCTGCATTTCTCTGTGACCCACTATCTCAACGAGTTTGCGAAAGAGGACATTCATAACAACACGGCGGAAAGCTGGAACGCGCTGTTGAAGCGCTCGATTGTCGGCAGTTTTCACCATGTCTCGCGCGAGCATCTGTCGCGTTATTGCGATGAAGTCTCGTTCCGTTGGGATCGCCGCGGCATGAATGACACGGAGCGCGCGGCTTCCGCGATCAAGGGCGGCGACGGCAAGCGGCTGACCTATCGACCGACTAACCTCCCCCCATCAGAAGGCGCGTGACTTAGCGCGCCTTCGTCGCATCATGTCGATCTTGGACCGCCTTTAGCGCGCCTTTTGCGCTGCGCTTTGCCGCGCACGGTTTGCGGTTTCACGGCCTTGCGCGGCGTATGCGGCATCGCGAAGGCACGCCGGATGATTTCCTGGGCGCGCTGGGCAGT
>Ga0335085_10002988_pt1 | contig 30283 bp, 26 predicted proteins | sample Lox_Sample_45_FD_206712 | JGI IMG/M metagenome (GOLD analysis project Ga0335085, IMG submission 206712) | Soil microbial communities from Loxahatchee National Wildlife Refuge, Florida, United States - Lox_Sample_4.5 | ecosystem: Environmental > Terrestrial > Soil > Wetlands | place: USA... | reverse complement strand
CAGCTTACAGCCCCTTGGAATTTGCGGCGTCCTTCCAGTAATTCGCGGGTAGCTTTTCGGACTATTGTGCTCTGTTTGTCGGTTGGCTCCCGCGTCTCCGGATCCAAGCGAAAGCCTTCTGTTACTGTCAACAGCAACCAGGCTAAACGCTCTACACCATTAAAAAACAAGTAGTCGGTGCCGAATCGGCCGGCCACCACCGCCGATGCCCCGACATCGCTCTCGTTGTAATACGCGACAATCAGCTGAAGAAGAGCTTCTTTTCTAAAATCTCCTAACGCGGCCGAGATCACGCCGCCCACGGCCGCCTGCTTATCGACCGCTTCACGCAGGATTTTTCGGAGGTTCATAGATGTGGACATGGGAGCGCCGGAATTCTTCGTCATTATGTGTACACGGTAATCTACCAACGCCGTGTCTACACCATATGCTAAGGTAGAACCGCAGTCAAGTGGGTTGTGGGAGATTCGAATGGCGGGAATACAAACAGCTAATGCTCTCACCCCCAGGGGGCTATCGGTTCTCGAAGCCTCGAAATATGCAGGGGCAACTGTTTGGTTCATCCGCTCGGCCATCTGGGATAAGCGGCTTCCCGCCCTGCGGCTGGGCAGAAAAAACGTCATTTTGAGGGACGATCTCGACCGCTTCCTCGACGCCGAGAGAGAAAAACAGATCTAACGTGCGCACCGGGCATGTTCACAGGGAGTCGAGCGATTCGCAATTGATCGATGACCCGCCGTTGCATTTAATGCAATCGCCCGCGGCGAGGCGACAGAGTTCTTCTAACTTATCGATCCCACGCCCACGCGAAGGGTTCGCGTCCAAAAGGTTTCGTCCCCTTGAACATCAAGAACACGGTTAGACACCGAGAGCGCCCGAGAAGCCCATGCCATTAGCCCTACCTGCCGTCGCTCGCGTCGGCCAAGGCCACACAACCAACAGCCTACACCCCATAGATAACGCATTATCAATGGGGGCACAGGCACGTAAGGCACGGGGCAGGCGGTACACAGCAGGCCGGGGGCAGGGGGCATATATGGCATTGGGCATAGTGGTGTTTTTGGTAGGGGCAGTGCTGTACGTGGCGGTGGTGCAGGTAATCGTCGACAAGTTCAATCTTTTCTAGGCGCGGATGGGGGGGATAACCCCCTCTGAAATGTTAAGTGCTTTAGAGCCGCAACCGCGCGCCAGTTTTGGCCGGAAGAAAGCGAAATTCGGATTTTCTGTCCAAACACCCGCGAAATTATTTTTCGATGACATGCCCGCATTGATTCGAGAGGGGTTGCGCCCCGACCCAGCCAGCTTCGCAAATGTCCGCATTGATTTCAAATGGGATACGGTCGATAGAGTGCCTCGAAAACAAGCACTTGCAGGGGGTAATTTTATAATTAATACCCCGCGCGGACGTCTAGCAAATTCTTAGAGATGAAGCGGAAATGACGAATAGAAGGAGAAATGGGCGCAAACATGAATTCCCGGGGCGCTGTAGGCTTCTGGCGAATACGATTTCACTACGGTATCGAGCCAAACGGGATCCGTTCATCAGTTCTTCTTTGGCCATCTGATCGCCGAGGGATCTCGGAGAATTCATTGGGAGAGTAGGCTTTCGATCCACGACCCGTTCATCCGCGTTTCGAGGGGTCCGCCACAAAATCTGCGCGAGCTCCCCGGAAAAACTGCAACGCTGACCCGTAGGGCCGCAGGTCCCTTCGAATTTTCAGCGGTTGTCTTCCTCTGACCCTCCTGGTAGAACTGGAACGTCCGTTGCCGACTCAACCAGATCACAAGGCAGGCTTTTCGATGGCTTCACGCCCAAGTCTCTCAACATCTCCGCACGGAGCGAATGACATTTCCTCTCCCGGTGTATAGCTTCGCGTGCGCGCTTTCGTAGCTGTCCTTCGCCTGTTCGAGCCTTTGTCCCACTGCGTCAAGGTCCTCAACAAACCCCACCAATTTGTCATATAGCTCGGCACCACGCCGCGCTATCTCTTGGAATTTCTCTTCTGGCCCTCCTGGGTCCACAGGTTGGCGACAATTCTAACCACGAATAGTAGGCTGGTGGGGCTGACCAGAATCACATTCTTCTTCCACGCCCCTTCCCAGAGTCTATTGTCCGTCGTCAGCGCGACGATGAACGCGGATTCGATAGGACAAACATCACAACGAAGTCGGGTGTGTTGAGATCGTCGAGTCCTTGGTAATTACGCGCTGAAAGGCCGTTTACATGGGCCCGAAGCGCACAGATATGCCGTTGGAGTGCCGCTGACTGGTCAGAACTGTTCGTAGCACGAACATAGTCCTCGTAGTCGGCAAGCGACACTTTCGCATCCACGATCAGATTTCTCGCTTCGGGAAGAAGAACGACGGCATCGGGTTGAGCTCGTGTTCCATCGGATCTTGTATGGGTGCGCCTTATGAAATATTCTTCGTTTTTCCGTAGGCCGGAGTTCTCTAGTATCCGTTCCAAGATCATCTCACCCCAAGTCCCGAGAGTCTTGCTCGACCCCTGAAGTGGCTCCGCAAGGTTGTTTGCGTGATCGGACAATTACTGGTTCAGTTCGACGAGCTGCCTGACCTGCTCTGTCAGCGCAGCATGGTCCCTTCCTCCTTGGTTCCAAATTCATCAACGGAGAGGCCAAACCCGTACGATTCTTCCCGGTAGGAGTTCAAACAGTCATGTCGGACGTGTTCCGTCGCTGGTGAAAGCAATGTGTCGCGCGTCGGCGATAAGAAGATTTCCTGTACCTGCCTCTGTGGGACGCGCCGCAAGGTTACTATCCGCGACTTGCTTGCAGGCAAGAGCAAATCTTGCGGCCGCGCCAGGAGGAAACGCGTTTGAGGTAAACGACGCAACCCTCGATCGCGAAAGTTCTTTCAACTAAGGTGAGAAGAGAAAGGGGTTCGAAAGAAGATAGCTTTTTGCCTGAGCGCATGTGGTGTTTTGAGATTGATGGTGCGAAGAGAAGTGGCTGTTCAAATTTTCCATTCCGGATTCGGTACCATCGGAGGCCAAGTTCAGTTCTTATTGCAGCTTCGCGTATTCCGCTTTGGCTTCCTTCAGGATGGGCACATCGAGGTCGGCGTCTTTCCACAGCGTGAGAAAATCCTTGTAGGCGACGAGCGCCCGGACGCGGGCGGCGTCGGCATCCGCGCCCTGCGAGGTTCTCGCTTGCAGGGCATTGGCGCGCGCCACGCCCAATCGCGCCAGCGCTCCTGTCCAGCAGTTCCACACAATCCCGCTGTGGTGGAGAATCTTCTGAAACTCGGCGGCGGCGGCGCCGCCTTGCCCCGCAGCCAAGTACGCCTTCCCTCGTACGTACACGGGGTAGAGGCAGGAAAGATTAGCGACGAATGAAATCTGCCCCAACTCGATAGAGGAAGCAGCTTGCAGGGCATTCAAGGCTACCGCCGAGTTCTTTTTGTCCAGCGCCAATTGCGCCTGAATCGCAGGCAGCCAAAGTGACTGCATCTGGGTGTCCAGCGGATAGCGTTTCCCTAAATCTTGGACCAGGGACTCGGCTCGCGCCGCGCCGCCCGCCGTGGCAAATGCAAGCGCGGCTTCGACCTCGACGCCCTGACTCGTGGGAGCCAGCTTCAAAGCCTCGGCCGCCTCTTCCGAAGCTTCTGTAGCGTTTCCGTAAGCGGCTTGTTGTAGGGCAGCATTAGTTAGCCATATGGCCCCGGATTCCTTGTCGTCCGCCCGGATGGCAGAGTCCACTGCACGCTTGGTCAGTTCCCGCGCCTTGCCCACATGACCGGCATATGCCTCGGTGTCGGATGCGAGCGCCAGTCCAAAGTTCTCTTCGGGCTTGCCCGCAAACCACCGTTGCTGTTCGGCCATCGCGACGGAGTCCGTCGCGAAAAAGGCAAGAGCGTAGAGGGCATTGTGCAATATGAATTCATCCGTTTTTCGGGACTGCGCTTCATGAATAGTCTGCCGCGCTTCGTCGAAGTGCTGCAAGGCAAGAGTGTAATTGGTGAGATTGGCGTAGAAGCCGACCCAATCTGGTGCGAGCCGCATGCCTTGCTTCGTGACCTCCGCAGCTTTTTCATATTGCCCCTGTTCACTGTACAGGATGCCCAAACTGGCATAGGCTTTTAGTTCCCGCGGATAGCTCTCAATAAACTCCTGAATCGTCTGGGTAGCCTTGCCCAGTTCCCCTGTTACAATCTGATAGTATTCGGCGGCGACGCTCAGCTTTTCCTCTTCGCTGGCATGCTCACGCAACTGGAACGCTTTGGTGAAATACTCGCTGGCCCGCCCCAGTTCGCCGAGACTGGCGTAGACACTGCCCACGGCGCTGTAGCCCAAAGCAAAACTCGGATCAAGCTGGATAGCACGTTGATGGTATGGCAGGGCTGCGGAAGGGCCTTTCTCGTTAGTCGCCTTTAGTCCAAGGCTATACGCTTTCAGGGCTTCGAGCGAGGACGTGGTGGCCTGTTCGAGCGGAACATCCAACTTCTGCACCGTAGCTAGCGATTCGCCCAGTTCGCTGCGCAGCCTCGATGCCGCCTGACCCAGCGTGTCTAGCACATTCTCCTTGGACGCCGCCGTCACCTGCTCCTCTGCCAGCGTGTCGCCGCTCCGGCAATTCACCGCCTTCAATCCCAGTACGTACTGGCTTCCCAGGCTGCCGATCGATCCGGCAAGATAGGCTGTGCTGCCTGCTCGCTGGCAAAGCTCGCGAGCCACCTCCGGCGTAAGTTTCGTGCTGGCCGGACGGATCATCAACTTCAAATTCTTCGTTACTTCGCTGTCGGAGAGCACACTGAGAAAAGGCGATTGCCGCAACGAAACGTTGAGGGCCGTCTTCAACGTGTCGTCAAAGATTGCATCGCCGGTGGCGTTGGTGAAGTCGCAAAGCACGATCGTATCTTTCTCGGTGAGAACCTGCGCGCGGCGAGCAAAGTAAAGCCACGCGCCCACACCCAGCGCGACGGCCACCGCCGCAACGCCTGCCAATATCGGCCACCTCGCTGCACGCGTCGCTATTTTCGTCGGCGCATTCGTATGTCCCGAAAGTGCCGAGACTGCGGACGCCCCGCCCGGAGAACTGAAGGCAACCGCCTCTGCCTGCCTAGATACCACCTCCCTGCGACTGGATTCCGTATCGCGTTTCAGCCGCTGCAAATCGGTTCGCATATCCGCTGCCGATTGGTAGCGGAGCTTTTTGTCTTTCTCGAGCGCTTTGCTGATAACGTCTTCGAGTCTTGAAGGAACCTCCGGATTCAGCCGAACGGGAGCGACGTGCGTGCGATTCAGAATAGCATCGAAAATTTCCGCCGAACTGCTCCCCGAAAACGTTTGTTTGCCCGTCGCCATTTCATAGAGCACCACACCAAAGGAAAAAATATCCGTCCGCGCATCCAGTCCTTTCCCACGCGCCTGCTCGGGCGACATGTACGCGAGCGTGCCCATCGCCTCACCCGGCGTACTGAGCTGCCGCGCCTCCTGCGTTAGCGTCGCGTCGATGTTCGTGCCTGTTTTTGTTTGCTGCTTAGCCAGACCGAAATCCACAATCTTTACTTGCCCTCGCTTGGTGACAAAAATATTGCCCGGCTTGATGTCGCGGTGGACGATTCCTTCTGAGTGCGCCGCGTCGAGTCCGTCGGCAATCTCAATCGCCAGATCGAGCAGAACATCCGTCTCGACCGGCATTCCCGCGATGCGGTGCTTCAGCGTCACGCCGTCCAGAAACTCCATCGCGATGAACGCATTGCCGTGCTGATCGTCGATCTCGTAAATGGTGCAGATGTTCGGATGATTCAGGGCAGAAGCTGCTTTCGCTTCGCGCTCAAAACGGGCGAGGGCCTGCGGGTCTTTCGTGACATCGTCGGAAAGGAACTTGAGGGCCACAAAGCGGCCGAGCTTGACATCCTCGGCCTTGTACACCACACCCATCCCACCACGGCCGAGTCTTTCGACAATGCGATAGTGCGAAATGGTTTGGCCGATCAGCGATTCGGTGGCCGGCACTGTAGAGCACATCTTAGGTCGCACCATAAATCAAGTCAACGCAGCCTGACCAATTTGCGTATCAGCTCTGCTGCCTCTGTGGGACCCGCCAAAGGTTGCTATCCGCGACTTGCTCCCAGGAAAGAGCAAATCCTGCGGCTCCGCCAGGAGAAGCACCCTTGAGGAAACGAGGCAACCCTCAAAACGTTTTGATTCAGTCGTCCTCTGGACCGTCGTCCCAAATCATATCTGCCCTTACATGGAATCGAGTTCAGCGCGGCAAATGTCACTGAACTTTTTTCAATGGATCGTAGCATTCGTAGCCCTGGATTGAATTTCTTGTGGCGTCAGGTTCGGCTTTGTCTCCCTAGAGGGGCGCAGGCTCACGGTCATCGTTGTAGCTGCGCTGGCGGTACTTCGTTATGGAATACACAAGCAAGGTAAAGACAACTGCAAAAATCGTTCCCGTAACCGCGAGAACGAACGTCGACAAATGAAAGACAAAGTCGGTGGGCGTCGGCTCCGGGCTAAGAATGCTGGGAACTTGTGGAGGATTGCCGGGAGACCCGAAGCAGAGTGTTGCGGCGAGCAAACCCCCTAGTAGCAACACAGCGATACCAGCGGCCTTACTTGCCAGCCTCCAAGTTCGCTCGCTGGATCCCATTTGCATGAAACCGCCGTTCTCGTTGGCCGGTGCTGTCGGCGCTGGTTCTACATTTCTACCTTGGGACTCAGTCCTGCGAGTCGTCCGCAGGAGGCGTGATGCCAAGGCGTTTCATTTTATAGAACAGCGTTGTGCGCTTTAAGCCGAGTCTCTCAGCTGCGCCTCGCGGGCCACCGAGCTTCCAATTGGCGCGTTGACATGCAACAAGAATCTCCCGGCGGATTTTGTCTTCCAGCGTAGGATTCACAATCTCGACTGAGGGTGTTTCACATTTTTCAAGCGGAGGTGCTTCGAAGACTCCCTCCGTCGAAAGGATTATGCCGCGCGCAATATAGTTTTGGAGCTCCCGAATATTTCCGGGCCACGGATGGCAAATGAGAGATCGCATGGTCTCTTCGGGTATGGTATCGATTGTCTTGTCCATCGAGGTCGCGAACTGTTGGACGAAGTGCCTCACGAACTCCGGAATGTCCGCTTTCCGTTCGCGGAGCGCTGGCAAAACAATCGGAAAGGTGTTCAGCCGATAGTACAGATCCTCGCGGAACTCACCTTCTCGCACCATTTCCCGCAAATCCCGATTGGTCGCGGCGACCACTCGAACATCGACGCGCACCGTGCGGGAGCTGCCGACCGGTTCAAACTCCCGCTCCTGGAGCACGCGAAGTAACTTCGCCTGAAGTTCCAGCGGGATGTCTCCAATTTCATCAAGAAACAACGTGCCGCGATCTGCCAGGGCAAAGCGACCAACGCGAGAGGTGAATGCGCCCGTGAATGCTCCCCGTTCATGCCCGAAAAGCTCGCTTTCGAGAAGCCCCGCTGGCATCGCCGCGCAGTTCACCTTGACTAGATTCCGGTTGCGGCGCGGGCTCAGCTCGTGAACTGCTCGGGCCATGACTTCCTTGCCGGTCCCAGTCTCACCGGCGATTAAGACGGTGGCGTTCGTCCGTGCCACTTTCTCGATCTGCGAGAGGATAGCGCGCAGGCCACCGCGGCGTCCCACGATCGTTTCCAGAAAAGACGGTTCTGCGCGTTCTGGCTCTCGTGCTATTGGCTCGTCAAGAGGATACGGAGTGGCGCTCATAATCGCGTTTCCCCGGTATCTGTCAACCGCTGCAACAGAACTTGGCATTGAACTCATCTCTACTCCTTTTCTTGATACAAGCAGCCCCCGCTAAGGCACGACAGGGGCGGCCGTTCGGACATTCGCTCAACCTCGAACTTCCGCACGTAAGATGTCTCGAAATCGACGCCGCTGAAAGAGTCTGTGATAGGGACGAATGCTGTTCGGCTTCCCGTATCCCTAACCGCGTTCTCTCGTGATCCACTCGCGAACGTATGCTGGGCACTTCCTTAGCTCTATGCCGTCCGCTTCGCAGCGAGCGAGAAACCTAACAGCGTCCCGATCCACGAGAGTCAGGTCCTTCAAGTCCAGGACTATGCGGCGACCGTCGGCTTCTGATTTCAACACTTTTTCGAACTCGGCGACATTCTCCAAATTCATTCGACCGCTGAGCAAGAGGATGATTTCTCCGTTCGTCGCTTTCTGAACTCTTAGCACTTGACCTCATTTGAATCCGAGCTTACAGCCTAGGTGCAATCTCGGAGCCAAAATTAAGTCCCTTATAACTAGTTAGTTGGAGAGATTGGCGGTGGCGACAATTCGGCAATTGTCGAAGTCCTGTACAACATTCTGAACCATATCGATCAAGAGAGGGCAAGACATCCTGGGCATGAACATCCGCGCCAATCTACGGGTCGTGACCTCGACGTTATCGTCGAGTACTCGTCCGTAAACAAGGAAGAAAGGGAAGTCCGCTGTCGTGCGTACAGCCAGCGCAACTCATTAGTTATTGAAAATACAAGCGATGCCGGATTCCTCGCCGACGGCGCTCATTGGACATGCAGATGCTTCACGCAATAACGACGAAATGAGATTGAGATTGAGCGACCCGTACACATTTCCGATCCGTCACGTCCACAGCGACGTCGCCACATACGGTCGCTCGTTAGTTTTGGAGGGGCGGAACAGGAACGGACGGCGGGCTGCGCGCGCATCAATGAAACGCAGTTCCCGCACATTCGTCCCGCCTCGGCAAGAAACTCCTGATTGGGACGCAGTCCAGGAAATCCTTCTGGCCTCACGGCCAAGATTCATCGGACTCGCCTACGCGATTTTGCGAAACAGGGAAGATGCCGAAGATGCAGTTCAGGATGCATTACTTTCGGCATATCGGAACTTACGCTCTTTCGAGGGCCGGTCTGCCCTTAAAACTTGGTTCACCCGCATCGTACTGAACGCTGCTTTGATCATCCGGCGAAAACGAAGAAACTCCCGAATCGACCCTTTTCCGGAAGCCTGTTCCACGGATGACACTCATTGGGTGGAAAGCGTCCCAGCTTCAGAGTCAGATCCGGAAGCCTCCTATGCGCTGAGCGAAACATCGCGATTGATAAATGTTCTGCTCGAGAAAATGAGTCCGGCGAACCGGCAGGCATTCACGATGACCTACTACGATGAAATGTCAAACCAAGAGGCTGGTGCAAGCTTGGGAATCCCGATAGGGACATTCAAATCACGACTCAGTCGAGCGCGGCAACATCTCATGAGTCAGGCGCATAACTTCCTAGTGCCTACGATCCGCCGAGCCCCCTACGTCCCATTTTCTCCGGTCAGCAATCATTTTCGTCCCCGTGCCGGGAGGCCTGCCGAGATCTCTTCGCAAGAGGTCGCCTTTTCATGACGGAGCCTACCTTCTGCCTTTTTGGGTTCAGACATACCCAATGCTAGTTACTATGAGAGATTCGATCGAGAAGGAGAAACCCGAATGGCTCGGTCAAATGGAAGCCGTGCTGGAGGTGCTGAATGAAGGAGTTGTGATATGCAATGACCGCCATCGCATCCTTTTCGCGAACTCCCAGTTTCTAGAAATGACAGGCATCCCCCCGCAAGAGCTAATCGGATGTACCCTTCGTCAGTTCTATTCCTCGAAGGAATGGGATTTCCTGATGCGACAGCTTAACGTCGCGGTCCGAACCGGGCACAAGCGCTGTGCCTTTGTTGTGCCTCGAAAAGACGGTGGTCGTTTATCCGTCATTGTCAGCTCCCGGACAGTACACCACTCGGGAAAACGATTTCGCGTCAAGACTTTCACGGATATTTCGGAGCAAATGCGAGCGACAGAGGAACTCCGCTCAGCGAGCGCGAAGCTTCAGAAGCGCCAGAAGGATATTGAGGAAGATCTGCGCCTCGCCGCGAGGGTCCAGCAAAGCCTCACACCGAAATCCTTAGTCTGGGGCGCGATGAAGGTCGAACACTTCTATCATCCCGTGCATTCGATTGGGGGCGATTTCGCCCTCGTGAACTCGCTCGACGGGGAGCATCTCAGCTTGCTCGTCGGTGACGTTTCTGGTCACGGCATCGGGTCAGCGCTGGTCGCGACTCGAGTCTACTTCGAGACGTCTGGACACCTGCGGAATGGCATGCCCTTTGTCGATATGTTCGAGGCATTGAACCGCTTACTCATCGAAAACATAGGTGGCCCGGGATTGTTTGTCACCTTGGCCGCCGCTCAGATTGACGCCCGTCGGCGCTGCATGATGTTCTCGGGAGCTGGGCATCCCCCTGCGATGGTTGCGCGTCCTGGCCAGAATCCATTGCTACTCGAGTCTCGCAGCATGGTTCTCGGCCTCCTTCCCAACGCCGTGGACGTCGCAACTGATCCGGAGGTCCATCTCGAGCCAGATGACCGCATCATTCTGCACACCGATGGGATTACCGAAGTGTTCAACTCTGGAGGCCAAATGCTCGGCGTCGATGGCCTCCAGGAAATCGTCCGCCGAACGTCGTTCCTTCCACCGGACGAAATGAAGCATCGCATTCTTGATGAGGTGGCTGCCTGGCGTGAGGGCCCGCCAACTGATGATGCTTCTCTGATGTTAGTACACGTTCAATAACAAAGCGTTCACGACTCGGCACACCAGAGATCATCGCAGCGCGCGGACAAGTCCAGAAGGCTCCGAACGGTGTGCAACTGTCTAAAGCCGACTATATTCCAGACGTCTCGCCTTTGCCCGTTGCAGCTTCCAAAGCGGCGTTCCGTTCCTAGCCCGCAACTTCGGAAGTTTCGGCGTGCAGTTCACCTACGAGCTCTTCGACAGAGGAAGGAGACTCGCGGTCGTGCAGGAGAGCAGCTCTCAACTTGCCCAGGCAAAGAAAACCTCGCGCGCCTCAAAGAAAAAGTCAAGCTCCAAGTACAGGTTGCCTACAACAAGCTGCACCGACTTCCTCCGTCTCGAATGGAACTTTCGATTTTATTTACGGGTGTGAGGTTCACGCGAAGAAAACAATTCAACTTGTTTCCGCACATCGCCCAAGTTGATCGGCTTAGCGATGTAGGAGTCAAAACCAGCCGCAATCGCTCGTTCACGATCCCCGAGCATTGCGCTAGCGGTAACGGCGATGACGGGCAGGCGGCGGAAGCGGGCATCGTTTCGCAATTCCCGGATGACACTAAAACCATCCAGAACAGGCATTTGCAGATCCAAGAACACCAGTTCCGGTTCTTTTTCCTGAATCAGATCGAGTGCATCCCGACCGTTGACGGCTTCCAATATAAGGTGGCCTGATGTTTCGAGAATCTCTCGCATCAACTCGCGACTAGAAAGATTGTCGTCTGCCAAGAGAATATTCATCGAAGCTTCGCTCGTAGTGCCAGTTGATGCTCCTCACGAACCGGGCCGCATTGGCAGTGTGAAACGGAAGTGGCTTCCCTTCCCGAGTTTGCTTTCCAGCCAAATCCTGCCGCCGTGCTGCTCGACGAGGAGTTTCGTGATCGACAAACCGAGTCCCGTGCCTTCACGAACACCATGTGTAGGTCCGGGAAGTTGGTGAAATGCCTCAAAGATTGATTCTTGTTCCTCGTCCGGTATACCGATTCCGGTGTCATTCACGGAGACATAGAGCAGCGATTCTTCCGATTGCGCAACCAACCCGACGCACCCTTCTCGATTCGTAAACTTGATCGCGTTGCTAAGAAGATTATACAGCACCTGCTTCACGCGGACGAGGTCAGCACAGAGGATTAGCTCCTGGCCGACTTCTGCCCCTAACTCAATCCGCTTTGCAGCGGCGAAGGGGCGCAAGGTTGACAGCACCTCGGCGACGGCGTCACACATGCGAAAGCTTTCGTAATGCAGTTCTAGGCGCCCCGCCTCGATTTTCGATAGATCGAGAATATCGCTAATCAGGGCCAGCAGATACCGGGAGTTTTCCCTGATATGCCCGACAAAGCGTTCCTGCTTCTCGGTGAGCGAGCCGGCGGTCTGCTCGGCAAGTAGGTCGGAGAACCCAATAATCGAGTTCAAGGGCGTACGGAGTTCGTGGCTCATGGTAGCGAGGAAGTTGCTCTTCAAACGATTGGCTTTCTCCGCCTCGCGATTTCGGGCCTCCAATTCTGAATTTGTTACTGCCAGGTCCCGGGTGCGCTGTTCAAGATTCTGATTCAACATCTTGATCTGCTCTTCCGCTGCCTTGCGGTCGCTCACATCACGAATCACGCAGATGACTCCGGGGCCTGTCTCGCCTCTAAACGGGCTCAGGTTAATATCCACTGCAAATTCTGTGCCATCCGCGCGCAGCGCTCTAAGATCCAGGCCGGACCCCATCGGCCGGATAATGGGATGGGCCTGATAACGTCCCCGGTAAGCAGGATGACCCTCGCGGAACCGTTCCGGCATCAGCATCTCTACGGATTTTCCCAGGAGTTCCTCTCGGTGGTAGCCAAACAACCTCTCTGCCTGGGAATTCACCAACACGATTCGACCGGAACCGTCGACCTCTACGATGCCGTCGGGGGCGGCCTCCAGCAACCTCTGGTAGCGGTTATCCGCAATTTGGTCACCAGTGGAACCGAATCCGAAGCCAATTGTGGTCATGATGCTTTTCCGGCTGCTTCCTCGCTCTTGGATGGAGGATCCGCCACCCACAATGTCCCGGTCCCTGAGGACCTGCCGGCTGTGACGCACAACGGCTTGCGCTCAACCAGATTGTGCTTGTGCATACGGTAGATGAAGGTCTTACGACTGATGCCAAGGTAACGCGCCGCCTGGGATTGATTCCAGTCGGATTTTTCCAGTGCTCGCAGGAGCACTTCTTTTTCGATGCCGCCTAAGCTAATCCCATTCGGCGGGAGATCAAGGTTAAGGTTAATGATTTCTAGGCGGGCTGGTTCGGACTGGAGAAATGCAGGCAAATCGGCTAAGCCAACTTCGCTTCCCTGCGTGAGAACGACGATTCGTTCCACAGTGTTCTCGAGTTCACGGATGTTCCCCGGCCATCGATACCCCGAAAAATGATCGAGAAGCCGTTCTGGCAGCGTGAGACCATCCCTGCCGTGCTTTTTGCAACCTCGCTCGAAGAAGACGCGCACCAACTCGGGAATGTCTTCCGTGCGCTGCCGTAAGCTGGGGAGCCTGAGTGGAATGACGTTCAATCGGTAATAGAGATCCTCGCGGAACGTGCCATTTTCAACCATGACGGGTAGGCTGCGATGCGTCGCGGCAACAATTCGGATATCGACACGAGCGCTAACCGCCGCACCCACCTTTTCGATGTCGCCATGCTCTATGAGCCGCAAAACCTTCGTTTGCAATTCGAGAGACATCTCCCCAATCTCGTCGAGGAACAGAGTGCCCCCATTGGCCGCTTCTGCCTTCCCTTTCCGGTCCATCAGGGCACCGGTAAAGGATCCTCTGACGTGCCCAAATAACTCGGATTCGAGAAGGTCACGAGGAATTGCTCCGCAGTTTACGGTGATGAACGGCTTGGAGCTGCGGTTGCTGTTGGCGTGAATCGCCCGGGCCAGAAGCTCTTTGCCAGTTCCCGTTTCCCCTTGAATCAAGACTGTGGCATCGGTGGAAGCGACCCTCGCCGCCTGCTCCAATATCTGGAGCAGGGTGCGGGAGTGGCCAAGCATCTTTTCAAAACCCAACTTCCGGTCCAATGCACTGCGAAGAATGCGTACTTCCGCCTTCAGATCAAAGTGTTCAAGCGCGCGCTCGACGACTAAGCGCAGTGCGTGAATGTCGAGTGGGCTTGTGATGTAATCTCGGGCTCCCGCCTTCATCGCCGCGACGGCTTCTTCTATAGTCCCAAACGCTGTGACGAGAATCACAGGAGTTTCGGGATAGTTTCTGCGAAGTTCTTTAACAAGGTCGACCCCAGACATTCCCGGCATCCGCACATCCGAAATGACCAGGTCGGCTGGCTCGTGCCGCATGATTCGCAACACGTCACAAGCGTTGTCCGCTTCACTGAATTGAAATTCCGGGGAGGTCAGAGCCTCGCGAATGAGCTCCCGGTTCCCCGTGATGTCATCCGCTATCAGGATTGTTTTTACCATGGCGTGGGGCTCCTCGGGTCCAATTTGGCGATTTGTGATCCTGCGAATGGACCGATGGAGTTGGGTTTTCGATCGGTCTCCAAGAGCATTAGCTTGAACCAACACTCGAGAAGGCGTTCCAACCCTTGTTAACTCAGGGTCTACGAAGCTTCGCGCAGTATACTCGCTCGTATCTCCACGTCAATCGGTACGCTGCCCATCAGGGTGGCTTAGGACTAAGCTGGTTGTGGGGCATCGGACTAGGCCGGGACTCTTCTGGGGTGGCTAGTACATCCCTTGTTCCAGGTTCTTATCGTCGAACATGAAAACTGCGAATTCCGTATGCCACTGAGTGGGAAGATACTTAAGGCCAAGAGCCTCGGAGCGAAAGAGCCAACGCAAGCTAGGCTTTTGAGTTTTCGCAATCTCGAAGTACAGCGAACGTCACCGATTCCATTCCCCTGCTCGTATCAAGCACGCCCCTCGCTAGTGTGCGTGCTGATGACATAGCAGCGTGCACGAGTTTGTTGCTCGACTGTAGGAAATCGGTTTCCCGGCATTCGGAGCAACGACGGCTATGTCGAAGTTTACCAGTCGCTCGCCGCTAATATTGCCATTTACTGCCCCCATCCCGTGCGCGGTGTGGCAGACCGAACAGCTAAACCCATCGTTGATGTGCCGAGCATGTTGGCTAAAACTGGTATTGGATAGGATCTGCGTCAAATTATGGCATTTCGCGCACATCGCATACGGTCCATTGATGCTGAGATCGGGAAACGGAAACAGGTTGGAAATCAACTGGCCTGGAACGAGGGTTTGGGAAAATTCATACCGCCGTTCCAGAATATGCGTAAACCTGGAGCCGTGCGGGCCGTTCGGTCCGGTCCCACCAAATTCACGATTGTCGTCGCTGTTATGACAATCCGTGCACAGAATCTGTACCCCCATAGTCCGCCCCTGCGTCGCCCCGTCCTCATTCAACATGGTCGCCAGCAAACTTGGCTGTGCTAACGCGCTGGTTCGCACGTGGGTAACGGGATGGCTCGAGGCGCTTCCCAACGCAAATTGCGGTATCACATTTAATCTGTCTTCCGAGGAAACCGCCCGTACCGGCAAGTATCCGAATGTAGGATTGGTCGCTTTTCCTATGCTCGTTCCGTGGCACCGAAAACAATTCTCGTACTGATTGACGGTCGGATTCACCGTCGTGATTCCGTCGAGCGCGCTCACACCGGTAACGCCGTTCTGCGAAGTTCTTGTGAGCGGAGGCGCCGGAAACGACGTTACTTGGCTCGCGGCATGTCCATTATGGCAGTCTACGCAAGTAGAGTGCCGGCTGTTGTTCAACAGGTTGGGTTCCGCAGCGTCATGGACACTGGTTCCCGTCGTAAAAGGATGGCCAATCTTCGGACCCACAAACTCCGCAAACACACTCAATGCGGCGGGCGCCAGGTTCGAGCCTCCGCTGTGGCAGGCGGCGCAGTCCTGTTCGTTTGTTTGGCGTAGCAGCCGTGGCCCCCCTAGTGCATTGTGCGGTGCGTGGCAGGATATGCATGCGTTCTGCGCTACTGAAGAGTAGCTTCCTACACCTGCCTGTGAAACGGTCTTGTTCGCGGCCGTAGCATGGATGCTCCCCGTCCAACCCGCCAAGGGGTTTTGTCTCCCTGTCATCACCCGATTCGGATCATGGCAAGCTAGACACAGTTGACCACTCGAACTGTCGATTAGCAGAAAATTTGGCGAAAAGAGATCCACTGACTGCACGTGGGGATTGTGGCAGGAGATGCACTCAACGTTCCCCTTTATCAGTCGGATCGCGCCCGTCGGGTCTGCCGTCTTGCCCTGCGCAACTAGCGACGCCGCCAAATCAGGCGCGTCCACGAGTGGCAGAACAAAACTGAATGGATGCGATCCTTGCAGATTCGTGGAGAATTGATCAATCGTTTTCATCTGTCCGGTCATCGGTATTGCCTTGTAGGCTACCGTCTGACCTGGCGCCACGGTTCCATCATGGCAACTCAAACACAAACTGCTTGATCCTCCCAGCAAGGGCTGCGTTGTTTTTTCTGCAGTTGTCGTGCTGGTGTACGTCGTATACACGCCGGTCGAGAGTTGCTGATTCCATAGCGGTGTGTTCCCCCCAACTCCGGAGTGCGGAGCGTGGCAGTACAAGCAGGAAGCGGACAATCCGCCCTTAATCGGCGAGATTCCAATTGGCGACAAATCGTGCGCGCCCAATACGTCGCCGGCCACCTGCTGGCCGCGAGTCATCGTATTGACCAAGAGGAAGGCTGCGCACATCCACAATGCCTTTCTCACTGGGTTCCCTTGACGGCTGGCATTGGTAACCCAAAATAGTGATAAATCTGCACTCGCCTGTTGAGCGAATCCGCCACATAGATCCGGTCATTCCGGTCGATAAAGAGTCCTGCCGGCAATTGAAATTGCCCCTCAGCCGTCCCACGTTCCCCGAAGTAATAGAGCAGATCACCCTTGCGATTGAAAACTTGTACCGCACCCCACAACGCGTCCACCACATACAGGTCCCCTTCCGAATCCACCGCAATGCCCTTGGGCCGGAATATCGCCCCCGACGTGTCTCCGATTTTCCCGATGGCATACTGGAAGGAACCGTTCTTGTCCAGGACCTGCACCCTGAAGTTCATGACGTCCACAACAATCAAGTTGTTGCCGTCCAGCCGCAATTCTGTGGGAAAGCTAAACTCGCCCTCACCCGAGCCGGGTTTGCCGATCGTCCGCACCACGTTTCCCCGGATGTCCATCACGTATATCCTGTTGCGCAGCGTGTCGGTCACATAAATGCGCTCTGCTGCAGAGTCGATCGCAATTCCCGTCGGTCGCTTGAAGATCCCTTCTCCATATTTCAACGCGCCAATCATGCGGTCATATTTGCCATTCGCATCGAACACAAAGATCTTGCCCGAGTCCGAATCGGTGACGTAAATATTGTCTCTTGCGTCCACCGCCACACATTGCGGTGCAAACAGCGAGTCTTTCCCCTTTTCGTGACGCGAAATGAACTTGTATTTCTGCTTCGCAAAGTCAAAGATGTGGATCCCGAAGGCGTCAGGGTCCGTTACTATAATCCGACCGCGCGAGTCGGTCACCACGCTGTACGGCCTCACCATCGTGTGGTAGTCCGGCGCTCCGGCAGCGACATCCACTACGTGCTCCCAAAACCCTTTTTTCAGCTTCACGTCCCGTTCCCAGCTGAAATTTCTTTCGTACACAAGCTTCCGGCCGCCCTCTAAAATTAAATCAGGAACGTGCGCGTGCACCGAATCCGATTTCTTATTCACTTCCTTATTTTTCTCTCGAGGCCAAGCCGGCGAGATCAATACAAGGGTGGCCACCGCCAATTCGAGAACCGGGCAAAGCTTCCCTCTTGATGGCCGGCCTAGAAAAAATTGAACCATCGTTGCACACCAACGTAAAACGAATTTAACTGAGTGGGAGCAACACCGGAAGCGCTGAATCCCTGAACGAACTTGCTGTATCCGCCGTAGAAAAACACGTGCCGGAACTGGTATTGCAACCGGCCGACCACATTCTCGGTCTTATTGTGCGAACCAACGCTGTTACCGAGCGTGTCGCTGAACGCCTTCGAGTAGCTCAACGTAATGGTTAGCCGGCGTATCGGGTTGAGCCCGATTCCACCTCCGTAGGCATGGCCTCCGTACAGGATCAGGTTCGTTGGCAAGATCGTCTCATTCTGTAGGGGTGTCGTGATCACCCCATTCACTCCTAGCAGTCCTGTGCCACTAGAGCTCGCGTATGTGGCGTTGAGTCCAACCCACTTCACGCTGAAACCCATGCCGTAATTCTGCGAATTGTGTTCGTACCCAGTCTGGCTCAGCAAGCTCCGTGAACCACCTGCGTTGGCATTCCAATGGGCTGATCCGAACTTGCGCGATACATTTGCGGAGTAACCCCACCCCGAGGTGGTATACCCTACCAGGGTTGTGGCGGTATTCTGAAAGTAATCCGCGGAGCCGCTTATATCCCAAACTCCTATCTTGCGCGAGTAGCTGGTTACCGAGAGCAATCCCACTCGGCTCTGGTTAGAAGCATCCTCCGATGTTCGCGTGACGGTAAACACCGTGCTGAACGAACCGCTAAGCAGACGGTTCCAATAGTCCACGGAACTCGTAAGCGAATTCGATCCGTAGCCTCTTCCGAAATAGCTCTGCTCCCGGTGCTCAAACGTCCCGGTGAGTATCCAATGCTTCTTGGGGTTGTAACTCACCAAGCCACTCCCATCCCAAGAACTGGAAGTTTGACTGGGGCTACTCTGCTGCAGAACGCCGCCCGTCGTAATAATGTTTTGGTATATCGCTCCGACCAAATTGTCCGTGTAGTTGAAATTGGCTCCAATGGAGAGGTTCTCCAAGGGACGAAGATTTACATTTGAATTGACTGTGTCTACCGTGCCGCTGTAGTGGCCATCCGTAAAATCGGTGCTGAAATCCGAACGGTTGTAGTTCACGCCAAAAGTTCCGTGAAATGGCAATGTGTGGGTTGCCCCGAACGTGAAGGTATTTTCATCGTTGTCCTCCCTCTCGATTTGTTGATTTTCGAGTACCAATGGATATTGGGAATGTGTCTGGGAATGCACAAACCCAAAATTCAGGTTAAATCCGTGTATCTGGTAAAACATGTGGGCGTTAAAGTTATGATAGTCGGAGGAACCATTTTCATTGGTTCCGTAGATCGAATAATCATTTTTACCTTGTGCGTAGTTGAAGGAAAGATGCGGAAAACGCGGCACAATCACTCCCCAGCCTATATCGAACCCATCCGAATTTCCGTGCGTTGTGTAATTCGGTAGTCCGGGAACTTCAAATGTTCCCAAGCTATCGTATGTCTTGGAAAAGCTGATAGAACCCGGATAATTGCTCCCGCCGAAAAGCGATGTGCTGGCTAGCACTCCACTGCTCTGGGCAATGGACTGCGAGGTCGAATTTGTTCGCGATTGATTGTAATAAGGGCTTACCTGGAACGATAGAAAATTGGGGTCGTAATAGAATCCGCTCAACGTAGCGTTTCCGCCGCCCGTGATGCCATGGTCCGAAGGAATTCCGTTGCCATAATCCCCTGTATACCCTGCCGAAATCTGCCCGTTCAGATTCATGCTCACATCGTTACCAACCGTAACCTGCCCCGGCGTGCACACTGCTGCCAGGAAGAAGAGGCACCCGACCCATAGTGAGCGAAATTTCACACTACTGCCGCCCTTTCTTCTAAAGCACTTCCACCTTTGCTTTCGCGCGAAGCTTTCTATCTAGAGCGGAGCGGAGTTGGTCGATCTTCAATTGCTCTAATTGTTTTTGTAGCGAATCTCTTACGGTCTCAAACTTTTGCATGCCTGCCGGGTTGTGGGAGATGAGGCGCACGATCGCAAAGGCCTGTTCCACTTGGATCAAGTCGCTCACTTGCCCGGGTTGCAAGGCGAGCGCCGCACTCACGACTTGTGGTGGCAACTTACTGCGCTCCACGAACTTATGCTCGCCCATCATCACCCGGTAGTCATCTTCTGAAGTCTTTTCTGCCAGCAAGCCGAACTCTTCATAGTTCCTAGTTGCCTTGGCCTGTTTCAACGCGTTCTCAGCGCGCTTGCGGGCATCTATTCGTTGCGCAAAGGTGGCGTTTTCGGGTGGCAGGATCGAAATCGTCTGGAAGGAAAAAGTCTCGGGCAAGCGGAACGTGGCGGCATTCTTTTCATAATAGGCCTTGGTTTCGTCCAAGGACACTGCAGACTTATTTTTCACCTCGATGGTCAAAAGACGGTCGATCAGCAGCGAGCGCCGGATCTTTCGTTGCAAGACTTGCTCCGAACCTTGGCACTCCCAGGTCATAAAACCCGTGTAGTCGTCAGGGCTCTTGAATTGCTTTCGAAACTCCCCCAATGCGTGACTCAATTGCGCTGGCGTCACCGTCATCCCTCGCTGCTTGGCCTCCTGGTACACTAGCTCCTCAAAAATAATCATTTGCAGCGCGCCTTTACGGATATCCTCTTCCATCGCTTTGGGGAATCCGCCGTTGTGCTGCCGCGCATAAGGGAAGATCGCGAACATTTCGCGCAATAAATCGCGGTCTGTCAGCACCGCCCCGTTTACTCGGGCCACGGGCTTTTCCGGTGGTACGACCTCCACCTTCGCGCTCGATGCCGTTTTGCTAGCGGATGGACCGTGGCCGGCTCCGGACTGGGCGGACGCTGGAATTCTCACGCCCGCCAGTACCGCGAGAACGAGCGCGGCAATCTTGGTGGTGGTCATACACGATCTCCAAAAAAGCGGGGGGAGAACTTTCTCCCCCCGGTTAGCAACGCTCCGTCTTAGGTCGTCGGAAGGTTCGTGTTGTGTATTTCATTCGATTCGCCGCCGTGGCACTGACGGCAGAATTGCGCGACCGAGTTGCTGGTCGGGCTGCCTGGGTTGTAGTAGCCACGGACGAAGAACATCGTCTGAAACGTGCCCTTAACGTTGCCGATCGTCCCGTTGTATGCGGTCATGCTGTGCTGGTCATGGCAGGTAGTGCAATTCACGGCGGGATTGACACCATCATAAGTCACAGTTGCCACCGTGAAGCCATAGTCGAGTTGGAATTGCGCGAACTTGCTTCCCGCCGGGGCGGTGAGCTTGGCACCCACAATCGTGCAATCCCAGTTGTACTGTCCGCCGCAGCCGATAGTGGCTTTGGGTCCGACAGGGTGATCGTTGTTGTAGTCGCCTTTGGTGTTGCCGTCGTTGCCGAGCCAAGTCGGCGCATTGCCCCCGATGGCATTCGGGATCGTTTCGACGGTGACGCCCTTCATCATTCCATTCACTGCCAGATTGCCGTCATGGCAGCTTAAGCAAAGCATCACAACGACCGTTGGATCGTGCGCGCCTGCGGAGGAATTCGCGGGCAGGGTAATTGGGAAGTTACCGGCATCGCCGAATGCGAACGTTTGGTTGTAATAGGGTGTAAGATCCGCACCCCACAACGCCGCATCGCCGCTGGTTGGGTCTGCCGTGGCAATGCCGTTACCCCGGGCGCCGCTATGCGGTGCGTGACAGGCTACGCAACCTCGCCCATAGACGAGGTGCGCACCCAACACGTCCGTTGGCGACGAGTACGCCGGGTTGGCTTGGGCGGATGCGAATTTCGCTCCCCCCAGAACCACAAGTAAGAGAATGATGATTCTTTTCATTGAAAGAACCTCCTTGATTTGTGTTGCAACACTCTTCGGTTATTTCTTTTGAACGCTCACCTCCCGTCTCGGAAAAGGGCGAGCCGGCCGGACCCGTCTTCTCCCGCTTTGGCTTTTTTCCAACGGCCAAACTCTTCCCACTCATGACGCACCAGTAGGTCGCGCTTTAACTGAGGCGTCACTCTTCCGTGGTGCGCCTCCAGGCGAACTCTGTGCTGGCGCCTCCACCGGATTAGGTGTTGAACTTGTGGGCTGCACCTCGCGCCGCGCTTTTTCCGCCGCCGCTTCGGCATCGGTCACGTATCGGAACACCTGCACCCTTGCCGGAAAGTGTTCCGAGGTCACCACCAAGTTGCTTTTCGGATCAATTGCAATGTCATAAGGCGCCGAGAATTGTCCGGGCCAGTCTCCCGGCTGGCCGAAGTAGATCAGCAAACGTCCTTCTGTATCGAATACCTGCACCCGCTGTTGCATTGCGTCCACCACCCAAATGTGCCCGTCACGATCGATGGCAATCCCTTTGGGGCGCGCAAACTGCCCGGGGCCATCGCCGTTCTTTCCAAACGCACGAACAAATCCTCCATCTGCATCAAAAATTTCCACACGATTGTTCAGCGTGTCCGTCACGTAAACATTGCCCTCTTTATCCACGGCTACGTTCGTCGGCAACGCGAAATTCCCGGGATCCGTCAACAGGTGTTTCTTCCCCGGTGTCCCGATCTTTCGCAACAGCTTGTAGGTGTCCGCATCGAAGACATCCACAACGTCGTTGCCTGTGTCCACCACATACAGGAAGCGGTTCTCCATATCGATGGCCATGCCGCCGGGACGCACTAACACGTCCGCGCCAAAAGACGATTCCTGTTGGTGCTGCGCATTGATGACGATTACCTTGTGAAGTTTGTCGTCACTTACGAACAGCCGATCGTTATCGTCGATCACCAGACCATTGATCAGCCCAAAATGCGCTTCTTTGCTATTGCGGATCATCTTCACTTCGAATTTCTTGGCAGGGTCCGGACTAAAAATGAAGATCGCACCTACCGCCTGGTCCGCCGCATAGATATTTCCCGTTGAATCAAACGCCAATCCGTACGTTCGCATCAACTGGAAGGGCAGGTCTTGAATCGTGTCTGCCTGCGGCTTGGCACCTGCTAGACGGTCCATCCAGCCCTGTTTTGGCTTCTTAGGTTTGTTGACTGGGCTGTTAAAGTCGATCTTTTCGCCGGTGAGCTGTTCGACAAACTTAACTCGCGCAATACTCGGGGGGTTCGGCCACACAATTTTGCTGATATCAAAGTTTGCACGCTTCGGAAGGCTCGCGTTTGGGTCTGCTGCAGCCTTTCTCTTTTTCTGGTCTTTCTGGCTTGACGCCGCCGCGCCGGGGAGCGCCAAAGCGAGCGCCAGCAGGGCTGACAGAAGTGGCGCGATTTTCGATCGGCGAGTCGTGGTTGAACGATCAGCAAACATGAGCATGCCTCTCTCGTTCCTAGTTCAGCCTGCCCTTGTGGCAGGTATTGCAGAAGTCCATGTTTGGCTTCTGGTCTTTGACCAACATTCCCACCTGGTTACCCGCGTGCGCTTGATGGCACGTCAGGCAGTTCATCTGCTCGCCCGCCGGATTCTTCGGATCGACCGGTCCCGCCACCGGATGGAAATCCACCGGGTGGCCGGCGTTATATTTCAGCGGAAGAATCGGAACCGGGTACTTCTCCGGCAGTTCAACTTTGCCGTCGAAAATCGCAATCATGTGCCGACTCTCCAACCTCTCAGGCACTGTGTCCGGTCCATGGCACTCCAGACAAAGAGTGTTCACGTCTTTCACTCGGAACAAATGGTCGTTGTCGTTCCCATGCGCGTCATGGCAGGTCGCGCAACCGTCTTGGAATGCCGGGCGGTGCAAAACCTTCTTTGCCTTCGCCATCTCCGCCTGATCCGTATGGCACGTGAGGCAGATTTCCACCGCATTTGTCTTCGGTAGCCCGGGTTGACGACTGGAATGTGGACTGTGGCAATCCGTGCAGTCGCTCATCGCGCCAGGGTGTTGCACCTTCGCGCTTTCAATCTGCTTGACCTGCTCGTCGTGACACGTTACGCAGAGTGATTTAACATCTGGCTGCGTCAGCACCACTTTCCCATCCTTGGCCGGGGCATGGCATATCTCGCAGCTCTTGTCCGCGAATGGCGGGTGCATGAAAGGCCGCATGAGGTTCGGGCTGCTTGACTGGTGGGGATCGTGGCAAGCGAGGCAATTTGCTATTTCAAACGGTTGTCCATTGTGTGCCTTCTGGAGGTCTTCGTTCTTCGGGTCGTGGCAGTCCAGGCACAACGTCGGGGCACTCTTGGTTAAGTGAAAATCAAATTCCACATTCCCGGCCCCACCAGTCTTGTGCGTTAAATGACAGGTCTCACATCCCATGTCGAGCGCGGGGTGCCGGCTCCCCTTAGCCGGAACGTTTAGCCCCGTGGGGTGACAGGTAAGGCAGAGATTCTCTTTCTGGTCACCGGAGGGTGGTTTTAGCAGCTGATATTGGTTGTCGCTGCTGTGTGGATCGTGGCACTTCACGCAGTCGCGCATGGCAGGCTTGTGAAGAGTCCCTTTGATTTCCGCAGGGTTCTTATCTGTGTGGCAAGTGAAGCACAGCCCATACGTCGTCGTGGTGATCAGCTTCACTCTGGTCACATCTTTGTTAATTCGGATTTCGTGGCAGGTCATGCACCCCGCTGCTATGGCCGTGTGTACCGCCTTCCCGGCGGTCTTGTCCGAGTGGCACTCAATGCACTTTGCCGAATCGGTGTTCTTATCGAGCGGTACGGGGTGGACATCCGCCCACAGCGGCAATGCGATCACCATCAAAAGCACAAACCAATGCGCCGCGATGGAAAGGTGCCGCGCGCAGATGGCCACGCTTTCATGCATACGGCTATCACCCTCCCGACTGGACAAGCGCCGCGGCGGGGACGACGCCGACAGCAAGCAGCAAAATCACTTAAACCACTGAATTTTCTAGAACCTTTCAAAGAGCTTGAGTTGTCGCTAGTCGATGGGTCCGCTACTTCCTGTGCACGTCCGTGGGCTGCTTCGGCCGATTCTTTTACGATTGACCCGTGCCCTGGGGCGGCGCGGCCAATAATTTCAGAAAGAGGGAAGCATCCTGCTCTCTATGGCGCACGTCACACTCGTACGTGATGAATGTCACTCCCAGCGAAACACCTCCATTGAATTAATAATGCATTCGGTTTGCCGAACAGGTTCGAGCTGACCGAGAATCCCATCAGAGGCTTGATCGCATCGAAACGAATCTTGTAACCCCGGAGGGGCCAGGTGAACTTGACCTTCCTGGTCCAGACGACGACTAACTCGGGCAGCTCTCAACTACCTTAGGAGCCATCCACAACGCCTTGCAAACATAAGTGTCAAATCGTAAGACGATGATGCCCTTAGTTGCTTTGAGAACTCTCGAGGTTCCGGGCTACAGAGTCAAAATTCCGACGTTTATCACCGGAATTTGACACCCCTCGTTTCTGGGATCTCGGGATTGCGAGCCTGGCCGAGATACATTCAACAGAACAGAAGTGGGAGCCATCCCGCAGTCACAACGTCCGCTTTGAGTGCCGCTCAAGATGGCGTCTCTGCCCGCGCAAGCCGGAAGACCAACTTTCAGACCGATGCCTGAAATGGGGCAGGATTGCCAGGTGCCTGGCTCAAATGGTCCAGTCGTTTCTCGTTAAATTCTCCGCGAAGCAAGAATCAGGGAATGGCGCGCGATGCATCGGGATGCAGCGCTTCCTCTCCATCCGCCGAAGATCGCCTAAGGTTTTATCTACGGCCGGTGAGGCCCACGAATTATTGCTTACCTCAAACCAAGATCCGTTAGGACCATTGATTTTCTTCCTGTACCGCCATCAGGTTGCGGCAGGCTGCGCAATCATTGGAGATCGTCTGCCCGTCCGCGCTGGAGTGAGAGCCATCGTGACATCGGAAACAGCCCGGGAAGTCGTTGTGGCCAAGATTGCTCGGATGGACGCCCCAAGTCACCTTCATCTCCGGGAAAATGTCGCGCAGGTATACTGCCGCAACGGCATCACTTTGAGTACCTCTACCGCTTTCTTCCGGATATAGGGTAGCTCCGGCCTTATAAAGGCCCTTTTCCGATTTCAAGTCGGGCTGCGCGTGGCAAGCCAGACAATCGGAGTCCGGGACATCAGGCTTCTTCTTTTGGGCATACGCTGCGGGGAGGGGGAGGTACAGCAAACAACCGAGGACGCACAGCCATCTTGCAAGAGCCGGGCTGGCGCGGGAGCCTCCCTGCAAACCCGTGCCTGTCTGTAGGCGTCGCGTCAGCAGGGGGAGACTTCGGCATAACACGCGCGGGGACTTCATTTCATTCCCAGCTCGTTGAGAATCTTGGGATTCTCTTCGTCGACGGCCAGCATGGTGTGGCACGAGTCGCAGTCATTGGCAATCGTGCGCCCATCCGCTGTGGAATGGCTGCCGTCGTGGCATCGGAAGCATCCTGCTGAATCCGTGTGACCAATGTTGTTCGGATAGGTTCCCCAGGTGACGTTCATTTCCGGGAAGATATTGCGCAGATAGATGGCTTGGATCTGTTGCGCGGTAATATCGACGAGGCTGCGCTTGTCGCGATAGATTTCGGGATATGAGCTGCGGTAGTAATCACTCAATTTTGAGGCAATCTGCGCGGTTGCGGTTTGGCGGTCGGGGTAGGTGGCGCGCAATAGCTCAACAGCCTGCTTCTTGATGTATGGCAGCTCGGGGCTGATACGGCCTTCCGCCATCGCTTCGTCTACCGCGCGATCGGGAACCTGAAACACGTGGGTAGGGCGATTGTGGCAATCCATGCAGTCCATGGTCCGGTGTTCACCGGCCGCAAGCTGGGCGGCCGTCGGTTTAGAATCGGTGGACGCAAACTGGACGTGCTTGCCATTATCGTCAATGTAGTCGACGACCGGGATGGTTTGCCGCTGGCGATCGGTAGAGATGTATTGAATGCGCGATTTCGCGTCCAGGTGCCGGCCATGGATGCCGGCCGCGCCCTGCCAGGTGTGCCCTCCAACTCTCAGGACGAGAACGGTAGTGAGGCGGGTGTTTTTTTCGTCGTCGGAGAATTTGGTTCGTACCACGAATTTGTCGCCCGTGAAAGCTTGAGGCCAGTGGCACTGCTCGCACGTTTCGCGAGCGGGCCGAAGTTGAAGAACAGGCGACGGAATCGGACGATCGTAAGTGTGGAACGCAACTGCAAAAACCTGCCGGATCCCGGAGAACTTTGATTTCACAAACCACCCGGCTCCCGGCCCTATGTGGCAGCCAACGCAGGCGACCCGTTGATGCCCGGAGTTGAGGTATGCCGTGTATTCAGGCTGCATCACGGTGTGACAGGTCTGGCCGCAAAACTTCACCGAATCCATGTATTCCACGCCGCGATACGAGGCCATTCCAAAGATTACGACGTTGGCCATGGTAAGTCCGCCGACCCACGCAATTGCAGTCCGCACCATGGGTTGGGCGAGGTCCACGGGAGGATAGGTGGCCGGCAGGCTGCCTGTACGGCGGAGCGAGCGGCGACGCCAGAGCGCGCCGATGGGCATCAGTAGCAGGCCCAACACAAAGATTCCTGGAAGGATCAGGAAGAAAATCAATCCGAGATAGGGATGGACCGGTCCCCCGCCGACAACTTCGAACAGCCAGAAGCCGATGATGGTGAGGGCGGAGCTGGTAGTGAGGACAGCTCCTGTTAGCGTGACAGGATTGCTTCCCAGGTAGTACGCGGGGCGAAGCCGTTCCGCAGTTTTCTCGCGAAGGGTCATGACTTAAGTAAATCCCCGCGACATCTGCAGGTCCACGGCGTTTTCCGGCAGTTCAAAAGCGTGGGCGGGCCGTTATGGCAATCGAGGTAATCCATCGTGTTATTTTACCTTTTGTCCAGTTGATTGTTGGTTATCCTGACATCGTGGAAATAAATTCGGTAGTCTTGCCGTTGTCATCCGTGTAGTAGACAACGGGTATCACCTGACGCTTGTCACCCGTGGCGATGTAGCGGATGCGCGAACCATCGTCAAGATGCCGGCCATGAATCCCGACAGCACCTGCGTGCGTCCGCCCACCCATTTTCAGGACCAGAACCGTGGTTAACGCGGTGTTCTTTTCGTCTTCCTTGTAATTCGTCTTCACCAGGAATTTATCTCCGGAAACACCCGTTCGCCAATGGCACTGTTCGCAGATGTCGTGTGCGGGGCGCATACCCTCCACCGGTGAAGGAATGGGAGTCGGATAGGTCTTGAAAGCCACTGCGAAGAGCTGGTGCATTCCTGAAACTTTGACGCGGACGAACCAGCCGACCCCGGGTCCGATGTGGCACTCCACGCAATCCACGCGCGAGTGGGGGGGAGTTCTGGTAGACGGTGAATTCGGGAGCCATCACCGTATGGCAGGCCTGCCCGCAGAACGTGGTTTCCATGAAGGAAACTCCCCGGTACGCGGCAAAGCCGAAAATCATGACGTTCACCAGGGTGGCCGTGGCAACGAACAGCATACCGTTGCGGACCAACAACGCCGATCAAACTGATGAAGTTCTGACTCAGGTAGTAAACCAGCCGGGTCCAATCCCTGACGATATTTTTTGAACTCATAGCCGGATACTTCCAATTTTCGAAATGCGGTTCTGCTCACAAAAATAGCGTGACCCCTCCCGCCGACAGTTCTCCCCTCACCTGGGAATCTGCCCAGCTGTGATAGTGGCCCTGGAAGGAGGGCCACTGACCGGGAGGCTTTCTTTGCGTTCTACTTCTTCAGCGAACGAATGAACGCAACGAGATCGTTGACCTGATCCGGCGTCAATGCCTTGTAGGCAGGCATCTTGCCCTTGCCATTGATGATGATTCCGGACAGATCGGCGTCGCTCTGCTTCTGGACATCATCGGAAGCTAGATCGCGCGTCTTCAAGGCTTCTTTGCCCTTGCCATCCGCTCCATGACATGCCGCGCACTTGGCCTTGTACGTCGCTTGGCCAGCGGCGGCATCGGCCTTCACAGGCGAACTAAACAGAGAAATGCCTGCCAACAGTGCTGCCGCTAGTGTCATCACTCCGACGTGCTTCATGCTTGCCTCCATTCTTTCGTTCCTCCTGACTGAACTTCGGCGGGACCACACCAGCTTCCCCTCCGCCTCACAAAACCCGAACCTTGCAAACAGAGCAAAAACGATACCGAGATCTCCATGCGCCACAAATTTCTTAGGCGAGCCATTCGGACCCGCGTGATATGACCCTCCGTCAACGGGCATGCACTCTCCGAGAGCCACGGATCACCCATGCACGTTTCGCGCCGAACGGGCGCAAACTGACAGTCATCCCCAAGAACCGTTCAATCCTTTGCGAGAAATCAGGACTTGTGGCACCTAGTCTCGGAATCCGGACAAGACTATTCGGTCAGACCTGGACGGAATAAGCGTCTTACGCTTCTATTTCCCCGAATGTGCGACTGTGACCTTAATCTTGTTCTCCAGTCGAAATTGTGAACCCGGGGCAGCCGAGAGTAGGCCGCTCTCGGTGTGGAGAGGATACACTCAGGGCCTGGGAAATGCCGAACGGACCGTCGGTGCATTGTCGGAAGGGATGGCAGTATATGTGCTATTGGTAGGAGGGCGGAAGTTCCCGTAGAGGCTTTTTTGTGCAGATTCGCAGAAATTTGAATTGGGAGCGCGTTGGATGAAAGCCCGTGGGAAATTTCTTGTCGGCTCGGGAATCATTGTCATCACGCTGGTGTCGCTCGCTTATGTGGGATTCACGCAGAGCAAGACTTACTACCACACCATCACGGAGCTTTCGACGCTGAACGGCTCGGCGCTCCACCAGCGGATGCGGGTTTCCGGAAATGTTCGCAACGGATCGATTGCTCATGTGGATGGTCGCGTGGATTTCGTGCTCGAAGAGCAGGGCAAGGCCGTGCCGGTGAGCTATGTCGGGCGCGACCCGCTGCCCGACACGTTTAAGGACGGGGCGCAGGCACTGGTGGAGGGCCGGTTGAAGTCCGATGGCCGCTTTGAGGCGGAGCAAGTGCAGGCAAAATGTGCCTCGAAGTATGAGGCGACGCCCAATCAGGCGCCCGGCGCTGGTCAGTCCGGGCGAGCCGGTCAGACCTCGAACGTGGTGCCCGGCCGGGACGGCAAGGGATGATGGATGTCTTGTTAGTTTTCTTGGGGCCGCACTTGGGTTAGAGAAGGCATCCGGTCCGCGGAGAGTAGCTAGTGGATATTTTCGGGTCGTTTGCACTGCTACTGGCTTTCCTGGTGGCCGTGTACGCCTTTGCTGCAGGCATCGCCGGAATTATTACCCGCCGCGCGCTGCTCACGAAGAGCGCGCACAACGCTGGGATGGCCGTCTTCGTTCTCGTCACCCTTGCGGTTGCGTCGCTCGCGTACTTCTTCCTCACCGACAATTTTTCGATGGAATACGTCGCGGCGCACAGCAACCGGGCGCTGCCCGTCTATTACAAATTTGCGGCGCTTTGGGCTGGACAGGAAGGCTCTTTGCTGTGGTGGAGCTTTCTGCTTTCGATTTACGTCTTCTTCGCGCTGTTCATCAATCGCAAAAAGCATCCGGAGCTGATGCCCTACGTGGTGGTGATCTGCGCGGGCGTGCAGATCTTCTTTTTGACCCTGAATAACTTCGTCTCGAGCCCCTTCCATGTGCTGGCCGGAACGGATGCCACCGGCACGATGCACCTGGCGGCGCTAAGCGACGGCCACGGGCTGAATCCGCTTTTGCAGTACCCCGAAATGGTGATTCATCCGCCCATTTTGTACCTCGGATACACCGGTTTCACGATTCCCTTCGCCTTTGCACTGGCGGCGCTTTTAGGCCGTTATCCGGGCGAAAAATGGATCCACGTCACTCGCCGCTGGACCATGGTCGCGTGGTGCTTCCAGAGTGTGGGGATTTTGCTGGGGGCGCACTGGGCGTACGCGGTGCTGGGATGGGGCGGCTACTGGGCGTGGGACCCCGTGGAGAACGCGTCGTTGCTGCCGTGGATCACGGGGACGGCGTTCCTGC
>Ga0335085_10002987_pt1 | contig 30285 bp, 26 predicted proteins | sample Lox_Sample_45_FD_206712 | JGI IMG/M metagenome (GOLD analysis project Ga0335085, IMG submission 206712) | Soil microbial communities from Loxahatchee National Wildlife Refuge, Florida, United States - Lox_Sample_4.5 | ecosystem: Environmental > Terrestrial > Soil > Wetlands | place: USA... | reverse complement strand
ACCGCATCGACGAGCAGTCCCAGCAGCTTGGACTGAGACAGGCCGCGGCTCGATGCGAGCGTTGCGAAGCGCGCTTTCTTCTCGGGGTCGGGCCAGGCCGTTATGCTCGAGCGGACGGAAGCGTTCATCTCGGCCAGATATAAATATGTGCATATTGTATTTGTCAGACGCTAGTCTATCCTGCCCTCAAGACCGTTGCAAGCATTTTCTTCGGCATGCCGAAGTTCTTGCTTTCCGTAGAGAGCTTCGGTCATCGGTCGCCGCTGGTGGGTCCGCTGGACGGAAGACAATATGTACACCGTCTATTGAGATGAGGTCCAGTCCCCCAAGACCTTAGGCCGCAGGTTGAAGGTGTGGGTGTGGGCCCAACCGATTCGGCGACCGTCGGGCCACCTGCTGGTGTAGCCGGTGTAGCGGGAAACGCCGGCAGGCCAAGGGCCGGGACGCGTCGCTTGCGACGGGTCCTGCCTTTGGGGGATGCCAAGCGAAGCGCGGCGGGGGTCTCTGGCGCGCCGGTTCTCGGTTCTGCGTGACAGAGTCCCCCCAAGAGTGCGCTCTTCAGAACGGCTGTCGCGGATGACCTTGGCGCTCTTTTGCTGTTTTAGGTAAGGGGCGTGATCCTGCGCAACGACATCCATCCGATCAGCGCGAGCGCGTGGGGTGCTGGCGGCTGTTGGATGAACAGCTCGGAGTCAGGTCAGACCCGGATCGCTCGCGTTGCGATTCCCACCTTCATCGCGGTAAAGCTGGACTACGTTGAGTATCGACGCAGTGCAACGTGACCCACCGATCTGGCGGCTTACCGACCTGCGCGCTCGGCTTTCGCCGCGTTCGGCCACTGTCTGGCGGCATCGACGCCTGGGCATCAGCCGGTCTTGCTGTCGACCGCTACGTCAGTGACGTTCCTGTCGAAGGCAACCCGGGCGATCTCGTTTCCATTGATCACTTTGCAACGAGTGTCCGATGAGGAACGCCGTGCGCACGGCGGTTTGCTTCAGGACTTACGATCGACAGCGCCGAAACGCGCGAGCAGTGCATCTATGAAAGCACGGGTGCGCGCCGGCATCAAGCGACGGCCCGGGAACACGGCCCACAGCGTCGCGGGCGGCAAGTGCCAGTCGGGCAGAACCCGTGCGAGCTGGCCGCCTTTCACGTAAGGGTCCGCAAAGCGTTCCTCTTGGAGCGTGATGCCGGCGCCGTGAATCGCCAGCCGCATCAGGATATCGGGTGAGTTCGCGGACGCTCTGCCGGGTGGCAGCCCTTGCCACCGCCCGGTGCCGCGATGAAGGATCCACTGCATAGGCTCGCCGCTTGCTGACATGGCGTGCAGCGTGTCGTGCTCAAGCAGAGCAGCCGGCTCACGCGGCATGCCGCGTCGCTTCAGGTAAGCCGGAGAGGCGTAAACACCCCCGTGGAGCTCGACGATGCGGCGCGCGACCAGCGTCGCATCGTCGGGCAGGTGTCTAAGGCGTAGGGCAACGTCGAAGTTCTCGCCGATGAGATCGACGAAGCGCGTCGACACCTCGAGCTGCAGGAAAATCGATGGGTACCTCGAGACGAATTCGGCTAGGAACGGGGTAAGCAGCCCAAAGTCCGCGAGCATGCTGACGCGAAGGCGGCCGCGCGGCTGAACTTGCTGATGATCCGCCAGCGCGGTGGTCGCCTCGACACCTTGCACGACTTGCCGTGCGTGGTCGAGCACCGCGCTACCGAGCTCCGTCAAGCTGAGCTTGCGTGTCGAGCGCTGGAGCAACCGTTCGCCGAGCTGGCTTTCGAGCGCCGTGATGCGTCTCGATACGGTCGACACCGGTACTTCGAGTCGCTGCGCGGCGCGCGAGAAGCTGCCCTCCTCGACGACGCGCGCGAAGAGCAGCAGATCGTTCGGCTCGAGATGCATCGTCCCCCCGTCGTCGATCTTTGCCGAAAGGAACAATGCTCTGCATTCTCGCGGCTTCTTATCGGCAGCGCAAGCAATCGTGATGGAGCGTTCTTCCACCCCTGCGCGATGAATGTCCAGGTCAGACGCGGTAATCCGGGACCGCCCGCCCCCGTGCTCGCTCAACTCTCCGAGAGCGGCGCCAGGCGCCCCATTTCTCCCGCGCGGTACCGCGCGAAGGCAGCCTCGATCTGCGAGCGCTCGTTCATGATGAAGGGACCGCGCTCGAGGGCCGGCTCGCGGAGCTCGGCGCCCGATAGAATGAGGAAGTGCGCCGGGTGAACGGCTTCGAACGTCACGTGTCCGCCCCCGCCATAAAGCGCCAGTGCGTTCTGACCTGCCACCTTCTGCTCGCGGCCGTCGGTACGAGCCAGGATGGCCCCTTCGAGGACATAGACGAGCGCGTTGTGAGCATTCCGGAGACTGAAGGAGATCTCGCGCCGCAGCTCGACATCGAGGAGGTCGAACGGCTCGACGGGGACGAGCGGCGACGAGACGCCTTCGAACGATCCCACGACCACGCGCACTCGGTCACCGACCTCGCTCCGCCACTCCGGCACCTCGCTCGTTTCCAGACGAAGCACCCGTGGCGCAGCGAGCTTGTTCTTCGAGCTCAGATTGACGAAGATCTGCAGCCCATGCAGTTCACGGTCGGTTTGCGCCGGCAGCTCCTCGTGGATCACGCCGCTCCCGGCCTGCGTCCAGACGATCCCGCCTGGGCCGACCACATTGTCGTTGCCGAGCGAGTCGCGGCTACGAAGGCTTCCTTGGGAGTCCTCGAACACATAGGTGACCGCCGAGAAGCCCGCGTGCGGGTGCGGCCTGAACGGCCGACCGCTCACGCGGAAGTCGTGAAGGACAGTGATGGGGGAAGCCCGTTCGCCCAGCTCATGAAGGTCGATGTTCTTGAGGAAGAAGGTGCCGCCGTTGCCCTCCGCTCGCGCGGCGACGACGGGTGAGAATTGAATCGACATGGTGATGACTCCTGATATGTTGTGACTACGATGAGGTCGACGGAGAACGGCGGCGCCTCGCCGCATGCCGCCGGCGAGGCAGGGCCGAGGCTGTCGTTCATCCCCATTTCAGCGCGAACCGCCCGGTACCCTGCGCCACGACGTGCAGAAGCCCTCCGAAGATGGCGACGTTCTTCGTGAAGTAGAGCGTCTGGGGCAACCACTGTTCCGCCGGCGCCGCCCAGAACGCGTGGAAGATGGGCGTGACGACGACGGTGAAGAGCGCGAGCAGCAGCGCGGCGGTTCTCGCCTGGTAGCCCACCGCCAGGCCACGGCCGGCGGCAAGTTCGACGATGCCAGAAGGATAAACGAGCAGCTCAGCCAGCGGCACACCGTACGCCTGCATCATCTGCACGGTCTGCACCGTGTGACCGAAGAGCTTGTCGGCGCCCCCCACGATGAAGATCGAGGCAAGCAGTATGCGGCCCGCGAGGTCGACGACGTCGGCCCAGCGGCCGGCGGTTGACTAGGGAACAGCTTGGTAGGTTGCAGAGGATTGCATGGTTTTCTCACTTTCCGGGGGTTTGACAGAAGAAGGGGTAACTGCGAATCGTCTTGACGGCACCCTCACGGCTGATGACGAAGAAGGCAAGCGCTGCAAAGAAGGCCTTCATGATCGCTTGCTACTCAACTACGAGCTCGAGCGCCGTTAGGCGATCGACTTGCGCTCGCGCCGCCCCCAGGCTTTGCTCCTTCGCTGCCTGGCCGATCGCCAGGCCTTCGGCATGCACGAACTCGACCTCGGTCATGCCGAGGAAGCCCAGGAACTGCCGCACGTACGGCGTCTGCGTATCGCGGGACGTGCCCGCATAGAGGCCACCCCTTGCGGCGAACACGTAGACCTTCTTGTCCGTGAGGAGCCCAACGGGTCCTTTATCGGTGTAGCGGAAGGTCACGCCGGCCCGCGCGAGGTGATCGAAATACGCCTTGAGCGTGGAGGGCACGCCGAGGTTGTACATCGGCAGCGCGAGCACCACGACCTCCGCGCGCTCGAGCTCCTCGATCAGGCGATCGGAGTAGGCAACGAGTGCGCCCTGCTCAGGAGTTCTGTCCTCGGGCTTCGCAACGAACGCGGCGAAGCGCGCGGCGTCAAGGTGCGGCACCGGCTCCAGCGCAAGGTCGCGCACGATGACCTTGCCGTTCGGATACGACTTGCGCCAGCTGGCGACGAAGCGGTTTGCGAGCTGGCTCGACTGGCCGTTATCCGAGAAAAGGCTCGAGTTGATCTGCAGCAGCGTTTGCATCGATGCCCCTTTCGGGAGCCGAGGCTCCACGGTGGTTGCCATGTGCGAGCAACGATATAGATGGCCGGGCGGCTGCAGAAGCCGAGAAAATGGGAATCAGCCTTTCATGGCTGCAAAGCTGGTCAACGAATCGGGCTGCGCACAGCAGCTAGAGGGATTCAGTTAGTGCGCGGACTTTAATCGCCCCTGTTGGTAGTACACGGGACTGAGCCGCGCTTGGCGGAGGAAGAGCCGCTTGCCGAGTCGTATGTCGGCCCGGTGATGCACGTCGAGCCTGCGATACCGGGTGGCCAGCCGTTGCGCGGCGCGCAAGAAGCTAGCCCCCCCTCCGCGGAAGCAGGTCGTTCGGTTGCAGCTGCACCATGCGCCGCGCGACTCTTGCAACGATGAAAGATTTCCATTATGACAACTTCTCGATCTCCCTCGCAGGGCCTATTGTCCGTATCAACGTGTCTTAGGTGGACGGGCCGTGGACTTACCGAACTACTTCGTCGGCTCTTCGCCCGGTGACAGCACCTTGACCGCTGTTCGGGTATGGACATTAACTAATCCATTATTCAATTCATATGCGCCCCTGTGCAACATAACAAGGGCCGGGTGCCCTGCTGGTACAGGAGGCCCACGCCGATTACTGGCACGCCCAGATCGCTGGCCTCCTTGAGCTGATCGCCGGCGATGCCCCCCCGGAGTAGAAGATTGAACCACACCCCTCGGTGCAATCGGCGCCAATCGACGGCGGGGCAACTCGCGGAAGCGCCCGATCGCGCCCCCGCGATCGTGGCACCGTAGCGCGATAAGTGCTTGAGGCGTGGGATGTCACACGAAATCTGCGCTACGATTATGTTGCCAGAGGGGTTTTCCGGCACGGGCGCAGGCCGTCGTAGGGGTCTCGCTCGAGAGTGACGTCCTCATAGGCGGCGACTGCTCGCACGCGCAAGCCGGGTGCACCGAGTCGGTTCTCGGTCTTTTCGGGCGACTTTTCGAGTACGTCGGGATGGTGATGGACATTACGGAGCACAAGCGCGCCGACGAGGCACTGCGGGCGAGCGAGGAGCGCTTTCGCACGCTTGTGCAATTCTCGTTCGACGTATACTGGGAGACCGACGCGCAGCATCGCTTCACCCGTCAGGAGCTCGCCGAAGGTCTCACCAACGTGCCGGCACCTGACTGGGAGATAGGCAAGACACGCTGGGAAGTCCCTTACGTCGAGCCGGACGAGGAGGCCTGGCGAAAGCACCGGGCTACGCTCGACGCCCACCTGCCCTTCCGCGATTTCGAGCTCGCGCGACCTACTCCCGACGGTGGCAGGCGCTATATGTCCGTTTCCGGACTGCCGGTGTTCGACGAGACGGGCCGCTTCATCGGCTACCGGGGCGTCTCGCGGCATATCACGGACCGCAAGCGCTCGGAGCAAGCTCTGCGGCAAAGCCAGGCCTATCTCGCCGAAGCGCAGCGGCTGACGCACACGGGCAGCTGGGCCTTCGACTCCGCCACCGGGAAGGTGATCTACTGGTCCGACGAAGCTTTCAGAATCTTTGGACTGGATCCTGGACGGGGCAGCCTGCCGGATCGCGAAGAGTTGCTTCGGCTGGTACACCCAGAAGATCGCGAAGGAATCTCCGAATCGATCGCGGGGGCGCTGCGCGGCAAGACCGATTTCGCAAGCGATTGCCGTGTCGTGCTGCCCGACGGAATGGTAAGGCACCTCCACGGTATGGGGCATCCGGTTCTCGACAAAGCGGGCGACCTGACCGAATACGCCGGCACAGTAGTCGACGTGACCGAGCGCAAGCGCGTCGAGGAAGAGCACCGGGCGCATGTGTGGTTCCTCGAAAGCATGGACCGTGTCAACCGGGCAATTCAGGGTACGAGCGATCTCGAACTGATGATGGGCAACACGCTGGACGCGGTCCTGGATATCTTCGAATGCGACCGCGCGATCTTCGGAACCCACGCCGGCGAACCCGAAACGAGGTCATTCACAATGCTTGCCAAGCGCGAGCGTCCGGGATTCGCCCTCAGCCTACCGCCTGGGGTTGAGTTGCCTGCGGACGAGGACTTCAGCGCGATGAGCGGTGAACTGAAGGCGACCGGCGGTCCCGCGCAGTGGGTTCTCGGATCGGTGCCACCGCTAAACGCTCGAGTCCTGGCGCGCTTCGGCGTGCAGTCCGTCCTGTCGATGCCGATCGAACCGAAGGTCGACCAGCGCGATTACTTCTTTGTCTTCACCCTCTGCCAATGCTCCCACCCCCGGGTGTGGACGCCGCAGGAGGTGCGGCTGTTCCTCGAGATCGGACGACGGCTCGGCGATGCGACGGCCACGCTGTCAACGCTGCGGGATCTGGGACGGGCGGAGGAGAAGCTAAAGGCGCACCTGCGATTCCTCGAGAGCATGGACCGGATCAACCGCGCCATGCAGGCAACCAGTGACCTCGAGCGGATGATGAGCGACGTGCTCGACGCGGTGCTCGAAATTTTTGCTTGCGATCGAGCATGGCTCGTGTATCCATGCGATCCACTGGCTCCATCGTGGCGTGCGGTCATGGAGCATACGCGCCCGGAGTTCCCCGGCGCGTTCGCCCTGCACACCGATCTCGCGGTCGACACTGAAGTGGCCGCCGTATTCGCGACTGCGCGCGCTTCGAGCGGCCCCGTGCGGTTCGGCGACGCTTACGACCTCAAGATGCCGGCGCAAATCGCAGACCGCTTCTCGATCCGCTCGCTCCTCGCAATGGCGGTCTATCCCAAGGTCGATCAGCCGTATCTCTTCGGCTTGCACCAGTGTTCCTCCGCCCGCGTCTGGACAGCTGAGGAGGAGCGCCTGTTCCAAGAGGTCGGCCGGCGCCTCGCTGACTCGCTCACGAGTCTTTCGATGTTCCGCAGTCTGCGTGACAGCGAGCGCAAGCTCGAAGCGGCGCAGCGCATCGCGCGCGTCGGTTGGTGGGAGCGGGACTTCGTCACGAACCGCGTATCTCTTTCCGGCGAAGTTCAACTGATCTTTGGAGTGGAGCCGGTCGACTTGCCACAATGGCATAACCGCTGGCTGGAACTGGTCCACCCCGGGGACCGAGCGAGAGCGGCTGAGGCCGCGGCAGCGGCGCTGCGCGGCGGTCCGCGCTACGACATTGAATACCGAGTCATCCGTCCAGAGGGCACGGTGCGCGTGGTCCACAGCCAAGGGGACGTCACGTGGGATGAGTCAGGTCGGCCTCTGCGCCAGTTCGGTGTGCTACAGGACATCACGGAACTGAGGCAGGCGGAGCGCGAGCTGCGCGAGAGCCAGCGCAGGCTGGAAGAGGCGCAGCGCATCGCACGCGTCGGCTGGTGGGACCGTGACCTCGATTCCGGCTACACGACTGTCTCCGCCGAGGCCTGCCGTCTCTTCGGCTTGGAGCTACCGGAAGGCCGAAACAGCCTGACAGAGCGTCACGAGCGCTTCCGGGAGCGGGTCCACCCGGAGGACCGCCCGAGAACGGCCCAAGCCGCTGCGACGGCGCAGAAGGGCGGCCCGCGCTACGACGTGGAATATCGCCTGGTGCGGCCCGATGGCGAGGTACGCATCGTCCATAGCCGCGGCGAAGTGACCTGGGACGAGTCCGAGCGGCCGCGCCGCCTATTCGGCATGATGCAAGACATCACCGAGCTGCGGCAGGCAGAGAATGAATTGCGCGCGAGCGAGGCGCGCTTTCGCACGTTCGCCGACCATGCGATGGACGCGTTTTTCCTGCATGACAAAAACGGGGCCGTCATCGACGTCAACCAGCAAGCCTGCAGGAGCCTAGCTTTCAGTCGGGAGGAGTTGATCGGGAGGCGTCCGCAGGATTTCGATGCGGCTCTGGACGAGGCGTCCATCGCGCGGTTGGCGGAGCGAGTACGCGCCGGGGAAACCGTGACTTTCGAGACAACGCACCGGCGCAAGGACGGAGTCGTGTTCCCGGTCGAGATCCGCGCACGGGAGTTCCAGCAGGGAGAGCAGCGGTTCCGCTTGTGCCTCGCGCGCGACATCAGCGAGCGCAAGCGGGTCGAGCAACGGATGCGCGCACAACATACCGCGGCCCAAATACTCGCGGACGCGGCGACCGTCGAAGAAGCCATGCCGAGAATCCTGCGGGCCGTCTGCGAGTGCCTCGAATGGGACCTGGGCGAGCTATGGCGCGTAGACCGCGATGCCGGCGTTCTGCGTTGCGCGCAGCTTTGGTGCAAGGCGTCGGTGGATGCCAAACAATTCGAGGCCGAAACTCTCGCGAGCACATTCGAGTCCGGCGTTGGGCTGCCGGGTCGGGTCTGGGCGACCCGTGTGCCGGCCTGCATTCCGGATGTCGTTCAGGACGCAAACTTCGCGCGCGCGAGCTTCGCAGCGCGCGCAGGACTTCACGCAGCTTTTGCCTTTCCAATCCTGCTCGGCGGCGAAGTCCTCGCCGTGATCGATTTCTTCAGTCGTGACGTCCGGCAGCCCGACCAGGAGCTGCTCGACATGATGGCGAGCCTCGGCAGCCAGATCGGGCAGTTCATCGAGCGTAAGCGGGCCGAGGACGCGTTGCGTGTTGCGCAGTCCGAATTGACTCACGTGGCGCGGGTCATGACGATGGGAGAGCTGACCGCATCGATCGCGCACGAGGTGAACCAGCCGCTGGTAGGCATGGTGACCAGCGCCTCGTCCTGCTCGCGCTGGCTGGAGGCGAAGCCGCCCAACCTGGACCGAGCGCAGCGCGCGCTCGAGCGCATCGTGAAGGCAGGAACGCGAGCGAGCGCGGTCATCGATCGCGTCCGCACGCTGGTCAAGCGCGAGCCGCTGCGGACCGAGCCTGTAGACCTAAACGGGATTGTCCGTGAGGTGATCGCGATGATCCGCTACGAGCTGCAACGGGGCGGGGTCTCGCTCAAGACACGCCTCGCGGACGATCTGCCCGCCATTCCGGGAGATCGCGTTCAATTGCAGCAGGTCGTTCTAAACTTGATCCTCAATGCGATCGACGCGACACGCGAGATCGAGGACCGTTCCCGTCAGGTGTGGATCACGTCGCGCTTCGAGGGTGGCAACGAGGTGCATGTGGAGGTCCGCGACTCGGGAATCGGGCTCGATCCGGATTCGCGTGAGCGACTGTTCGAGGCGTTCTATACGACGAAGAAGAATGGAGTTGGCATGGGGCTATCGATCAGCAAGTCGATCGTCGAAGCGCACGGCGGCAGGATGAAGGCCAAGCCCAACCAGCCCCACGGCGCGAGCTTCCAGTTCTCGCTGCCCGTTGTGTCGGAGCACTCGGAGCGTTGACCACACCTGCGGATGACGGTCCATGTCGGTGCCGTCCGAACAGCCCATCGTCTTCGTCGTCGATGACGACGCCTTGGTGCGCGAGACGATCGAGGATCTGCTGCATTCGGTCGGCCTGCAAGTGCGCCTTTTCGCCTCCGCGCACGAGTTCCTGAAGAGCGAGCAGCCCGACGCACCGGGCTGTCTGGTTCTGGATGTCCGACTGCCCGAGCAAAGCGGTCTCGACTTCCAGAAGGCTCTCGTCGGCACCGCCATGGAGCTTCCGATCGTCTTCATCACCGGCCATGGCGACATCCCGATGTCGGTGCGAGCGATGAAGTTGGGTGCGGTGGAGTTCCTCACCAAGCCGTTCCGCGATCAGGATCTGCTCGATGCCATTCAGGCGGCTATCGCGCGCGACCGCGCCCGCCGTGCGGACGCCGGCCTGCTTGCGGAGCTGCGCCGACGTTTCGCGTCGCTCACACCGCGCGAGCAGGAAGTCATGCTGCAGGTGGTGAGCGGGCGTCTGAACAAGCAGATCGCGGCCGATCTCCACTTAAGCGAGGCCAGGGTCAAAGCGCTGCGCGGCGAGATGATGCGCAAGATGCAGGCTGAACAGCTGCCCGAGCTCGTGCGCATTGCCGACCGGCTCGGCATCGCCACTGTGAAACGGGCGACTCGACCAAAGTAGGGGAGCGTTGCGACCAACGTCGCGCGCGGCGGTACAAAGGTATCGCGCAACGCCAGGTGGGGGTCAGCGTTCGCAACCAAGGCCCGCTATCAATGCACCCCTGGGTGCAGTAGCCTGCAGTCATCGGTACTACAAGGCACAGGCCATGGCGCAGCGCCAGTTCATCGCGATAGTCGACGACGACCCGTTGGTTCGCGAGACACTCAGCGACCTGCTCGATTCAGCAGGCTATTCGTCCGCGGTCTTCTCGTCCGCGGAACGGTTTCTGAAGTCGAAGCGCCTCGCCGAGTTCGCATGTCTCATCACCGACATGCGAATGCCAGGGACGACCGGCATCGAGCTGCACCAGCGGCTGGTCGCCACAGGCCACGCCATTCCGACCATTCTCGTCACCGCGTATCCGGATGACGGGGTTCGTTCCCGGGCGGCGATGGCCGGCATCCTCTGCTACCTGCCCAAGCCGTTCACGTCCGAAGCACTGCTCGCTTGCATCGATTCGGCGCTGCTCTCCGACCGGGATCACTGAGGTCCAGATCATGCCATACCGAGGAGCCCCGGCGACCGTGCTACGCCGTGACACACACTCCACCGGTGCTGTCGAACACCACGCAACGCGCAGATATGACGATATCGTTCCGGTCGCAAAGACGCGTGCGGCGGCTGGCCGGCGAGCCGCTGCTGCGGCCTTAGTCGGAATGGAGCTTTGAATGAATCTCGAACCGAACGATCTGCTGCTGTTTGCTCGCGTCGTCGACGAAGGGAGCTTCTCACGCGCCGCGCAGCGGCTGGAAGTACCGGTGTCGACCGTATCGAGACGCATCACCATACTCGAAACGCGGTTGGGCGAACGCCTGCTGATGCGCACCACGCGCAAGCTCAGGATGAGCGAGCTCGGGCACGCGGTGCTGGATCATGCACGCCACGTGGTCCAGGGCGTGGACGCGGCCGCAGCGCTCGCCGACCACCGCCAGATGAAGCCGAGCGGGCGCCTGCGGGTGAGCGTGCCGCCGGACCTGGCGCTCTTTGGGCCGTTCCTCGCGGAATTTGTGTGGGCTTACCCGGCGATCACCCTGGAGGTCGACGTGTCGATGCGCCTCGTGGACATCATCGCCGAGAACTTCGACGTGGCACTGCGCTACGGTGAGCTGCGCGATGATGCGACGCTCGCGGCGCGCCGCATCCTCGAGGTGCCCGGAGGTCTGTACGCCTCACCGTCCTACCTCGAACGGCACGGCACGCCGAACGAGCCCGAGGCGCTGCGCGAGCACCACGCGCTCTACGCCCAGTCAGGAACCGGTGAGCCGATCGCGTGGGTTCTGCAGCGCGGGAAGCTCCGCTGGGAGGGGCTGCCGCCCAGCAGAGTGCTCGTGAACTCGCCGGAGTTCCTGGTTCGCATGGCGATCGACGGCGCGGGCATCGCGTTTTCGCAAGAGCGCACCGCGGAGCCCTACGTGAAGGCGGGCGAGCTGGTGCGCGTTCTGCCGGAATGGCGGTTTCCTCCGATGCGGCTGTCGGCTGTGTTCCCGGGCCGAAAGCTGATGCCTGCGCGGACGCGGGTCTTCATCGACGCCTTGTCCGCGAAGTTCGGCTCGCAGCCCAAGGACTAACGCCGTGCCAGCTGCCCCATTTCCCCCGCTCGGTAGCGCGCGAAGGCGGCTTCGATCTGGGGCCAGCCAGCAGGATAGGGTCCGCAGCATCGCTTTCGCGCGGTGCATTCTCGATCTTTGCAGGGATGCAAGGATGATTTCTGTTTTGAGGGCTTCTCGATCCTTCTCGCAGGGTCTATGGTATTCCTCAACGATCCTGGCTGCACGGGTTCTGGACGCATCGGATGCATACCGTCGGCCGCACTTAGCGGAGGCGAGTTCTGGACGGCTCGCGTGGAAGTACTTGATGTTAACTAATGAGTTAATTCGTATCCACAACAGGAGCGAACAATGGACTTCTCAACGCACCCCGGCCTCGCCTGCCCGGATCGGCATGTCGCCCGTACAGCCGATTCCGGAAAGGAAATTGCGATGAAGCCACGGCGTATGTTGCACGCCGGGCGCCTGGCGCTGGCGGCGATTGCCCTCGCTGCGCTCCTCGGCGCATGTAGCCCCGCGGACGGCCAGTGGTCGAAAGGGCCGCAGAAGCCGCCGCAGGTTAGCGTGGTCACGGTGCATCGGGAGAGCATCCCGGTCGTCATCGAGCTGCCGGGGCGCACTTCCGCCCAACTCGTCGCACAGGTGCGCGCCCGGGTGGACGGGATCGTTCTGCGCATCGACTTCAAGGAAGGCAGCGACGTGAAGGCGGGGCAACGCCTCTACCAGATCGACCCGGCCCCCTACGCCGCGGCGCTCGCGAGCGCGCAGGCTACGTTGGAGAAGGCGCAGGCCAACCTCGCATCCACGACGGCGACGGTGGAGCGCTACAACCTCCTCATCGCGCGCGACGCCGTGAGCCGGCAGGATTACGACAACGCGGTCGCCGCGCAGAAGCAGGCGGCCGCGGACGTCGCGAGCGGAAAGGCCGCCGTGAAGACGGCGAGCATCAACCTCAGCTATACCGACGTGGTATCGCCGATTTCCGGACGCGCCGGCATCACCCAGGTGACGCCCGGCGCGTACGTGCAGGCGAGCCAGGCAACGCTGATGGCGACCGTGCAGCAGATCGACCCGATCAAGGTCGACCTGACGCAGTCGAGCGTCGAGGGGTTGCAGTTGCGCCGCGACGTTGCTAGCGGCAAGCTGAAGTCGAACGGCCAGGGCCGAGCGAAAGTCACCCTCGTGCTCGAGGACGGCACCGAGTACCCACACCCGGGCTCGCTTCAGTTCACGGACATTACCGTCGACCAGTCTACGGGCTCGGTGACCGTGCGCGCGCTCTTCCCGAACCCCGAGTCGGTGCTGTTGCCCGGCATGTTCGTGCGCGCCCGTATCGAGGAAGGCGAGCGTCAGAACGCGTTCCTGGTGCCGCAGGTCGGCGTCACGCACGACCCGCAAGGCAATGCGACCGCGCTGGTCGTCGGCCCTGACAACAAGGTGACGCCGCGCACACTCACCCTGGCAGGCACACGCAGCGACCGGTGGATCGTCGAAAGCGGGCTGGAGGATGGCGATCGCGTCATCGTCGGCGGCCTGCAGCACGTGCAGCCCGGCGCGCCGGTGCAGGTGGTGGAAGCCGGCATGACATCTGTCGCGTCGCAGGCGAAATAGGGAGGTCCCATGGCCAGGTTCTTCATCGAAAGACCGATCTTCGCGATCGTCATCGCCATCCTCGTCATGCTGGCGGGGGCCTTGTCCATCTCTACGCTGCCGCTCGAGCAGTACCCGAACATCGCGCCGCCGACCATCCAGGTCTCGGCCACCTACGCCGGCGCGTCCGCCGAGACGGTGGAGAACACCGTCGTCCAGGTGATCGAGCAGCAGATGAAGGGGCTCGACCGCCTCCTCTACATCTCGTCTAACTCGGACGACACCGGCACCGCGACGATCACGCTGACGTTCGCCGCCGGCACGAACCCGGACATCGCCCAGGTCCAGGTGCAGAATAAGCTCCAGCTCGCGACACCGCTGCTGCCGACAGTGGTCCAACAGGCGGGCGTGACGGTTTCGAAGGCGAGCAGCGGCTTTCTCTCCGCCATCGGCTTCGTGTCGAGCGACAACAGCATGTCGCGCAATGACATCGCCGACTTTCTGGTCTCGCGGGTGCAGGACCCGGTGAGCCGCATCGACGGCGTGGGGAACGTGATCGTCTTCGGCGCGCAGCACGCGATGCGCATCTGGCTCGATAACCAGAAGCTCAACAGCTACGGCCTCACGCCCGTGGACGTGGCTAACGCCATCACGGCGCAGAACGTCCAGGTCGCGGGCGGCCGCCTTGGCGGCACGCCGGCGCCGGCGACGCAGCGCCTCACCGCGGCGATCACGGAGGCGAGCCTCCTGCGCACGCCCGAAGAGTTCCGCGACATCTTCCTCAAGGTCAACGCGGACGGCTCGCAGGTTCGGCTGCGCGACGTGGCGCGCGTCGAGCTGGGCTCCGAGAACTACAACGACAGTTCCCGGTACAGCGACGCGCGCTTCAGCCACCAGCCGGCCGGCGCGATGGCGATCCAGCTCGCGCCCGGGGCGAATGCGCTCGCGACCGCCAACGCCGTGCGCGCCAAGATCGAGGAGATGAAGCGCTTCTTCCCGAAGGGCATCGAGGTCGTCTACCCGTATGACACGACGCCATTCGTGCGCCTCGCGATCGAGGAGGTCGTGAAGACGCTGTTCGAAGCCACCGCGCTCGTCTTCGTCGTGCTGTACCTCTTCATGCAGAACCTCCGCGCCACGCTGATCCCGACCATCGCGGTGCCCGTCGTGCTGCTCGGCACCTTCGGCATCATGGCGGCCGCCGGCTTCAGCATCAACACGCTGACGATGTTCGGCCTCGTTCTTGCGATCGGCCTGCTGGTCGACGACGCGATCGTCGTGGTCGAGAACGTCGAGCGCCTGATGAGCGAGGAAGGGCTCTCGGCGCGCGAGGCGACGAAGAAAGGCATGGGCCAGATCACGGGCGCGCTGCTCGGCGTCGCGGTGGTCATCTCCGCCGTGTTCGTCCCGGTCGCGTTCTCCGGCGGGTCGGTGGGCGCCATCTACCGCCAGTTCTCGCTCACCATCGTCTCGGCGATGGTGCTATCCGTGTTCGTCGCGCTCTCGCTCACGCCGGCGCTCGCTTCGCTGATCCTCAAGCCCGCACATGGTCCGAAGCGCGGCTTCTTCGGCTGGTTCAATCGCAACTTCGAGCGCGGCCGCGAGAAGTACCTGAGCGGCGTGCGGCGCGTCATCGGACGCTTCGGTCGGTGGCTCGTCGTTTACGGCGTGGTGACCGCCGCGGTGGGCGGACTCTTCCTGTTCATCCCGAGCTCGTTCCTGCCCGACGAGGACCAAGGCGTGGCGTTCGTCCTCGTGCAGGCGCCCGCCGAGGCGACGCAGGCGCGCACCGACAAGGCGCTGAGCGATGTGGCGGATTACCTGATCCACGAGGAAGGCGCCGCCGTCGAGTCGGTCTTCGAGATCAGCGGCTTCAGTTTCGCCGGGCGCGGCCAGAGCCAGGGCATGATCTTCATGCGGCTCAAGGACTGGTCGGCGCGCAAGCAGTCCGATCTCAAGGTCCAGGCCGTCCTGCGGCGCACCGCCCAGCACTTCGCGCAGTACCAGGACGCAATGATCTTCCCGTTCAGCCCGCCGGCGATTCCGGGTCTCGGCACGGCCTCCGGCTTCGACTTCGAGCTCGTCGACCGCGGAGGGGTTGGGCACGCGAAGCTCATGCAAGCGCGCAACCAGCTCCTCGGCATGTCGAGAAGCGAGCCCGACCTCATGTTCGTGCGTCCGAACGGCCTCTCGGACAACCCGACCTACAAGGTACGCGTCGACCGCGAGAAGGCCGCCGCCTTCGGAGTGAGCCTCGCCGACGTCGACACCGCCTTCTCGATCGCCTGGGGCTCGAAGTACATCAACAACTTCCTGGACCTCGACGAGCGCATCAAGAAGGTGTACGTCCAGGCCGACGCGCCCTTCCGCATGAACCCGGAGGACCTGCGCTCGCTCTACGTGCGCACGTCGAGCAGTCCGGCGACCGGCGCCGCCACGATGGTGCCGTTCACCTCGTTCGCGACCGGCAACTGGAGCTGGGGCTCCCCGAAGCTCGAGCGCTACAACGGCGTCTCGTCCATCGAGCTGCAGGGCCAGGCCGGCTGGGGCAAGTCGAGCGGCCAGGGCATGGCGGCGATGGAGCGGCTCGCGCAAAAGCTGCCCGAAGGCATCGGCTACGAGTGGACCGGCGTCTCGCTTGAGGAAGTAAAGGCGGGGAGCGAGGCGCCCCTGCTGTACGCGCTTTCCATCCTGGTCGTCTTCCTCGCCCTGGCCGCCCTCTACGAGAGCTGGACGATTCCGCTCTCGGTGATCATGGTCGTGCCGCTCGGCGTGTTCGGGGCGCTCACCGCGGCGCTCGCGCTGCGGCTGGAAAACGACGTGTTCTTCCACATCGGGTTGCTGGTGACGATCGGGCTTTCGGCGAAGAACGCGATCCTGATCGTCGAGTTCGCGCGCGAGCTGCAGGCGCGAGGCAAGTCCGCCGTCGAGGCGGTCGCCGAAGCGGCGCACCTGCGGCTGCGGCCGATCCTCATGACCTCGCTCACGTTCGTCCTCGGCGTGCTGCCGCTCGCGCTGGCGAGCGGCGCCGGGTCCGCAAGCCAGAACGCGGTAGGCCGGGGCGTGATCGGCGGCATGCTGACTGCGACTTTCTTCGCGCCGCTCCTCGTCCCGATGTTCTACGTCTTCATCACCGAGAAGGTCTTCAAGTCGAGGCGCGCCGTCGAGGCCGCGCCCATGGGAGCAGTATCATGAAACGCGTCCTTGTCCTCGCGGCCTTCGTCGCCACGCTCGCCGGCTGCTCGCTGCAGCCTAAATACCAGCAACCGGCAGCGCCCGTCGCCCCGGCCTATCCCACCGGAGCCGCCTACAAGGACGTTTCCGGCACGACCAGCCCCGCGACGGACATCGGCTGGCGCGATTTCCTCATGGACCCGCGCCTGCAGCGGCTCGTCGAGATCGCGCTCAAGAACAACCGCGACCTGCGCGTGGCGGCGCTCAATATTGCAAGCGCCCAAGCGCAGTACCGCATTCAGCGAGCCGAACTCTTTCCTGCGGTGGATGCGGCCGCGAGCTCCACGACCACAGGCACCGGGCTGTCGGGGCGCACCATCACCACGCATACCTATTCGGCCGATGTCAGCGCCTCGTGGACGATCGACTTCTTCGGCCGCGTGCAAAGCCTGAGCGACCAGGCGCTGCAGCAGTATTTCGCGACCGCCCAGGCGGGCAAGGCCACCTATCTCCTGCTCGTCTCGCAGGTCGCGGACCAGTACCTGACAGTGCTCGCCGCGGACGAGTTGCTCGCGGTGACGCGCGGCACTCTGGAGGCGGCTCAGAAGTCCTACGACCTCGCGGTTGCGCAGTACCGGGCCGGCACCGGCACGCTGCTTTCGGTGCGCCAGGCGCAGACGGTGGTTGAGCAGGCAAAGGCGAACGATGCGGCACAGGTGCGCGCCCGCGCCCAGGCCGAGAACGCGCTCGTGCTCCTCATCGGCGAGCCGCTCCCCAAGGATCTGCCGCGGGGGCTGCCGTTCAACTCTCAGCGCTTCCTTGCCGACATCCCGGCCGGCCTGCCGTCCGACCTGCTCACGCGCCGGCCGGACATCATGGAAGCCGAAGCGAACCTGCGCGCGGCGTATGCGTCGATCGGTGCGGCGCGCGCGGCGTTCTTCCCGACCATCAGCCTCACCGGAACGTTCGGCAAGGAAAGTGCCGATCTGAGCAACCTCTTCACACCCCAGGCCAAGGCCTGGAGCTTCGTCCCCTCGATCAGCCAGCCCATCTTCCAGGGCGGCAGCCTGAAAGCATCGCTCGACGCGACGAAGATCCAAAAGGAAATCTCGGTCGCGCAGTACGAGAAAGCGATCCAGACCGCGTTCCGCGAGGTCGCGGACGGCCTCGCGGGGCGCGGCACTTACGACGACCAGATCGCGGCGATCGAGCGCTACGTCGACGCGCAGCAAAGCTCGCTGGAGCTCTCCGAGCTGCGCTTCCGCACCGGAGTGGACAGCTACCTCAATGTGCTCACCGCCCAGACCAACCTCTACAACGCGCAGCAGCTCCTGGTCTCCTCACGCCTCGCGCGTCTGACCAACCTCGTGGATCTCTACCAGGCGCTTGGCGGCGGCTGGATCGAGCATACCCGCGATGCGCCGCGACCCGCGGAGGACCTCGCGCTCACGCAGCCTGTAGTGAGGGACGTGCAGAAACAAGGGCTGTTCCCGGTCTGGTGAGGTGGATCATGCTGCAGGAAAGGCGCAACGGATTTCTCTTGAAACAGCTGCGGCTAGGCAGCCAGGAGCGGGACCAGACTCCGATGATCCCATCGAGCAGCTCTTGACATTAACTAATGCATTAATTAATATGCTACCCATGCGCGAACAGACGCACTCCAGCCAAGCCCGCCCCGCGGATTGGCTGGGACGCGCGGAGCACTTGAAGCACCTGACTTCGCAAGAGAAGGCTTCGACGTGCATTGGACGCAAGACGTGGGCTCGGCTTCGGTGAGGTGAGTAAATGCCGCTTGATACCGACAATGGAGTGCTGCTAAAGCAACTACGCATTGGCAGTGAGGAGCGTGACGAGGACTCGAGCTTGCGGTACCGCTGGTGGATCGTCGGCGCGATTCTGCTCGTGCTCTCCGCGGGCGCCGGCGCGGCTCTGGTCGCGTTGCGCGGGCGGCCCGTCGCGGTCGAACTGGCCACCGCGGCAGCGCCTGCTTCCGGGACGGGCAACGCCGCCATTCTGCAGGCCACCGGGTACGTGACCGCACGTCGCCAGGCGACCGTGTCGGCGCAGATCACCGGTACGCTGACTCAGGTGCTGATCGAGGAAGGGCAGCGCGTGCAGTCTGGACAAGTGCTCGCCAGGCTGGACGACACCTCGCAACGAGCATCCTTGGAGCAATCTCAAGCGCAGCTCAACGCCGCGCAGGCCGCGCTGGAGCAATACGAGGCGCAGTTGGAGAAAGCCCGTCGCGATGTCCAGCGGAGCGAGGAACTGGCCATCAAGGGCGCGGTTTCTCAGCAGGATCTCGATACACAACGCACTCAGGTGCGGACGCTGAGCTCACAGTTGGAGTCGCAACGCAGGCAGGTCGACCTTGCGCGTGCTCAACTGAAAGGTGCCGAGGTACAACTGAGCTTTACGGTCATCAAGGCGCCTTTTTCGGGAGTCATTACCGCGAAGGCAGCGCAACTGGGAGAGACTCTTTCGCCCATGTCTGCGGGTGGCGGCTACACACGAACCGGCATCGGCACCATCGTCGACATGGACTCCCTAGAAATCGAGGTCGACGTGAACGAGGCGTATCTGCATCGCGTAGGTCCCGACCAGCCGGCCCAGGCGCTGCTCGATGCCTATCCGGACTGGAACATCCCTGCGCATGTCATCGCGATCATACCGACCGCCGATCGGAGCAAGGCGACCGTCAAGGTCCGAGTCGGAATCGATGCGAAGGATCCGCGCATCCTGCCCGACATGGGGGTACGCGTGTCCTTCCTCGAACACGATGCAAATGGCAAGGCGCACGCCGCTCCGATCAACGGAGTGTTGGTTCCTGCCTCGGCGATCGTCGAACGGAACGGCAAGAGCGTCGTGTTTACGGTCGATGGCGAGCGCGCTCATGCGCAGCCCATCACACCAGGCCAGAGCTTTGGAGATCTTCGGCTCGTGGAAGGGATTGGCAGCGGTTCACGGGTAGTGCGCGCGCCGCCGGCGGAACTAAATGACGGCACGCAAGTAGCCGTCGGAAAGTAGTAAAGGAGAACACATGGATATGCTGGTTGAAATTCGTGATCTGAGCAAGGTGTACGAGCGTGGCAAGCAGCGCGTCGAGGTGCTCCATCAGGTGAACCTCGACATCGAGCAAGGCGAATTCGTGGCGCTCATGGGGCCGTCGGGATCGGGGAAGAGCACGCTGCTCAATCTCATCGGCGGGCTTGATTCACCCAGCAAGGGAACGGTCGCGGTGGCCGGCAAGCGCATCGACCGACTCAGCGAGAGTGCGCTCGCCAGGTGGCGCGCGTCCAACGTGGGCTTCGTGTTTCAGTTCTATAATCTGCTACCGATGCTGTCCGCACAGAGGAACGTCGAGCTTCCCTTGCTGCTGACACGGCTCTCACCCACGCAAAGGAAACGCCACGCCAGCATCGCCCTCGAGCTGGTCGGCCTCAGCGACCGCGCCGCGCACAAGCCCGGCGAGCTCTCCGGCGGCCAGCAGCAGCGCGTCGCCATCGCACGCGCCATGGTGTCCGATCCGACGCTGCTCGTCGGCGACGAGCCCACCGGGGACCTCGACCGCCAGTCCGCCACCGAGATCATGACGCTGCTGCAGCAGCTCAACCGCGATCACGGCAAGACCATCATCATGGTCACCCACGATCCCCGGGCTGCGGAGTATGCGCGGCGAATTCTGCATCTGGACAAGGGCACCCTCGTGGAAAGCGCCGAGCTCGCGCATGCGTGAAAGTTCGACTGGATCGTCCTGGGAGTCGTTGCGATCATGAAGTACTTCTACCTCATCTGGGCCGCGCTGTTCCGGCGCAAGACCCGCACGCTGTTCACGTTGTTCTCGGTGCTCGCCGCGTTCCTGTTGTTCGGGCTGCTCGACTCGGTGCGCAGCGCCTTCGACGTCGCCTCCAACGGCGTGGCGGCCGCCGATCGGCTGATCACGGTCTCGAAGATCAGCTTCACGCTGCCGTTGCCGAAAAGTCTCTTCGAGCGCATGACAGCCGTGCCAGGAGTGGCCAACGTGACCTACGCCAACTGGTTCGGAGGCGTCTATCAGGACGTGAAGAACTTCTTTCCGAGCCACGCCGTGGCAGACAACTTCTTCGATCTGCATCCCGAATGGGAGCTGTCCGCGGAGCAGCGCAAGGCGTTTCACGACGTCCGCACGGGCGCTGTCGTGGGCGCGAGCCTCGCGGAAAAGTATCACTGGAAGATCGGGGACAAGATCCCGCTGCAGGCCACCATCTTTCCGCAGAAGGACGGCTCCAATGTGTGGACGTTCGACCTGGTGGGGGTTTATCACGTTAATGACCCCAACCTGCACGGCCAGGAGGGCAGCTTCTACCTGAACTGGAATTACTTTGACGAAGCCCGCCGGCTCGGCAACGGCACCGTCGGCTACTACGTAGTGAAACTGGCCGACCGCAACGCCGTCGACCGCGTGGCCGAGGCGATCGATGCGCTTTCGGCCGACTCCGATCACGAGACCAAGACCGAGAGCGAGCAGGCGTTCATGGCCGCCTTCATGGGCCAGTTCGCCGACTTCGGCCTCATTGTCGGCGCCATCATGGGGGCGGTATTCTTCACACTGGTCTTGCTGACCGGAAACACGATGGCGCAGGCGGTGCGCGAGCGCATTCCGGAACTAGCGGTCCTCAAGAGCCTCGGTTTCTCCAATCGAACGGTCCTGGGACTCGTGCTCGGCGAGTCGGTGCTGCTGCTCCTGCTCGGCGGCGCTGTCGGTCTCGGGATTGCCGGGGCGGTCGTCAGCGCCGTGCGCACCTCTCTCCCCGCGATGGGACCCGCCGCACCCATGCTTCCCGTCGGGATGGCGATCTGGCTTCGAGGACTGGGGCTGATGGTCCTCATTGGGCTCATCGTCGGCGCGCTGCCGGCGATCAGGGGGATGCGTCTGCGCATTGTGGACGCGCTGTCAGGCCGTTGAACTCTTCTGTAGGTGGACAAATGAACGTTCTTTCCAAGCTCAGAACCGTAGCGGCGACGCTGCAGCCGATCATGGCTCCCATGGTCCTGCTGTTCGTCGCCCCATGGTGGGCGTTGTCCGTAGCGCTGACCGCGTTTGCAGCATGGATGGCGCTGACCCGAGCGGGGCGACAAGCATGGTCGATCACGCGGGTCGGCGTCGCCACGATCGGGCATCGGTTGGGATCCTCGTCGGTCGTCGTGGTCGGCATCGCGGGAGTCGTGGGCGTCCTGGTGGCGCTGTTGGCGATGGCAGCGGGCTTCGAGGCCACGCTGAAGGAGACCGGCACGGATGACACGGCGATCGTCATTCGTGCGGGATCGCAGACAGAGAACAATTCCTTCGTCGATCACGCCGCGGCGCAGCTCATCTCCCAGGCCCCGCAGGTGTTGAAGACTCCTCAAGGACAGCCCATTGTCTCACCGGAGTTGGTCGTGGTGGCATCGCGCCCCAAGCGCAGCAACGGACTGGATGCCAACGTGGAGATCCGCGGCGTAGGGGAGCGTGCGTGGGATTTGCATCAAAACGTCAACATCGTCGCCGGCCGCAAGTTTCAGCCGGGACTGCGCGAGCTAATTGCCGGAAAGAGCGCCCGCGAACAGTTCAAAGGGCTGGAGGTGGGTTCGACCTTGAAGCTCAATGGCCAGCTCTGGAACGTCGTGGGCATCTTCGATTCGGGCGACTCGCACAACTCGGAAGTCTGGGGGGATACGCCAGTGGTCGCGGCCACGTACCGGCGCGATACCGGCACGACATCAATCCTCGTACGGCTGACCGATGCGGGCGCATTCGATGCATTCAAGGCGGGACTCGCAAGCGACCCCAGGCTCCAGGTCGACGTGATGACCACGCGCGATTACTACAACCGGCAGTCCGAGGCGCTGAGCCGCCAGATCCGTATTCTGGGTACAACGGTCGCTGCAATTATGGCCATCGGCGCGCTGTTCGGCGCCCTGAACACGATGTATGCAGCGGTTGCCGCGCGGGCGCGCGAGATCGCTACCCTGCGCGCCATCGGATTCCGCGGGGGACCGGTCATCGTTTCGGTGCTGCTGGAGACGATGCTGCTTGCGCTCGTAGGAGGGGCGCTGGGCGCAACGCTCACCTGGGCGATCTTCGACAACTACACGGCTTCCACCCTAGGGCAGAACTTCAGTCAGGTCGTGTTCTCCTTCAAGGTGTCGCCGTTGCTGCTATGGAGCGGACTCAAGTGGGCGCTGGCGATCGGCTTCATCGGCGGGTTGTTCCCCGCCTTGCGCGCCGCCCGCATGCCGGTGACCGCCGGCTTGCACGAGGTGTAGCTCGCACAATTGCGAAAAGTCATCATCACACGACATCAATCGAATAGTTGCGAAAACGTGGCAGCCGTGGACAAACAACACGTTTCCGATCGCGCCTCCCCCCGCGGCCGCCGGCCGCGCGCCAACGATTCGGAGGGGCGCGAGCGTTTGCTGGACGTGGCGATCGGCCTCTTCGCCGAGCGCGGCATTGCCAATACGACGGTCGCCCAGATCGCCACGGCTGGGCAGGTTACATCGGCGATGGTTCACTATTGGTTCGATACACGCGAGAAACTACTGGACGCGGTGGTCGATGAACGCGTGGCGCCGATGATTCACCGCATCTGGGACTTGCCCGATGCCGAGCCTCAGGGGGCCCTCGAGCGCGTCCGGGCGCTCCTGTCGCGCATGTTTGAGGTAACGAAAACGTCGCCTTGGCTGCCTTCGCTGTGGTTGCGCGAGATTGTCCAGGAAGGCGGCCTGCTGCGCGAGCGTGCGCTGAGCCGCATCCCGCAGGAGCGCAGCGCCGCCTTCCGCCGGGACATCGCCAGCGCGCAGGCACGGGGCGAGATCAACCCGGAGATCGCGCCCGAGGTGCTGTTCTTCTCGATGCTGGGCCTGGTGATGCTGCCGCTGGCCGGAGCGAGGAGCGCGCGCCGCTTCAATCCCGGCCCTCCGCTCGACCGCGAGAAGCTCGAGCGCCATGTAGTGGCGCTGCTGACCAGCGGCCTGACCGGCGCAGCGCCGGCACGCCGCGCACGTTCGCGCAGGAGCGACGAATGAAGATCCGGCCGGCCCCGTAGCGCAACGCACCGCATGCGCAGCGGATTCATTGGGACCGGCGGGCGCCGAATTAGTGGCGCTGCGCCTGTGCCCAGATCGATTCAATTTTCACCCGTCACCGGCGCACAAGACCAGGGACCGGCGGCACCTTAACTTCTTAGTCGGCGTAAGCAGACCTGTCGATCTTTGCGTCAATGGAATGATGATTTCCGTTTTGATGGCTTCTGGATCTCGATCGAACGGCCTATCGTACACAGCAACAACGTGACCAAGGAGCGAGTCAGACCATGACACCCCGGGTGAGACACGGAGACTACTCGGCGCCCGAGACGCTTACCGGGGCGCTGAGGGGCTAGCCTCGCCGCTCCATTGGCGCACTGGTCTGTACAAGACTTGTCTGTAGATAAGGAGGACTTCGTGATGCCTGAATCAATCCTGGAACCGTTCACGCCCCAGAACACCACCATCATGATGGTGGACTACTCCGTAGGGTTCGTGAACACTTTCCGTTCCCACAACGTCAGCGACCACATCACAGCCACGGTCGCTCTCGCCAAGACAGCCCTGGGCTTTCGCTCGGGACTGGTGGTCAACCTCGGAAGAGGTCAAACGCCCTATCCGCAGCTCGCCGAGGCGCTTGGTGACCATCCCATCATCTATCGCGGGGGCGAGTACAACGCGCTCGACGACCCGGTGGTCGCGGCCGCAGTCAAGAAAACGGCCCGCCCGCGCCTCGCCATCGCCGGGATTTCGACGGATGGCTGCGTCATCGAGACGGCGTTCGGCGCGCTTCGCCGCGGGTACACCGTCGCGCTCGTCGAGGACGCGACTGCAGGCCTGACGCGTGAAGCCCATGACATTTCAGTTCGACGGATGATGCAGGCTGGGGTCGTGCCGGTCAGCTGGCTCTGCCTCGCCACCGAGTTCCAAATGAACTGGGAAAACACCGAGACTGCCCAGGCGTACTTCAATCTCATCGCCGAGGCTTCCCCGGGATTGCACATGGGTATTCAGGCTGAGCATGCCGCATCTAAGCGCTGACCCATGCCCCACTTCCTGGTCCAGTTCCGCTACGCGTCGCGCTCGATCAGGGGAATGGTCGAACAGCCGGACGTGGACCATGCTGCGCAAGCTTCGGCGATGGTGGCGTCGCTGGGCGCGAAGCTGTTGGGCTACTGGTATGCGTTCGGCGCGTTCGACGGGGTGGTGCTGATGGAGGCGCCGGACAACAGCACTGCCGCCTCAGTCGCCATGGCCATCGGGGGTACCGGTGAGGTCTCCAAGCTCGAGACAACGGTCCTTTTGACTATGGACGAAGCACAGGCGGCGATGCGCAAAGCGGCGGCCGCAAAGCATTTGCCACCCGGCGAAAGGTGAGACCGATGAGCATCGAAACCCACCCCTCCAAAGCGCCGGTCGTCGATACGAGTGCGATCACGGAGATCGCCGAGGGCGTCTGGGTGCTCCCGGACTCGGACTATATCCCGATGCTGCCGAACATCGGGATCATCGTTGGAGCGCGGGCCACGTTAGTGATTGACACCGGCTTCGGTCCGGACAACGCGCGCCTTGTCTTGAAACAAGCACGCCACCTCAGCGGCCAGCGTCCTATATTTCTCACCCATACGCACTGTCACCCTGAGCATGGCTTCGGCGCCAATGTCATCGCTGAAGAGGTAACGATCATCTACAACGACGCGCAGTGGAGCGAGCTGCAAGAGAAAGGCACCACGATCCTACGGATGTTCAGGGACCAGATGCCTATGCTGGCCCCAATGCTCAACGGCGTCGAGTTCGTCCGCCCCGACCTCCGCTACACAACTTCGCTGACCCTCGATCTCGGGGGCGGCCTTATCGTCGAGTTGCGCGAGTTCGGTGGGGCGCACTCGCGAGGCGACCAGGCCATCCTCGTTCGGGGATCGTCCTCGGTGCTGTTCGTGGGCGACCTGATCGAGGAGCGCCACTTCGGCGTGATTGCGGATAACGAATCGCACGTGGGTCCGTGGATCGACCGGCTCACGGGGTTCGAGCAGCTGCATCCCGAAATCGTGGTGCCCGGACATGGCCACATGGGCGGGCTGGAGCTAATCGCCAACTACCGCGGGCATTTCGAGCTTGTCAGGCGCCGTGTTGGCGAACTTCGGGCAGCGGCCGAGCTATCGGAGGCCGAGATAGTCGATCGGGTAAGCGCCGAATTGCTCCACCGCTACCCTGACTGGGAGGGCCGGAACTGGGCGAGGAGAACGGTCGCAGACCTCACATGGCCGTCCCGCGTGTGACCCGCTTTGGTCAATCGGTCCGGTGACCTTTGTTGGTTGCATCACCAGGTTTCAGATCAAGCCGGAAGAGCGTGCTCTCTTGTCCCTGTTCGGTAAGCGGTATGTCGACCACACATCGAATGTCCGACGCTGGCTTTGAGAGCCTGGCTGCTTCCGTAACGGGCCAAAGCGCCGTTGCTTCAGTCCTACCACCAAGACAACTGCCCCGGTGCGCCCTCCAGCAACTCACGGATGTTGGCTTCGATGGTGCGATAGCCTACATTGCCGGAGAGCCGCTGCCGCCGCTCGTTGAACAGCAGCGTCGGGCTTGCCGTGATCGACTGCGTAATCGTCGCCGATACGCCGGAGTTGCTGGTGGGCATGGCGATTGATGGCGGCGGGATCGTGATGGCGCAGTATCGCGTTGTCGAGCCATACGTGGAGGGCGGCCGTCTCGTGCGTGTGCTGCCCGAGTGGGAGTCTCCCACCGTGCCGCTGTCGGCCGTTTTCCCCTGCCGCCGTCTTATGCCGGCCCGCACGCGTGTCTTTATCGACGCGTTGACGGCTAAGCTCGGCGCGCTCGGACGAAGTGACTAGCATAATCGGCCCGAGCTGGGCCAATCTCGGGGATGTTCACATCCCTCCATTCTTGCCCCCATGGAAAGATGATTTCCACTTTCGCGGCTTCCGCATTTGCCCGGCAGCTCTTATTGTTGACAGCATGAACAACCCGCTGTCCTCGAAAGGAGATATGCAATGGCGAACATGCAAGCGGTACGAATTCACGATTACGGTGGCCCGGAAGTGCTCAAGCTCGAAGAGGTGCCGCGCCCGCAACCCGGGCCGGGGGAAGTGCTTATCCGGGTTCATGCCTCCAGCGTGAACCCGGTCGATTGGAAGATCCGGGCGGGCTACATGAAACAGTTCATGCCGCTCGCCCTCCCCTTCGTCCTGGGACGGGACGTCTCGGGAGTCGTCGAAGCGGCAGGTCCGGGCGTGACCGGGCTTAAGAAGGGCGACGAGGTTTATGGCCTCATCAACGGAGCTGATGCGCAATATGCAGTAGCCAAAGAATCGGAACTGGCGCTCAAGCCGCGGACGATCGACCACGTGCGCGCCGCGGCCATTCCGCTGGCGGCACTGACCGCCTGGCAGGCGCTCCTTGACAAGGCGAAGCTTGCCGCCGGTCAGAGGATCCTCGTTCATGGCGCGGCCGGAGGCATCGGTACCTTCGCAGTGCAGCTCGCAAAGTGGAAGGGAGCACGTGTGATCGCCACCGCGTCCGGCAGAAACCAGGCGTTTCTGCGCGAGCTCGGTGTCGCTGAACCGATCGATTACGAGAAGACGCGCTTCGAGGACGTCGTTCGCGATGTGGATGTCGTATTCGACACGATCGGCGGCGACACGCAGCAGCGGTCTTGGAAAGTGCTCAAGCGCGGCGGCGTGCTCGTCTCGGTCGTCGCTCCGCCCGCGGCGGAAGAAGCGGCGAAGTACGGCGTGCGCGCCGAGCTTCTCATCACCCAGGCAAGCTCGTCGCGCTTGACGGAAATCGCCAAGCTCATCGATTCCGGCCGGATCAGGCCGATCGTCGAAACTATCCTGCCGCTTTCGGACGTGCGCCGCGCCCAGGAAATGAGCGAGCGGGGTCACGTCCGCGGCAAGATCGTGCTGAAGGTCGAGTAGATCACTTTTTTTTGCAAAGCAGCTGATCTGGCGCAACCGTGATCGGCACTCCGATGTTCTACCGATCGTTGTCGAACCGGGGGACGCACGCTGCTCATCCTCGAGCGGGGGAGGGATCGGGTCCGTATCGCGCGGGCCTCGTCGACCCCATTGTGTCCCTCGGCGTTGCCGTCGTAGAGCCGCTCGAGCAGGTCGCGGACTTCATCGGCCTTACGGGCCGGGTCCTCCTGGATGTCGTCGGCCTTCTCAAAAACCCGGCCTCCTGGCCTTGGATGGAGGCCTCCGCCGCAGTCTATCGCACGGGCGCTCAGGCCCTTGGCATCACGGCGCTGGTCGGGTTCTTGATCGGGGTCATCCTGAGTTATTTATCTGCGCATGAGCTGCGCGACTTCGGACTGAACGCTTACGTCGTCAACTTTCTCGGAATCGCCATCGTGCGCGAGCTGGGGCCACTGGTCGCGGCGGTCATAGTCGCCGGTCGCTCCGGCTCGTCGATCACCGCGCAGCTCGGCGTGATGCGGCTCAACGACGAGCTGGACGCGCTGACGTCGATGGGCATCTCCTACACTCGGCGCCTGGTGTTGCCGAAGGTGCTGGCCCTGGCCCTCGTACAACCGCTCCTGATCATCTGGACGGATCTGTTCGGCCTGCTGGGCGGCATGCTCGCGGCGAACTACGCGCTCGGCGTCAGCTACTCCTACTTCCTCGAGATGCTGCCGAAGGTGCTTCCGATCGGCAACTATTGGATGGGCCTCGCGAAGGGCGCGAGCTTCGGGGTCGTCATCGCACTGGTGGCCTGCCACTTCGGGCTGCGCGTCAAATCCAACACCGAGGGTCTTGCAACGGGGACCACCAGTTCGGTGGTGACCGGGATCACCAGCGTGATCGTGGTCGACGCGATATTCGCAGTGCTGTTTCCAGATTCCGATATCTGATTATGCCACCGTCCTTCGAGCCAATCATCGAGATGAGGGGGGTCGAGACCCGCCTGGGCGGCCAGATCGTGCATCAGGACCTGGACCTTACCGTTATGCGCGGAGAGATCCTCGGCATCGTGGGTGGCTCGGGAACGGGCAAGACCACCCTGCTGCGTTTAATGCTCGGATTGGAACTGCCCGTGCGAGGAACGATCAAGGTCTTGAGCGGAGCCGCGGTATTCGATCCGTCTCGCGGCACGCTCCAGCGTCAGCGCTGGGGCGTCGTGTTTCAGCGCGGCGCCCTGTTCTCGGCGCTGAGCGTCCTGGACAACGTGGCGCTTGCGCTGCGCGAATTGAGGTCGTACGACCGCGGGTCCGCGCGGGAAGCGGCCCTGTCCCTGCTTGAGCGGGTGGGAATCGGCGCAGAGCATGCTGCCAAGCTGCCCTTTGAGCTCTCCGGCGGCATGGTCAAGCGGGTAGCGCTTGCCCGCGCGCTCGCCCTGGCGCCCGAGATCCTATTTCTCGATGAGCCCACGGCGGGCCTCGATCCCGAGGCGGCTCATAGCATCGTCGACTTGATCGACGAACTGCACCGAGAGCTGCACCTGACGGTGGTGATGGTCACGCACGACCTGGATACCTTGGCCGCGCTGTGCGACCGGGTGGCTGTCCTCGCCGACCGAAAGGTCGTGGTGGCCGCACCGATCGACGAGGTCATCGCGTATCCGCACCCGTTCATCCAAGGCTACTTCTTCGGCAAGCGCGCCCGGCAGGCCTTCAAGCGGCCGCTACCCGCGAATCCACGGATCTATCTAGCTGCAAGCACACCACCATGGAAAATCGAGCCTACGCGTTCGCAGCCGGCCTATTCGTGATCATGTTGACCGCGGCGGCAATCGGCGGAGCAATGTGGTTGCGCCGCGACCGGCACGGTTACAGCGTCCCCTACGAGCTACTGACCAGGCACAGCGTCACGGGATTGAGCGCGGGCGCACCGGTCCGCTTTCGCGGGGTGGAAATCGGCCGCGTGGAGGCGATCTGGTTCGATCGGGAAGTGCCGGGGCAGATCAAGGTTCGCGTCCAAGTCGATCCCGACGCACCGATTACCCGAGGCGGTTACGCAAGATTGAGCTACCAGGGGCTGGGCGGCGTGGCGTTCGTCCAGCTCGACGACGACGGGAAGGACCCACGACCCATGGCGGTTCCGCCGGGCGGAGCTGCACAGATGGAGCTGCAGCCATCGTTCTTCGAGACCGCGGAAGATGGCGCTCAGCAGCTGCTGGCCAGGATAGATCGAGTGGCGGGGCGCATGGAAGCGTTTCTCAGCGACGACAACCAGCGTGTTTTCATGTCCACGCTCTCGTCATTCGAAAAGACCTCGGACCAGTATCGAGCGCTGGCGCGCGAGCTGGAACCCAGCGCGAAAGCCTTGCCGCAACTCGTGGCGAGCGCCACGAGAACCGTGCAGCAGGGCGAGAGCACGTTGCGCGAGCTGGAAACCGTCGCGGCGAATGTCAACGATCGCCTCGCCACGCTCGACAGCATGTCCAGCGCAGCGCGACAGCTGGAACGCGCTGCGCGCGATTTCTCGGGTCAGACCTTGCCGCGTCTGAACACATTCATCGATCAGGCGAGCTGGGACGCGAGGGAGCTTCGGCAGACAATCGCCGAGATCCGCGAGCAGCCTCAGAGCCTGATCTTCGGACCTCCCGCTCCTCCCCCTGGACCGGGCGAGGCGGGATTCAATGTCAAGACAAAGGTGCGCAAGTGAGGAAGTTGGTGCTGAGCATTGGGCTGTTGTGCCTGTCGGGCTGCGCCGTCACGGGGTCGCGCGAGGCGACCACGGTCGCTTACGACTTCGGCCCGTCGGTTGATGGCCTCCAACATACCGCAGC
>Ga0335085_10002984_pt1 | contig 30323 bp, 22 predicted proteins | sample Lox_Sample_45_FD_206712 | JGI IMG/M metagenome (GOLD analysis project Ga0335085, IMG submission 206712) | Soil microbial communities from Loxahatchee National Wildlife Refuge, Florida, United States - Lox_Sample_4.5 | ecosystem: Environmental > Terrestrial > Soil > Wetlands | place: USA... | reverse complement strand
CGTCGCACTCGACCTGCCCCTCAAGGTGCTTGTCTTCTCCGACGGAAGCGAGACCCAAGTCGTGTACACGGCGCCCCAGGCGCTCGCCGCCCGCCACGGCCTGAGTGACGAGCTCGCAGCGCGGCTGGCCGGCATCGAGGGCGTGACGGACCTTCTCGTCGAGATCTGACGCCCTTGCGCGCGGCGCGGCACATCGCCCGCGGCGGCCAAGAGAAGGGGCACGTAGTCATCGCTCGGCCCGGCCCACGCAGGCCACCGACCGGGGACGCCGACCGCGCTCGGCGTAACCTGCCGTCGGAGTCCAATGAGCGTCGGCGAGATCGTGACCATCGCTCTTGCCGGCCTTGCCGCAGGCGCGATCAACACCGTGGTCGGTAGCGGCACCCTGATCACGTTCCCGACGCTGCTCGCGTTCGGCTACGCGCCGGTCACAGCGAACGTCTCCAACACGATCGGGCTGGTCCCGGGTTCCGTGTCCGGCGCCCTCGGCTACCGCCGGCTGCTTGCCGGGCAGAGGACGCGCGCCGTTCGCCTGGGCTCCTGCGCGGCGCTTGGTGGGATCACGGGGGCCGCTCTTCTGCTGGTGCTGCCCGCGTCCACCTTTCGGGACATAGTGCCCGCCTTCATTGCCCTCGCCCTCGTGCTCACCCTCCTCCAGCCGCGGCTGCAGGCGTGGCTTGCGAGGCGCGAAGTGGACATCGAAGAAAGGGCTCGGCTCCTGACTCCGCTCGCTGTCTATGTCACGGGGGTCTATGGCGGCTACTTCGGGGCCGCGCAGGGCATCCTGCTGCTTGCGATTCTCGGCCTGCTGCTGACCCAGGACCTGCAGCGTACGAACGCGCTGAAGAACATCCTCGCCGGCCTGGTAAACGGAGTCGCCGGCGTGTACTTCGCCTTCGCGGCGCACGTCGCCTGGGGCCCCGCCGCGATCATCGCTGTGTCCTCGATGGCGGGCGCGCAGCTTGGGGCTCGCTACGGGCAGCGTCTGAATCCAGCCGCCCTGCGGGCCGTGATCGTGGTGGTGGGCGTGGCCGCGATCGCGAGCCTCCTCAGCTGAGACCGGCGCCCCGGGGCCGGCGCCGCACCGGCGGCGTTCGTCCCCCCGGCCACCCACGGTGGGCCATGCTGGCCGCGACCCATGATGCCCGCCGGGCCAGATGCTCCGACCGTTCGGGCCATTTTTGGGGGCCCTGCCGCCCGATAACGTCCGTGCCGTGCCCGCCGTGACTCGACCTGCGCCCGAGGGGACATCCCCTGGGCGGAGCTCCCGGCGGCGGGCCGCTGTCAGGGGAGGTCGCGCGGCGCTCATGCTCGGCGCGCTCGGCGTGGTGTTCGGGGACATCGGGACCAGCCCCCTCTACGCGATCCAGGCGGTCTTCAACGCCGACAACCACGCCGTTCACGTCAACCAGGCTGAGGTCTACGGCGTGATCTCATTGGTCTTCTGGGCCGTCACCATGGAGGTCTCGGTCAAGTACGTGACCTTCGTCATGCGCGCGGACGATCGTGGGGAGGGGGGCATCATGGCCCTCACCGCGCTGCTGATGGGCGTGAGGCGCAAGCAGGCCGCGGTGCCCCTTGTGCTGATCACACTGGGCATCCTCGGCGCCTCCCTCTTCTACGGCGACGGGGCGATCACGCCGGCGATCTCGGTGCTCTCGGCCGTCGAAGGGCTGAAGGTGGTGGAGCCGAGCCTGGGCTCGGCCGTGCTGCCGATCACCGTGGCCGTCCTGACCGCGCTCTTCGCTCTGCAGCGCTTCGGGACCGGGACCGTGGGCAGCCTCTTCGGCCCCGTCATGGCGATCTGGTTCAGCGTGCTCGCGGTCATCGGCATCGGCGAGGTCGCTCCTCACCCGGCCGTCCTGCGTGCGCTCTCGCCGAGCTACGGAGTCGAGTTCTTCGTCGACCATCCCGGAGTGGCGTTCATCGCTCTTGCCTCCGTGGTGCTCGCGGTAACCGGCGCGGAGGCGCTCTATGCAGACATGGGCCACTTCGGTCGCTCGCCCATTCGCCGCGCGTGGTTCTGCCTCGTCTTTCCGGCGCTCACGCTCGACTACCTCGCACAGGGCTCGCTCATCCTGCGGGACCCGTCGGCCATCAGCAACCCGTTCTACCTGCTCGTGCCCGGCTGGGCCCAGGTGCCGATGGTGCTGCTCGCCACCGTGGCGACGGTGATCGCCTCGCAGGCGGTCATCTCCGGTGCCTTGAGCGTCACCCAGCAGGCCGTGCAACTGGGTTTCCTGCCCCGCCTCGCAATCCGCCACACCTCCGAGCGCGAGATCGGACAGATCTTCGCCCCCGCCATCAACGCGGCGTTGTTCATCGCCGTGGTGGCGATCGTGATCGCCTTCGGCTCCTCGGCCAATCTCGCCAACGCCTACGGCGTGGCCGTCACGGGGACCTTCATCCTGACCACGATCCTCTTCCTGTCCGTGTCCCGGCTGCTCTGGCACAAGAGCAGGCGGCTGGTCGCCCTGGGAGGCGTTTTCCTCATCATGGACACCGCCTTCTTCGCCGCCAACCTCACCAAGGTTGTAGACGGTGGTTGGCTTACGCTCACGATCGCGGCTGTGATCTTCACGATCCTCATGACCTGGTTCAAGGGACGCGAGATCGTCACGGCGAATCGAGGCCGCGCCGAGGGCCTGCTGCGCGACTTCATCGAGGAGCTCAGCCGGCCGGACTCCCCGGTCAGGCAGGTCCCCGGTGTGGGAGTCTTCCTCAGCCCCAGCCTGGAAACCACGCCCCTCGCCCTGCGGGCGAACGTCGAGCACAATCACGTCCTTCACGATCACGTCGTGATCGTCTCGGTCCAGTTCCAGCGCGTCCCGCACGTCCCGGACTCCGAGCGGGTGCGCATGGAGACGAGGATCCTCTACAGCGGCGCCACCGGCGACCCGCTCGGTCCCGCGGCCGGCCGGATCACTCAGCTCGCACTGAGCTTTGGCTTCCTGGACGAGCCCAACGTGCCGTCGGCGCTGCGTCTCGCGGCTCAGGAGCGGCTCATCGAAGGCGAGCCCGACTTCCAGCGGGCGACCTACTTCCTCTCGCAGATTGCGATCATCCCGACCAACGAGAGGGGCATGGCGTCTTGGCGCAAGAAGCTATTCGTGACCATGGCTCGCAATGCCGCGAGCCCGGCCGAGTACTTCCGCCTGCCGGACAGCCAGACGGTGACCACTAGCGGCCGCATCCCGCTGTAGCTGTTGGCCCAGCCTTGCCCCCGGCCTGGCTCGCGTGCCAGCGGAGACGTGGGCCCGGGAGCCGCATCGCGGCTCTTACACAACTCTGAGAACGCCCACACGGCCGTCTTACGGGCTCGACCGAGACTCGAGTCAGATGCGGTGACCGAGCGGAGGTCGCCGCCCCGATCCAACCGGAGGTGTCTCATGAAGAAGAAGCCGATGGCGGTGAGCGCATTGCTCGCGGCCTGCGCGGTCACGGCGGTCGCGGTGCCCATTGCGCAAGGGACGAAGGCCCACTCCGCCTCGTCGCATCAGGGCGCCGTCCCGAGCGTCCGCGGCGTGCCCGGGCCCGGTGGCGGTCCAGGCGGACCCGGTGGGCCCCCTGGCCCCCCGGCGGTCCACTCCGTCAGCGTCGTGCTGAACAAGGCCCGGAGCGGGTTCGTGACACAGACGACCGACAGCGGCACGATCGAAGGCGTGGACGCCAGTGGCGGCACGATCACGCTCGACGAGGGCACCAAGACCCTCAAGTACCAGACCGTCACGGTGACCGTCCCGGGTGGCGCCACGGTTCTGCTGGACGGCAAGACGAGTTCCCTGAGTGACCTTGCGACGGGCGACCGGGTGACGGTCGTCTCGTCCAGCGAAGGCACCACGGTGATGGCGGGCGACTCATCCTTCCATCCCGAAGGCTCCCCCGGACACGGCGGGCCGCCGGGCGGCGCTCCACCCTCCGGCACCGAATAGGGCGCAGCTCGCGAGTCGTCGCGCAGGCACGGCGGCGACTCGCGATTTCGCGCCGGGTTTGAGCTCGCCAGAGCGGGGGCGTGATGATGTTCCCTCTTCGGATGCCAACGGGCGCGCCCGCGCGCGCGCATACGTACGCACGTAGCAGCTGGAAATCGAATGTCATGCCATGCCCATCGCCGCCGCCGCCGTGAGAATTCGACGACCGGTGAGGTATGCAAGGATCGCGTGATGGGTTCCCTCAGGTTCACAGCCGAGCTCCTCCCGCGCGGCCCCGCGGCGGCGATCGTGCTGGACGCCGAGCAGGTCGAGGCGGTGGGGGAGGGGGCCAAGCGCTTCCCGGTGTTGGCCACCGTCAACGGCTACGGCTGGCGCACCTCGGTCACTCGAATGCGGGGTGAGTACCTGCTCGGTCTGAGCCGCGCCGTGCGCACGGAGGCGGGCGTTGAGGCGGGTGACACCGTGGATGTGGAGCTCGCGCTCGACGAGGCTCCACGCGAGGTCGAGCTGCCGGATGCGCTTGCCGAGGCGCTCGCGGCTGACCCGGTGGCCGGCGCCGCCTTCGACCGCCTCTCGTACACGCACCGAAAGGAGTACGCGCGCTCGATCGCCGAGGCGAAGCGCGCGGAGACCGCCGAGCGGCGTGTGACCCACGTCCTCGAGCAGTTGCGGGAGGGTGACCCTCGGGGTTGAGTCCCGGTGCGGGCCGGCGGTGCCGCACGCCCGGTGGCCTTTCGTGCCCCCCCAGGAGCCGTGCGGAGCCCGGGCCGCCCCTTACCAGGCGTCCACCATGCGACGCTCGCGGCCCGGCTCGCCGGCGGAGGCGGCGGCGGCAAGGGTGGCCGCAATGAGGGATCGCGTCTCGGCGGGGTCGATCACGTCGTCGAGCTCGAACAGGGTGGCGGAGTTCAGGGCCTTGGCGTTCTGCTGGGCGGCCTCGGTCAGGGCACGCACCCGCTCCTCGCGCTCTCCCTCGTCGGGGATCGCCTCGAGCTCCTTGCGCAGGGCGAGCCTGACGGCCCCCTCCAGCCCCATGGGGCCCAGATGCGCCCCCGGCCAGGCGACAGTCAGCAACGGCTCATGCAGGCTCCCTCCGGCCATCGCCTGCGCGCCGAGCCCGTACGCGCGCCGCAGCACCACCGCGATCAGCGGCACCCGCAGCGCTGCGCCGGCCACCAGCAGGCGCGAGGTGTGCCGTACGAGTCCCGTGGCCTCAGCCTCTGGGCCGACCATCATCCCGGGGGTGTCGATCAGGGACAGGACGGGCAGGCCGAAGGCGTCGCAGAGTTGCAGGAAGCGCGCCGCCTTGTCACCGGCCTCGCTGGTGATGGCGCCGGCCATGTGCATGGTGCTGTTGGCGATGATCCCGAGTGGGCGACCCTCGATTCGCCCGAGCGCGGTCACCATCTCGGGTGCGAAGCGCTCGCGCAGGAAGGTCACGGAGCCCTCGTCGCACAGCGTCTCGACGATTGGCTCCACGCGATAGGCGCGTCGCTCACGTTCCGGCACGAGGTCGCGCAGCGACTCCTGCGCGGGGGTCGGCCCGGGCCGGGTGCGGCCCTGGAAGTAGCCGAGCAGCTGCCTGGCGGCCGCCACGGCCTCGCCCTCGTCGGCGACCAGGACGTCGAGCACCCCGTTGGCCGCCTGCACCTCGGCTGGACCGACGGCGTCGGGGTGGACCTCGCCGAGCCCTCCGCCCGCGATCATCGCGGGACCGCCCATCCCTAGCGAGGTGTTCTCCGTGGCGACGATGAGGTCGGAGCAGCCGGCGATCACGGCGTTGCCGGCGAAGCAGCGGCCCGCCACGACCGCGATGCGGGGCACCAGCCCGGACAGCCCGGCCCACAGCGCGAACGCTCGCACCTCGAGCGCCGAGACCGTGGCGAAGTCGGTGTCACCCGGCCTGCCCCCGCCGCCCTCGGCGAAGAACACGGTGGGCAGGCGCATGCGCTCTATCAGCTCGAACAGCCGATCCTTCTTGCGATGTCCGAGCGCCCCCTGCGTGCCAGCGAGCACGGTGTAGTCGTAGGAGAGGACCGCGCAGGCGGCACGCTCGCCGAACTGCTCGCCGTTCACCCGCGCGGTGCCCGCGACGAGGCCGTCGGCCGGCGTGCGCTCTATCAGCTCCGTCAGCTCGCGTCGTCCGCGCTGCGCAGCTATCGCGAAACGGCCGTACTCGACGAAGCTTCCCGGGTCGACCAGGTCCTCGATGTTCTCGCGAGCCGTGCGTCCCCCGGCCGCATGTCGACGATCGACGGCCTCCGGCCTCGCGGCGTCCTCGGTCAGAGCGCGTCTTGCGAGCAGCTCCTCGAGATCCTGCCGTGCAGCGCCGCTCGGAGCGCCGCCGTCCCCCCTCACGCGCTCGGTGCCCCGCGGCGTTCGCGCTGACGACGCAACTCCTCCCGGGCGAGCGACAGCTTGTGCACCTCGTCCGGGCCGTCGGCCAGCCGCAACGTGCGCAGATGCGCGTACATCGATGCCAGAGGGAAATCCCCGCTCACGCCGCCGCCGCCGTGGACCTGGATGGCGCGGTCGATGATCTGCAGGCAGATCTTGGGGATCGCGAACTTGATGCCCGAGATCTCTATGCGGGCGTGTTGGTTGCCGACCTCGTCCATCAGCCACGCGGTCTTGAGCACCAAGAGCCGGGCCATCTCGAGCTCGATGCGGCTCTCGGCGATCCAGTCGCGGATGTTCGCGTTCTGCGAGACCGGCTTGCCGAACGTCTCGCGCTCGTCAGCGCGCTTGCAGAGCAGCTCCAGCGCACGCTCGGCGGCGCCGATCGCGCGCATGCAGTGGTGGATGCGTCCCGGCCCCAGTCGCGCCTGGGCGATCATGAAGCCCATTCCCTCGCCGGCGATGATGTTCTCGGCGGGAACGCGCACACCGTCGAACTCGAGTTCCCCGTGCCCCTCGGTGTCGTGGAACCCGAAGACCGTCAGATCGCGCTTCACCGTCAGCCCGGGTGTGTCGATCGGGACCAGAATCATCGACTGCTGCTGGTAGGTGGGAGCCGAGGGATCGGTCTTGCCCATCACGATCAAGATCCGCAGGTTGGGATGAAGCGCGTTCGTGGTCCACCACTTGCGCCCGTTGAGGACGCACTGATCCCCGTCGCGCTCGATCTGCATGCCGATGTTGGTGGCGTCCGACGAGGCCACGTCGGGCTCGGTCATGCCGAAGGCCGAGCGTATCTCTCCCTCGAGCAATGGCCTCAGCCAGCGCTCCTTCTGCTCGGGCGTGCCGAACTGGTGGAGCACCTCCATGTTGCCCGTGTCAGGCGCGCTGCAGTTGCAGGCCTCGGAGGCGATCCTGGTACGGCCCAGGATCTCGGCAAGGGGCGCGTACTCGCAGTTGCTGAGCCCGGCGCCCTCGTCCTCGTCCGGCAGGAACATGTTCCACAGCCCCCTCCGGCGCGCCTCCTGCTTGAGCTCCTCGACGATGGGCGGTTGAACGCGGGGGATTGTGAGCTCGCGGGTCTGCTCCATCCAGATGGGCTCGGCTGGATAGACCTTCTCCTCCATGAACGCGAGCAGTCGCTCACGGAAGTCCTTGGCCCGCTCAGATAGCTCGAAGTCCACGCTCTAGCCTCCTTGTTCGATTCCCCTCCGCGGGTCGCCAGGCATCCCCGCTGCGCCCTGCATCCTGCCACGAGCGGCAGGGGCGTGCAGCGAGCGCCGGACACGTCAGCCCATGCCAGGGACCGGAGCCCGAGCCAGCTGGCTCGGGCTCTCAGTGCGGGCATCGAGGGTGGTTGCCGCTAGCCGGTCGCTCGGCGCGAGTAGGCGAGCATGGCCTCGATCACCGGAGCCAGGCGCCGACCACGCGCCGTGAGGCGGTATTCCACGGCCGGCGGGCTGCTGGGCAGCACCGTGCGCTCGATCAGGCCGGCCTGCTCGAGCTCCCGCAGACGCTCGGAGAGCATGCGCGGCGATATGCCCTGGACGGCCTCGGCGAATTCCGAGAAGCGCGCGGCGCCGGAAAGCGCGGCGTAGATGATCGAGATCTGCCAGCGCCGCTCCAGCAGGTTCGCCGTCTGGCGAACCTCGGCTGGAACGGGCTGACACCTACTTCGAGAGCGCGACATCACGGGCCGGCTCGAGGGCCTGGTCGATCACTTCGTGCACGTCCATAGCCGGATGGAACGCGAGCTGCTCGCGCACCTCCGCCGGGATCTCGTCGAGGTCTCCTCGGTTGCGCTCTGGCAGGATCACGTCCGTGAGCCCGGCGGCGTGCGCCGCGAGCACCTTCTGCTTGACCCCGCCGATAGGGAGCACGCGTCCCTGCAGCGTGACCTCGCCGGTCATGCCGACCGTGTGCTTCACCGGGCGTCCCGTGAGGAGCGAGGTCAGCGCGGTGACCATCGTCACGCCCGCGCTCGGCCCGTCCTTCGGGATCGCGCCGGCGGGAACGTGCACGTGGAACTCGCGCCCATCGAACGCGCCTTCCTCGATGCCCAGCTCCTCGGCATGACCACGCACGTAGGAGAGTGCGATCCGCGCCGACTCCTTCATGACGTCGCCCAGCTGTCCGGTCAGAACGAGGTCCTGACCGCCGGGGCCCTCCCGCTTCATCGCGGTGGCCTCGACGAAGAGGACGTCTCCGCCGGTGCCGGTCACCGCCAGCCCGGTGGCCACGCCGGGCACGGCCGTGCGGATTGCGGACTCCTGGAAGAAGCGCTGGCGCCCAAGGGCGTCACGCACCGTGTCGAGGGTGATCTCGATGGGTGGCTCCAGCTCTCCCGCCGCGATCTTTGTGGCCGTCTTGCGCAGCACGGTGCCGAGCTCGCGCTCTAGGTTGCGCACTCCGGCCTCACGGGTGTAATCGGAGATGATCGACTTCAGGATCTCGTCGGACACACTGACCTCGTCCTCACGCAGACCGTTGCGGTCGCGCTGGCGCAGCCAGAGGTAGTTCTTCGCGATCGCCAGTTTCTCGGCGCTCGTGTAGCCGTCGAAGCGGATCACCTCCATACGGTCCAGCAACGGGCCGGGAATGGTGTCGGTGACGTTGGCGGTGGCGATGAACAGCACCTGGCTCAGGTCGAGCTCGACGTCGAGGTAGTGGTCACGGAACGAGTGGTTCTGCGCCGGATCGAGCACCTCCAGCAGCGCCGCCGAGGGATCGCCACGCCAGTCGGCGCCGATCTTGTCGACCTCGTCGAGCACGATCACCGGGTTCATCGTCCCGGCGTCGCGCAGAGCGCGTACCAGGCGCCCTGGCAGAGCGCCAATGTATGTCCGGCGATGTCCGCGGATCTCGGCCTCGTCGCGTACGCCTCCCAGCGAGATGCGCACGTACTCGCGGCCAAGCGCCCGCGCAATCGACTGCCCGATCGACGTCTTGCCGGTGCCCGGTGGCCCGACCAGCGTCAGGATCGCTCCCGACTTCGGGTCCACCTCGATGCCGCGGTCGGTCCTCAGCTTGCGTACGGCCAGATACTCCGTGATGCGGTCCTTGACGTCCTCGAGGCCGGCGTGGTCCGCGTCGAGCACCTCGCGCGCGGCAACCGGATCGAGATGCTCCTCGGAGCGCTTGCCCCACGGCACGGCGATCAGCCAGTCCAGATACGTGCGGATCATGCTCGACTCGCCGGTCTGGTCGCCCATGCGCTCCAGCCGACCGAGCTCCTTTACCGCCTGCTTGTGGACTTCCTCGGGCATCTCGGCCTGCTCGATCTTCTCGCTGTACTCCTCGATGACCGAGCCCTCGTCCTCGCCCAGCTCCTTGCGGATCGACTCCATCTGCTTGCGCAGGAAGTACTCCCGCTGCTGGCGCTCGGCGCCCTCCTGGACGTCCTCGCGAATGCGCTTGCGCAGCTGGAGCTCGGCCAGGCTCTCACGCTGCAGCCTCACCGCCAGCTCCAACCGGTCGGCGACCGGGAGCGTCCGCAGGAGCTCGACCTTCTGCTCGTAGCTGAGGTTCGGCGAGTACCCGGCCGAGTCCGCCAATGGGCCGGGATCGACGATCGCGCGGACGAAGGCCGCGATGCGCCCGTCGTCACCGCGCAGCTCGAGGATCTCCTCGACCACCGCTCGATACTCGCGTTCCAGCTCACGCACGCGTCCGGACCGCACCGGTGGCGCCTCGTCGGCTGGCGCGGTCTCGTCGGGCCGCTCCTCGATTTCGACGCGAAGCTCTCCTTCGGGACCGGTCTGGGCGGCACCGATCAACGCACGGTGCTGGCCGGACAGGCGTGATCCCCATGCCCGGGAACACCACGGTGTCGTCGAGCGGGATCAAGCGCAGCAGCGGCTTGTCCGGCTGCGACTGCGCGACCTGCTGGATGGGCCGGGGGCTCTCCCGGCCCTGATCTTGGCCCTGCTGATTGGAAGAAGGCATATGTACAGTCTCCATAGCTGCTTACAAAAGTATAGTTAGTATAGCGCAGGTCGTTGAGGACGCAAGCACCCGCCGGCGGGGACCCGAAATGCGGCGAAACCCCAGCGAAGCCGGCCCCGACGGCCGCTCCGGGCGAGGCGGGCGCCCTCGGAGAGTCCGCAGGCCGCCGCCGCCCTCCGCCGCGCGGAGACCGGGTCGCCGAGCGCGCGGGCGGTCGCGACAGAGCGGGTCGCCGACCGGCCTGGCGGGGACCCCAGCGAATGAACCCGGGCGGCGTCGAGCGGGCAACGCGCGCCGGTTGCAGCAGCGAGTCGGAAGTTCGGCCGCACCGTCCCGAGGATGCCCTCGGCGATGGCGTGACAGGCTTTCACATACTTGACACACCACTCCCGGGCCAGCCGATGAATGCGTCGCCGGAGCCGGCAGTCTGCGACCGCGCGAAAGGGCGGAAGGAGGTTCTGACGATGCCTGTCCAATGATGACATTCCGGCAACGAACCGTTAACGATGGTGACCAAATGTGAACGGTCGTGACCATGTGGTAAACACGCTTGCTCCGCCATTCACGCGCTTGGTAGCGTGGCGCCGTTGGGCTGGAGGGGCCGCCTTTACGTAAAGGGCATGCCGTTCCGGTCGGCGATTCATGCCCGGTAGGAGCCAACCTTACGTGGAGGTCACATGAGACAGGCATCGCTTGCGCGGTTGTCCAGTGCAGCGCTGACCATGGTGGTCGGCGCGCTCTTTACGCTCACCCCGACGTCGACGGCCAGTGCCGCGACATTTCATGTGAGCACCACAACGCAGTTGGAAGAAGCGGTCGCCACCGCCAATGGCAATGCTCAAGCCAACACCATCGAACTGGCTGGTGGTGAAGTGTACCTGCCGGCAAAATCCCTCCTGTTCACCGACACGAGCGGCGTACAGTCACTTGTCGGTCCAGCAGGATTGCTGACTACGGAATCGCCCGAAGCGAAGCTTGAAGGCACAAATGTCCAAGAAGTGACTGGCGTGTCCGGCGACGAACTCATCAACGTCGCCAAGAGCGTGACACTGAACCTCAATCACGTGATCATCACAACCGCCGGCCGTGGCGGCAGTGCGGCGGTTGAAGTCTTCGGCACGTTGAACGTCGAAAACTCCACGATCGGCGGAAACCTGACCACCGGCGTCGTCATCCAGCCCAAGGCGGTCGGATCGTTCGTCAACTCGACGATCTCGGACGGGCTGTCCGAGGGTGTCGCCGACGGCGGCACCGCGACGTTCCAGAACGACACGGTTGTGCGCAACACCTCGACCGGGATCGGCGGCAAGGGCCACGCGAGCCTGACCAACACCATCATCGCCGAAAACGGCGCACCCCAGTGTGGCGCGTTGATAGTCACGACCAACGATCACAACCTCGCCTCGGACGAAAGCTGCGGCGCCGAATTCAAGAACGTGAGCCCGATCCTGTCGACCACGCTCGAGAACGACGGCGGTTCGACCACGGTGCACTCCGAGCTTCCGGGGAGCCCGACAATCGCACACGGCGATGCGGCGCACTGCCCGGCCACCGACCAGCGCGGCTTCACCCGTCCGGCCGCCGAATGTGACATCGGCGCCGACCAGTACAGCAACAAGCCCCCGGTGCTCACCGTGCCCCCGCACGTGCTCAAGGAAGAGGCTGCGGGTGCCGGCGCCGCGGCCGTGTCGTACACCGTCGAAGGAACAGACCCGGACGGACTCGTGAAGACGATCGAATGCTCACCCAAGTCCGGCGCCAGCTTTGCGGTTGGTACCACCAAGGTGAACTGCACCGCCACCGACGATCACGAAAACCAGGCCACCAAGTCCTTCGAAGTGACCCTCACCGAAGCGTCCACGGGCATCACCGGCTTCATCCAGGCGCCGGGCGGCGAGGCGGTCAACTCCGCCGGCGACATCTGGGTCGCAGAATGGCGCGGGAACGCGGTGAACGAGTACAACCCATCCGGGTCGCTGATCGGCTCGGTGTCGGTCGAAGGGCCGTGCACGGGCTCGCTCAGCGGCCCATGGGGCCTCGCCATCGACTCCGAAGGCAATCTCTGGGTGGCCAACTCGAAGGCGAACGATGTCCTCGAGTTCAGCGCCACGACAGGCGCCTGCAAGCGCGAAGTTGGCACGGCCGGTACGGGCAACGGCCAGTTCGCCTACCCGACAAGCGTGGCGGTCGCTCCGAGCGGGAACATCTGGGTGAGCGACATGGGCAACCAGCGGATCCAGCAGTTCACCAAGACCGGCGCGTTCGTCAAGGCGATCGGTACGCCGGGAACCTTCGGCTCCGGGCACGGTGAACTCGACCTGCCCGAGGGTGTGGCGGTGGACAAGAGCGGCAACCTGTGGATCTCCGAACCGATGAACGCCCGCGTCCAGGAGCTCAGCGAAACGGGGACGTTCCTCGGCCAGGTCAGCGCCCGCGCGCCGGAAGCGCAGAGCGTGGCCCTCGACCCGGCCAACGGCAACATGTGGATCGCAGACGGCAGCAACACCGTCCGCGAGGTCAATGCCTCGCGCGAACTGCTCCTGACGCTCGGCTCCGCCGGCTCCGGCGAAGGGCAGCTGACCGGGCCGGATGGCGTGACGGTCGATGCGAACGGCAACGTGTGGGTCGGCGACCACAGCCCGAAGCGCGTCGAGAAGTGGACGAAGGCTGGCTAGCAACTCCTCGAACCGCCAGTCGTCCTGCAGCGCTCCACGTGAGCAAGGAATAGCGGCGACATAGCCAGGGGCGCCGGAGCCAACCCACCGGCGCCCCCGGCAATCCCGCTGACGGGCGGGCGTGTCGGACGGAGGACCGGCACCCCGCCCGCCGCTGCGTCTGGCGAGGGATGCGCCGGACTCGCCTTGGGCGGCGGTTGCCTCGACGGTCTTACACTGGCCCGGTGGCACTTCCGCCCGGCCCACGCGGCCCGGCCGTGCTGAACCTGGCGCGGTTCGCACGGCGCCCGCTCGACCTGCTGCTTGCTTGGCACGCTCGTTACGGCGACGTCTTCACCGTGCGCTTCCCCGGATTCGGGACCGGCGTCTACGTGGCTGACCTCTCCGCGATCCGCGCCCTGTTCAGTGGCGATCAGGCGGACCTGCGCGCCGGAGAGGCCAACTCGATCATGGAGCCCGTGGTGGGCGGGCACTCGGTCCTCGTGCTCGACGGACCGCAGCATCTCAGGCAGCGCCGCCTCCTGCTCCCGCCCTTCCAGGGCGCGCACGTTTCGAAGTTTCGCGAGACGATTCGTGAGGTAGCCGAGCGCGAGGTGTCGACCTGGCGAGTGGGTGAGCGGCTGGTAGTGCGCGAGCGCATGCGCGCCCTCACGTTCGAGGTGATCTGCCGGGCTGTGTTCGGCGTGAGCGAGCCGGAGCGGGTCGAGCGGCTCAAGGCGGCTCTGATGGCGGTGATGGACACGGGTTCCGTGTTCCTCGCCTCACGCGCCCTGCGTGCCGACCTCGGACCGCTCAGCCCCGGGGGACGGCTGTCGCGGCGTCTGCGCGGCGCCGATGTCCTGCTCTACGAGGAGATTCGGGCGCGTCGCGGGGCGGCCGACCTCGAGCAGCGCTCGGATGTCCTCTCGCTGCTGCTGCGCGCCCGTGACGAGGAGGGTCGGACGATGAGCGATGAGGAGCTGCGCGACGAGCTCTTCACGATGCTGGCGGCCGGCCACGAGACCACCGCAACGGGCCTCGCCTTTGCCGTTGACCAGCTGATCCGCGACCGGCGCGTCTTGGGCCGCCTGCGCGAAGAGCTGGCCGACGCCGGGGATGTCTACCTGGAGGCAACCGTGAAGGAGGCGCTTCGGATGAGGCCGGTGCTGGACGCTGCCCAGCGCACGTTGGCGGAGCCGCGGGAGGTCGCTGGCTGGACCCTGCCTCGTGGCTTGAGGGTCTACCCGGCGATCGCTGTGGTGCATCATCGCGCGGACCTCTACCGTCGGCCAGAGGCCTTCCGCCCGGAGCGCTTCATCGAGGAGGGCGCGGAGTCATACGCCTGGCTCCCGTTCGGCGGCGGTGTCCGGCGCTGCATAGGAGCCGCGTTGGCTCAGGCCGAGATGGCCGAGGTGTTGAGGGTGGTCCTTGGGCGCTGTGAGCTCGAGCCCGAGCGAGGGCGCCCCGACCCGGTCGTCATGCGCGGCATCATCCTGGCGCCGAAGTACGGAGTGCCAGTCAGGGTGCTGCGCCGCGACCCGCACCGGGGCGCGATGCCGGCGGCAGGGGGATCAGAACATCGGCTCCAGCCCGCGCGCACGCACCTCGTCGGCGCTGACGATTTCGCGACCCAGGGGTAGGAGCGAGATCGGTATGAGCTTGAAGTTCCCCACGCCCAGCGGAATGCCGATGATCGTCAGGCAGAGCAGCACCCCCGCGATCAGATGCAGGATCGCCAGCCACCATCCGCACAGAACGAGCCAGATCACGTTGCCGATGGCTGAAGCCACGCCGGCGTCCTCGCGCCTGAGAACCGTCTTCCCGAACGGCCAAAGCGCGAACACGGCGATGCGGGCCGAGGCGATGCCGAAGGGGATCGTGATGATGAGGATGAAGCAGATCGCTGCGGCCAGCAGGTAGCCGATAGCTATCCACAGTCCGGCGAGCAGAAACCAGATGATGTTGAGCAGGAATCGCACTTGCTGAGGGCTGCCTCCCGCCGAAGCCTATCTCCTGGCGGCGGGTTGGTACGGCAGGTCGCGCGCTCCAGCCGGCGGCTCCAAGGCAAACGGCGTCACGCGCATCGCGCGATGACGAGCGGCGCGCGGTACCGATGCCGACGTGTACGTTGACACGGTGCCGGTTTGGTGGTAAGTGTTACCGCGGGACGGCACAGCAGCTAGGCGTGCGCCGGCGTGTCGCGCTGGGCGCAGCGCGAAGGAGGCAGTCGATGAGGCTCCAGGTGCGTGAAAGCGGGCCCTCGGGCTCGTTGTCGTGGGTGTGGTTGACGTTTCTCGCCGGCGTCATTGTCCTGGCGGCATGGCTCGCCGTCGGAGCGACCGCCCAGGCGAGCGTGTCCAGCTCGATGCTCGTGGCAAGCCCCTTCACGCCGGTAGAGCTCGGGGCGCCCAGCAGCTCTAACGTCGCCTCCGCCTGGGGCAAGGACGAGGGGGGTCAGCTCGGCGACGGACTCAAGGGATCCGAATTCAACAGCGCCGTGCCCGTGCTCGTGAGCGGGCTGACCGGGGTGAAGACAGTTGCGGCGACCTATCGCTACGGGCTCGCCCTGCTAGAAAACGGCACCGTGGCGGCCTGGGGGGCGGACACCTTCGGCCAGCTCGGCAACGGGGTCAAGACGGAAAGCGAGGACGCGCCTGTGATGGTGTGCGCGGTCGGCGAAAAGGCGCCCTGCGCCAAGCCGCTCAGCGGAGTCAAGGCCATCGCGGCCGGCGGCTATCACAGCAGCATGGCGCTGTTGGAAAACGGAACGGTGGTCGCATGGGGCGGCCGCTTGGGCAACGGCAGCGAAACCGAAGAAAGCAGCGTTCCTGTCGAAGTCAAGGGCCTCAGCGGCGTTCGGGCGATCTCCTCCGGCGAACACACCAGCCTCGCCCTGCTCGAAAACAACACTGTGAAGGCGTGGGGTTACGACGTGGGTGACGGACCCGAATCATCGAGCCTGGCGCCGGTCACCGTCTGTGCGCAGGGTGAGACCGCGCCATGCAGCCCGCTGAGCGAAGTCACGGCCGTGTCGGCCGGGCCCTTCTTCAGCCTCGCGCTGCTCGCGAACGGCAACGTACTCTCCTGGGGCTACGGTGGCTCTGGCCGGCTCGGCAACGGCAAGGAATCCAGCCCCTCGCCGGCACCAGTCTGTGCCGTTGGCGAAACCCTGCCGTGCAGCAACGGCCTGGGCGGCGTCAAGGCCATCTCGGCGGGCGGCGGCAACTCGACGGGTGAAGCTCTCGCACTGCTCGACAACGGAACAGTCGTCGGTTGGGGCTTTGGCCGAGCGCTCGGCAACGGCACGCGGGAAGAACAGCGAGTTCCCAAACGGGTCTGCGCGGCGGGAGAAGCAGCACCCTGCTCACACCAGCTCGGCGAAGTCACCGCGATCTCGATGGGAGAAGAAATCGGCCTTGCCCTCCTTTCCAATGGCACGGTGATGTCCTGGGGCTCGAACCTCGAAGGCGGGTTGGGCAATCCGGCTGCCGGCAAGGAATCCTTCGTCCCGGTCCCGGTGAAGGGCCTCAAAGGCATCGTGGCAGTCGCTGCCGGCTCGGGCCAGGCATATGCGGCCGGCGAACCGCCGGAATCGGTACCGCAGGTGAAGGGGCTGGAACCATCATTCGGGCCGAGCGCCGGGGGGACCGCGGTGACGATCAGCGGCCTCGACCTCGGCTCGGTGACCGCTGTGAAGTTCGGCTCTGCGAACGCCACTAGCTTCAAGGTCGAATCCGAAAACACGATCTCCGCCGTGGCGCCGCCCGGCACGGGCACCGTCGACGTGACCGTGACCGCACCGACCGGCACGAGCCCGACCAGCAGCTCGGATCGCTATCGCTACGCCCCTGCCATCGCGGGAATCTCCCCGGCGAGGGGTCTCCCGGCGGGCGGGTCCACGGTCACCATAACCGGAACCAACTTCAACACCGTGTCGGGAGTGACGTTCGGCTCGCAGCCCGCCGCCAGCTTCAAGGTGGAATCGGAAACGCGGATCACCGCCGTGTCCCCGCCCGGTACGGGAACCGTCAACGTCGCGGTCACCACCTCCGGTGGGGAAAGCGCCTTCAACGGCTTCACCTACACCGCCGTGCCCGGAATAACGGCGGTCGAACCGAATCACGGGTCACCGCTGGGCGGGACTACGGTCACGATCCGAGGTACCAGCTTTACCAGCGGCACCTCCGCAGTCCGCTTCGGAGGCAACAACGCCCTCAGCTTCAAGGTCGAATCGGAAAACAAGATAACCGCGGTATCACCACCATTCAGTGGCGGTGGAGAAGACGCGGTCTTCCTTTTCGTGACCACGCCGGGCGGCACCAATGAACCGAATGAAGTCGGCGGTACCGAACAGGTCGGATTCATCTACGAACCGACGGTCCGAAAGATCGAACCGCACTTTGGTCCTTCCTCTGGTGGTACGAGCGTGAGGATCAGTGGCGAAGCATTCGAAGGCACCGTGAGGTTCGCCCCGCCGCTCGAAAGTCTGCTGGAGCCGGTGACGCAGTTCGTGGAATTCGGCGAAACAGCCGCAAAGAGCGTCAATATCGTGTCGCCCACGGAAATCGTTGCGGTCGCCCCGGCTGGCACCGGAACCGAGGACGTCAAGATCCGGACGACCTTCGGCCACAGCAGGACGAACGCATCCGACCTATTCAGCTTCGGACCTGCAGTGACGTCGGTGACGCCCTCGAGCGGCCTGACGAAGGCGAACACCTCCGTGACGATCACGGGCGCCAACTTCACTGAAGTGAAGGGCGTTCGCTTCGGGTCGACGCCCGTCACGGGCGCCATCAACGTCGAATCGGAAAGCAAGATCACCGTGACCGCGCCGCCCGGGAGCAGCGGGCCTGTCAATGTGACCGTCGAAACCAACGGGGGGACGAGCCCGATCAACGTGGGGGACGTGTACACTTACCTGACCTCCCTGCAGGCCGGCCATCCGGAAGTGGTCCAGAACGGGATAACGGTTCCTGGCAAGAAGGGCGCGGCGATAGCTGATGGGTCCGGGGAGCTCACGCTGCACTCCGCCGCCCTCGGCGGTGAAGGCGTCGAATGCGTCAACACCGCCTTTGGCGGTGCCTGGAACGAAGGCCCGCCGGCGCGCGGTGTTGGTCAGGTCCTCGGTTGGAGCGCTGCCGCGCACGCGCCGAGCGAAGCAGGCATGGGCGTCGGCACGAGCTGCCGCACGGCCGGAGGCGCGCAGCCGGCAACCTTCCTCACCGCGGAGGCACCCGTGCCTCAGGAGTCCAACGAACGCGGTGAGCTCCAGACCGCCGACCGGCAGCTGAGCACGCCATGGAACGTCGAAGTCGGCTGCGGCGAGCGCGAAGGGGAAGGCGACCAGGTGATCGTCAAGATCGGCGTCCCCGACTCGCAGTTCCCGATGGCGACCGCGGGGTGCGTTAGCGAACCGAGCGAAGGCACGGTTCTCGCCTACCAACAGGAACGCGAAGAAAGGACCGGCTGCTACGCGAGCAACCCCTCGCCGGAAGGATGCCTGCGCTTCACGCTCGTGCAGCCGGCCACGGGGCTGGAACTCGCGTATGGCGGTACCTTGCGCGCGCTCGGTACGAACGGCGTGCACACGGCGCTGTCGCCCAGCACGGTCACCTTCGAAGGTGAACGGCTGGGGGCGCTGCAGTGTGAATTCCCGACCGGCTGCTCGGAAACCGCGACCGTGACCGGCGAAGCCAGGGTGTGGGGCGAAGGGCCGAAGCTGATCCAGGCAAAGTAGGGCGAGGCCCAGGGCGACCCGTCACTCGTCGGCCGGTCGCTCGAAGCTCACGTCGATCTGCTCACCCTCGACCCGTTCTTCGACCTTCGCCGCCGACCGTAGCGCGCGCCTGTCCGCCTCGAGCAGTTGGCCGGTGAAGACACTGCGCGGCCACAGACGCCAGGCCTTCACGACATTGAGCTCGGCCGCCAACACCGCCACCCGGCTGCCGATGTAGAACCAGACGAGCAGGCCGAGGACGAAAGCGAAGAGGGCCGATGTGGCGTGCGCGTGCCGCACCACGTGTGTCACGTAGTAGCCGGCCACATGCTGGAGAACCTGCCAAAGGATGGCGCCCAGGACGACCCCGGGCCACAGATCGCGCGTGGGCACCTCTGGGCTCGTCAGCAGTCGGAACGACAGCCCGAACAGGAGCAGGTTGGCCGCCAGGGCGATCGCGATCGCCGCGATGGTCGTCAGCAGTCCCTCGGGCGTGTTTGCGGTCACATAGCCGGCCACGGCGGTCGACACCACGATGAGCGTCCCCAGCAGGACCAGCTGGCCGAGGCCCCGCAGGCGCCAGATGACGAAGCTCGGGCGGTCCTTGCGGGGGATGTGCCAGACCTGGCTGAAGGCGTTCTGTGCCGCCCCTGTCACGCCGAGCCCGGCGAGGACCGAGCCGACCACGCCGATCGCCAGCGAGACCCCGTTGCCGGTGATCGAGTGGATGTTCTGCGCCAGTTCAGGGCCGATGATCGGGTACTGGCTGAGGGCCGAGTTCACCAGGCTTTCCTGCGCCCCCGGGTTGCCCTCGAGGACAAAGCCGAGGATCGTCACGAACGCCAGCAGCAGGGGGAACAGCGAGAAGAAGCCCCAGTAGGCGATCAGGGCTGCCAGCTGGCCGCCGAGGTCGTCCGCGTACTTCTTCCCGACCGCCACCGCGAAGCTCAGCCACGGGTGGCGCTGCTGGAAGCTGTCGATCGCCCGCAGTCGGGCCTCGATGCTCAATTGACGGGGGGTCGCGGAGGCGGTGCGCTCGACATCCAAGTGTGTCTACACCACGAGCAGGCGGAAGTCATCGGCACCTGGGGCGCGGCGATCGGCCCGCCGAACGGGGCGGAGAGTCCCGCAGGGATGCCCTCCAGGAGGTGGCCGAGGTCGCTCACGCCAAGCGCGAGGTCCTGCTGCGGGCCTACCACGGATGGCTTCGGCGTGCCGACCTGGAGGACTGCTTCAGCCAGGCGACGCTCGAGCTTCTCCTGCGCGCACGGCGCGGCGGGGGCTTCGAGAGCCGTGTCCACATCGCGCACGCGCTCGAGCAGAAGCTGTGCTCACGTATCCACGACCGCCGCCGCGCGCTCACCGGGCGGAGCGCCATCGAGGCGGCTCTCGAGGGCGCGCTCTCGCTCGGCGAGCCTTCCTGCTCGATAGAGCTGGCCGACGTCTGCGCGCCGGTCCACGAGCGGGTGAGCGCCCGCCTGCGCCTGCGTAGCCTGCTCAGGCAGGTCGACCACCTGAGCGCCGATCAGCGTCTGGCGCTCGCATGTCAGGTGGCGCTGGGCATGGGCGCCGAGGAGTTCTGCCGCCGCTTCGGCTGGTCGCGCGAGAAGCACCGCAAGGTGCTGCAGCGCGGACGCGCTCGTCTACGGCGTGTCGCCGAGCGCGAGGAAGGCGGCGAGCTGGGCCAGCGGGCGAAGGCGGGAGCGCGGGCAAGCGGTCCGGCGCGGGCCGTCGAAACGGGCCCCGCGAGCGACGAGACCGAAGCAGCGATGGGGGCGCGGCCATGACGCTGACGCGGAGCCGTCCGCGCGAGGTCTACCGCGTCTACGCGGAGGACGATCTCGACGCCGGCGGTCAATCTGGCAGGGGCGAAGGTGGGGAGGACGGCCTCGGGGAGAGCCTGGGCGCCGAGCCGCCTGGGCTGCGCCGATCCGGGCGGTGCGATGAGGACGATCGGTCCTCGACGGGGCGGGAACGCGGCGGTCGCGGACGTGGCGCCACACGGGCCCCGGTCATCGCCGTGCTGGCCTGTGTCTGCGGGTTGATCGTGGGACTCCTGGCCGTCCACGTGCTGAACGGAGGCCGCTCGCTGCCGCCGCCATCCGGGGGCGCGGCAGCGCCGCTGAGGTCGGCGTCTGGTGCGGGAGCTGGCGCTGGCGTGCTCGGGACGAGGCCCACACCGAGGCCAAGCGTGCGCTCGCGCTTGCGGCGCGCGAGGTCGGACGCCAGCCGGCGTTCGCACGACGGCCGCCCGGGCGCCCCGGCGACCGCCGGCGGCCACGACCCGGTGGCGGCAGAAGCGCAGAGAGTCGCCTGGCCCGAGGACTCCGGCACGGGGGAAGGGCGCGAAGCCCGGGGTTCAGACGGCGCGGTCGAGCAGGGGCGAGAAATCGAGTTCGGTTTCGAGCGCTGAGGCGAATGATGAGGCGCACAGGCAGAGCGACAGGGGTTTGGCAGCGCGACGGGGCCGATCGCGGCGGGCGCCGGCATGTTCGTGGCGGGGCGATCGGGGCGACGGTCAGCGTCACCTCGCAGCCCCTCTGGCGCATCCGTCTCGGGCGCGACCTCCCGCGCTTCGCGCTCTACGCCATGGCGGTCTGGGGCGTGGTGGCGAGCGCGCGCTACGCGATCGCGCCGCCGCGACCGCCGACGCCGCGCGCCGCGGTCCCCGAACGGCCAGACCGCGCGGCCGAAGGCTTCGCGGTTCTCTTCGCCCGGCACTACCTGACATGGAGCGCGGCCCGGCCTGCCGCGTATGCGGAATCACTCGCGCCCTTCCTCGGCGAAGGCCTGGCCGAAGCGGCGGGCACGGAGCTCCCGGCCGTTGGAACACAGGAGGCGCTCTGGGCGGAAGTGGTGCAGGAACGGCGCGGCCCGGCCCAGGAGCGGGTCTACACCGTGGCGTGCCAGACGAGCGGCGCCGGGCTCCTCTACCTGAGCGTCGGCGTGGTGCGCGACACGAGCGGAGCGCTCGCACTCGCGGGTTACCCGGCGTTCGTCGGCGCCCCACGGGCCGCCCCCGCGCAGGACGTGGCGGAAGGCTTCGAGGAAGTCGATGACCCGCCACTCGAAGCGGTCGTGGCCCGCGCCCTGCGCAACTACCTGGCCGGGGCGACGTCCGAGCTCGCCGCCGATCTCACCGACGGCGCCGCGGTCGCGCCCCCCGGCCTTTCCCTGACGCTCGACTCGCTGCGGCGGCTGAGGTGGCTGGCGGGCGGCGGATCGGTCCTCGCCCTGGTCGAGGCCGACGACGGCCGCGGCGCGCGATACGCCCTCGAATACGAGCTCGACGTCGAGCAGATCGAGGGTCGCTGGGAGATCTCGGCGATCCAGACAAACCCTGAGAGCTAGAGAGGAGACCGGTATGAGGGAGCTGCAGCATCCGCATCGAGGCCGGCCCGCCGCCGGCTCCGGCAGGGCGCGCTCGCAAGTGACGGCGTTTGCGAGGGCCCTGACCGTGTGTGCGGCGCTGGTCGGCACATTGGTCGGTGTGGCACCGGCGGCCGGGGCGATGGCTGCCACTGGCGCCGTTGGAGGCGCCCCGGAGAGCGTTCCGGCGTCCGGCTCGAACGCGGGCCCCGGCGAAGGCAGCCAGCTGGAATCGGCGGCCCGCCGTGCCGGGGAAACCGGGCGCAAGGTGGCGATGAGCCTGATCGCGCTCGGCTTTGCCATCGCGGCCGTGGTGCTCGCATTCCGGCGCGACTTCAAGGAGGCGGTAGGCGTGTTCGCCATCGGAGTGGTCGCCGTGCTGTTCGCGCAGGAAGCCGGCGTGAAGCTGGTCGAGAACCTCGTCCACACATTGGTCGGCTGACCGAGCGGCCGAGTCTGCGGGCACCGGCCTCCGCCTCCACAAACGACGCCCACGCCCCCGGCATGTCAAGCACAGGCTCGATCGAGATCCGCTCCTACAGGACCGTGTTCGACCTGGAGCGCCGGATCTACCGGATCGACCGGCTTCGGCTCAACCCTGGCGGCATCCCGTTGCGCGGCGTCCTCTACTGCGGAGCGCTCGGTCTGCTCGAGATCGTGCTCGGGCGCCTGCCCCTGTTGGCACCGGCGATCGGGCTCCTGCCCTGGTATCTGCGTTTCCTCGCGCTGCCCGTCGGCGGCGCCGCGCTGCTCTGCCTCGTACGCATCGACGGACGCCCGTTTCACCTGGCAGGCTGGGCGCTCCTTCGGTTCGCGTGCTGGCATCGCGCCGGAGGCGGCACGTTCGCTCCGCCGGTGCCGCGCGGGCGCCGGCGGGAGATCCCGGACCTGCTCGTGCTCTGCGACGGCTCCGACGGGCGCCTGCGCGGTCTGCGCTTCACCGGCCCGGGAGCGGTGCTGCTGGGTGTAGCCCACGAGCGTGGCCGCTGCCGCGGACCGCTGCTGCGGAGGCGGAGCGAGGTCGGGGTCAGAACCCTCGACCGCGGGGCTCCGCTGCGCCGGGCTCAGGTGCTCGAGCTCTCCGACGGCGCGCGACTGCGGGTGCAATGCGACGCGGGCCGTCGGCCGAATGCGAGCGGGCGGCGGGGGATGGATCGAGGCGGGTGAAGACCGCTATCAGCTTCGTCTACGGGAACTGCGTGTTCAGCGGGGCGCGCGACGAGGCGTGGGCTGTGTTCCTCGCGAGCACGCACACCTACGACTGCCTGCCCCGCGCCGAGAAGCAGGCCCGCCTGGGCGCGCTCATGGGCGCGCTGGAGAGCGCCGAGGCCGATGTCCAGATCCTGCGCGTCAGCCGGCGCTGGGACTTGGGGGGCTCTCGGAGCTCGCTCCTCTCGCAGCCGGCACGCGCCCCCTCGCCCGCGTCCGGGTGCGATGGGCCGAGCTGCCACGGGCGCCGGGAGCTCGCCCGTGCCTACCTCGACTCGCAACGGCGGGCGTTGGAGGCGGATCCGCCGGAATGCCCCCTGCTCTTCGTGATCGTGCGGCTGCGTGATGCCGAGGGCGATGTGGCGAGCTACGTGTCGCGACTCGCCGAGCGGGCGGCCACCCTCGGCGGTGGCCCGCGCGAATGGCTGCACGTTGCCGGCCGTACGCTCCGGCGGCTCGACCGCCGGCTCCTGCGCGCCGCTGAGCTGGAGAACGTGCGGCTGCGTGCCGACCGGGCCCACGCCCGGCTCGCCGGTTTCATCCGCGTGCGCCCGGCCCGTGGGATCGAGCTCCAGTGGCTCGTTCGGCGGGCCTATTGTCGCGGTCTCGGGGAGCCTGTGGTCGACGGGCTGCACGAACCCCGGGCGCTGGTGTTCGAGTGCAATGGCGAGGCCGTCCTTGCGCCACTGGAAGGGGACGTGGTCCGCTGGCACGACGGTTTCGTCGGGCACCACGGGAGGGTGTTGAGGATCGAGTCCGAGCTCGGCGTGAGCTGGCAGGCTCACCTCGTCCTCGGGGCGCTCCCCGAACGGGCCGAGTTCCCGGGCTCGCGCGTCGAGCTGATGTTCGCGCCCCCGGAAAGCCTGCCCTTCGGGATCGATATCTCACTCACGGCGCGCTTCCTGCCGAACGACCTCGCCGTGCGAATCGCGCGTCGCCGAATACAGGACGCCGACCAGATCCTGGCGGCAGAGTCCGAGGGCGACCAGGGAGGAACCGACCTCGGCTACGAGCGCACACAACAGGCCCGCGATCTGCTCGCCTACCTGCAGTCCTCGAGCCGGCCGCCCCTCCTGCGGGCAACGATCGCCGTGGCCGTGGCGGCACCGAGCGAGCCCGAGCTGGAGGAGCGTGTGGAGCTCTGTCGTCGGGCCTTCGGCGAGATTCGCCTGCACCGTCCGCTCGGCGACCAGCTCGGCCTCTTCCAGCAGCATCTCCCGGGCCAGGCCGCCAGCGTGGTCGGCTACGACGACACGCTCACGTGCGAGCAGGTGGCGGCGATGATGCCCACGGCCGCCCACCTGGCTGGCTCCCGCCGGGGCTTCCACCTCGGCCGCACCCTCACCGGGTCGGCGCAACCGGTCCGCTTCAACTTGCGCGAGGGCTCCGAGACCGATCGCAACGCCGCAATCCTCAGCGTCGGTGCGCTGGGCACGGGCAAGACCACCCTCGACCAGAAGCTCAAGTACGAGGCATTTCTGCAGGGGGCCCGCATCGTCGACTGCGATCCCAAGGGCGACCATCGCTTCCACACACTGGAGGAGGTGGCACCCCACGTGGAGAGCGTGGCCCTACGCCCCGACCCTCAGCTGCGCGGCCTGCTCGACCCGCTGCGCGTGGCGCCGGTGCACCTGCGGCAGGAGACGACGCTGTCGTTCCTGCGCGACCTCTTGCCGGACCGCGCGGAGCCGTCCTGGGAGGCGGCGCTGCTGAGGGCCGTCGACTCCGTTCTGGCGCGATCTCGCCTGCCGACCTGCCTCGAGGTGGTGCGCGCGCTCGAGGCCGGGGGCGAGGATGACAGGCAGGTGGCCCAGACGCTTGCCGTGTACGCCCGCGCCGGGCTCACGCAGCTCGCCTTCGCCGACCCGGCCGCACCGCCGGTGCCGGCCGGGACGCGCCAGGTCACCTACCTGCCCATCCGCGACCTGCCAGGCCCGGAGCCGGGGATGCCCCGCGCGGAGCGCTCGCGCGCCGAGCGGATCGGCGAGCAGCTGGTGCGGCTCATCGCGATGTTCGCGATGCATCTGATGGGAGCCGAGCGGGACCGCCTCAAGGTCTTCTCCTTCGACGAGGGCTGGCGTCTGCTGGGCGATCCCGTGGGGCGATCGCTGCTCGCTTCGCTGCAGCGCATGGGGCGCTCGGAGCTCGCCGTGCCGATCATCTCCACCCAGCTCGTGACGGACACCGCGGTGGGGGACCGCGAGTCGCTGCACAACCTGCTCGGCGCCATCTTCGTATTCGGGATGCGCTCCGAGGAGGAGATCACGCGCGCCCTCGCGCTGCTCGGCCTCGAACCGGACGACCGTCGCCTGCGTCGCCGCCTGGCCGGATTCCATGCCGGCCGTTGCCTCTTCCGGGACCATCACGGGCGCGTGGAGGCGATCCAGGTGGACGTCGCCGTGCCGGCGCTGCTGAGGGCCTTCTCGACGACCCCGGGGCCAGCGCGGGACGGTCTCCGGGCACGGGCCCGCCGGGGCGCGAGGAAGCCGTATCGGCTGCCGTGAGGACCGTCGCCGGCGCGGCGGGAGTCCGGGAGCGAGCGTGGTGACCCCGGGCGGCGACACGGGCACGAGCGCGCGGCGCCAGCCCGGCGCGCCGCACTTGTTCTGCCTGGTTGCCCTCGGCCTGCTCGCACAGGCGCTGCTGGTCAGCGCCCCGGCGTTGGCCGAGCCCCGGGCGGCCGTGACGACGGTTCGTCCGGATCGGCCGGCCGGCCAGGCCCCGGCGGCGGGAAGGACGGGCCGCGGACGTGTAGAGGAAGCTTCCCGGCGCGCGAGCGACCCGGGAGACGGGGGAGGCGGCGAAGGGGGCGAAGCGACGGTCGTCTCCCGGGGTGGTCCGGGCGCGCTCGAAGCGGCCGGCGAAGATGACTTCCTCGGCGACAACGGGCTCGCCAGCCCTTTCTGCGGCGCGCCGCTCAGTGTCGGTGAACTGGCGCGCGCCAACTGCTCCTACTCGGACTTCACGGCCGCGCCGGCGCCGACGGGCAACTACGCCTTCGACGTGCACATCGACACCGGCCTGGCGCACGTCGGCAACACCGCGGCGGCGGTTGTCGAGGACCTTCTGCAGTGGGGCTGGATGGTGCTCGTCGCACTTGTGCGGGGCCTGCTGGTGGCGCTCGAATGGTGCTACTCGCTCAACCTCCTGAGCGGGGCTGTGCTGGGCGAGGCCGCGCGCGCACTGAGGGCCGCCGAGGCCGCCCTCACGCTCCCCGGACTGGCGCTGGCGCTCGCGGTGGCGTCGGTCGTCTTCGCCTATCACGGCCTCGTCCGCCGCCGGGTGGCGCAGACGCTGGGACAGGCGCTGGTGATGCTGGCGATGATGACCGCCGGGCTATGGGCCTCGCTCGACCCGCGCGGGACCGTGGGTGCCGTCGGGGACTGGGTGGATGAGGCCAGCGTGGCCGTGGTCGGCGCGTTCGCCGACGGCACTCCGGAGCGTCCGCGGGCAACGCTTGCCGGCGACCTGGGTGCCATGTTCGGCGACGTCGTCAGCGGGCCGTGGTGCTACCTGGAGTTCGGGAACGTCGGGTGGTGTCGGGAGGCCCCCGCGGCGGACCCTGGGCTCCGCCGTGCGGCGCTGCGCATCGCAGGACAGGTGCGCTCGCAGGCGCGCGGTGGCGCCGCCACGGGGTCCGAGCACCGAACCCTGCTGGCCGACGCCGCACTGATCGAAGGCGCGCGCAGCAATGGGGCGCAGTTTCTGGCCCTGCCCGCCAACGGCGCCGCCCGGAACTCGATCAACGACACCGGGTCGCTGCTGAGCGCCCTCTGCGGCGGCTCAGCCGAAGCCACCAGCTGCCTCGGACCCACCTCCGCCGAGGCGGAGTTCAGGACCGAGCACGGCGTGGCCGCGCGCGTCATCGGCCTGGCGCTCATATGGCTGGGGGCACTCGGCATGCTCGCCCTCTTCGGCTGGATCGCCCTGAGGCTGGTCGGTGCCGCGGTAATGGCGCTCGTGCTCCTCCTGATGGCTCCTGTGGCCGTGCTGGCGCCGGCTCTCGGTGACGGTGGGCGCGGGCTGTTTCGCGCCTGGGCGCTGCGCCTGCTTGCGGCCACCACAGCGAAGCTCGTCTACTCGGCGCTGCTCGGCGTGGCGCTCTTCTTGATGAACGCGCTCACCGGGTTGACGGCGCTCGGATGGTGGATGCAGTGGGCCTTGCTGTCGGCCACCTGGTGGATCGCGATACTGCGCCGCCGGGAGCTGCTCGGCCTCGTGCGCCTCGGAGAGTCCGCGCCCTGGCTGCCGCGTCGGCCGGCGGCGGCCGGTGGGCTGTTGGGCCGCGTGCCCAGGCGCGCCACCGACCGGGCCGTGGACCACGCCCTGCATGGCGCCAGGCGACTGCTGCACGAGCGGCTCTCACCACCACCGCCCGGCGAACGGGCCGGAGTGCGCTTCCGCTGGGGCCTCCGGCCACCCGGCGAGGCCGGGTCGGCCAGGCGAGGCCCGCGGCCATCCGAGGGGGATGGGTACGGCGGCAACCGCGAGCAGGTCGAGGACAGCCTGAGGGGCGACTACCGGCGCGCGCGACAGCGTCTCGAGGCCGAGGGGGCCAGCGACACGGAGCTCGGCGCCCTTCGTCTGCGGCTGGCCCGCGTGAGGGAGGCACACCGCGAGGCCGTCGGCCACCGCCGGCGACATGCTGAGGGCGGCAACCACGATGCCGCCGGGCGTGCCGAACGGCGGGCCGTCAGCCTCGGCCAGCGCGCCGCGCGGCTGGCCGGCGAGATCACCGAGCGCGAGAACGACCTGGGCGACGCCCGTCGCACGGTCGCTCGCTTGCGGCCCACCGCATCCGCCCGCCCGGAACGCCTCCCCGAGAGCCGGGTGCGCGAGCGGGCCGCCATGCTCGACGAGCAGATGACACTGCCTGACAGCCGCACGGCGCGCCCCGGTGACCGGCGTCGCGACTACCGGCGCCTCGCCACCCTGGTCGGCATGAGCGGGCGCGACTGGGACGCGCAGGACTCCGAGCAGCGGCGCGAGGCCGTGCTCGCGATCGACCGGGCGCTGCACGAACGCCGCAGGGGCGAGCCGGCGGGGGGTGGGGTCGCAGCGGTGCCGCCACCCGGGCGCGCCGAGCGCGCCGCACGCGCCGCGCAGGCAACCCGGCGCGGCGGGCCTGCCCCGAGTGCCGGCGAGCCACCCGCCACAGGGTCCACCGGGGCCGGTGGGCCCCCCTCTCTGCTGCGGGACTGGCTTCAGGCCGAGCGGCGCCGCGCCGCCTCCGCCGAGACTCCGGAGACGCTTGCCGAGCGAGCCCGCCGCGCCCGCGGGCGCGCGCCGGAGCCGGACCCTCGGGAGCGGCGCCGGCGTCAGCTGCGCCGCCACTGGCCGCCCGACGAATGAGCGCCCAGGGCGCCGAGAATGGCCCGAAAGGTGCGTTGACAGGCCCCCTGGCCGCTGGTAGCGTGGCGCGCTGTCGGCCCGTGGCAAGTGGGGTGCCTCAGTCGGCGCAGGGCAGTGGGGAACATCAACGGACTAAGGAAGGAGCTCGACGGATGAGAGGTCCCAAGACGTTGCGCCACAACCAGCCGAAGCGGTTGGACCCGGCTCCGCCTCCGGCGCCGCGCCGCATTCTCGCGCGCGTGCTCGGCCTGGCGATGATCGGCCTGGCCGGGTGCCTTGCGGCCGCCGCGCCCGCCGTGGCGATACCCACGGCGCCCACAGTCGCCGGTGTGGCACCTGCCGAAGGGCCCACCGAAGGCGGCAGCGAAGTGGTCATCACTGGCACCGGATTCCACGAATGCGCCGTGGCACCCAGCAGCGGGCCGGACGCCGGTCAGCTCCTGCCGCGCGCCTGCGAGCAGAACCTCGTGCGGTTCGGCGGCGAACCGGGCCTCGTGGTCGCCGCCACCGCCACCGAAATCGACGTCTTCAGCCCACCTCATGCCCCCGGAACGGTGGACGTCACGGTGACCACGCCAGGCGGGCAGAGTGCCACCGGCGCCGCCGACCAGTTCACCTTCATGGGCTCCGCGCCCACCATGGTGAGCGGCCCGCTGCCCCAGGTGACCTCGATCGTGCCCGACCAGGGGCCCACCGCCGGGTTCAACGAGATCACGATCCACGGCAAGAACCTCCTGCCGCCCGAAGTCACCCACTGCGTGGGCTGCTCCGGTGTGGTGGTCGAGTTCGGCGGCTCCGCGGTCCCGGTGCTCGAAGGGACCGAAGAAGAAATCGGCGTGATCGCGCCGCCCCACGCGGCTGGCACGGTCGCCGTGACGGTGACCACCCCGACAGGCACCAGCGAAACCTCGGGCTATGGCCTCGGGCCGCTGTACACGTACCTGGGCGAAGAAGTGGTGCCGCCTCCGCCGCCGCACCGTCACCACCACCATCATCATCACCACCACCAACGCTTCCACCACGGCAGGGGGCACGACCACGGTCGTGGCCACTCCCACGGCGGGCGCTACGGACCCCGCCATTTCGACAGCTCGAGGCCGGGTCGCTGACCCGGCCTCGCCGTCGCGCCCCGAGACCGCGCCGGCGGGCAGCGCACCGGCGGTCCGTGTCGGCTGGGACTCCGGGCCAAGGCGTGGGCGCACGAGTTAGAGTGGCGCCATGGCCGAGCCCGCCGTCGACTACCTGCTGATCGGCGGGGGCCTCGCCTGCGCCTCGGCGGCGAGGGCGCTGCGAGAGGCCGCGCCTCAGAGCTCGGTCCTGCTGGTGGCGCGCGAGCTCGACCCGCCCTACGAACGCCCGCCCTGCTCGAAGGGCTACCTGCAGGGCAGCGAATCCCGCGAGGACGCCTTCGTGGAGCAACCCACCTGGTATGAGGAGAACCGGGTGCAGTTGCGCACTCGAACCAGCGTGACAGCGCTCGACCCCACCGCGCACACTGCCACGCTGTCGACGCGCGAGCAGGTGGTCTTCGACAAGGCGCTGCTCGCCACCGGCGCGAACGTCCGACGCCTGCAGGTGCCGGGAGGAGAGCTCGAGGGAATCCATTACCTGCGCACGCTCGGCAACGCCGACGCCATCCGCGCTGACCTGGACGGCGCCGAGCACGTGGTGATGATCGGCGGCTCCTACATCGGCTGCGAGGTGGCCGCCTCGCTGGCGCTCCTCGGCAAGAGCTGCTCGATCGTGATG